>Ga0265336_10000166_pt1 | contig 45969 bp, 56 predicted proteins | sample 42119metaG_FD_193583 | JGI IMG/M metagenome (GOLD analysis project Ga0265336, IMG submission 193583) | Rhizosphere microbial communities from Carex aquatilis grown in University of Washington, Seatle, WA, United States - 4-21-19 metaG | ecosystem: Host-associated > Plants > Roots > Rhizosphere...
GGCATCACGATTGCTGGTGGTGTTATTACTGCGGCCACGGCGGCTACAGGTAACATTACCACCGTGGTTGGTACGCAGTACGCCATTAAACTGGCTACTGATCCCTCCACCATGTTCCGTTTGAATCATTTGATCCAAACGGTGCAGCAAGACGCCTCTGGTAACAACTGGACTGTGGTTGGGCAGGTTAACGCAATTAACAATGCGTCGGCCAGCATCGCCAACGTTGTGGGCTTTACGGCCCTCGTCGCCACGGGACCGTTCTCCTATAACCTGGCCGCAAATATCGGCATCAACGTTGTCGTCGTCGGCAACGCGAACGCTGAAGGTCAGGTTGGCACCACGGACAACGTCTACACCGTCCCGCTGGACGTCAACAACCTTACGCAAATCTTCCGCACGTCCTATCAGATCACTGGCACGGCGCTCAAGACCAGCGCGAAGTTTGATGATCGCGGCGTGTTTCCAGACGAGGCCAAGGAGGCCATGCTCAACCACGCGACCGAAATGGAGAAGAACTTCATTTGGGGCGTGCAGACGATCACGAATACTGTTGTCGGGTCCAGCACGCAGACCGTGCGGACCACGGGTGGTATCATGTGGTTCCTGCAACAGTGGGGTCTTGGAACGACCTATGGTAACGCGGCTGCCTCTGTTGACACTGATGATACCCAGCGTATTATCGTCAACAGCACCGGCATCCTCGCATACCGCACGTTCCTCGGCTACGGCGAGCGAGTGTATCGCATGACGAACAATAAGACGGCTGAAAAGCTGGCCTTTGTTGGCTCCGGGGCTATGAACATCCTCACGCAGATGTTCGCCTCGAAAATCGTGCAGATGCAGAAGCCGCCGGCTGGCGAGACCTATGGCCTCGAACTCACGCAGGTGATTATTCCGTTCGGCACCCTGTGGCTTAAAACCCACCCGCTGTTCTCGGAAAACTCTATCTGGCGTAACGCTATGCTGATCCTGGACGTTCCCAACCTCCGCTACCGCTTCCTGGCGGGACGGGATACGGAACTGCTCCGCGACCGGCAGCCGCGCAATGCGGACTATGTGGAAAATGAGTACCTGACCGAGAGCGGTTTGGAAGTCAACTTCCCCGAGTCCCACATGTATATCCAAAACATCCTGGACTTCGCTCCCTAAAACATGGCTGCAATCACATCAGCGAACGTTGTTTGGTCTCAGGTGCGTACTGTGTTAGACTCCAGTGGTGCGCAAATTGAGCAAATGATGGACGTTGCTATCACGCTTTCGTCTCAGGGCGGAACTGCGGGGGATATTCCCGCTTCCGTCTTTGGCCTAAAGCGAATCCGCATGGTGTTGGGTGGGATGCTTAACGCAAGTGGCACCTATTCCTTCGTCCCTGGAGGGACTGATAGCTACACCTACACGCCGACAACTAGCGTTTCTTCGGGCTACTACGGTGGTTCGGAGGTTATCCCGTTCCCAATTGCCTCGTCCGGCACTCGTGCTAATACCACAGGTATCTGGTACGTGCGCATTTATGGTATCATCTAACACAGGAGAAATCAACAATGGCATTGAAACTTGGTAAGGACTTCGCTGGCCTCCGCGACGCAGAGCCGACTTCGAATAGCGGCAAGTGCGTTGAGGATACGGAACAGCTCAGTGGTGAGGCGAAGGATAGCCTCTCCGGTAAGAACAGCACGGTTCAGTACGAAACCTCTAACCCTGGCTTCGGTAAGAAGGGTGCAAAGGTCGAGAACAACTAACCGCGATTAAAGTCCTGATGGTGCTGTAATCGACACCATCAGGCAAATCACTTTTTATGGCCACTAGCACACTTCAGACCAACATGCAGAGCCGACTGGCTGCGTATATTGATCGCACCGTCGCAGAGCTTACCGTTAATGCGTTAACGCTTGGCCTGGATGCTATGAACATGGCTAAGTTAGATGGACAGAGACGGCATAACTTCAAAATGAACCGGTCCCCTGGATGGATTACGACACAACTCACGGGAGCGCAAATGTCGACCATCACGAGTGACCAAGCAGGAACCACGCCGTTGGCAACGAAGTATATCGAAGCCATGTGGACTTGGGCCAGTAACGGCACTACAGTCTACCGCTGGAATCGTGTTCCAGCTATGACTCTTGGCGATCAAAAGTTGCTCTATAGCACCACAACGACACAAGACTACCTCTACCCAGTTGCGCTGCCGCCAAATACCGTTAACTACCTTTCTCAAGACCTCCGGTGGTTTCAGCAGGGGACGCTTGTTTGTGTAAATGGTGTCTTTCAACCACAGCAGTTTTGGGTCGATGTAATTCAGTTCCTTCCGGCTTATGATGGCACCACGGCGACAGATGATTTCTTCCTCACGTATTACTGGGATTGGCTATTTATGGCATCCCTAGACTACCTAAACCTTTTCCTCAAGGAGGACCAGAGAATTCCAATTTCGGCCACCAAGATGGAAAGGTTGTTTAACACTGTTTGTGCAAACGACGAACAGTTCTCGGAAGGCGCCTTTGACATTGACGAGAATAACTAATGTCCTCTACCGCCACATTTACTAGCCGCATCCCTAATGGGGGTTTCAATCGTGCTGCCCTTCCACAAGCAGCGGGGGAAGGGAACTGGTTCGATCTTCTCAACCTCAGGCCGCTTGTGGGAGGGCTTGTTGAAACGGCGCCCTTCGTAAATAAGTATAGTCTAAACCTTCTCGCTGGTGAAAGTAGTGCCACGAGGATACATTATATGGATATTGTCCAGGCCCCTGGCCCGACAATGGAATATCTTGTAGTAAACGAGTCTAATGCCCGCTACGTTTTGCCGTCTAACCTTACCGGTTCACAGACGAAGTTGCCGTGTGTTCTACAAACCGCGGTACCTAATAACACAACCGTTAACGGCTACGCAGTTCTTTCCGGTATCAATGCGACAGACTTCTCCTCTGACGGAGATTACTTTACCATCAAAATCACGGGGACGAGTTCCTTTAACTGGTCCAAAAATGGCGGTGGCACGACGGGAGTGACTATCACGGCCCCGAACATGGCAATTGGAGCAAATGGCTTGGTGATTAGCTTCTTCACCACGTCCGGCTTCACGACTAATGACACCTGGGTCTGGACGCGGCAGGCATTACTACCCTACAGCGCTGGTATTACTTCCACGGCAAACTTTGCCTATAATCCCGCTGTCTTCCAAACTGATCTTTACCTTGGTGGCATTGGCCGTAATGTCATGCGCGTGCGTTCTGGGTTTATTACCTCTGTCGGTTATAATCGTATTTATGGCAAGTATTGCAACGTCTTTGCTAACCATCTTGTAGTTGGTCATTTCGCACAGGGCGCTTATAACGCCATCAGTGGTGTCGTTGATACTTACAGTGCCAGCACGACGCCTTATACTGTTGGCTGGAGTGACCTAAATAACCCTGACGACTTTGTCATTGCCGAGCCGAATATCAACAGTGAGGCGGATACGTACCAATTACCGTATAGTACCTACCCCGACGCCGTGGCGTATGGTATTACAGGCATGGCACAGCTCTACAATTCTCTCTATATCTACCTCCCCGATGCAATCTATCAAATGCAGTATGTCGGGCTGCCGGCAGTTATGCAAACACTCCCCCGTTTTCAGGGAACCGGGTGCTATTACCATAACTCACTCGTGCTTGCCAAGCGGGGACATTACTTTTTGGGTCGGGATAATGTATACTTCTTCAACGGACTTATCCCAACACCAATCGGAGAACCAGTACGCACTAAGTTGTACACTGAGCTTCCTCTCATGGGAGACACAACGTTTGACATGATTTATGGCTACTATAACGCGGATGAGCAGGAGGTCGTTTGGCATTATTGGACGCCTATCGGTGGTGGGCTGTATCAGGCGCGGGAATGTGTGTATATGGAAAAATACAGTCGTTTCTACTTTCGTAATGCTCCCAGCGTTGGAAGTGGGGCTACTGATATCATGTGCACTTGTCGGGTTTTCCAAAGCGGCGTGATGCCAAGACAGCTACAGTACGGCGGAAATGGCCTAGTGTACTTCGACTATAATAGTGGCGAAACTTATGCCAACATTGTCAAAGACGTAGCTGGCGGTTCTCCAAGTTATACACTACCCTACGCTGAAACAAACGACCTTTTTTATGGCAATTTGTTGTATAAAAAGGACGGCACTAGCGTTTTTGCCGATTCCTCTTGGACCAACGGCACTTCTCTAGTCGTATCTGGTTCTAGTCGTAATTCGTTGTCATCTTCGGTGGCCTACACAGTCTTGGCAACTTACAATAGCGGAAACCCAGAGCAGGGCGTTGTCCCAGTTCGTGGCTCCGGTGTTACTGGTGGTCGTATTATGCGCTATAACTTCCAGTGGCAGGGTAGTGGCTCATCTATCACGGGAGCGATCCTTAATGCCTGGAGTGACGGTTATTATGGCATGAACAAGCAAATCCTACGTTAATGCCAATCACAATCGACAGCATTCCTCCGACAATTGACGACGTACCGGATTTGGTCATCGCGTTGAATCAAAGTATTGCCGAAATCAACACGGCACTTCAGGGACTCTCCAGCTCGTCGAACATGCAAGTTCCGCAACCGACGACGAGTGGTGGAATGCTCTCGACCTTCGAGGGGAATGCGTATTCGTATACTAACCCTGACACCAATGTTTATGATTTCCTCGATCCGTTATATGAAAGCCTTCGTGTAGCACAAGTGTTGGTTTCACAGGCGCAAGTGCAAGCAAATGCTATAGGGACGGCACAAATACAATTGGGCGCTGTGACGGCTAAGAGCATTGCCGCCTTAACAATCACTGGCGCTAACATTGCCGGCGATACTATTACAGCAGACAAAATGAACGTCAACACGTTGTCTGCTATCGTCGCGAACCTCGGTGCGATTACTGCTGGTAATATTACCTTGGACTCCTCTGGCTTCATCCGTGGTGGGCAGACGGCCTACAACACCGGATCGGGCTTTTGGATGGGCTATAACAGCGCAGCTTATAAGTTCTCCATCGGTTCCAGTACAAACTACATGACCTGGGACGGGACAAATTTAACCGTCAATGGTGGCTCTGCACCGAATCAATTTTTCCTTAACACGAATGGTATCACAGTAGGTATTAACGGTGGCCTTAGTGTTGTCCTTGGGACGTATAGTGGAAATCCGGCTTCGTTAAACTTCTACAACTCTGGTGGTACGGATTTGATGGGTATTTATCTGAATAGCGGAACCACACCAACGATTCAGCAGTTGGTTGGAGTAAGTTACCAAAGCTTGATGTCAACGTCTTCGAGCAATGCAAGCTCAACCTATTCTGGGCCTTCATCCACCAGCGTTGAAGTTGGTGTTGTTGCCGGATTTCCGGTGGTCACAGTCACAAACGCATCCACCAATACCCAGATAAGCCCGGCCGGAATCCAGCTTGGGGGAGTCGCCACCCTAACCTACCCAAGTTCAAATCTTGTTGCTTGCTCAACTGGGTTCACTGTTGGTAATGGGGCAACAACAAACATCAGCAACACGACCTACGGGATGAGCGTTGTGGATGCATCAAACAATGTTGCGTTTGCAGTTGGTGCCTCAACGGCCAACAGCGTGGGACTCTTGTGGCTTAACACAGGTTCGGCAATCCTTTATACTTTCGGTTCCGCTTTTCCTATCTCTTACCAAGCCACAAACCACGCCTTTCAAGGTGGAATGCAGTTTGGAACCTACACTGCCGGCGCCGTTGCCACTGGCGGAACCATTGCGATTAAGGATGCAGGCGGTACCGTTCGACAACTCCTTTGTGCATGACCGTTGAGCGCCTAACTCGTTCCTCTGAAGTCCTTGCCCTGTGGCCCCTTTTCCACGAGGGACTTTCCGAGCTTGAGCAACTTGTCCGCCTGCACTATAACGAAACGCAGGCACAAAAAATGCTCTGCCTTCTTGCTGCAGACCCATCGCATGGCTATATTAGCGTAGCCTACGACGACGATGGCACGGAACTTGGTTTTGCCATTGCTCGTGATGACACGCTCCCCTTCTCCACTTTTAGAACTTTTTGTGCTCACGCAGTCTATTACAAGCAAGGTCACTCTGCTGTTGTTCTACAACTTATGGGTGCCTTTGAGGACTGGTGTAGAGCCAGCGGCATACGCCGTTATTATGTATTAACACGCAGAGCCACGACGGCGGCAAAACGCTGCTTTCAACATGAAAAGTATGGCTTTCGGCGTATGAGCTTTGTATTTGAAAAAGACATTCTATGAATCCTGATCTTGGAGCACTTTTGCAACAGCTTCTTGGAGCCTCGTCACAGAGTGGAACTGATCCAACGACTTCACTAAGTTCGCCGGATATGTCTACGCTTTTGGCCTCAAACCCACAGCTTTCGACACTTTTAAATAATGTCACTGGTAATCTTGGAAATGACCAGATTATTGGTGGTAATCAAAATGTTGAAAGTCTAACAGGCCAAACTGGTGCGTATAGCACTCTTGAAAACCAACTACTCTCACAGCTTGGGTTGTCGACTAGTGCAGGAACGAATCAATCAAATAGTCTAGCCAACACAACGGGCGCTACCACGACAAATGGTGTCACTAGCGGAACCACCAGCGGCACTTCAACCACCACGCCGACGGATACTCTCGGCATGGGCCAAATGTTGCAGAGTTTAATTCCCAGTGCCACAAATGCCACAGCGGCCTCCAACGACTTTCTGACGAACGCCATGAAGCAGGGTAATCCTGCATTGCAGGCACAAATTGGACAGGCTACAAGTGCAGCCACTAGTGGCCCTGGAATGTTGGGCACTGGGAACGGGGCTATGAGTCGTGCCGCTGGTGACGCTGCCTCGCAAGTCGGTATTAACGACTTTGGGCAACAAATCTCCGCTGCACAGGTTCTTGGCGGACCAAATGCCGCAACGGTGCTTTCTGGTGCCGCGAACCCGTTTATTGGTTCAACTGGTACGACGTCTGGAGCGAACACTGGCACAAACAACTCCAATACCTACAACACGGGCTCTACGGCTACCGACACCTCTGGTTCCACAAGCAATGTTGGAGCGAACTTGTCCAACACTGTAGGTCAAACTGGCACAAGTGGTGTTGCTACTGGCTCGTCGGGAAGTATTTCACAGGGTGAAACGCCAACTTCCAGTGCCTCTAGTGGTGGCTGTTACGTCTGCTCCGTGCTGGCTTCGATGGGTCTTATAACCCCACGAGCCATTCGGCGGGCTGTGGAATTTAAAGCCCTCAAACGCTTTGATTATCCCCTTATGGTAGCATACGCGCTTTTTGGCCCGTGGCTAGCGCGCATGATGCTTCGTTCTAATCTTGTGTGCCGTCTGATGACGCCTGTAGGTCGGTCGATTCTGTACGAGGAGTTGAGGCTCGCACGTGGAGGTCGATTGAACCTCGGCGCTTGGGCGGCACACTTTATCTTTCACAACTTCGCAACAACTGTGGGTCGCCTCGCCTTGTGGCGCTTTGGGCCAAATATGCGAGACAGAACTGGTGAAGTAAAAGCCTTGTTGGAGCAAGAAGGACTCCTCTTTACGGTTTATGAATAACACAATCAAAGACGCCGGCCTTGGAATTGGTGGCCTCTTGTTAGCGCTTTCGGGTGCGGGGCTTGCTGGTATCGGGCCATTAGCCTCGGCCCTAGGTGCAGGGGGTGGTGAAACTGCCGGTCTCGCGGCCTCAACGCCATTAGCCACGGGAGCAACTGCTGGAGGCTCCACGGCGGGTAGTGCCGCTGCCGGTGGTATGGACGCCACGGGTGCCGCCGCTGGTGGTTCTGGCGCAGCTGCCGGCGCTGGTGCAAATGCTGGAGCTAATGGTCTTGGTGCCGCTCTTGGAAAGCCCATGATCGCTACAGGACTTGGACAATCCATGGGCGCTGTGACAAATCCACCTACAACCACGACACTTCCACAGCAACCACAACCCGCTGCTCCTGGTGCAAACTTTGCACAACTAATGTCCATGTTCCCCACAGCCATGGGTGGTTCACCGCAGATGGGTCCATTTGCCTAACATGGCTCTTTCCCCACAAATCATACAGGCGCTTATGCAGCGCGTGGCACAGGCAAAAGGTGCGATGGGTGGCGGAGCGCCTTTGAGCTTTGCCAACAGCGGCGGGGCTAGTCCCCCTGGCGGTACTTCCGGCGGTGCTGGAGCTGGTCTAGGTGCTCAAAACATGACGGGCGCTGGGGTTGGTGTTGGTGGCGGTGGCCCAGCTAGCTTTAGCATTCCAGGGTCTTCCACGGCTGGACAAAACATCGGTGTTGGCGCCGTGCCTAATAGCAACTTTGCCAGCCTCGGCGCGGAGGGGTCTTCAAATGCAGGACAGTCTGCAAACCCGGCAAACGTAAATACTGCCGTTTCTACTCTCACAGATTTAACCAGCGGGGTTGGCCCTCCTTTGGGGACGAGTTATGGGACGCCAACGCAGGGAAACGTGGGCAACCCCGCTGGCCCTATTGGTGCTGGAGCTAATGCCGAAAACGGAGCTTTCGAAGTTGGTGGTGGCATGTCTCCGCCTACGACAACCTCAGGTCTTGGTCCTGGAAGTGCCTCCATGGGTCAAAACATTGCAAACCTTATTCAACCTGGTGATAAGTCAAATATGGGCCGCACAATTCCAAAACAAATTGTCCAAAGACGGCCTGCTTCCAATAGCCTTAACTTAAACTCTATTTTTCCACAAACAGGCCAAGAGCCCTATCGAGGCGTTCTAGGCTAAAGGACTTATGTCTGCACCTCCTCCGCAACTCCCCTACGCACAAACACCGTATTTGGGTAACTATATTCCCAAGTCTCCGAGACAACCACATCTTTGGCAGTCTTTGTTGGGCAATTTCCTTGGCGGCCTTGGTGGTGACTTTGCCTCCAACAAGCTCGCCGGCGCTATGAATCCTGGTGTGACGACGGACGCTACAGGAAACATGACAATTAACGACCCACAACATTTTTGGCAAAGTAAAGCCAGTTTGGGTCAGCAAACCGCCCTTGGCAACGCGAATGCGACAAATGCCGAAGCCCGTGCAAGGGCAGCAGAAGCGGCTGCGTTAGCGCATCAAACTGGTGAACTTACCCCTGCTATGCGTGATGAGATTCTGTCTCGTATGGGTCTAAACCAGGCACAAGCGGAAAATATCACAACGCTTACACCGCATGAAGTTCAAAAGATGGACGCGGAACAACAGGAGAGCCTAAAGCGTGCTGCAAACCTAGGCTTTGAGGGACAAGAGATACATCCAAACGCGGTTGCAACGCGTGCTTTGCAGGGTGCGGAGACTGGCGAGGCTGGCGCTCGTGGACAAGTGGCTACCGCAGAAGCGGGCCACTTAAATGCCATGACTCCAATCGACGTGCGTGCTGGAGAGGCCAACATCGCAAACACAAATGCGAATACAGCAAATCTGGGTTTTGGTGGTGTAGGGCTTAACTTGGAAAATATTATCAAAGCCAACTCACCGATCCTGGACGCCGCCAAGATGGGTATGCAAACGCCTAATTCAATTATCCGGTCTCAAAGCCCTGGTGGTGGCAGTACACCGCAAATGTCTATTGACCCAAGCCAAGACGCAGCAATGCACGCCCTGATTAGCGGTGCCGTGCCGCAGATGCCTGGCACCCCACAAGCCGCCCCACAAGCCGCCGCAATACCACCGGCTAGTCTCCGCGCCCTACTAAACGCCTTCCAAGGCGCGCAGGGTAATATGTTTACGGCTGGTGCCGGTGCACCGCCCGCCTCGTTATGATCACGTCAACCTCCGCACAAGGTGGCAATGACTTTAACTTTCCGACACAATCTCCCTCGTCTATTGCAAGAGTAAAATCTAAAGGACATATGGCAAACAAACTCACTCCCCCACTTGGCGGCGGCGCTAAGCCCAGCAAGCACATTGGTCTTTCTCTCATGGGCCTGTTTCCCTCAAAGAAACCTCAAAACGACATGAAGCACGAGAATCCCATTAACTCGCATAATATCCCCAAGTCCAAATTAACCATGCAAAGCGACCAAAAGGGTCGTACACGGCCTCCCGGTAGCTGGAAGCAAGGTCGGCCGGCTTAAACCATGGACCCCACAACGCTTGCGCCGGGAGTGGCTCCAGCAACGCCACCAGACCCGGATTTGTTGCAGCGAATTAACCGCTTCATGCAGGGCGCTTCGCAGACTATTGCGAGGACGCCTTTCTCGTCGCTTAATTTGCCTATCCCCGGCGTGCCACAGCCTTTTGGGGAAAATAGACCAACACCGGCACAGGCTACATCCCCCGTCGCCACGAGTGGCTTTGCGGGCGCTGTTAGGTCCGCCGTACCTACCCGCTTCGCCAACACGGCACAAGGTATTGCCGAAGGTCTGCCACGGATGGTGGGTGATGTCGGTGCCAGTATGGTCGCGCCACCCCTTATGCTTGCTGACATGGGGCTTAGTGGTTACGGCGGCGCCAAAGATGCTGGTGCAGGTACTGGAAAAGCCCTCCTAGCCGGAGGTCTGCAAGCGGGCCTCGGCGCGGCCTTTGGTCCCGTAAGTAAATTCATGGGCAACGCGCCAGCCAATCTTATCGGCTCACGTGCAGCCAGTGCAGCAGCAAGTTTTTTTGATCCCGCTATTGGTGACGTCGCTGGAAAGGCCCTAAGCAACGTTGTCGGTAAAGAGGCTGCAAGTAAATTCGCGGGTTCTACTGCTGGACAGGTTGCAAAATTCATGGGTAGTCAAGCAGGTATTGCCGGCGTCGGGGAGGCACAAAACTTTACACAAGACACCGTCGAGCACGGTATTGGTCAAGCCGCAAAAGACGCCATCACACCAGAAAACATCTTTGGCCTCGCTGCGGGACAGGCGGCGTTCTTGCCCATGACGGCAGGACATATGCTCGCCGAAAGTGGGCATAGCGCACCGCAAGATCCCCAGACACGGATACTTAATCAATTTCTAGAACAGAAATCCAATCCAACTCCTGTAGCCCCAGTCAAGACCTCCCTTGACACCAATGCTCCAGTTGCCCCCAAGTCAGAAGCCAAAGTTGCGCAATCCACTTTCGACCAAGTTGCGGGCCTTGGGTCTGCGTCAACGGTTGGCCCTCACTTTTCTTTGGTAAATCCTTTTGGTGTTGACTTTAGTAGTCAAGCCACCATGTCGCCACCGTTGATTTTGGACCGGATTTTGGCTGGTGAGATTACACCGACGAATGCAGAGAGTAATGCCCCAAACCATGCAATTGTTAAGATTCTAAAAGACGCCTTTGTGGATCAGTCTGCACTGTCGAATGGCTATGTGGATATGAACCAAGTTGGGCATTTGGCAAATCTTGCGGACCTACAGGCGCGTGGGTTGCCCCTCACAGCACCGCAAATGGCGGCTTGGGCAAAGTTATCACCAAAGCAGCAAACGGGTGCACAAGTTGCGGCAAAAATCTTGAATGACCCTGTTGGGACACTTGGCGGTCCGGCGCCCGACACGGAAAATTACCAAGGCAACACCGTCGAGCATGGTGGCTTGAATCCTGGACAGTGGGAAGTACAGCCTCTTGGACCAGACATGTTTTCTAGATTTGTCACACGTAGTGCTGGGAATCTTATGACTAAGTGGAATAGACCGATCACGTCGGTCGAAGATGCAGCTTCGCTAGTGCATGCGGTTAATGATTTCACGGGGTATGTTGGAGACTTTTTGAACCAGAATGGTTTTGGGCCAGCTTTACAGGAACAGATGGCCAAAAAAGGTCTATTTACGCCGATCACGAAGGAAAGTTTACAGGAGAAATATGACATTTTCCGAGGTGAGTATTTGAGTAATCCAGATGGCGAGTCTGCCGCTAGAACGCTTCAATGGGTTAAGAATCAGATTCTTCTTCACGCGCAATCGGCCAAAGAGGCGATGGTTAGTGTACCTGGGTTTGGCGAACAGGCCATGCAACCGAAGGCTGGTATTGCAGAGCGTGATCTGGCCGCGGAGACGGCGTTTAAGGGCGCGCTGGACAAAGTACCACCGCCGATGCAGGAGGTGTTGACGAATCAGTATTTAAGGTCAAGAAAAGAGAAGGCGCAGGCTAGTGGAAATGCTAATTGGTCGCTAACGAATTACCGTAGTCGCGTGGCAGAGGCTATAAACACGCTTCGACCGGAGGACTTGGAAAAGCTCAAGACCTTGCCTATGACTGAGCCAGGGCCCGTGACTATTACGTCGAAGGAAGAACGCCGTCCGATTTTTGACAAGAATAAATATCTTGTGGAGCAAGAAAGGCAACAAGGAACGTTGCCGGGTATAGCGCCGAAGGTTGAAAGTGGGTATAAGACTGGCCGAACGAAGGCGGTAACAATGCCCCTGTTTGAGTCGCAGGCGCCAGCAAAGGTGGATATGTCGCAGGTAAGAACTGTGTTGGATACGATTCCTGTGAATTTAACGGATCGGGAGGGTCGCCCTATTCGAACGAATCTTGGAAAGGTTGTTTTTGAACCGTTGCAAGATACCGAGGCTAGTTGGAGCGCAAGACAGTTGAAAAACCCGGAGGTGCAGCAGAATATTCGTGACTCGTTATATCCTAACGAGACGACAGAGGAAGAGAATGTTGGTAAGAGGGAGAATAATATTATTGCACGGAACTTTACTGGCACACTCGTTACGCCGAGTGAGACTTTGGCAGGAATGTCTCCACGAGACTTTCAGCGTGCCGTGGTGGCACAGCTTGACAATCGTGGTGGGAATATTGATCGGTCTAAGGTCTGGACGAATCGCATGGATCGCTTTGCCACCTTGAGTGGTAAGACGAGAGAACAGGTTATACAAGATGGTAGTGGCGAAGCGTGGTTGAGGAATTTTGCTCGTATCGCGTCCGAGGGCACTATGGCCGAACGCCGCCAGTGGGCGGATCAGAATGGTTTTCAAGGACAGAAATGGGGTGAAGTCACAAAGTCCATGATTTCCGCAGACGCTGGAAAACGGACACTTTGGAAGGCTAGAATGCTTGGTTTACAGCCGAAGATTGGCGTTACTGCTGACACGATTAAGCAAGAACTCTCGCCGTCCGCAGAGCCCGTAAATCGCCCAGTTAAGACGGATTTTAAGGGCTTCGTGCGGGATAGTCTGCTGAATCGAGGTTACCAACCCGAGGTGGCGGAGAATATGACATCGTATGTCCAGAAAATGGCGGATCACTTCGGCTGGTTGGATAATGTTAACTTTGCCACTTTGACGGACACTGCGGGAGTCGCGGACGCTGTGCATAAGCAACTTAAAGTTCTTGGTATGCACCTTCCCGCAGAAACTATGGTTGGCGGAAAGGCTATTCGTAATCCAATTATTGCGGCGGCGGAACAGGATCTTGTAGGGCGTGGTGGTTATGGGCCATTGAATACATTCTTTAAGTTAACGGTCTTGCCACACGAAGCCTACCATGATCTTTATAGCAAGATCGTTAATGATCCTAACTTCAAGCCACTAAACGAGGACATGCAGACAATCGTGGATAGTGTACATAGCATGGAGAAAAATGGCAGTAGTATGTCTCCGGACGAGCGCGCTATGTCCATGACGGCTTTTGTTGACCTGATGATCCCGAGGCAATATGCACGTGATGCAAATGGAAAGTTAATCCCCGAGGTCCAGGGCTTTATTAACGCGGCTTCGGCAGACCCAAAGGAGTGGGCGGCTTCTATGTTTCAATTTGCCACGGCGGGACTTGGCGCAAAATTAGCGGAAGGTGAGAAGGGCGGTGCAGACTTTGCGCGAGTAGCGCGTGATGGTGTAGATGCGCTTTCTTGGTTCAGTCCAGATACGATCTCTTTCCTACGCGGGCAATATCGTTATTCTGGTGATATTCTTGGAAGTCTACAGCAGCTTTTGGATGATCCAGATTACCGGGCGTCGAAGGGGTTACAGTATGACATTGCGAAGGAACGGCCGTATGGTCTACGTGCTGGTGATCAAAACTCTGATGTGATTAATCGCCAAACATGGACTAAAGACGGCAAGGGAGAATTATCGTCCCCTGGTCCAGTCCCCTCCCTCCCACGCCCTGCGGCTAAGGCTGGGAGTGAGGCTATTCCAATTCCGCCAACGGCCAGTGTTGGTGTAAGAACACGGTCTGCTGCGGAGGCAGCGTTAAGGATAGCGAATACACCTTGGACACCACAAAGTGGCGTTACACCACGTGTGGAAGAGCCATCCTATGTCCGGGTTTTACGACAGCTTTCCCAAGTCCACCCGGAGATTGAAAATGCCATGCAGACGGTACGGCAAATTATCTCCAACATGCAAGGGGGTAGTCTTACACAACCGGCGTCGATTGACCTATCCGATGTGAAAGGGACCAAGAGCCTTATGTCCTCTCTTGGGGGTGAACCTGATTTTGGTGACGAGGGGGCTATGTCGGCCTTTAAGAACCCGGTAGATATTGCGCTACAGGGCACGGAGGCAGCGAAGAAAACACAGCGTGCGTGGCTTATGCGCATGTTTGCTCCAAACAGCTTGCAGGGACCAGATATGCAAAGACGCGGGTATGGCGTTGTTGAGGATAGTAGACAGAATGGTTCTCGCCTCTGGTCCAATGCGCGAAGCTCAATGCAGTTTATGTACGATAGCATCCTCCAGCGGTCACAGAAGACTGGGTCGTTTGGACGAAAGGAATTGGACCCAAATAGTGGGTATGCGAGATTTCTACAGGCTGGACTGGATGAGGGCTTTAATGGCCCCGTGTCACAGGCACTGCAAAAGCTAGCCCTTGTACAGCAGCGGCAGGGTGGTATAGACTTGTCGTCACAAGCACCTTCTCAGTTAGAGAATGGTTTGACTATCCAACAGGTCGTGGCAGATGCCGTTAAGGGCTTACCGAAAGAGCAGGCGGCATTCGTAGTTAGTGCAGTGAAAGATATGAACAAGGTGTCAATGGCGGGGCAGGCTAAAATCCTAGACGCCAAGACGTTGAAGTTCAATGGCGAGTTGGGGCTTTTGGCTATGAAAATGAACCCACAGACCGTCACAACGGCTAAGAGTGCAATGGAGCATGGGCAACTTGTTATGGCTGCGGCGCGCGGAGATGCACAAGCAATGGATACGCTCAAGATGCGCATGGCAGCTAAGGAGCTTTCTCCCGAGTTTCTACAAGCGGCGCTGCCGTATGCACAACATAATATTGCTACCCTAAAGGCGTTGACAGCGACGTTTAAGCAACAAGGGCAATTCCTTTCGGAGCGTCGGTTTGGGCAACATGTTATCTCTTGGACGCCTAATGATTGGAACCCTGGTGATCCCAAGGGTGGGCAGGGGTTTAAGACGGCACAAGAAGCCAAAGACTTTGTGGAGGAACTCATCGCTACGGGTATTGCACCAGAGACGATTAAATATCTTGACAAAAATAAAGAAGATATCGACACCTTTGGCATGAGTGATATTGAAGGTGTTGAAGGCTGGAAGAAAGTTGCGTTGGCCAATGAACAAGCTAAGATGGACGCAATTTTAAAGGCCGATCCAGTGAATGGGCCAAAGTTGGTTGCAGAGTTATCAGAGCAGTTTGGTTTGCAAAAGAGTTTCAACAACTACGCTACGACTAATGGCCTTCAAAAGTTAACGAACTTTAAGCGTAAGTTTGCCCCTGGTCGGGAGTATATTAATCCCGTCGCGACGATGAATGAGTATGCCGCCTCTGTGGCACGAGGGACTTCTATTTCCAATGGGAAGGTGAATCATGCGCTGTATCAACAGGAAATGAAGATGGCTGGCTTGAACGATATCGCGGCAGATCAAGATGCCATGTTTAAGTCAAATCTCACCCCGACGCCGGAAACTGCAAAGGCCGTGGTGGCTGGCGGGACGGCGTACTTTATCGCCTTGGATCTTGCACGGTCTTTAATTGATTCTACCACACCTGGGACTATTGGGTTGCCCCTTCTACACCGGGAAACGGGGAGCCTTCCCAAGTCCCTAAAGCTGCTTAAAGATGGCATGACGGAGACGGCTAGGAACATCATGGACACGAAAGCGTTTAATGCCTCTGCGGACAGGGGAAAGTTCATGACCGAAAGTTCCCTTGCACAGGCGCAGAAGGGTTCGGTGCAAGATCGTCGAGATGTGATTAATCACTTTCTGCGGAAGGCCAATGACGATGGTGTTACGACGAGCTTTATGCTCCAGGACACACTTGGGACAGATACAACGCATATGAACCTGGGGACTATGGGCCGCGAAGGTGTGTTTAGTGGAACTAAGGCGGGAGACATCGCGTCGTCGCCGTTTTATAATGTGTCGAAAATGCTACTCAAGACGCATAGCTTTTTGCCTACTTTGGCAAACCGATTTTCCCTGCATGCTGCCCTTGGTGCAGCTTATGACCAGGGACTTCGCGGTGATGCGATGTATAATCGAGCTATGACACTGTATGACCAAATGTCTATCGCGCCTGGGAAGATGAATAAGTCACCGATCTTGGCACACTTTGGTGGTAGTGAGCCCGGTCTTGGTGGAGACATGCGCCGCTCGGCAGTTGCACAGGTGTCAATGATGCAGCAGTTTGGTTTAACTAGCACTTTCTCAATGCTCCACATGATGCGAGATGCAGCGATGCAGACGCCAGGGTTGACACAGCAACAACGAGTGAATGCAGGAAAGGCGGCTGTAACGAGTGTGCTGACGAATGTCTCGTTAGCGGGCGCGCTCGGCCTTCCAGGTCTGGGAATTGCCTATAAGCTCTACAACGGTCTCTTTCACAAGGATGCCGAGGCGGCTACGAGAGAAGCACTCCAGGGCGGCTTTAACAGCTTATTTGGCACCGATGAGGAGAGTGGCCACTTGTTTGCCGATACTGTTATGAATGGTTTAGCGAATAGACTCACGGGCCTTGACTTTGCTGGCCGCTCTGGTGTGTCCAGTCTTTTCGGCATTGGACCTAGTAATGACGCAAGTATGTGGGACGTGGCGGGTGGTGGTGTTTCTATTATTCCCACGTTGTATCAAGGACTTAGCGACGTGACGGCCGGGAAGCCGTGGCTGGGTATGAAAGAGATCGCACCACACAGTCTCAAGCCATTCGTCGAAATGTCAGGTAATTATAAGCAATTTGGCGACATGCGGTTGATGGACCAGAACAACAATCTCTTGATGAAGCCTAACGCTGCACAGGCTATTGGTTACGCCCTTGGGTGGCAGCCGGCCAGAGTGCGCGAGGTAAAGCAGGAACAGCGATTACAGACCACAAGCCAAGACAACTATGAAATTGGTCGGGAGGCACAAATTGCCCAACACGCTAGGAATGTAATTCATGGTCAACCACAGAGCGTTTTGCAAGAGGCGTATAGTCGGCAATTCCAACCTGGTTTTGATCCTAAGTCTTTTATCGACAGTGTGTTGGAGCGCGCTGCCGACATGCAGACGCAAAAAGACCCAATGTCCGAGGGCACGGCATTAAACGCGCCGTCCCAAGAGGCCATTGGGTCTACCTTTGACAATCCTCGACAATCCGAAGTTGCCCGTGTGCTTCTAAAAGCAAAACTTGGAGCTACTTTAGGGGGTGCGTTTGGCGCGGGACTTCCGAACCAACAGGAGTTTCTGGAGGCTGCGCTTGTTGACCAACTTCGGCAACAGCGCGGGATGTCTCGACCGGATGCACAGGCTTGGGCGGCACGGCTGATGGGACATTTCCCTGGTCAGGTGGCGCGCTAAGGCGAATAATAGCCTTCGTGTTGTTCTGCTGTAGGTAACGCAGAAAACCGCCAAGCGGCAATTTTGTCACGTAGACAAGGGGCAGTCGTGTCGCGTTGTGAGGCGCGCTACCGTAGACAAAAATAGTATCCCTTTCATCTATGTACCAATGCGTTGCCCACTCGGCCTCCATTTTACGCGAGATAAAGTGGAGGTAGGGGATGAAGCGATGTGTAATGTGTGATTCTATTTCTGGTGTGATGGGCATATTTTATTAATTGTTAAAGCCAACGAACGAAGTTAGGGTGTCGAAGAAGGCCGGTTTCTACAAAGCGTTTCTTTCCTTCGACTTCAAACTGACGGCCACGATATTTCTCTTTATTGTTCCAAATGTCTGCGCGCTCCTCGTTGTCCCAGCCACCACCTACACGCGCGCCACTTTGGCAAACAACGGTGCCGAGGGTGTTCTCAAACTTCCCCTGTCCCTCCTCGAATTCACAGGCCGTCTCTACACCGACGACGACATTCTTTTGTCTATAGAGAGGTGTGTCTACAATTCCGCGACTAAAGCGAAAGACAACACCCTCGTAGTCTCCATTTTCCACAAAGCGATTCCAGATACTTGGGAAGTCGAAAATAGGAAAGTTGTCGACGAGGATAAAACTTGGTGGTAGGCGTTTAAGGATTGCCCGCATCATGGCATACCGCTCCTTATACGGGCGCTCCGTGAAATCAACGCCCTCTGCACTCCAAAGATCAAAAGCAAAGGTCTTGTTGGTAATTTTTGGGTCTTGTGCCCAGCTTGTGCCGAACATAAGTTCGCCAATGATGGTAGCGTTAACCCCCTGTTGTGCCTTAAAGGCGAACTGGGAGAGTTCTCGGCCCGTTCGAGTAAAGCAAGTTGCCTGCCCGTTTTCGATTTCAAATCTTGCCCACCAGCCGTCGTACTTTAGCTGGAGCGTGTCACAACCCGCTTCTCGCGCCGCCTGGAAGTTACTGTCGATATAATGTTGTCGTGTGGTTCTCATACTGGCTTCTTCAATCCAACGTATTCTTTGGTTATGCCGGCAGAATCTGTCTGACTGAATCTAAAAACTCTATCTGTTGTGACGAGATGGAGTAATACTTTGTCGAAGTTCTCCTCGTCGAGGTCTTGCCACATGATTGTGCGCAGCCTTTTAGTAACGATAAAGTTAATTTTGGTAGCGACACCGTGCAGTTTGACTTCTGTAGTGGGCGAGGCCCGCAAAATGTCAAGCAATTTGGTTGACGCAGCATTAAGTTGATTTTTCCCCATGCTTTGAAATACACGGGATAGGTTTTGTTCAACAAGGGTAAGTATCGCGAGCGCGCCGGTAAAGTCGTCAGGCCGCAGTACGAGGTCCGTCCGTTGGGATAGCGCAACCAACATAGCAATTTTAAGGGCCTGGATGTGTTTTGTTTCATAATAACCCTTTGTGTTTGGGTCTTTTGGGATATCTAGTTTTGTATACCAGTCTGCATAAAAATCTCGTGTCTCAGGAAGCCATGTAAATGGTCCCCGAACATTTTGCAATGCGCGTCCATAAAGCACGGCGCGCTCCCAACACTGTTGCATGTCAGGGGTAATTTTAGGAAAAGGTATGCGACCAGCTTTTTCACTTTCATAGACAAAGATCGCACGCCTCGAAAACCCGCCGGAGATAATATCCGCCTTTAGGTAGTTGGTGATCCATTCTGGTGTCGTGCAGGCGATAAGATTCAAGAAGGGACCACGGATGATACTACAACCTTTATTTTTGGTTTTGTGCTCGTAGTCCGTTTGCTTATCGTAAACATCAGTCAAAAACCCAATCATTCCTGCTCCGCTGATTTGTAGGAATTCGCTAAGCTCGGAGGCGCAAACAATGAGAGGGCTATATATCCGTTGTCGGGCATAAGACTCTGGAAGTCCTTCCATAGCTCTTTCTTGGTCAACCATGTCAAGAATAAGTTGCTCTTTAGACACGCACTCCGCAGAGAGTGGGACGTTTCCAATTTCCAACAACAACCTTTCTGCGCTGTGCATTGCAGAAGTTTTACGATTTCCCGCATCTCCGACGAGAACAATGTAGAGATTGGGATAAATCGTGAAATACTCCATGTTGATCCAGACGCGTCGCGAAACCACACTTGAAAGTGCGAGGAGTCCGCAAAAAGCATGGTAAGTGGGGTGCGCTTCGTTTCCGCTAGTAAAGGTTCGGTAGTCCTGGAGGAAGTTGTTTGGCACGGCGGATTAGTCTGTTGCATATTTAGGTGTGTGCAGAAGGGCTAGCGTTGTGTTGTCATGGTCCTTTTGGAGACCGTGCGCGCAGATAGCTTTGTAGACGGCGAGACGTAGGGCTGCAATATTAGTTGCGGTGGTCTCGATGGATGGGTGCCGGTTGTGGTAGGTAACGCTCGTGATGTCGACGCGGTAGCCGAGGTTGTCTCCGTAAAGGATAAGGGCATTACAGAGTTCTTCAAAGACAGCGTTCGCTTCCACTTCGGGGAGTTGAGCTGTGGGCTGTGAGCGGGCTTTGACAAAGGGATCTGTGTCGAGTTTGATGGATACATCTTGGACAATTATGTTCATAATGCTGTTTTTGTGTCTTTCCAGTTTGGCCCTGTGCCGCCACTGAAGGGGATAGTTATTTCAATTCCGTGGATGATGATTGGGACTTTAAACCAGCGCTTGAGTTGTTCGATAGCCCACGGGCGATAGCTTGCTCCAAACTGTCCGCAGAGAGCGTCGTGCACCTGCAAGAGTGGCTCAACAAATAGAGCGTTTCGTTTAGTTCTATTGACTGGGTCATACCACAAGTTGTGCAACGCACGGTTACAGACGTAAGTTGTATTGCACTGCGGTTCGAAAGCAAGTGCTTCACGCACCACACTTGGGTCAGGTCGTCCATAGCGAATAGCGCCAAACTTTCGCCGAAAACCAGCGGCAGTTTGTATGAATCCTTTGTCACGAAGTTCACGCTCGATCCAGGAAGTACGGAGATCGGGATTGTAGCGGAGCTTGTAGAGCCACTGGTACACAGCGGCGTCGGCTCGGGGGAGGTCGATAAGTCCATCGGAGTCTTTGAAGATTGTTGCACTAAGTTTCTCTGCTTCCATGCCATAGTTCGTTCCGTGCTGTACACGCTTCATGCAGAGGTATTTCCAGTCACCTGGGCGACCCTCCGCATCGCGGTCGTCGGAGAATTTGATACCGTCCGTTAGCTGCTTAAGTAGCTGTCGGGACACATTGTTAATTTTTGCCGGGTCCTCCCCACGCTCTTTAGCTTCAAGCATGAGGTATAGGACTTTGGCCGGCTTGATGCCCGCTTTGTAGTCGTCAAGCATCGTGGAGGCACCGAGGGCGGCAAGGTCCGCGGCAACGGTCCAACCATCTGCACCTTCAAGGTCGATTTGCCAAAAATCCGAGCCAACGTCGGCGATAAATACGTCGCGAAGTTCTTTTGTTTGATTCTGGAGGTTAGTACCGCTGCCTTCCCACTTGAGTAACCCAGACTTTGTAAAATACGGTTCAAGTGCCTGTGATTCACTACTAGAAAGTCTACAAGTGTTCGTCCCGACCAGATTGTAAGAACAACGCAACCGCCCATCAGTGTTCGTTGTAAGTTTTCCAATGTCGCTATTGCGCGTTCGTTTAGCCACGAGTTGGATGAGTACCTGAAGCACGTGATTGTGTTCCTTCTGATAATAACGGAGGAGCACTTCTTCTTTCGTTGTCTTTCCATATTTTGCATAGGGCTTGTAGCCTAAGAAGTCGTAGAGGAGCCATTGTTTGTCGGGGGTACTTTTGGCGTTGACTTCCCGGCCGACCATGTTGTTAAGTTCAAGTTGTAGTGTTTTGATTTCCTTCTCGACCACTTCAAGGTGCGTATGAAGTCGTGCAATGTCAATGCGACAACCACGAAGCTGCATATAATTGATAGCAGGCAACAGAGAAGTATTAAAGCGATAGTGCTCAGCACTTCGCGGGATTTTCTTAAGTAACGTTTCTTGGGCTTCATCGCATTCAGCTGTAACAACACAATCTGTTGCATTATAAACAAGCTCGGCATCACCACCAATGCCGCGTTGGTCTTTGTAGTAAGGTTGATCTGTGTATAAACTAGCTTGCAAATCCAGACCCTTGTCCATTTCGGGAAAGAGTTCAAAGTGCTTGAGCATCGTGTCGCCAACGATGTTGTTGATTATTATTTTATGTTTCCAATGAAGAACGAAGAACTCGTAGAGGGCATTTTGCAACACTTTCTCCACGTTTTTATCGGCTAAAAGCCCCGCTACTTCGCGCCAGACAATGGCTTCGTCGGTCTCATTCCAGTAATGTGCTCCCCCGACCCAGAAGGGGATAACGAATGCGCTGGTTGGTCCGGTGGCAATTCCGAGCATGGTGACTCCCACGTTATTGGCCCAACCTTCAATGTCGATATAGATTCTCCGTCGACTAGATCGGATTTCGTTGATGAGTCTACAGACATCTTCAACATTTGGTCTGGTGGTAAAATGCCTTTCTGGGAGCACCAAAGCGGGGTTAGCGGAGTGTCGTTTAGCCTTCTGTACGTCTGCCCGCAATAAGGGCAGGTCACTAAATACTCTGAGAATGTAGGCCGGATGAAAAGCGGCGAGACACTTAACAGCAAATGCTTCGCTCCAGTAAAGACTGCCCCTCCATGTACCGATGTTCGCGTCTGTCCCCCAGGGGTGGGTAATGTGTAGGGGTGTATTTCCCAATACCAAGAGAATGTTGGGTTTAAAGACTTGGAGGTCAGCTTGTAGCTTTTCCGTTCCAGCGGTGATTTCTGGTCCTGTGAATTCAAACGATGTGATGTCATTAGAGGGCGGGCGTTGTTGACAAACATTGCCAAAGAAAAGTTGGTCTGGGACAAGGTTTATATCCTCCAGGACGCTCTTTAGGAGCTTCCCACTGTGACCAACGAAGGGCTCACCAAGTAATTCCTCGTCTTCACCAGGCGCTTCGCCAACGACGGCAATGCGGTACTGGGAGGGTTGGTACTTGGGTTGTTTATTCGGGACTAGGATGGGCATTAGGTAAATTGGATGTTTGGGTCCAGGCGCTTGTATGCGTTCTGTACATTTTCGACTAGCTTGTGATGGTGGCTGTCTTTGATTTCAAAGCTAATTGGCACTAGACCTAGCGGGATAGCTGCGAGAGCTGCGCTACCAACTCCGGCGTAAGGATCAAGTACAGTCTGTCCAGGCAGCGCAATAGCTCTGTAAATCCATTGCCAGAGAAGGGCGGGTTTGGCAAAAGGGTGATCGAGTTCGTGGGTGGCGGGGCCGCTCCAAACGTTCCTTGGTTGTTGACTAAGGAGGGTGGCGTTGCCTTTTCGAAGGACCATAGCCAGTTCGCTTGTCTTGGTCCAGTTAAAGCCCGCTGCAAGGTTTCTGCAAGGGCTTGTTTTGTCCCAGATAAGTGGCCAGCGCTGAACTTTGAAGCCAACTTCTTCGGCAGCGTGACGTAACTTTTCCCAGTGATGTATGTCGCACCAGAAGATACAGAAACCGTTAGGACGCAGGATTTTGAAGGCGTGGAGGACAAATTTGGGGAAATCTGCAATATTGTCTTCGATCTGATGCTCTTGCGCGACATCTTCCGCGCCGCTGATGTAGTCCGGTTCGATGCCATAAGGTATATCCGTTACGATGTGATCTATACTTTCCCACGGCATTGCGGCCATGAGAGTAAAACAGTCGCCATGTTGAACTAAGGTCGTGAGTGGGATTACTGTAGGATTCTGGTTGCCTTGTAAAGCCTGTCCAGGTATTTCATCCACGCTTGGTGCTGCAACACCGCCGCCGCTTCCACCTGTGGTTGTGGTGGCAAAAAAATCTTCCGCACTTTCGACGGGCGTGGTGCCACCATGCAAGAGTTCGTCAACTTCTTTCTGCACAACGGGCTTACCGGTTTGGACTTTGCTCGTGATGAAAGCGGCAAGTTTCTTTTGTCCCTCTTTCTCCCGCCGCAAGATAAGGACTTGGAGTGCGTCTCTAATCCCCGTGCACTCGTGGATTTCCTTATCCCCGCTCCGTAGGTATTTTGCAAGCGTAATGGCGTAGGTAACGCTGGCACGCGAAATGCCAAGGAGTTCCCCCGTCGCTGCTTGGGACCAGCTAGTAAGGCTTTTGTGCAAGATCGCATTACGCGCCGCCTCTGTGTTGGCCGTGTCGATTGCAAGGATACGTTCTTTCCAGTCAAAGTCCTTCCGTTGGATATTTTCTTCATACTCTAGTTGCCTAAGTTGGACGTCGTTCAGGGTTTCATAAAACACCACGGCGATTTCAGTTTCCTTCAAGATCTCGTGAGCGCGGAGACGACGACCGCCAGCGACAAGTTTCTTTGCCTGATTTACCACAATGGGTTGTAAAAGACCATGCTTCGTGATGGACTCACAGAGCCCCTGCATGTCGCCATAGTCGTTACGAATACGGCCTTCGATGTTAATTTCCCCAAGTGGGATGTAGATTCGATTAATTTGTCTGGGTATCATTAGCTTTAGGAGTTAGTTTGATAGCTAGTTCTAGGGCTTCGACCAGGTCTTTCAACACATCAAGACCTTCGTCCATTGTATCTGTTCGCGTGATGATATACTGCGCCAACGCCGTTTTGACTTTACCAAGGTGATTCGCCCTTTCGTCGCCGTACTTGAAACGCATGGCGACGGTTTGTTGATCCGCTAGCGCTTCCTCGGGCGTTTTGGGTGTTAGTTCTTCAAACGGGTTGCTGGGGGTCGATGGGCTTACCATTGCGGTGTTTTTTAAGTATTCTGTTCGTTGCCGTGAATATGTCCAAGATTTCACCTTTGAATTCTTTGGCGATTGGTTCAAGGAAAGCCCTATGTCGTGAGACAATTGGCTTTCCCGTCATGGGGTCGTGGAGGAGTTGGTTATAAAGTTTGCTGTAGACAACAAGGAGCTTACCGGACTTGACACCAAGATCATGGCTCTGCGCTAGAGACTCGACACCCTCTTTTAGATCGGTGGCGTCTTTAAATCCCATGGACGGAGGCTTGGTGGGGCTTTTAGGTGTTATCGTAAATTTTGAGGTCGAACGCGTTAATCGAGAATCGTTTTCCATCGTCGAAGGGTTGTTGGCGGAGGATAATGTATGTGGTTTTGCCACGCCGAGTCATTTGAACGTGGGTAGGACTACTGTTCGGTTGGGTTTCCCAACCAAGCCGACTATACACCTCTACAATTGCGTTAAATCGGGCTTGTGCGAGATTTTCGAGTAGATACACAAGATAAGCCTCTTGGCTGTCGTCCTCATAGATGATAATACGATAAGTTATAAGGTCCATAGATAGTGAAAGGCTAATACACCAAGGCCGCCAACGGCAATGAAACATGATGCTATAATACCGGCGGCAAAGGCAACTTGAAAAGGTTTAGGCATCTCTATTCTATTAACAATGTGAACAAGGGAGCGCGCTGTATAGACGGCGAGTACAATCATCGCACAAATACCAAGCGCCATAAAGGGCTTCATAGGTGGAGGTAAACCATTGACACGGACGGGAGGGGTTGGACCTCCCATCGCGTGGCAAGGTTGGTTAGCCCTTCTTGATAAACCGGGAGATGACAGTCTTATTCCCGAACTGCTCACTCATCTCGGGCTTCAGGACGGCCATGACGGTTTGACCGATGTATTGCTCCGGCGTGCCGAAGGGACCAGACTTGCTACCAGTCAGGGCCATCTTTAGACGGGCAAGGTTCTCGGCGGGGTTATACTTTTCGGTGGTCTTGAGGCTGATGGTGTGGTAGATCTTCGAGCCATAACCGCCGGGCTGAACGGTGTTTCCATTCGTGGCCTGAATGGGCGTGGTGACCGCCCAGACGAGGTTGAGGTTCTTCGCGTCCTGTGCTTTGTTATCTTCGACCTTGGCCTCGACAAGGCGCAACTCTGCAGTTGCGTTGAGGAGAGGCACTTCGATCTGGACTTCATCGAGAGGACGGCTGAGGAGGTCGTTCAGTTCTTGGGTCTTGTCGGTGGACATGTTTTGTTTGTTTTGTGGTTTTGTCTTGCTTTGAGGGCAGGATGCCCGTCAAAATTCTTCTGTTTCTGTGCTTTGGTTGGCAACAGAGCGCTCTGTGTCGTCGAGGGTGGTGGGGGTATTTGTGTCACTTGGACCTTCAAAGGTGGTAGCACAAGCTTTCCAGGCACCAAGAGCAACGCGGAGGTAGGGGATGTAGAGGTCTCTACCTTCAAGCCGTAGACGAGTGCCGTAGGCCTTGTCCCACCAAGTTATGAAATCGGTGGGAGCGTCTTTGACTAAATCAATGGCCGCGTCGACAACTTTTGTGTCTGCGATATCTTTTGTGGTTACGGTCCCACTAAAGAAAGCAGCAAGGTCCTTCCACTTATCCGCGAACCATTCCTGGCCCTTGAGCCAGTCTATGTAGTCCTTTGGAACGTCCTTGAGGGGAAGCCCTTTGTGCTTACCGAAGGGCATAGGATCACTGGAAGTCATGGCTTTGGTGTGGATGTCGCGGGTTGAAGTTTAGGACCAAGGATACCCCAGATTTGGTCTGGAGTTTTGTCCGTGATGTCAATGCTGGGGTCCAGTGGAATGGAGCAGCCGAGGGAAACGTGGTAGCCTGTGGGTTTTGTACGTATCTCGAACTTGGTCTTACCTCCGGGTTGGGGTGTGGCCGTCATAGCCCAGACGTCGGTAAAGTAACCACCAAGGTTGTCGGCCAAGTTACCGGGCATGTGGATTCGATAGCGATTGGCGCCGGTGATCTCGTCCTTGTCAACCTTTTGGTGGCTGGTCCAGACTACCATTTTACCACTTGCGCGAGTTAGGGCTACGATCCGTAAGAAGCGTGATCCCAATGTATCGTAATCCGTGAGGCGGATTTGGGGCTCAAGTACATCTTGCCGGAGTTTAGCACCGAGGCCAGCTTTTTCAAGTCCCGCGATGATGCTCTGTTTAACGCACGCCGCAAGTTGAGTAACGCCATCAATGCAGATTGTCTTAACGTCGGGACTGGCGATGGCTTCCTTGAGTTCCTTTTCGATTTTGTCATAGCGTTGTCCTTCCGGCACGTCGTCTACTTGGGCGAACCAGAATTTCTTATTTGGATTAATACTAACGGCAGAGCTAAGGTTCTTGTCAAGGTCGAGAACGAAGGGGTCAGGAAAAGCCATCATTAGACGGGTTTTACCAACTTTTGGTTCTCCAACAACAAGAACGGCAAGGTTCTTTGAGGTTTGGTAAGCTGTTGAGGATTGCATGTGTTAGACGGAGCAGACGACCTTGGTGACGCGTTCAGTACGTGCAGGTTGCGCGGGGTAGGTTATTTCTTCTTCGATAATGCGGCAGGTTGGGGGAAGTGCGGCGTCCTCGGCGTAGATGGTGAAGCTGTAGTCACCAATCTGGTTGCTATAGGCAATACCACGGGTAGAGGTGCATTTAGACCAAAGCCCGGGGCCGAGGCTTAGAAGTGTTTGGAGATCTTCACGATTGTGGACGTGGAACCAGGGGATTTGTCCACTAATGTTAACCTCGACGGGGCCGGTAAAAACCAGGTCCTGGCAAAGAGCTTCGAGGAAGCGGTAGTATTCTTCGGCTTTAATGGCAGTTAGGCGATGGCTAGTGATTTTGTCTAGTATTGGGTTCATTTTATCCTTGTTGTCTTTTGTTTCGCTTGGCATTGTGTCAAGCTAAAGGGCTCCAGGTCACGGGACGAAAAGCGTTGCTGTTAAGCAAGGTCTCTCGGATTAAAGGCGGCTGGCGACAAACATCGGCATACTCGCAGACGCCGTATTTGCCGACGCACCACTTTGTATGCTTTGGCCAGTCGTCTCGGGCGTCCATATTGATGAGGTCACTGACGATAGTTTGTGTGTCATGCTCCCACTCCCCTACTAGGGCTTGTTCAATGGGGATAATTTGACGAATGGGCTCAAAGGCTTTTCCTGTTTTTGTTGGTTTACGAAACGCCAGGGCGTTGACACAGAAGCCGTCAACGACAACACTGAGGAGCCGCTGCACAGCCCAGACGTAGCCAAAGACTTGACTCGACAGCTCGAATTCCTTGAAATAGGAAGGTCCAAGCATGGAGGTCGTCTTATGGTCCATGATGTAGAAGCGACCTTCTCTTGTGTAGATTAGATCAATTCTCCCCGTCCACATGACTTTGATGGTCCTACCCTCGACCTCGATTTCGCAAAGCGGGAGGGCAAACGGGACTTCGACCGCGGGCTGACCTGTGGGAAGCTTGTAAACACTAAACGCCTCGATGGGATAAGTGGCGTTGTAGTTACGGATGAAGTCCAGAGCTGTTGCGTAAGTGCGATAGTCACCTTCGCCAGGAGTCCAGTCACGGAAAACGGTTTCTGCACGCTGGAGCATGAGAAGCTCTGTGCCCGTTTGGCCCAGGCCGAGTTCGCTTTGTGGGATCACGTTAGGGTGAAAACGATAGCGGGCGTCTAGGATTTCATGTATCCGCTTGCCAAATCCCAGCGCCGTCCGCTCTTCATTCCCCTCGCGCTTGTGGACGATGTAGTAGTTTGCACTCCTTGGGCACGTGGTGAAGCGCTCAAGACTGCTATTGTCGATAAAGAGCGCGTTGTCAATCAGTGGTAGTTTCATTAGTTGTCTTTAGTGCATCTGCAAGACCGCTAAGGAATGTCGCGGCGTTCATGCGAGCTTTTGGTTTAGATTTCTTAGGCTCATTTGGGTCAACCTCAACGTCAGGGTCGTCCCTTAACGCCTTTGTCATTGTCGGTGGGCTTGTGCGGAGAAGGCGCAGGGCGTTTACGTGGGCGGCTAGTTCTTGCTGCGTCATGTTCTCCACTGACTTCTCCAACAGGCTGTGGAGTGGCAAGATGGCGTGCGATGATGTTGTAGGCGTGGTTGGCATTTTCGATGGTGAAGTGGGTTATACCGGCCGCTTTAATTTCAGCAACGACGGTTTTGTAGAAACTGCATAGCATGTAGGTTTCTAGGCCCTTAACGGGATAGATACTATGTAAAAAGAGTCGATCAGCAGGGTCGACCCAGACTTGGACACGAGTCATGTCCTCTTGTGCAAGGTCGTATGGGTTAAGTTGTTGTTTTAGGATTTGTGGCATCTGGATTGTGGAGGGACATAAAGTTTATGTTGCAAATTATGTAACTGGCTGGGGGATCGCCGGATGGTTTTTGAGCCACACTGTAACCGTTCCGATTCGTTTTTCCTCGTCGGTTCGCATGCACATGAAGTCGCTGCCGGGTTCGCACCGAAATTCTCGCGGACAGCCGCATGGGGTTTTCGCTCGCTTCGTGGTTTTGGGCTGGGTCATGGGGTGGGTGGATTGATTCTGGTGAACAGGGAATTTTCGGCGGTTCGCTGCCTCGGGTCGCGGTAACCGCAGACTTTGCAACGCTGGCCGGGTAGTAGGAGCGACGGGGTAGCCTTCGGCAGCTTCACGGTGCAGGTCGGACAATCGACGCCGAACTTAGCCCGCAACTCCCGCTTGGCGTCCTTCAACTCGCGGCACATATCGCCGTAGTCGCTCATACAATTATTTCGCCTCCGCAACGTTAACGCCATTGGCCCGCAGGAGCGCGAGGCAGGCGGCGCGGCAGAAGGTGGGGGCCAGGGCTTCATAGCCAGAAACCTTGAACCAATAATCGCCGTCGGTGTGCTCGGCTTTCCAAATGCGAGAGGCCAGCAGCGCCAAAACCGCGCTGGCGTCGTGGAGGTAGTCGGGAATCTTTCGCTGGATGCCGTCGGCGTGCCGCCAAACGGTCACACCGTTCTCGTCTTGGTCAATGCCACCATTAGGGGCGCAATGCTTGGCCACCGCCGCATTGATTTTCGCCTCGCTTGCGTTGTCTGGGAGTGTGTTCATGGCTTAGGAGATTGGCAGCGACGGGCTTCAGCAATTTGGGTGTGCTCGCGTTCGGCCACAGGGTTGGGGTGGGTGGTGGCGAGGGTAAGAGCGTCTGTTGCTTGCTGAATAATCGCCGTAAATTCCCCTTCTGCACACTTCGGTTCTGTAATCTTCTCGCGGGCGTACCCCAGTGATATACGTGCTGACTTCAGCGCCTCCCGCAGCGCCACCACGTCTAAGCGCAGGGCATCGCGGTCGGCCTTGACTGACTCGAAGCCTTCAAGGGCTACAACGGCGGCGGAAACCCGGATGCGTTGCTCCGCCAACTCCCGCCGCAGTTCGGCAATCTCGGTGCGCGGTATCACGCAATAAGCCGCTAAGTCGGTCACTGGTGTCACTAGACCGACGATCTTGCGGCGATACTCAGCAATCTGAAACGGGGACATTACCGGCCAGTTTAAATGGAAATCGTCGTCAACTTCGCGGTTCGCTGCCTCACACTTTGCGATCACTTCTTTGACGATGAACTCAAGCTGTCCTATGTCCTCCCGCAAGCGAATCTCTCGCGCCGAGGGCTGGCTGGAATCGGGGGTGGGGGTCATAGAAATTGGCGGTTAATTATTTTAGCGCGGTGCGATGGGCAGCTTTTGGCCACACACAACCAAACACGAGGTTTCATCGGGCGGAAATAGGTACCGCCTTTACCGATCAAGATTCTGGACGAGCCACAGGTGGGACAAATTGTGTTTCTCATAAATTACGTTCCCTTCCCCGCGCCCTCGTCGGGAGAGGCAGTGCGGTCGGCTAGAGCGGTGTGCGCCAGGTTCAACGCCTCTTTGGACAGAATCGTTCCGATTGGGTCCATTAAACGGCAAGCGTGCTTTGTCCAGTCAATGTCACCCATGACTGCGCCGAGCGCCGTCCGCAACCGTGAGACTTCGGCCTCTAATCGACTGAACTCCTCGACAGCAGATTGCGCACCCGCCGCTTTTACGCGCCGTTCTTCTTCCAACTCCCGCCGCAGGTTGGCGGTGGCGGAGGTGATTGCGCGTTGGAAGTAAGGTGTCAGCCGAACTTGCCGCCCGTTACCGGTGCAAATAGCATTCAGGTCTTGAACGCATTCTTCGATGATGTTCCAGATTTCAACCGGAACTTCCTGCTCGACTGTCGCCGCGCTGGGTTGTTTGGGTGGGGTGGTCATGACGAGGACACCTCCACGAGACTTACCTGGGCCACCCTCACCGGGCCCTTGATCGAGGATGCCTTGTCTGTGTGGCGACGAATCTCGGCGGCACTCTCCGAGGAAAATAGGGTGACCTGCTCTTTGTCGGTCAGGTAGTACCCGCAGTAGGTGCTATGCTGGACACTCAGCAGGGAGCCGTCAGAGGCGACGAGTACCCACAAAGGGGTTGCCTTGATGGGGCGCGGTTTGCGGACGGCCCGGCGAGGCGCGATGGGTTTTTGGGGTGGGGTGGTCATGGTGTCGTCCCTTCTTCGGTTGTCGCGGTGGCGGCCAGGGCGTGCATGGAACCTTGACGAGCCAAGGCCGCGATTGGTCCAGTTGATCCGGCATTAATCTGGTTTTCCAGCGCCTCCCGCAGCACGCGAACTTGATTCTGCGAGGCGGTGAGTTGGGCGCGGAGTTTGTGCTCTGTTTGCTCCATCTTGAAAATGTCGCATTCGTTGGTGTGGCCGTGCGGGATTTCACCTCCGCAGACGCGGCACGAGCCCCAACGGTCGAGCCAGTTGCCGTTAGGCTGGTCCGCGAGACGATTCGCCCTGATTTCCGCCAACTCCGCTTTGGCCGCGTCCAGCACGGCGAGAAGGTCGCGGAGAACTACGTCGCAGACTGCGATCATCAGCCGGCCGTTCTTTGAGGTGGGATCGAATTGCTTGGTATCGGCGCGAGTCTCGTAGCCAAACGACGGTGCAAGCCGCTCGTAGGCGTCGTGGAATTGCCTCGTCAGTTCCTCCGGCGTCAGCCTCTTGGGTTCAATATTATTCATAGCAAAATAGTCTCTCCTTTTTCGTTTGGTGCCATAAACGCAACGTCAAACGTTGCCTCTATGTTGTCCCTAACTTGTTCCTCCACCGGCCTTTTAAATATCACAGGCCCGGTGATGAGTTTGTCCGAAAGCAAAACGGCAAAGGCCGTGATAATTTGCAACGTCGGCTCGACGTCAACTATAATCCCAGCAAGCCGTTTGTGGTCTACGGACTTAAATGCCAACGTCTCGCCGGGAAAAGTACCCTTACACTTTGCCGAAGGGCCAATGACGACGGTTTGATCCCCGTGCCGAACCACGAGCTTGGCTTCTTCAAGCTCTAGGGTGCTAAAGCTAGCCGGCCAATTAAAGCGCTTTTTGGCTATAATTGCATCTCTACAGCGCGCCGCAAATGTTGTAGCGCGTAGGGGCGATGGATTAATCTCAACCACATCTCTTGTCTTTATAGCCGCCGCAATAAATGGTTCGTACAACCTAAAGGTCGACTGCTTAAAGCGATGGGGTAGGTCGTTGTCGGTAGCGTGAAAAGCCCCACCCACGGGGACTGGGATAGCCTCAATTATTGGTATAGTATTTGAAAGGTCGTTTCCCGTGTCCGCTGCGTGAGTGGAGCCCGTCTCAACTGGATTGTCTTGCATGTTGCGTTTGTAGGGCACGCTTGCCCGTGTTTTGTTTTAGTTGCCCTGGGCTGTCCAGGGAAGATGTTATTGTGTTAGGTCAACGAGACCGCTTTTCTCAAGCTGGTAGGTGGCGTCGTGTAGCTTTTCCATCAGGGCGTCTAGGGTGTCATTCAGCACCTGTGATAGCCCTTCCGCCGAAGTCTCGTCAACCGCGGCGGAGGCTTGTTCAAGTGTCTGATATAACCCCGTTAAATCAGGTGTATTTGGCATAGAAATTGTGAGCAGTTCGTCGGCGTGCTCAGGCCGTTTCCCACGCTGGCCCAGGGAAATCCAGCAAACCTGTAAGGCGTAGGAAAAGTTTGTGGCCCGACTCGCACGGGCCTTGGCGTTCACTGTTTTACGGGTAGTGAGTCTCCTAACATCCCCGAGTGTTTGTGGCGAGCCACGACACTAAAAGTGGTGCCCCTCGTTAGAGGCCGAGGGGCGTGCCTATGTCCTAGTGCCTTAGGCCGTGGCCGGCGCAGTCGGCAGCGTGAACTTGGCCTTGATCTTCTTGATCTCACCAAGCTGGTACTCATGAATCGCACGCGCAAGCGCTTCGCGATCATGGTCCACGTGGCGACCAAGCAACTTGGCCAAGTCCGCAGCCGTATGCGTTGCCTTGCCCGTGGCGATCAGCTCATCCACGACGGCGTAGGTCGTCTTAGATGGCGTCTTCGGGCCAGCGGGCTTCTTCTCCTTCACGGTCGGGTCAGCGACATATCCGCTCGTCCCGTCCTCGTTCTCATGCGTCGAAGCGACGGCGTCGGCAATTTCCTGGAACGATTCAACGCTGCGTCCGGTTTGTGCGATCACACGCCGAAAATACGCGCTTTCGTTCTCAGTCCATTCCCACAACGGCTCCTTCGTCTCGTCGTCAACCTTCTGCTTGCCCGCCTTATCCAGCACGGGCTCCTTGTTGCGGCCAATTCCCGTGGCCTGCTCGACTTCCTGGCAAAACTCCTCGCGGAAATCCGCCAGCGGACCACGATACACCAGGTTATCATTCGCGTCCTCGACGACGGCATCCTCGTTCGGCCGCTTGGCTGCGCTGTTGTACTCGTCAGCGCTGCTAAACACCGAAACCGGCACCTTCAGGCCGAGGCTATTATAGGTTTTAATACGCATATAACTTTTGCCACCTTGTTACGGCTGGGTGGCGAGGCCGTTTACTGCAATATTGCGTGTTGCGGTGCCACGTTTGCTTACGTCATGTAACCAAAGACCCGCATGAGCGGGTTTCGCCTTCACAGGCTCGTCAGTTTGGTCTTTTTTGTCGCTGTCAACCGTTAGCCGCCACCTCCGGGGCGAATAGGGCTGGAATCACGCGCTGTAATATCGCATGCGCGCCGTGTAGGGTAGGCCCACTCTCGTCGTCGAAGGAGGGTGGTGTGTAGGTGCTAGAGAAGAAGTTTTCTGGCGTGCGCCCTTCCTTCTCCGCTTGCACGATTTCCATGCGGGTAATAACCTTTTGGTCAATAGCTTGCTTTTCTAGCACGATAGCACAGCGTTGTTGGTCAATGTGCGAGTCGCCTTCCTCTAGCTCCAGGAGTAGCCACGTACGCCACAAGAGCAAGCCTTGGCCGTCGTTGAGGTCAGAGCTAACCTTCACGGCAAGTGTCAAATCGAAGAAGCCGTAGCGTGCGTTGAAATACTGGTTGGCGATGTTCATTTTGCTCAAGTACGGGAGAAGCTCGTCCTTTGCCGGTGTAACGAGCGCGATAGCGGCAAAGTTAAAGGCATCATAGAAACGCTCGTCCTCGATGACGAGATGGCGAGCGGCACGCGTGGAGAGGCACTTTTCTGCGCGTAAGTGACGGTGGAATACGTCTTTCATGTTAGAAAGTAATAAGGTTAAGCAATAGCGCTTCTTCAGCGCCGTAGACGGTGTTTTCCTCGCATTCCGGGCACGTATACTTATGCGCGTCTGGCTCGCAAGAGTCGTGGGTGAATTCTTGGCAATTTGTGCAGAAGCCGAGATTGCTCTCAGCCGCTTCGATGTATTCTTCTTCACTAATGCACTTGGGCATTGTAACCTTAGTCATTGTCGGATTTTTGTTTAGTTTTGCCGGTTTGACTGGAATAGCCAAGCCTGGCACGAGAGAAAGCCACCAAAGTTTCCCTTGGTGGCTGTGCAAAGCTCTGCGCTCTTATCTTATAGCTGCCGGGGGAAGGGCTGCGCGTGTAAGTGCGCTAATATTGCATATCCCTCAAGAGCTTTTGCAATAGCTCTATGTCGTAGATTTCCCCGTAAAAGCTAAGGTGCACATCTTTTATGCCCGTCTGCTCTAGTGTCCCATAAACGACATAATCCATCTCGTCGCCAAAGAGCGCCACGAAGTGCACGATTCGATTGCGTAGAAAGCTCGAGTTCTTCTTATAGCCGAAGCGATAGTCAATATGATCGTCTGCCTCGTCTGGCATAACGCCCATTTCCTCTGCCGTTTGACCAAGCTCTTTACCGAGCTGCGTTGCAATAGCTCTAACCTCTGCCTTAGTCAATGGCTCAATAACCACTGGCCGCGTCATTTCCTTTTCGATATTATTCACGTTACCCTTTGTTGGATTGTTTAGTAGCGAACGAAAGTGTGAAATCGCTTGAGGCTCAGGCCGCCCTGCTACTCCCTAGCCTATAGCCCCTAGGGGAAGCGCTGCTAGCGGCTGCTAGGCTATCAGAAATGCTTTTGCGATGCCTCTGGCCCTAGATTGCCGCTAGCGCTAAGCGGCCCTGAGAGCTTTTTTGGCGTGCGTGCGTGCGTGGATGCGTGCGCCTCTACTCCCGCCCTTCCCCGGCTAGCCAAGGGCCCTAGCGGCCTAAGGCGGGCGAGGCCATAGGGAGGGACTATATCTATATATATATATATATATGTATATAAAGATTTTTTTTATAACTAGTCAAAGCGCGCTAGCGCTAGCTAGTTAGCTAGAATTGCCTAGCCTAGCGCCCTAGCTCTAGCGCGGCCCCGGTAAACTGCGGCATAGGGAAATAATTCTAGCGCCCTAGCTCTCCCGGCCCAGCCCTAGCGAAGAAGGGCCTATTCGCCGCGCACGCATCCACCCATCCACCCACTTTGCGCAGCAACGAAAAAAGGGCAATAGCCTCCGGAGAGACTACTGCCCTTTTCGCTATTGCTTTCTAGCCTACTTGACCGCCTCACTAGCCTTCTTGGCAATCATCGCCGCAAAGCTAAAGGCCGCTTGCGCGGGCTCCTCAACTTCCAGCCACTTCGCTTTCACTAGCTCTGCGCCCAACTGCGAGCTATTGCCAATTGCGCTATCTAGCGCAGCCAAAGCCTTAACGGCCTGCGCTTCGCTTTCAATAGCGCCAACTGCAATTAGCGCGCTAACCATGCAGGGCGCCCACTTCTCTCTTGGCATCTTACTAGCGCCATAGGCTAGCTTACGCCCAAAGAGCGCTTCCCATTGCGCCTTAAAGCTCTCTAGCGCAACTTCCTGCAACTTGCTGATTTCTTCTTTATTCATATGGATTAGAGCTATCGCTATCTAGCTAAAGGGCGAGCTGGATTGCTTCGCTTGCTCTAGCATAGCTATATCGCTCTATCCTATAGCTGAGGGGGGAAGCGGGAAACTGAGGCACTCCGCGCTTGCGCTTACACTCTCACGCCATAGCCCTAGCCCTAGCGCGCTTGCCACTAGGGGATTCCTTTGCCTTCAGGGATCGGCTTTACCCTTATCATCTTCACGGCCGTCGTTTTGATTTTTAAAGTTCTCCCGGTCTGGGATTTGAAAATTCCCTCCCGTGCAAAAATGCTCACTTAATCTCCAAAGAGGCGCCTGGAGTTTTGGCCTCCAGGGCGCTAGGCTATTGCTATGGGTGGAGTACCGCAGTATAAGAGGGCCATGGTGTTGCCGCGTCCGGCGATTATTCGCTCTCCGGGTTTGTGGACGCTGACACCTGAGCAACAGCGGCGTGTGGCGCATCTACCCCTTCCTCCCGTTCCGGTCAACCGATGACCACCACAGAAAATATTACCCCACTGAATCAGGTCTTGGCGGATATCGAATTGGGTATGCGTGCGTATGAGCGTAAGGTGTCGACGGTGCATAATGCCAGCGATGGGTTACAGGCGGAAGCGGCCTCATATCAACAGGGCACGCCACTCTTTGGCGACAAGGTTCCGACCACGCTTTACAAGACTGAAAAGCCCGAGCACGTTCTAATGTGCTATATGATGGCCGGCGGCAAGACGCAGAAAGAAATTGCAGCGGCCACAGGCTACACTCCCGCAGCGGTTAGTCAAATCACTAGACAGCCCTGGTTCCGCAAACGCTTTCTAGCCCTGGCCGCCGAAGCGGGACAGGATCAAGTCGAAGCCTTTGTCAAAGGCGAGACCATTAACTCTCTGGAAACCCTTATCCTTGTCCGCGACAATGCAACGTCTAAGGGCAGCGAGCGTATAGCCGCCGCGAACAGCATTCTCGACCGGGCGCTTGGCAAGCCCGCCGTCTACATCAAGAGTGACAGCAATCTCAACATTGCCAATGCGGCCAACACCAAGGACGAAATCGACCGTCAACTTGCGGCCGTCCAGGAACAACTTCGTGCACGTGGAATCAATCCTACAGGACCCAACGGAGCAAACTGAGGACCACGACAGCCTGCTTCTTAAGCAGCGCTTGTTGGCCTTAGAGAACCAACGTCTTCAATTGGTTAAATCCTTTGGCCTTGTCTACTACAAGCCCTGGTCAAAGCAAGACGCCTTTCATCGTGCTGCTGCTAAACGGAGAATGGTCCGCGCAGGAAACCGTACAGGAAAGAGCACCCTTGGCGCCGCTGAGGACTGCGCGTGGCTTCTAGGCGAGCGTGCGTGGTATCCAGTCGACGACCTCGCACGCAAGGCGAATATCCCACAGCGCCCAGTTAAGGGTCTTATCATCACTACGGACTGGGATAAGGTCAAGGAAATTTGGACTGGCGATGAAGGTGATCGCCCGGGTAAAATTTGGAGCTTCCTTCCAAAGTCCGCAGTAAAGAAAACCATCCGAAACCATAGTGGCGCTATTGAGACCATAGTGCTCAACAACGGCTCCGTTCTCCGCATTGATACCGTCGAGTCGTTTAAAAAGAACCCGCAAGGCTCCGAGTCTAGCGACTGGGACTTCATCCACGTAGACGAGCCCTGCCCCGAAAGCATGTGGAAAGCCACCAGCCGCGGACTTATGGATCGTGGTGGTTACGCCTGGTTCACACTTACACCCCTCTCCGAGTTCTGGATTAACGACATGTTCTTCCCGCGTCCGGGTGCCACCACTGCCAAACTTGGCGCCACTACACGCTGGTCCATCACAGCCTCGACCTACGAAAACCCCTACCTCCTCGCTGCTGACATAGCCGAGTTCGAGGCAGGCTTAACCGAGGACGAGAAACAGTGCCGCATTAACGGCGTGCCGCTTGAACTCAGTGGCCTTGTCTACAAGCAGTTTTCCTACGATCGCCACGTGCTCAAGGAACTTCCTCGTGGTTGGAAAGACTTCAACACTCCGCCACAAGACTACATCATCTACTTCAGCGTCGACCCGCATCCACAAACCCCGCACGCTGTGTTGTTTGTCGCTGTTGCCCCCACTGGCCAGCGCTTCATCTTTGCCGAACTTTGGGTGCCCGACCGTCCAATCGCGTCATTGGCAACGCAAATTCTCCGCGTCCTGGCGGGTTATGAAGTCGGCCGTGGTGACTGTGATCCAATCGCCTGGATCGAGCACCCTGTAAGTGAACTCACGATGGCAGACGAGTTCGCACGCAATGACCTCGTCATGATGAAGGCTTCGAAGGACAAAACCTACGGTATCCTCCATATGCAGGGCGAGTTCCAGCAAAACGACAACGTCTACGTCTCGCCCAACCTTACCCGTTTTCTCTTTGAAATTAATCGCTACTGTTATGACAAAGAAAACAAGCCCATCGACAAGGACGACCATATGATGGAGGCTATGTATCGCATTTTCATTCAAGAGCCCCGTTGGTACGACCGCAAGATCGACCAGGGCCAGGTCGACGACGAACTTTTCACAAGCCGCAACCTTGATCTTGCAGAGGTTGACATCGAGGATTAAACATGGTTACCACGAATCTACTTAGCACCGTCTCCACACAGAATGCCTCTGGCGCCGTCACGAACGCGACCAAGACTTCTTTCAACGCCACCACAAGCGCCTTTGCCGTCGAGGCCCAGGTTCAAAACTCTGCTGGTCCCAACAGCGCGCAGCAAACCTTCCGCGTTTGGTTCCAGCCCTCCAGCTTTAGCCTTTCCGCAGCGGCCTTTCCTCCCACCGCCCTCTCCCCTGGCTGCCTCGACGTCATCTGCAAGCCGGGAAACAACGGCCTCACGACCATCTGCACTCCCGCACTTGCGGCCATGGGTACTTATCTTTATTGTTGGGTAGAAATGCCTTCTATCACAACTGCTGGCGGAACTATCTCCGTCAACCTTATCGAACTGAACTAAGTTAGTTAAACAAGCCAAAACATGCCTTCTCCCTTCGTTACAACCGCTAACACTCCCAACGAGAACGCGGTCACGCAAATCGGCGCCGGTGGCCTTCTCTATCCCTACGCCCCGATTATTTCCACCGTTGGCGGTACGCCGTACTTCATCGACACCTCTGGTGGTCGCCTTGGAAACTCCACGGGCCTTACGCTTACCGGCACAAGTGCCGCCATGGCCAACACCGCGACCATTAGTGGTCAAGGTGCCACTGTTACGCTTACCGCAGCACAAAGCGGTAGTGTTTGCTACTTTGATCGTGCCGCCGGTATCGTCTACACACTCCCGGCGCCCGTTATCGGTCTCTCCTTCGTGTTCCTAAACATCGTCACGATCACCTCTAACAACGCCTCCGTTACAACCGCAAATTCTGGCACCCAGTTTATTCTCGGCTCCATCCAACTCACGAAGTCCGCCGCCTCTCCGTCGTCCTTCCTAGCCAACGGCACCTCGAACTATCTAATCGCCCAAAACGGTACGACCACTGGTGGCATTCTTGGTGGCTGGATGGAATACTACGCTGTTAGTTCCACCCAATGGCTTGTCACCGCTAGCCTTATTGGCTCCGGCACCCTGGCTACCCCGATCACCTAACATGTCCACCGCGGGGATAAAGCAAACCGTTATACGTCTCAAGGTCCAGACAAAGAAGTCTTTGTTTGTCCCTTATGGTCGTGTCTTTATCCCCGTTGGTCGTCCACGCTCTCTAACCGAGACCCTCCAGGGCACGCAACATGGCCGTTCTTTCCAACACTGAGTTGCGTAGCTCTTTTCCCGGTATTACACCAGGTTTCGTCTACACTAGCGCCCTGGTTTACGGAATCCCCACCCTTGAGTATCTTCAAGGCCCCTTCTACGACTATTGGATTCACACCCTTGGCGGTCTTAATCTTTGGACCTCAAAGTGGGAATGTTGGGACTTTACATCCTCCTACCTTGTCGAGCTTGCAAAAGCAAATGCCTTGACGCCTGCGACTCCCACTGGCGAAACCACGCTTTCTGTTGGTCGCTGGGACTTTCACCCTGACGCTGAAAGACTCGCCGGTAACCCCACAGGTCACAGTATTATCGCTGCCATCACTGACCAGGGCCTGCGTTACCTAGATCCGCAAAATAACACTTTATGGTCTCCTTCTTCAAACGAGCTTGCCTCTACGCGGCTTTTGCTCTTTTAATCTCCGGTTGCCAAACGCCATCGGCGCCACCTCCGGTACAATTCGCAAACTAATATCATGCCTACGCCTGAAACAACTGCAATGATGGGAACAGCTAACACGCCAAATGAAATGGCTGTGTTGGGAGCACAAAACTGGGACGTTCTTGGTGTTGTTGACAATGCCACGCAGAATGCGATTAATACCACCGTCGCTACCGCTGTCACTATAGCACTTCCTCCAAGTGGGCGCAATCGTATTATCAACGGCGATATGCGGGTGGACCAGAGGAATGAAGGTGCGGCTGTGACCGTTAACGCCACCTCATCGTTTAGATCGGTTGATAAGTGGAACGGTGTCGGGACTGCCGCTGCCGGAGTTTATACGTTGCAGCGCAACGCGGCATCACCGCCGGCGGGATTTACTAACTATGTCACCGCCACCACGACCACGGCAGACGCGTCTCCCGCCGCTGCGTCGCGTTATACTCTGGATACGCGTATCGAAGGCTTTCTGTGTCAAGATATGGGATTCGGGACTGCACTCCCGAAAAACATTTCAATTTCTTTTTGGGCACGCTCCAGCAAGACCGGAAATTTTTCGGTTGGTGTTGTGAACTCGGCACAAAACAGGTCATATGTTTTTGTGTTCTCAATTGGCGCGGCAGCTACATGGACCCCAGTAAAAGTCACGCTGCCCGCAGACAACACTGGCACTTGGCTTGTAAATAACGGAATTGGCGTATGGCTCAAATTCGATTTGGGTTCCGGATCAAATTTTCAGGCGACCGCTCTTAACACCTGGCAAGCAGGAAACGTATTTGAAACGCCTACTTCTCCAGCATCTATAGTGGCGACTAACGGCGCTACGTTTGATATTACGGGCGCGCAATTGGAAGTAGCTAACGGCGCTACGTCTTTTGACTACCTGCTGTATGGGGCGCAGCTTTTGCTGTGTCAGAGGTACTATCAAAAATCGTTTGCGCAGGGAACGGCACCTGCGCAGAACATAGGTAATTTTACTGGCGAACAGTGTTTCCCTGCTACCTTTGCCGGAACTAATGCCTGCTTTTATCCTGTATCGTTACAAGTGCCTCTTAGAGCTATCGTTTCTGCGGGTACTCTGACTACGTATAACCCTGCGGCAGCTAACGCACAAGCAAGGAATCAAACGCGTGCCGCCGATTGCTCTGCTACTGGCCCGCAAAATGTCGGGGGTAATTCATACTACTGCCTAACCATTACGGGTAGTGCTGCTACTGCAGTTGGTGATTTAATAGGATTCCACTGGACGGTAGATGCCGACTTGTGAACCTCGTCACCACAATTCCTCATGAACCAAAACCAAATTATGTCCCTCCTCCGTTCCGTCCTGCTCGCCGCAGGTGCGGGACTTGTGGCTTCTGGTAAAATCTCCGACGGCTCGCTTCAAGAGATTATCGGTGGTATCCTTGCCCTGGCCTCCGTCGTTTGGAGTCAATACCACCACGCGACCTACGCTTCTCCTGCTGCCACCGCTCCTGTTCCGACTCCCCCTCCCGCACCATGAAATTCTCCAAACTCGTTCTCCTTGCCGGTCTCGCCCTCGCCACGCCTTTGGCCTACCAAGGCTGCGCAACGGCACCAGACCAACGTGTCCAAGCCGTTCAAACCCTTGGCACAGTCGGCGCAAGTGCGAAGGCTGCAATGGACACCGCTACACAACTCCTCAAAGTCAATCAAATCACCGTCGCCCAGTGGCAGTCTATCGCTAACTTCTACGACACTAAATTCCAGCCTTCCTACAACCTGGCTGTCGCTGCCGTGCAGGCAAACCTTAGTAGCATCGCCTCCCCCGACGTTATCAACCTCTCTGCCCAATTCCTCGCACTCGTTGCTCAACTAACCGGAAAGTAACATGCCAATCGCCACCGTTATCGCCCTTATTGGCCAAGTTGGCCTACCGCTTGCCCAACAACTCATCGCTATGTGGGAAAGCGGTAAAACGACCGTCTCCGCCGCTGACTTGCAAGTTCTAATCGACTACGGCAAGAACACCTCACAGGCTTCTTTGGCCGCTGCGGGTATTAAGATTGTCGATGGCAAAGTCGTCCCTGCCTAACAATCGCAGCCATGCCACTTCCTGATCGTATTCAAAGCGACGTGGACGCCGCCTTGGTTAGTTCATCTTTGGCACGGCTAGAGACTAAAATGGACGGTGTTGAAACTAAAGTCGACACCGTCCACCGCATCCTTCAGGGTGAACCTGAGTTTAAGCGCCCTGGACTTGTAGAAACTGTAGACGAACACGACAAGTTAGTTAAACTCATCAAAGGCCGTATCGGGCTTATGATCTTCTTTGTCTACGTTGGCTGGGAGGTAACTAAGGCCGTTTGGCTTCACGTCTAATGCAACTTTCCTACAGAGCACTTGATTATCTTCGTCAATGTCTTAGCTCCGTCGGCTGGAACAAAAGCGACAGTACAGACATTAAGCACCAGCGTTTTTATATCAGCGCCAAGATGCTTGTAGAGACACTACCTGAAACCCCGCCCGCACCCCTGATGCCCTCCGAGCAAGTCTTACGCACGGACCCAGTCCTCGCTCGTGAAAAACTACGTGCCGTTGAAGAATTCTACAAGGGTGTTTCCTCCGAATTTACGTTGTCTGATAAAGAATTCGAAACCACGCAGGCTTGCTTACACCACTTCGTTAACGAGGACGGAATGCCCAAGGGCCGTGCTGCCATCGAGCTTTACGAAACCTTTAAACTCGCCCCTAAATGAACGAATGGGTCCAAAAGGCACTCTCACAAGAATCGCATCCGATGGATATAGTCCAACTCTTGACTCGCATCAAGACGCTTGTGCAGATCAGCCGTGATGAGATGTCCCGTTACTACGACGATTGGGATATCAACGACCGTGTCTACCGGGGCCATAAAGAAATCGACGAGTCGGATAAAATGGCGGCAAAGCGGAAGGAACCGGCAAAGTTTATCCTTCCCATCACCTACACGCAAGTTAACACCTTCGTGGCCTTTGCGCTTTCTGTCCTTAACCAAAAACCCTACTTCTATGAGCTTTCCGGCACGGGCGTTGAGGACGAGAGAGCGGCAAAGGTAGCACAGGGACTTCTAGAGCAGAACCTAGAATACAACAACTTTCGCCACCAGAAACTTAAGCAATTCCTCACAGATCTCGCCAAATACGGTCTCGGTGTAATTAAGCATTCCTGGCGCCGTGATACGGTCTCTGTTGAAGAAACCGTCATGCAACCAGTCACGGGTGAAGCCATTCCTGGTCTTGAACCTGTTCTTGTCCCCACCAAAACACGCAAAGACGCGACAAAATACCTAGGCAACTATCTCGTCTGCGTCACACCTTTTCGTTTTCTCCCTGACCCCAGACTTCCCCTCACGCGCTTTCAAGAAGGTGAGTTCTGCGCATCCGAGGACGAATATAGCCGCTCTCAATTTATCGAGTTCGAAAAGCAGGGTATTTGCACCGGTGTCGAGTGGATTCCCGACCTCGCACAAGACCAAATGGTCGACCGCCGCCACTTTGGGATTTTGAATGACGTCAAGCCGTCACCGATCATGAGTCGGCAAAAGATGTATATTATCAACACCGAAGTCCAGGTCTGGCTAAACCCAGCCAAAACGACTGTTGGTGGTGAGCCTATCGACCCCACGCGAGATGAGTTAGTCCTCTACGTTATCTGGTACGCGAACGACGCCCGTATTACTCGTATCGAGGAACTCGACTACCCGCATCACCAATTCACCTTTGCCGTCGCACAATACGAAGAAGATCTCATTAACTTCATCAACGAAGGCATGGCGGACAAACTAGGGCCCATGCAGGACGTTGTCGACTGGCTTATCAACAGCCGTATCACTAACGTCCGCAAAGTTATCTCGAACCAACTCCTCGTTGACCCCTCCGGTATTGAAATCCAAGACCTTCGTGACCGGAAACCGATCATCAAGCTCAAGCCTAAAGTTCAAGGAACTGGCAATCTAGACCGCTGGGTAAAGCAGTTGCCAATTGTGGACGTTACGACGGGCCACCTAAACGACATAAACTTTATCAAGGACTTTAGTCAACAGACCACCGGCATCACCGACAACCTTCTCGGTCAAGTCGCCTCAGGTCGTCGTAGTGCACAAGAGGTTAAGAGCGTGAATAACAACGCTGCCTCACGCATTATGAGTATCATCAACGCCGTTTGGAACAGTGCCCTGCTGCCAAACGGTCGCATGATGCTTGACAACCTGCGCGCTGGCGTTGACGAGCCCACCGTAATTCGCGTTATTGGCCAGATCAACGCCCTTAACCTTCTCCCTGACGCCGTTCAGCATTTCATGCGTGTCTCTCCCGAGGACATCGTAGGTGATTACGACTTCCTTCTGTTTGATGGCACCCTCCCTTCTCAACGTGACGCTCAAGCTGCTATCCTCCAACAGCTCCTAGAAGTCATCACCGCTAACCCACAGGCGGGCATAGTTTACGGTTACGATCCTCAACTCTTAATCCAGGCCATACTTGAACTCCGTGGAATCAGAAACGCAGACCAGTATAAACTCACTCCGCAACGACTTCAGCAAATTGCTGGCTTGGTCCAAGCAGGACGACAGCTTATGGGTGCTGGACCAGCTCAACCAGGAAATCAGCCGCCGAACCACCGAGGCAATCAACCTGGAACCGACCACACTAGAGTCAATCCTCCACTTGCTCAGTCTATTGGCGGAATGTCGGGGGCTGGCCCAAATGGCGGCGCTGGTGCCAAACAAGCTGGACTCCCTCGCTGAACAGATCAAAGATTTAGACCCGGAAACAAATGAATCATCTAGAAATGAACAAACTGGGGCTTCTTAGCCCTGAAGGCGACACAGGTGCCTCTGGCTCTGTGGCCTCCGACGCGCAGGCGATTTTCGCTCCTGCAGAAACCAACGGTGCCGACAGCGGCGAAAGTGGTGGCGGTGAACAACAGACCACCCAAGGCGAACAGGGCCAAGAGTCGGCGTCAACGGTTGGCACGGACAAAACAGTTGCCCAGCCCGGTAATGTTACGATGACCAATGAGCAGCTCACACAGCTTGCTGCACAAATGGTCAAAGGTATGCCGCAGATGCAAGCACCGACCGCGGTGCAACAGCAGCCGCAACAGATCACGCCTGAACAGCAAGCGGAGTTTGATCGCCAATTCAACGTGGTGCGCGTCACCCCAGAGCGTTTCCAGGCCATTATGGGCTTTGCGCCTGCGTCGCCGGAGCAGATGAAGGCGCTAGAAACTATCTTGCATGATGTAGCTCGCATGTCTAATGCCATGACGAACTACCAGGTGCAACAGACAATCCAACAGCGGGAGCAAGCGGCCATGGGCCGTATTGCCCCGATTGAAACCTATTTCCGTCAACAACAGGCTGCTGCCATAGAGAGTGAGTTTTACAAGGGCAACCCTGACTTGAAGGACTTTGGCGACCTTTGTGGGGAAGTCGCTGCGAGCATGAATGCCCGTGGAGAGCGATTCCCTGACCAAGCCACCGCCATTAAAACACTTGCGACCAGAGTTCGGGACTTACTCACTAAAGCCCGCGGCGGAACACCTCCACCGAAGGGACAGGGTGCTGTCGCACGCAAGGCCATGCCCACCACTTCAATGGGAGGGCGGACGGGTACTGGTGGTTCGCAAACACCCGTGTCTGGCCCGCAGGCTGTATTTGGAGACATGGACTCCTAATCGCCTGTCGTGCAATAGCAAATGATAGGAAACCAACAAAATGGCTAACTACCTAGGATTAATCGGAGCGGAGGCGTTTGCAGCTAATCGCTTCAAGAACTACCGGCGCACGGTGTTCTATTACTACCCACAGGGCGCTGCGCCCTTGACTGGCATCCTTTCGCTTATGCGTGAGGAAGTCACTAACGATCCCGAGTTTCACTGGGAGGAAAAACGGAAGTCAACGCAAGTCTGTACGTCCGCCGCGATCTCCAGTAACATCTCGTGGTACACGACGGGCATCACGATTGCTGGTGGTGTTATTACTGCGGCCACGGCGGCTACAGGTAACATTACCACCGTGGTTGGTACGCAGTACGCCATTAAACTGGCTACTGATCCCTACACCATGTTCCGTTTGAATCATTTGATCCAAACGGTGCAGCAAGACG
>Ga0265336_10000171_pt1 | contig 45719 bp, 34 predicted proteins | sample 42119metaG_FD_193583 | JGI IMG/M metagenome (GOLD analysis project Ga0265336, IMG submission 193583) | Rhizosphere microbial communities from Carex aquatilis grown in University of Washington, Seatle, WA, United States - 4-21-19 metaG | ecosystem: Host-associated > Plants > Roots > Rhizosphere...
TCTTTTGCCACATGGACCATACCCATTCGGCGAGCAAGGTAGAGGGAAAGATATTCACGAGCTATATCGTCGTCTTCAACATATAGCAGAGTCATCTGATTCAATACTACCGGCGCCTCTGTCTGATTCGAAAGAACACTTTGAAGTGAGGATTCGACTTGTGTTTCCTTCGCTGATTCATAGTCGAAACGCACTTCCAACAAAGTCACATCATCCTCTTTGTAATTCCTGGCAGCCTCACGAATTTTCTCTGCCAATGTATCGAACTCGCCTGAAGAATGTATATTTGCTAACATGGCCCGCAATTCGACATAGTCGAAATTTGGGATGTTTGCATGCAACGTATCAACCAGTCCGTCTGTAAACAGGTAAATGCGCGCGTTCTGGATAATTTTGAAACGCTCCACTTCAACCGAGAATTTATCCTCACCGACCATACCCAATGCAGTCGATTTGGAATGACTGGCTTGTAACAGGACTCCTTTATCATCGAATATGAACATCGGGGGATTCCCGCAATTCAACACTTCGACGAAGTGTTCACCTGGATTGATGCGTATCAGGGTAGTTGCCACGAAATGCTCGGCGATATGCTGCTCATGCAAGGTGCGATTCATTTCGGCTGCGATGGTCAGCAAGGAAAAACCTCGCTCGGCTTGTTGTCTGAAAATCCCGGGAATTTGCAACGCAGGTATTACGGCAGAGAGACCATGACCGGCACCATCTGCCAGCATTACATACAAATCGCCTTCGTGTTTTGCAACACTATAGAAATCGCCGCTTACTTCCAGCTTCGGTATATTCAGGTGTCTGACGCAGGAAAGCTCTTCGTGATGGTTGTCTTCCAGAAAGTGTGAAACATAGCTTTTGACGCATTCGCTGTCATAATCCGTCTCGCTTCTCTCTGCGGCAATATGCTGCTGCTGATATTCCAGATTCCGCTGTTGTTCAAGCGTTTGAGCAATGCTGGTGATCGCGTCCATCAGAACATCAGTATCGACGGGTTTGACTATGAACTTGGTTATTCCAAGATCGATTGACGACAACAGGATGTCGCTGTCGTTATGTGCCGAGATAATAATGACCGGAAGCTTCGGTTCGGTTTCGCGTATCTCGCGGCACATGGTGAGCCCATCCATCTCCCCCATGCGTATATCTGAAATTACCAGATCGGGATGTAGCTCCCTGAATGATTTAATCCCCGAAACCCCGTTCTGCGCGGTATGAACCTTGTCTACCCGACGCGAAAGATAATGTGTCATGCTTTCGCGGACATCTGCATCGTCATCGACAAACAGAATTGAAAGTTTGCGTACCAAATTCGCCTTCTCTCGTGCCTCAATGGATAACATGTTCATCTCCCGATCATGATTTAGGCAAACAGATGGAAAACCGGGCGCCATCGGCCATGTTTTCCACGTTGATTTTCCCGTGCATATTCTTTTCGATCGAGATCAGGGTCATGTACAAACCGATTCCGACACCCTGTTCTTTGGTCGTGAAGTGGGGCTCAAATATCTTGGGCAAGACTTCGGCAGGAATGCCGCCACCATTATCGGTCACGGTATGGATGCCATAATCACCGTCCTCGCCGATCTCGATATCTATTCTGCCGTCGGCAACATTCCGCTCGATAATCGCTTCCCTCGCATTGCTCAATATATTCATCAAAGCCTGCGAATATTCATTGGCATACCCGCTAACGACGACATCACGCTCGCATTGGACGACAATGTTGATATTGTTATTTTTCATCGCCGCCTCGACCAGATTGATGCACTCGTCGGTCACATGTTTGAGACTGAATGCACCGGGACTCTTGTCCGCCCGGAAAAAATGGCGGAAATCGTCTATCGTACTGGACATCTTCTGAATGATATTTTTTGATTTGCCGACTGCAGTTTTGATGTAAGTCAGGTCGCACTCGCCATAAAGTGCAGCATCTTCCAGATCGCCAAGAATCAAACCCAGTGAGTTGATTGGTTGCCTCCATTGGTGCGCAATATTGCCGATCATTTCTCCCATGGCAGCCAATCTGGATTGGCGCTGCAACAGCAAATCCTTCTCCATGTTTCTCTGAATCTCTTCCCTCACACGCGAATCGAGTTCCTGATTCAATTGCAATAAAGCCTCTTCTGCCAGTTTTTGCGCGTGAATGTCATGCATCACACCGACTACCTGACTGATTTCACCATCCACCGACCTGTTTGGCGTCATATTCATGCTAAACCAGCGCCAGGTTCCATCGGTCTGTTTGGCACGACAGCGCAAATCACTCACCCTGTTGCCGCCCATGAGAACCTGCTTGAATCCTTCAACCAGTCTGTCTTTGTCCGACTGGTGGAAATATCCGGTATCGATCATATCTACCAGCGAGGTCCCGATGAACTGTTCTGCGTTGTAGCCCAGTATGTCTCTCACTTGATCAGACAGGAACTCCAGTTTTGAATCCACATCGGTGGCCCAAATGATGGCATCGGCTGATTCCACTATGGATTTCAGCTTCGACTCCGCAGCCGTCTGGCTAGTGATATCTTGCGCAATGGCAATAAAATAACTGCCCGCATCACGTTCAAAAAGCTGCAAATAGATTTCTACCGGATACATGCTGCAATCTCTGCGCAGATGCACCGCATTGAACTTTCTGACACTCTGTTTGTGACTCAGCAGGTAGGAAATATGATTATCCATTTCCTGATTGAATACGTGAGCCTGAATATCAGCGGGTGTAAGCCACCTCAACTCTTCTATCGTATAGCCAAGATTCTCCAAAGCCCGCTGATTGGCGAAAGTAAAGCCAAGACTTTGCGCATCGAACATGAATATCTCGTTGCGGCTTGCAGCAATAGTCCTGTTCAGCATGGCCAGGGCCGCATCGCTCGCCTTTTCACGCTCCTCGGCAATCTTTCGCGTGCTGATATCCTCTATCACAACCAAACATATCTGTTTTTCGTCATCTGCAACTGCCTCAATCGAAGCATATAGCGGCAATCTCACCCCTAGAATGTTTTTGCTGATCGTCTGGTCGAATGACAATTGGTAGCATTTTTTTTCATCCGATTCGAATACGTCATGCAAAAAGGCAAGGAACATCTCAGAGGTTCCTTGCTGGATGCATTCACTCAGTGACCGTCCGAGCCACTTGCGTTTTTTTGTGTCGACGCGAGTTGCGCCATGGAATTTGGCATCGCATATCCTGCTGTCGTGATCCAGGAACAGGTAGCTGGGTAATGAAGAATCCAGTACCTGTTGGCTGCTGCTTTGCGGTGAAATCTTTTGCTTTAGCTTGTTGAATTCATCAGTCAGTAGTTCGATTTCGATCTGGTTGATGCGCTGATCGTACAGCCGCCTCCCGACATCAAACTGTTGAGACAAATTCTTTATCGCCAGCTCTTTCTTCAAGCGCTCTTCTGCGCGCCGACGCAGGGTGCTGGCGTCAGAAGCGGTTTGCTCAACTGGGCGAAAATCGTTCATGGCCGTCTTGTTACAACGCTTCTTCCCTCGCCAAAGTCAGACATTCATCGCGCCACAGGCATTCGAACTGTTTGCACACCCTTGTGTAAGCGGAAGCACAGCAATCGACATTTCCTTCACAGCGCTGGAACTTTCTGATCAAGCGAATCCTGGTGAGCTGGCTTACTTTTAATCCGCTATCGGATTCGGCTGTCAAGGCAGGTTGGTATTTCTGGGTATTCATGATCCCCCCGAAATATTGCTGTTGATCGAAGAGCCCGGCTGTAAATCTGAGCAATCACGCCCGTGCCGTGCCTGGTGTACGCAACTGTGTCTGATCAGTTAAGCATGTGTACTCTGGATACTTGCCGCTGTGTTTGCCTGTCAATCCTGTAAAATTTGTTTCAGACTTTTTTCTGAGCAGGTATGCGATTGCATCCCTGATCGGACTTGCGAGTCTAGAACTACCGTATACGAGCCGCAAGTTTGATGATTGCCTATATATTGCCTATATATGATCTATATATTGTCTAGATACTTATACGAGCAAAGCGTTATGCTTTGCATCCGGGTTTGTTGTGGATATGATGCAAAGGCTCAATAATATAAATTTGCAGGGGAAAACAGCGCCGACTGTAGTTGAAACCAATCAATTTGCATTGAATGTGCTGCTTGAAAATATTTTCAACTCGAATTCTGTATTTGTTTGCTCAGTGAGGAATCATGCAAAAGGTATTACTGGTCGATGATGAGCAAAACGTACTTAATTCACTTAGGCGCGAATTAAAGGAATTCTTTGAAATTGTAGCGTTCGACAACCCCGCAGCCGCGCTTGAGTACAGCAAAAATAACCCGTTGGATATGGTGGTGGCTGATTACCTGATGCCTGATATGAATGGCCTCGAATTTCTCAAACAGTTCAGATTGCTGCAGCCGGATGCATCTCTTTTGTTGTTAAGCGGTGAAGCCGATATCAATGCGCTGATACGCACCATCAACGAAACACATGTTTACCGCTTCATCGCAAAACCATGGAAAAAAGACGAGCTGTTATGCAGCATCCGCCAAGCTCTGGTATATCGTGATGCCCTTCTGAAAAAACGTCACCAGTTAACTGAACAACCAGACAATCTCGCTGCTTTACAAATAGTTCAAGAAGACATTCCCTTTCAGATCGTTCTGGTCAATGGTGATGATTACCTGCTTAGATTGATTTCGCGTGAGCTGACAGACGAAAATGGGCACGAGAGCTTATACGGCGCGATTCAACAGGAAATACAACATGAATCCGTCGCAAAGAAATTCAAATGTTCAGTTGAAAGTTTACATACTGCAAAAGCCGGTCTGGCACATGTCGAGAAACACCCTTGTGACCTTGTCATCGCTGCACAAACATTACCCGATATGGACGGCATCCAATTCCTTACCAGGATGAAGATGGTTCTTCCTGATGCTGCCCGCATCCTGATCAGCAATGAGCCGAACAAGATGTTGCTGTCGCAAGCCATCAATGAGGCGGAAGTGCAAAAGCTGCTTCAGCTGCAGTGGGTCAATTATGAACCTCACTCCGATGCACGCCGTCAGGCATGGAATCTTCACAAGATTAAAACTGCCGCTATTCAGGCCCTGGTTTATCGAGAACTGGTGCTGGGAAACAGTCGCTCAGCTGCTTTGCACTAAACATTTCCTCTGTATTGACAGTCTCCTGTACAGGACATGGGGCTGCATCCTGACGCAATTACGCAAGATAACAAAAGCGATAATACCCGTTTGCAATGGGGGTTTCGTTTTGCGACGTTTTGGCGGGAAATTAGTGAAACTGACCTTCGAACACGAACCGCCAATGAGTTGTTCTCGGATATCCGCTGCCGATTGCAGCAGCCTTATTCCGTTAACAATCAATGCAGTAAATGGGGTGGCTGATGGGGCTCGAACCCACGACAACTGGAATCACAATCAGATCGTCATTCCCCACCAATCAACCACATAACTTAATATATTTGTAAGATGGCCAGCTCGCAAAGCCAATATCCATGCGCCCCCATTTAGGCATCTTACAAAAACCGAAAAGCTATAACTTTCAGACCAATTTCAAATCAGTGCAGCTTTCACCGCTTCAGGTGCACTTTTAATTACGTTCAGCAATACCAGAGCAGCACCCTGTGGCGTACGATCACCGCGCTCCCAATGGCGCAACGTCGCAACAGAAAATCCAAACCTTGCAGCGAATTGTTCTTGTGTCATACCCATGTGCTGACGCAACGCAGAAACATCCACCGACTCAGGCTTGTAAGTTTTAACGCCCACTTTTTTGCCCTTGGCGTGTGCAACGGCTTCATTCAAACCACGAGCGATACTGTCAAAAGTAGTTCCCATAATTCACCTCTCAATCCATGTTTCCACCAAAACAACCACCATCTTCGCCAACTCGTTGCGCTCCGCTTTGCTCAAGTTGTCCTGCTCATTCTTTGCAAACAGCGTAATCAAGTAGAGCGGCATCAGTTCGCTGTGATAATAGTAAATCACACGTACCCCTCCGCTCTTTCCGCGTCCACCCCTTCCCCATCGCAACTTGCGGATTCCTCCCGTGCCTTCAATCAGATCGCCAGATTTTGGATGCGCTGCGAGATAACTCAATACATCCTGTCGCTCAGCTTCAGTTAAAAGCTTTTCCGCTTGGCGAATGTATTCCGGCACTTCGGCAATCGTAATCATGGTGATCATTGTAATCCAATGGATTAGTCAATGCGAGCAATTTTTGAGTGTGCTCATAAGGTGAAAATTAGAGAAAAAACCATCTTGAGTGCTACAGATTATCAAATTTATTTCTTGATCCCGTATCCCATCGCACGATATCCACGCTGTCGCTTCTCCCACATCCGGAGCAGAGCTGAATGACCGGTATCAACAAAATCGATAATGCGCACGTCGGTCTTGCTTGCGTGTTCACGGTGCAAACGCCCAGCGTACTGTTGCAAGGTACCCTTCCATGAGACCGGCATTGCCAGTACCAGAGTATCAAGCGGTGGGTGGTCAAATCCCTCACCGACAAGCTTGCCGGTGGCTAACAGGACACGAGGGGCATCTGGTGGAAGTCCATTGAGTTCGTCTATCAACGAAATGCGCTGTTTCTTCGACATCCGACCATGAAGCACGAAAAGCGATGGGATCGTTTTGCCCAGTGCTGTAGCGATGGCATCCAAGTGTTCCGTACGTTCTGTTAACACGAGTACCTTTCGCCCTTGGTTAAAGGCAGTTTTGATTTCAACAGCAATCATGGCGGTACGGTCTGTGTCATTGGCTAGGTGGTGGAAAACATCCTGAATGCCTGCTTCTTGGGGAAGGTCGATTTGATTATTTATGGGATATGGTACAACCTCTAAATCATGCGGTGCACTGTCAGGCTTTGCCGCTGTATAACGAATCGGTCCGCACTGCATGAAAATGATCGGTTGCTGACCATCACGGCGGAATGGCGTGGCAGTCAGGCCAAGCACGTATTTCGCTTTGACACGCTTCAAGATGCCATCGAACGACACTGCTCCGACGTGGTGGCATTCATCCACAATGACATGACCGTAGTTTTCAACCAGCGAATTGATCTCACCTTTTCGCGACAGCGACTGCATGACTGCAATGTCGATGATGCCGGTTGGCTTGGCTTTGCCGCCACCTATCGTTCCGACCACTCCCTTGCCGACGCCTAGGAAGGACTGCAGCCGTTCCTGCCATTGCTTCAGCAATTCAGTCCGATGGACAAGAACAAGTGTATTGACGCCCCGTTTGGCAATCATTGCTGCCGCGACTACTGTTTTGCCAAATGCCGTCGGTGCGCAAAATACGCCTGCATCGTGATGCAACATTCCGGCTATCGCTGCTTCCTGATCGAGTCTCAGTGTTCCGTCAAAGGCGATATCAATGGGTTGGCCTTCGAAACGTTCATCAGTCAAATCGCAGCGGATACTATTTTCCTTGAGCAACTCCTGTGCGGCGTCCAGGCAGCCGCGTGGTAGTGCGATGTGGTTGGGGAAGTTTTCAGCGCAGCCAATCACGCGGGGTTTGTCCCATACAGCAAAGCGCATAGCCTGCGCCTTGTAGAACTCCGGGTTTTGAAAGGCCGCAAGCCGAATCAGGCGGTTCGCCAGCGACTGCGGCAACTGTGCCTTCTCAAAATAGATGAGATTAGCCAGCGTCACCTTGAGCGACTTGGGCATGACGCCAGCCAGTTTGTTAGTTACCGGTGCAGATCGCTTCCAGGGTTCCTTGTGGTCTTCTTCTTCGATAAACATTACGTCCAGCGGATGCGTACCACCTGTGGCGCGCAGTATGGTTGGCTCGATGTCCTCGAACGGCATTGGCTGGATGTTAGATAAGAAGGTCCACTGATCCGAATACGGGCGCAACGAATCATCGACAAACACGCTACAGTCGTTCTCGCGTGGTTTTTTCTGCAGAGGCAGCGCAATCAGGTTGCCGAAGCCGCCTTTAGGCATCGTGTCCTGATTGGGAAACAACCGGTCGTAGGAGGTTAGTTTCAGTTGACGGGTACGGGCACAAGTGTGGCTAATAATAGCCGTGCCAAGGCGGCGCGCATCCCGGGCTGAAACACTTCTGGCAAAAAATACCCACGCATGTGCACCGTTACCGGAGCGTGATATTTCAAGCGCAACCGGTACGCCCAGTTCATGACAAGACTGAAAAAAGGCTTGTGCATCCATTTTCCATTCAGCCTCGTCGAAATCGACTGCGAGGAAATAGCATGTGTCATCGGACAATAAGGGATAAACGCCAACCGTGTGTTCGCCGGCGAGGTGGTCGTAAATGACTACATCTGAAAATGGCTTCAACAATCGGTTGCTGCAATCGGAACATTTGATGCGAGGCTTATTGCATACGCCGGTACGCCATTCATTGGCGCAAGCCGGAGCGTAGCCGGATTTCCCGGTTTTCTGGCTTTCCCAACGAATGGGGTAAACATCGTCTCGCCCGCGAAACAGGCGGCGGAACAAGAGTACCTTTTCATCGGTGCTCAGACTCGATAGAACCGGATCTGGTGCAGGTGGCGGTTTTGCGGTTTCCGGAATGAGAGGGATACGCCACTCAATGCCGTGAGCTTCGAGCAAAGCTATCAGGCGCGTATTTTCCGCTTGAAGATTTTTCAGGATATCTGGGTCGAACATCAATTCAGCGGTTACTACTTAGCATAGACATTGCTTAATAGGAGCAGCGATACTATAACGATAGTAAGAAGATGTTTGGCATTTTGTCTGTGAATGCATGCCAAAATGAACCATCGACACCCCCTTGGGGTAGTTTTTTCATGAGACTAAATCTAGCTCATGACAGGTTTAAGGTGACGCTTACATTGATCTTACAAGAAAATAGCGAGTGCTATCACTGAGGTGTTTAAAGAATGGGGTGGCTGATGGGGCTCGAACCCACGACAACTGGAATCACAATCCAGGGCTCTACCAGCTGAGCTACAGCCACCGTTGAACCGTCAAGTCTATTGGTGTGCCCGACAGGAATCGAACCTGTAACCCCCGCCTTAGAAGGGCGGTGCTCTATCCAGTTGAGCTACGGGCACAATTCATTCGGCAAACCAACATGACTTCTTGCTACTTGAACCTGGTCGGGGTGGAGAGATTCGAACTCCCGACATCCTGGTCCCAAACCAGGCGCGCTACCAGGCTACGCTACACCCCGAGAGCGCGGCATTATACAGACCGAGCGCGAAAAATCAATTTTGATTGTGAGATTTTTTCGTGATCTGCGGCATTGCCAGCATCAGGTAGTAAACCATTGACCACAGCGTCAATATTGCCGCCAGGTAGATCAGCATTGTCCCCCAGCGCAACGTCGAGATACCAAATAATGGCTCCTGATACAACAAAAACAGGATGGCAATCATCTGGAACGCGGTTTTGAACTTGCCCAGCATGGACACCGCTACACTCTTGCTTTCCCCAAGCTGCGCCATCCATTCGCGCAAGGCCGAAATGGTGATTTCACGACCGATAATGATAAAGGCGATGAAAACGTCGACCAGATTCAGTTTGACCAGCACGATCAGCGCCGCCGCCACCATCAGCTTATCCGCCACCGGATCAAGAAAAGCGCCAAAAGCAGAACCCTGGTTCAATGCACGCGCCAGATAGCCGTCCAGCCAGTCACTAACCGCTGCCAGCCAGAAAATAAAGGTACTGATCAGATGCTTGTGGTGCAAGCTGAGCGCTTCGTCCGATACATAGAACACCGCGACGAACACGGGGATCATCAGTATCCTGAACCAGGTCAGCAGATTCGGTATGTTCAGCGGCATCGTTAATGTAAGTGCTGGTAAATTTTTTCAGCAACAAATATTTTATTAATGGAGTTGCTGGTAAATCTTTTCAGCAAGCAGGGGACTGATCCCCTCCACTCGCGCCAATTCTTCTACGCTGGCTTGTTGTACGCCCTTCAGTCCACCGAAGTGGGTCAGCAGGTTGCGGCGCCGTTTCTCGCCTACCCCTTCGATATCTTCCAGCGAAGAAGCGGTTCGCGCTTTACCGCGCTGGGCACGGTGGCCGCTGATGGCAAAACGATGCGCCTCATCGCGTACTTGCTGGATCAGATGCAGGGCAGGACTATCCGGAGGTAATTGTAGCGGCTTTTCCACATCGGGTCGTAACAATTGTTCCATACCCGGCTTGCGTTCAACGCCTTTGGCCACGCCGACCAGCGCAATGTCGGAAAGCCCGAATTCCGTCATGACCTCCACCGCCATGCCCAACTGCCCGGCACCTCCGTCGATCAGAATCAGGTCCGGGCGCTTGCCCTCTCCTGCCTGCAATTTCTGGTAGCGGCGCTGCAAGGCCTGTTTCATGGCTGCGTAATCGTCCCCGGGGGTGATGCCGTTGATGTTGTAGCGTCGGTATTCCTGCGGACGTATGGCCATTTCGTCATACACCACGCAGGAAGCCACGGTCGCTTCGCCCATGGTGTGGCTGATATCGAAACATTCGATGCGTTTCAGATCGGGCAACGACAAGACCGAACGTAAAGCGTCCAGGCGCAGGGTCTGTCCGGCCTGCAATCCAGCCTGCCGGCGCAATGCCAACAGCGCATTGGCCTGGGCCATTTCCAGCCACTGCCGCCGCTCCCCAGTCACCGCGTGGCGTATCTGCACCTTGTGTCCGGCCTGTTCGCTCAACAACTGTTCCAGCGCCTCATCGACAATCTCGATACTGGTGATGATCAGCGGTGGCACACTGCTCTCCAGGTAATGCTGCGCCAGAAAGGCTTCCAGTACTTCGTTGCTGTCCTGCCCCTGCACGTTCTGCGGAAACATGGGCTTGTCGCCCAGATGCCGTCCACCGCGAACAATCGCCAGATTCAGGCACAGCGCACCTTCCGCTTCGACCACTGCAACAATATCGGCATCGGTCTCGCGCCCGCTTTCCACGAATTGCTTTTCCTGCACCGTGTGCAATGCCTGCAACTGGTCGCGCAGCGCCGCCGCATGTTCGTACTGCATGGCTTCAGCCGCCTGTTCCATCGCGGTGCGCAGACGCTGCTCCACTTCATCGAATTTGCCCTGTAACAACAACCCGGCATTGCGCACGTCAGTCGCGTAGTCCCCGGGACTGATCAGGCCGACGCAGGGTGCGCTGCAACGGTGTATCTGGTGCAGCAGGCAAGGCCGCGTGCGGTTGTTGAATACACCCTCCTCGCAGGTACGCAGTTTAAATACCTTCTGCAGGAGGTTGATGCTGTCCTTTGCCGCCTGCGCATTTGGATAGGGGCCGAAGTATTGATTGCGCTTGTCGGCTGCGCCGCGATAATAGGTCAGTCGCGGCGAAGGACTGCCGGTCAACACGATATAGGGATAGGACTTGTCGTCGCGGAACAGGATGTTGTAACGCGGCTTGAGCGACTTGATGAGGTTGTTCTCCAGCAGCAACGCTTCCGCCTCGGAACGCGTCACCGTCACCTCGATGCGCGCGATATGCGACACCATCAGGCGGATGCGCGGCGAAAGGTTGCTCTGTTGGAAATAAGAGCCGACGCGTTTCTTCAGCTGGTTGGCCTTGCCGACATATAACACCTGACCAGCCTCGTCCAGCATGCGATACACCCCCGGCTGCAGGGGCAGCGAGGCGACAAACTCCTTAGGATCGAATGGTGTGGTGTTCAAGGATGGATTCAAAAACTTGGTGGAACATCGCCTCTGTCAAGCGTTTGGTCTGCGTATTGTAGCGACTGCAATGGTAGCTGTCATAAAGCTTCAAGCCGCCCGGCAACGCGTGATGTGCGTTGTGGGCAAATTTGAAATCCTTCACCTTCAGGCCACTGGCTCGCAAAACCGCTTCGTGAGCGATGGTACCCAGCGCCATGACGGCAGCGCCCTGTGGCAATACCGCCAATTCCTGTGCCAGATAGCCATTGCACTGCTTGATCTCGGCGGGCTCCGGTTTGTTCTGTGGCGGCAGGCAGCGCACCGCGTTGGTGATGCGACATCCCTTGAGGCTTAGCTTCGGGTTGGCCTGCTTGTCTGCATCCAGCGGCTCTGCAGCAGTCGCCAGACCGTATTTATGCAGCGTGGAATACAACAGGTCTCCCGCATAGTCGCCGGTGAAAGGTCGCCCGGTACGGTTTGCGCCGTGCATTCCCGGTGCCAGGCCGACGATCAGCAGCGAGGTCCCTGCCTCGCCGAATGAGGGAACGGGCTTGGCAAAATAGCCCGGCTGCTCCGCTCTCACCTCATCCAGGAATGATGCAAGACGCGGACATAGTCTGCACGCTGTAGAAAATTCTTTCATTTTTACTCAATATCCCGTCAGCGAAAAATGCATGAAATCCTTTTGCTGGCCTTCGATTTCCCCACCCCATTTGAAGCCAGCCTGCTTGAATGTCTTTACGATCAGTCCATCCGGTTGCAGGCTATACGGATCATCTCCCGGGCGCCAGGGACCTGCGCGCAACAATCTGCACCGCGGCCCGAATTGCACGCAGTTGTCGTACAGGCCGTTGTGGTCAGTATTGATATCGATCGCAATCCCGAATGAATGGTTACTGAAACCGCTGCGATTGCCCTGTGCATCCAACTCGCCGCGTGTCCGTCCAACACGATAACCAACAACCGAATTGATTTTTTCGCCTTGGCGCATGAGACTGACCAGGGTGTCTTGCACAAGCTGCGCGTACTTTCTGCATACCGAAAATTCCGGCAATCCATCCAGTTTGATTGCTTGTTGATCCTCGGCACAAACGGAGCAACCGCTTTGCGCATCCAGTTCGTCGGACAAGAGCATGGATGCGTCTTTGCTGACGACGGTCTGTTGTACCGCGCGCTGTTGAGCCACGTTCCAGCGCCAGTCCTGATAGTGACAGCTTTGCGCCACACCATCGGTGCTTGCCATCACCAGAATGGAAAGCAGCATCCAGCGCAATTTCATGCTCGATACCGTTGCCACTATTGGAACCGCAAGGCATCGATAGGCTTGAGCATGGATGCCTTCCGTGCCGGATACCAGCCGAAAAAGATACCGACAGCCGCTGCCACGAAAAATGCCATGGCGATTGAAGTCGCGGTCACCGAAACTTCCATCCCGGCCAGCTTGTTCACCGCCATTGCTCCGCCGACGCCAAGCAATACCCCAATCAGGCAGCCGACAACGGAAATAATGATCGCTTCCAGCAGAAATTGCAGCAGGATATCCTTGCCGCGCGCACCGATAGCCATACGGATGCCGATCTCGCGTGTGCGCTCAGTCACCGACACCAGCATGATGTTCATGATGCCGATACCACCAACCAGTAACGAGATTGAGGCAATGGCGCCCAGCATCATGGACATGACCTGGGCAGTCTCGGCTGCGGTGTTGGCCATGGCGGTAAGATTGCGAACTGTAAAGTCGTTATCCATCCCCTCGCGAATGCGGTGACGTTGGTGCAATAGATCGTTGATGGACTTTTCGACTCGCGGCATCGCATCGTCCGATTCAGCCTGCGCCATGATGAATCGCACTGCGCCACCGATACGAGTTCCAAACAGCTTGCGCAATGCCGTCGTCACCGGAATCACCACGGTATCGTCCTGATCTCGGCCATCAAGGCTTTGTCCTTTAGCCGCCAGCACCCCAAGCACAACATACGGACTATTCTTGATGCGTATGGTTTTGCCGATCGGGTCTTCGTCTCCAAACAGGTTTTGCACCACAGTTTGCCCCAGCAACGCGACCTGTGTTGCCGAACGGACATCGGAATCAGAAAAAGGATAGCCCTCGGATAGTTGCCAATCGCGCACGGTGAGGAAAGCCGGTGTGGTGCCGGTGACTTGCGTGTTCCAGTTGTTGGGGCCATACACCAGTTGCGCACTGCCGGGTGACGAAGGCGCTGCTGCCGTCACCGAGGGTAATTCCTCTATTGCCTGCGCATCTGCGATCGTCAGTGTGGGTGCCGCGCCGCCGCCCATGCGGGCACCGCCGGATGTGGTCGAACCGGAAAGGATGATGAACAGATTGCTGCCCATGGAGGCGATGGAGGCCTGTACCTGCTGCTGAGCACCCTGCCCCACGGCCAGCATCAGGATCACCGCGCCTACGCCGATGACCATGCCGAGCATGGTCAAAATGGTGCGCAGCCGATTTGCCCACATCGCCATCCAGGCTTCGCTGAGCATGGGACTGATCATGATGTCTTCTCCAGATGTTCCGGTGCGGCATGTTCGACTGGACCGTCGTACACGATGCGCCCGTCGGAGAGGCGTACGAGACGACTGGCATAAGTCGCGATGTCCGGCTCGTGCGTGATGAGGACGATGGTAATGCCGTCGCGCTGGTTCAGTTCGCTGAACAGCGCCATGATTTCCTGGCTGGTATGCGTATCAAGGTTGCCGGTGGGCTCGTCTGCGAGCAACAGTTTGGGGCGGTTGACCAGCGCGCGGGCGATGGCGACGCGCTGTTGTTGTCCGCCGGATATCTGGTTTGGACGCGAGCGCGCATATTGTCCGAGACCGACTTTTTCCAGCATCTCGTTGGCTCGCGCCAGACGCTCTGCGCGTGGTGTGCCGCGGTAAATCAGCGGCAATGCCACGTTATCTTCCAGACTCGCGCGCGGCAACAGGTTGAACCCCTGGAACACAAAACCGATCACTTGGTTGCGCAGCAATGCCAGTTCATCGCGGCTCTGTTTGTTCACATCGCGGCCGTTCAGCAGATAAGTACCGCTGGTCGCCACATCGAGGCAACCGAGGATATTCATGAACGTGGATTTGCCGGAGCCGGACGGCCCCATGATGGCGACAAACTCGCCCGGTTTCACCGAGACGGAAACGTCCTTGAGCACCGGCACCGTGCCGGCATCGGTCACGTATTCCTTGAACAGGTGCTCGATATGAATGACCGAATCGTTGCTCATCGCATGTCTGCCATTAACGTGAAACTCGCGTAGCGATACGTTTGCCCTTTCTCCCGCGTGCGGGGGAAAGTTGGATAGGGGGAAACGGGCATGGCAAGTTTCATCATCGGGGGTAGCACATTTGCCATGACCGTTAGAACAGCCTCATGCCGGGACCGCCGTTGGCTTTCGCAGGCGGCTGGCGATCTTCGATGATGACTGCATCGCCATCCTTGAGCTCTCCGGCCAGTACCTCGGTCAACTTGTTGTCCGTAATGCCTACGGAAATGCGAACTGCTTTGGGCTGCCCGTTCTCCAGCACGTACACCGTGCCCATCGGCGTGGTATCACCCTTGCCGCGCCCGTCACCCTTGGCCTTGTCACCACCTGTAGCTGCGCGCGCCTTTTCCGGTCGCAATCCCGCATCGCTGGGACGGAAGCGCAATGCGCCATTGGGTACCGTAAGTACGTCTTTGCGTTGCGCCACCACAATGTTCACATAGGCCGTCATGCCAGGCATCAGTGCCTGATCCAGATTCTCCACAGACACCACCACGTCATAGGTCACCACGTTCTGCTGCGTGGTCGGGTTCAGGCGTACCTGTTTCACTTCACCGTGGAAAGTACGGTTGGGGAAAGCATCCACCCGGAAACTCGCCTGTTGTCCGACGCGGATATTACCCACATCTGCCTCGGCATAACTTGTGTCGATTTGCATATGCGACAGGTCCTGTGCAATCGTGAACAAGGTCGGCGATTGTAGCGACGCCGCCACGGTCTGCCCAACATCGACCAGGCGCGACACCACGACACCGGATACCGGCGAACGGATCACGGTGTTGTCCAGGTTTCTGCGGTCGCGCACCACTTGTGCCTGCGCAACATCATATTGTGCCTTGGCCGCCTTGAATGCCTGCACGGCCACATCCAAATCTTGCCGCGTTACATATTCCTGCGCAAACAGTCCGCGCGCTCTTTCTTCGTTGGCCCGGGCCAGATCCAGCGAAGCCTGGGCGCTGGCAAGGTTGGCCTCGCTTTGCTGCAGTTGCGCCCGGTTCAGGGTCGGATCGAGTTCCAGCAACACCTGACCTGCTTTGACTTTGCCGTTAAAGTCGGCAAACAGTTTTTGAACAATGCCAGACACCTGACTGCCGACACTCACCAGCACCACCGGATTCAGTGTTCCGTTCGCCGCAACGCTTTGTGTAATGGCGCCATGCTCCAGCGCCACCGTGGTGTAGCGCTCTGCCGAAGCCTTTTTAGGCATGAGCCACCAGATGCATGCTCCAACGACCAGCAGCACCGGTATCCCGATCAGTACGTTTTTTGATATTTTGATATGCATTCCAGAACTCCAGTTTAAGGTGCTGCAGCTACGCCTGATTCAGTTCTCTGCGCTCAACCGGGTCAAGTCAAGCTGTCCGATCGCTTGCGCCAGTGCCAGCTTGCTGGCTTGAAAGTTGTACAGTGCCGCCACCCGTTGCTGACGCGCACTCGCCAGCGTGCTTTGCGCGTTCAGCACATCCAGTATGGACATGTTCGCCACCCCGGCCTTGTAGCGCCCCAGCGTCATCCGTTCCGACTGCTCGGCGGAAGCCACGAGGTCGCTGGCGGCCAGCAACGACTGGCTATTGGTCAGCAACGTCTGGTAAGCCGTCCACACGTCCAATGCGATCTGGTTGGCCAACAGGTCACGTGCCGCCACTTTGCCCTCCACTTGCAACTCGGCGGCACGGTTCTGGTAAGTATTGCGCGTGCCCGTGAACAAAGGCACGCTGAGCGTGATGCCGATACTGCTGCTGTTGATATTGGACGAACCCGATATGTTCTGGTTTCCGGTCGATGCGCCCAGACTGACAGTGGGCAAGCCAGTCGAACGGGTCGCCGTCAGTTGCGCCTCGGCCGCCTTGATCTGCGCCTCAGCCGCAAGCAGGTCCGGGCGTTGCTGGCGCGCGTCCGCAATCAGTTTGCCGATGTCCTGTTCTGCAATGGGATCAGGCGTCGATTCCGGCAACGGTTGCAATGAAAACTGCTGGCTGGCATCGAATCCCATGATGTTTGCCAGCGTTCCCTGCGCACTACGGGCATTGCCCTGCGCTGTGATCAGATTGAGCCTGGCCTGCGACAAGGCTGTTTGTGCCTGCAACTTGTCAGATGGCGTGGCAATCCCGGCCTGGTAGCGCGCGTCGGCCGCAGCCAGGCTTTCCTTGGCCGATGCCTCGGCAACCAGCAATGCATCCACACTGGCTCGCGCGGACAGCAGCGCGTAATAGGATTGCACTGCATTCAGAAAGTTGGCCTGCAGTGCCGCATCGCGCGTCGCATTGGAAGCCACCAAAAGCTGCTTGGCATTTTCCAGCGTGGCAGAACGCCCGCCGAAATCAAACAAAAGGTAACTCGCACTCAGGCTGGCGCTGTGGCTGTTGTAATTGATCGTGCTTCCGGAAGAATTGGACCGGTTGCGCGACTCGTTGGCTTGCGCCGACAAGGTTGGCAGATAAGCCGACATGCCGACACCGACATTCGCTGCCTGTGCTCTTGCACTGGCCCACAGCGAGCGTGTCTGCGGATTGTTACACAAGGTCAGATCGACCACGTCGGCCAGGTTCAGAGGTTTTTTTATTTTCTCTTTGTCGCAATGACTGGCATCAGCCGTCAGGGGAAATTCCCCCGGTCCGACTTCATCCATGACCGAAAGCGGATCGCTATCCGCCCACACAGCCGACGGCAACAGCATCGCCTGACAGAGCAACAACAGCAGTAGATGTAATCGGTATCGAATCACGTTATCAAGCAAGTTGTAGTGGAGATGGTATATGCACGGTATCTACCCTATAACAAAAACATCCACACGGGTGTATTGATACAAATTTGTACAATACAAGCTAATGAAATCAGCGGTTCCGTTAATACTCCAGTCTAACGAAATTCAAATAAAAAGCCCCGCATCGCGGGGCTTGAGAGACATCTTGATGCAGGCTTACTCGGCAGCAGGCGCAGCAGCTTCATGCGGCACCAACGCCTTCATGCTCAGACGCATGCGGCCTTTGTCATCCAGTTCCAGTACCTTGACCTTGACGATCTGGCCTTCTTTCAGGTGATCGGCAACGTTGGCAATGCGCTCGTGGGAAATTTGCGAGATGTGCAACAGACCATCCTTGCCCGGCAGAACGTTGACCAGTGCACCGAAGTCCAGCAGCTTGACCACCGGACCTTCGTATACCTTGCCGACTTCAACTTCAGCCACGATATCTTCAATGCGTTTCTTGGCCAGTTCACCGGCATCACCGCTCACGCAGGCGATGGTGATATTGCCTTCATCGTCGATGTCGATCGTGGTACCGGTTTCTTCAGTCAATGCACGAATCACGGAACCGCCCTTGCCGATCACGTCGCGGATCTTTTCCGGATTGATCTTCATCTTGATCATGCGCGGTGCGAAGTCGGAAACTTCCGGACGCACGGACGGCATTGCCTGTTTCATGATGCCGAGAATGTGCAGACGGCCTTCCTTGGCCTGGCTCAATGCAACCTGCATGATTTCCTTGGTGATGCCGTTGATCTTGATATCCATCTGCAAGGCAGTAATACCACGATCAGAACCGGCCACCTTGAAGTCCATATCGCCCAAGTGATCTTCGTCACCCAGAATGTCGGTCAGCACGGCAAAACGGCCGCCATCCTTGATCAGACCCATGGCGATACCCGCCACGTGCGTCTTCACCGGAACGCCTGCGTCCATCAGCGACAGACAGCCGCCGCACACGGAAGCCATGGAGCTGGAACCGTTGGATTCGGTGATCTCGGACACCACGCGGATCGCGTAGCCGCATTCTTCTTCGCTCGGCAACACGGCAATCAGCGCACGCTTGGCCAGACGACCGTGGCCGATTTCGCGGCGCTTGGGTGTACCGACGCGGCCGGTTTCACCGGTGGCATACGGAGGGAAGTTGTAGTGCAGCATGAAGCGGTCGGAATATTCGCCTTGCAACGCGTCGATAGTTTGCGAATCGCGCATGGAACCCAGCGTTGCCACCACCAGCGCCTGTGTCTCGCCGCGGGTGAACAGCACGGAACCATGGGTACGCGGCAGCACGCCGGTACGGATGGTGATCGGACGCACAGTGCGGGTGTCGCGACCGTCGATACGCGGCTCGCCGCTCAGGATCTGGCCGCGCACGATCTTGGCTTCCAGCGCGCTGAACAGTTCGCCGATTTCGTTCTTGGAGACGTTCTCGAATTCAGGCGTTGCCAACGCTTCGGATACCTTGGTGCGGATCGCTTCCACTTGATGCGTACGTGCCTGTTTCTGGCGCACGGCATAAGCAGCCTTCAGGTCGGCTTCAGCCAGTGCGGAGATCTTGGCGATCAGCGCTTCGTTTTTTGCAGCAGGCGTCCAGTCCCAATCGTCCTGACCGACGGAATCGGCCATTTCGTTGATGGCGTTGATCACGGCTTGCATCTGCTCGTGGCCGAACACGACCGCGCCCAGCATGATTTCTTCCGACAATTCTTGCGCTTCGGATTCGACCATCAACACGGCTTTTGCGGTACCGGCGACAACCAGGTCCATCTGCGACTCAACCAGTTCATCCTTGGTCGGGTTCAACACGTATTGGCCATTGAGGTAGCCCACGCGCGCAGCGCCAATGGGGCCGTCAAACGGGATGCCGGAAATCGCCAGCGCGGCGGAGGCGCCGATCATGGCAGGAATATCGGAATCGATTTGCGGATCGGAGGACACCACGGTCGCCACGATCTGCACTTCGTTGTAGAAACTCTCGGGGAACAGCGGACGCAGCGGACGGTCGATCAGGCGCGAAGTCAGAATTTCCTTTTCGCTTGGGCGGCCTTCGCGCTTGAAGAAGCCGCCAGGGATCTTGCCGGCCGCATAGGTACGCTCTTGATAATCAACTGTCAGCGGGAAGAAGTCCTGGTCGGGCTTGGCATCCTTGCGGCCGACCACGGTAACCAGCACCACGGTGTCGTCCAGACTGACAATGATGGCGCCGCTGGATTGGCGGGCGATCTCACCGGTTTCCAGTGTCAATTGATGTTTGCCGTAGCTCAGGGTTTTTTTATAGTGACTCAAGATAGCTCTCTCCAATGTATATGCGTGACCGAGTGGCCGTTACCTGCATGGTGAAACGACATCCAAAACGAAGCGGGCCGCATTCGCGACCCGCTTGCAAAACCTGTTACTTGCGCAGATCCAGACGCTGGATCAGTTCTTTGTATCCCGCTTCATTCTTGCTCTTCAGGTAGTCCAGCAGCTTGCGGCGGCGGCTCACCAGGCGCAGCAGGCCGCGACGGGAGTGGTGATCCTTGTTATGTTCTTTGAAATGATCGGTCAGGTAATTGATACGGGCCGTCATCAGGGCGACTTGTACTTCCGGGGAGCCGGTATCGCCCTTGGCGCGCTGGTAGTCAGTCACGATTTGCGATTTTTGTGCGGCGGTAATAGACATTAGGCTTCTCTCTCCAATAAAAAGTGCGGCATTCTACCCCTGAATGGGGTTCTGGCTCAAGTTGATTCGCGCTGTGCGGCCGCTTTGGCCACGCTGGACAGCAGGCGGCTCGGGGACAGCCGCCCCCCTTCCAGCTCGCCCAGCCCGATAAAGTGCCCGGTGGCGTACAAACGCCGTTTCCCGTCCGGATAACTGTCGCTCACCCCCAGTCTTTGCCCCTGGGCAAGCCGACTGGCCTGAATTTCATCCAGCTCCAGACTGGGCAGGTTCTGCACCAGCCTGTCCAGCGGCATCAGGCAGGCATCGCGCTGAACCTCGTTCATTCCCTCAAGCTGAGTCAGGGTATAGGCATTTTCCAAACTGAATTCGCCAATTCCGGTACGGCGCAGGGCAATCAGATGCCCGCCGCAGCCCAGTTTCTCGCTGATATCCTCAGCCAGCGTACGAACATAGGTGCCCTTGCTGCATAACACGCTGAAATCCAGCTCGTTGCCCTGCAGCCGATCCAGCGTCAGTTCGCGAATGAACACCCGGCGCAACTCGCGCTCCACGGTTTCACCCTTGCGAATGTATTCGTACAGCGGCTTACCCTGATGCTTGATGGCACTGTACATGGGTGGAAGCTGTTGGGTCTCACCCATGAACGTTGCCAGCACCGCCAGTACTTGAGCTTCGGTTACCGCTACAGGCCGCGTTTCGGTGATTTCACCCTCAGCATCGCCAGTGGTCGTGCGCTGCCCCAGGCGTATCGTGGCGCGATAACGCTTGTCGGCATCCAGCAAGGCAACGGTGAATTTGGTGGCTTCGCCGAAACAGACCGGCAGCAGGCCGGTAGCGAGCGGATCGAGGGTGCCGGTATGCCCGGCTTTTTCGGCTTGGAACAGACGGCGGACTTTTTGCAGCGCGGTATTGGAGCTGAGCTCCAGCGACTTGTCGAACAGCAGAACGCCATCCAGCGGGCGTTTGACGCGTTTGAATTGCTCAGTCTTTTTTGTCACTCGCAACCGCTTGATCAATCAACTGGGATAGATGTGCACCGCGCTCGACGGACGCGTCATAGACGAAGTGCAGCTGGGGTGTGATACGCAGCTTCATGGCATGCGCCAACTGGCTACGCAGGAAACCGGCAGCACGCTCCAGACCTTGCAACAAGTCCGGGCTGTCGCCATCCAGTGAGGTATAGAACACTTTGGCATGGGCGTGGTCGTTGGTCACTTCCACGCCGGTCAGCGTGACTTTCTTCACACGCGGATCCTTCACCTCCAGGCGAATCAGCTGGGCCAATTCGCGCTGGATCTGCTCGGCGATGCGATCTGTGCGTGCGTAGTCCTTTGCCATTAAATTTAAAGCGCCCGTGCCACTTCGACGATTTCGAATACTTCAAGCTGATCGCCGACTTCCAGATCGTTGTAACCCTTCAGCGACAGACCGCACTCGAAGTTGGATTTAACTTCCTTCGCGTCATCCTTGAAGCGTTTCAGCGAATCCAGATCGCCGGAATGGATCACCACGTTGTTGCGCAACACACGCACGCTGGACGAACGCTTGATCATGCCCTCGGTGACGTAGCAACCTGCAATCGTGCCGACCTTGGAGATGTGGAACACCTGGCGTACTTCGACCATGCCGATGATGCTTTCCTTCTTCTCGGGTGCCAGCATGCCGGATAGCGCCGCTTTGATCTCATCGACCATCGCGTAGATGATGTTGTAGTAACGGATATCCACGCCGGACGATTCCGCCAGACGGCGCGCTGTTGCATCTGCACGCGAATTGAAACCGATAATGATCGCCTTGGAAGCCAGCGCCAGATTGACGTCGGATTCGGAGATACCACCCACGCCGCTGTGGATCAGGCTGACCTTGACCTCGGGTGTGGAAAGCTTCTGCAACGAACCGGCAATCGCTTCCAGCGAACCCTGTACGTCGGCCTTCACGATCAGCGACAGGGTACGCACTTCGCCCTCGCCCATCTGCTCGAACATATTCTCCAGCTTGGCAGCTTGCTGTTTGGCCAGCTTCACATCGCGGAACTTGCCCTGACGGAACAGCGCAATTTCGCGCGCCTTCTTTTCATCAGCCAGCACGAGGAAATCCGCACCGGCAGTTGGCACTTCGGACAGACCTTGAATCTCGACCGGAATCGAGGGACCCGCTTCGTTGATGGTCTTGCCGTTCTCGTCGAGCATGGCGCGCACACGACCGGATACAGAACCAACCAGAATCGCATCGCCGCGTTTCAGCGTACCAGACTGCACCAGCAGGGTCGCCACAGCGCCCTTGCCCTTGTCCAGACGCGCTTCGATCACCACGCCCTTGGCGCTGGAATTCTTCGATGCTTTCAATTCCAGCACTTCGGCCTGCAACAGAATGCCTTCCAGCAAAGTATCGATGCCCTGTCCGGTCTTGGCGGAAACTTCAACAAACATCGCATCGCCGCCCCAATCTTCCGGTACCACGCCTTCCGCCACCAGTTCCTGGCGCACGCGCTCGGAATTGGCATCCGGTTTGTCGATCTTGGTGATCGCCACCACGATAGGCACTTCGGCAGCCTTGGCATGGTGAATCGCTTCCTTGGTCTGCGGCATCACGCCGTCGTCCGCCGCCACCACCAGAATCACGATGTCGGTCGCTTTCGCGCCACGTGCACGCATTGCGGTAAACGCTTCGTGCCCCGGGGTATCGAGGAAAGTGATCATGCCGCGCGGCGTATCCACGTGGTATGCGCCGATATGTTGCGTAATGCCACCAGCTTCGCCTGAAGCCACGCGAGTGCGGCGGATATAGTCCAGCAATGACGTTTTACCGTGGTCGACGTGACCCATCACGGTCACGACCGGTGCACGCGATTCAAGCACCACATCGCCATGATCAACAGCCTCCATCAGGAATGCATCGGGATCATCGGGCTTGGCGGGAACGGCCTTGTGGCCGAGTTCTTCAACCAGAATCATCGCCGTTTCCTGATCCAGCACCTGGTTGATCGTGACCATGGAGCCCATCTTCATCAATGTCTTGATGATTTCGGCCGCCTTGATCGACATCTTCTGCGCCAGTTCGGCAACAGTAATGGTTTCCGGAACCATCACTTCCTGCACGATAGGTTCGGTCGGCAGCGAGAATGCGTGCGCCACTTCAGGTTTGCTGTGCTTGTCATGACGCGGTGCGCGAACTGCATTGCCGCCGGTACGTCCGCCCAATCCGGCACGGGTATCCGTGCTGCGTGAAGGCGGACGCTTTTTGTGTCCGGCCTCATCCCATGGGCTTTCCTTGGCGGCAACCTTGTCCACCTTCTTGGCGGGACGCGCAACCTTGTCACCCGGCTTGAGTGTTGGTTTGTGCAGCGTTCCTTCGGGTGTAGCGGCAGGTGCAACGACGGCAGCTGCTGCCTCGACAGGGGCAGCGACAACGGGCTTCACCTCGACTACAGGTTCGGGCGCGGGTGCCGGTTCAGCGGCAGCCGCTTTGCGCTTGCTGCGTTCTTGCTTGGCTTGTATCTCGGCCGCCTGGCGCGACGCCAGTTCGGCTTGCAGACGCGCTTCTTCTTCGCGTGCCTTCAACTCCTGCTCATCCAATACCTTCTTGGTTGCCTTCTTCGGCTTGGCTTCTTCCACTGCCGGTGCGGCTTCCGGTACTTCCGCAGCCGGTGCGGCTACGGGTGCAACGGTGCGCTTCTTGCGCACTTCCACCTGAATGGTGCGTGCCTTGCCGCTGCTATCCGACTTCTTGATCGCCGTCGTCTCGCGACGAACCAGCGTGATCTTGTTTTTGCTTGCGCCATGCGCGCCGCGCAGATGCTCCAGCAGCTGCGACTTGTCCTGTTCCGATATGGTGTCGGTATCTTTCTGCTTGGATACTCCGGCCGATTTCAGCTGCTCCAGCAGCAGCTCGACCGGAAGTCCCAGCTCACCCGCGAATTGCGCGACGTTCATTTTTCCCATTGCGACCCCTTAAACCAATACCACCAGACTACGGATAACCTTTACAAACTTGCACTTCCGGCTCAAGCGAACCAGGGCGCACGCGCCGTCATGATCAACTGATTGGCGCGCTCGGCATCCATCCCGGTCATTTCCACCAGTTCGTCGCCGTCCAGATCAGCCAGTTGCTCTTGCGTGCCGACACCCTTGCCAGCCAGGGTACGTGCCGTTTCTTCGTCCATGCCTTCGATCTTCAGCAGATCTTCGATGTTGTGTTCAACCTGCTCTTCGTTGGCAATGGCGGCGGTCAACAGTGCATTGCGTGCACGGCTGCGCAGCTCGTTCACAGTCGCTTCGTCGAAAGATTCGATGGACAACATCTCGTCCAGTTCCACATAAGCGACTTCTTCCAGCGTGTTGAAACCTTCCTGCACCAGAATGTCGGCGACTTCCTCGTCCACATCCAGCTTCTCCACGAACAGATCGCGTACTTTAGAAAACTCCTGCTCGTTCTTCTCGGCGGACTGCTCAACCGTCATCAGGTTGATTTCCCAACCGGTCATCTCGCTTGCGAGGCGCACGTTCTGGCCGCCGCGACCGATGGCTTGCGCCAGATTCTCTTCTTCGACCACCACGTCCATGCTGTGTTTGTCTTCATCCACCACGATGCTGCCGACTTCAGCCGGCGCCAGTGCGTTGATGACGTAGGTAGCGGCATCATCCGACCACAGGATGATGTCCACGCGTTCGCCGGCCAATTCGTTGGTCACGGCCTGCACGCGCGAGCCGCGCATACCGACACAAGTACCGATCGGATCGAGACGTTGATCGTGACTGCGTACCGCGATCTTGGCGCGAGAACCGGGATCGCGGGCGGCGCTGACGATTTCCAGCAGGCCTTCTTCGATTTCCGGCACTTCCAGTTCGAACAGCTTGGTCAGGAATTCAGAAGTGATACGCGACAGGATGATCTGCGGGCCGCGCACAGTACGATCCACGCGCAACAGATAGGCACGGACGCGGTCGCCGACGCGCAGGTTTTCTTTCGGAATCATCTGGTCGCGTGGCAGCAGCGCTTCGATCTTGCCGAATTCGACGATGGCATTGCCGCGCTCGATGCGTTTGATCGTGCCGGACACCAGGTGCTCGTTGCGTTCCATGAAGTCAGCGAGAATCTGCTCGCGTTCCGCGTCGCGAATCTTCTGGAAAATGACCTGTTTCGCCGCCTGCGCGCCGATACGACCGAAATCGATGTTTTCCAGAGGCTCTTCAACGAAGTCATCCATCTGGATGCCGGGAATCAGCTTTTCCGCTTCGCTGAGCTTGATGTGCAGTTCGGGCGTCTCGAATGTCTCGTCGTCCATTACCTGCCAGCGGCGGAACGACTCGTACTCGCCGGTTTGGCGGTCGATGCTCACGCGCACATCCGCTTCTTCTTCCGAGAAACGCTTTTTGGTGGCAGAGGCCAAAGCCGATTCCAGCGCACCAAACACGATTTCCTTGTCCACGTTCTTCTCACGGGCCAAGGCATCTACCAATAACAGAACTTCACGACTCATCGCTATCTCCAGCAACTAAAACGTCGGCACCAAACGTGCCTTATCCATATTCGACAGCTCGATACCAACCAGGCTGCCATCCACATCCAACTGCAAAATCCCATCCTTCAACTCGCCGATGATACCGACGAAGTTTTTGCGCCCCGCCATCGGCACGCGCACCTTGATCTGCACCTTCTGCCCGGCAAAACGCACGAAATCGGCTTCTTTCTTGACTACGCGGTCCAGACCCGGCGAAGACACCTCGAGGCGCTCGTAATCCACCCCTTCCACCGTGAACAGACGCACCAACTGGTTGCTGACCCGCTCGCAGTCTTCCACCGCGATACCATCCGGCTTGTCCATGAACACACGCATCAATCCGCGCCCGGACAACTCCAGATCGACCAGCTCGTAACCCATACCGGCCAAAGTCGTATCTACCAGCTTCGCCACATCCATATTCGTACCCACAAATAAAAAACGGGCCTGAAGCCCATCTGAAAACGGCGCGGATTATAGCAAAGAGAGGGGCTAATGGAAACAGGTATTTAAGGGAGACCACAACTCGTCGTGGCTACTCTGACCACTTCCCCCTTTAGCAAAGGGGGACTGAGGGGGATTTGGGAGCTTGTGAAAATCGCCCACTCTTCAAATCCCCCCTCGCCCCCCTTTGTCTAAAGGGGGAATGTCCGTATCAGCCAAATAACTTCCGAATGCCTTGCACATCCGGCTGCAACACCACACCCTTTTCAGTGATAAGCCCCGTCACCAGCTCCGCAGGCGTCACATCAAAGGCAGGATTGCGAATCTTCACCCCCTCCGCCGCCCAATGGTAATCACGGAAACCCTTCACTTCCTCCACCGAGCGTTCCTCAATGGGAATATCCGCCCCTGTAGCAATGTTCATGTCGATGGTGGACAGCGGGCACGCCACATAGAACGGAATGTTGTGCCGCCTGGCCAACACCGCCACCATGTACGTACCGATCTTGTTCGCCACGTCGCCGTTGGCCGCCACGCGATCCGTGCCCACCACAACCGCGTCGATCTCGCCGTGCGCCATCAGGTGACCGGACATGTTATCGGTGATCAGCGTCACCGGAATGTTCTCCTGCACCATCTCCCACGCCGTCAGCCGTGCGCCTTGCAGGAAGGGCCGCGTCTCGTCGGCAATCACCGAAATCTTCTTGCCCGCCTCCACCGCCGAACGGAACACCCCAAGCGCCGTACCCCAGCCCGCCGTCGCCAGCGCCCCTGCATTGCAATGCGTCAACACCCGCGCCCCATCTTTCAGCAAGGTCGCGCCATGCGCGCCCATCGCCTTGTTGATGCGAATGTCCTCGGCCAGAATCTCGTGCGCCTCGGTCAGCAAGCGCTGCGCGACCTGCTGCGGTGTTTGCGTCGCTACGCCTTCCCAAACCGTGCGCATGCGCTGCAACGCCCAGAACAGATTCACCGCCGTCGGGCGGCTGGCGGCCAGCACGGCAAAGCCGGTCTCCATACCTGCCTTGAAGTCAGCTGCAGATTTCTCCTGCAAATGCAGCGCCTCCAGCGCCACGCCATATGCAGCCGCCACACCAATGGCAGGCGCACCGCGCACCACCATATGGCGTATGCCCTCGGCTACCGAAGAGGCAGTGTAGTAACTCAGGTATTCAAACGCAGCGGGCAGAATGCGCTGGTCTATCATTTCCAGCCGGTTGTTGAACCAGCGCAGGGTTTCGACTTTCATTAATGCCTTCCAAAAGGTTAAACCATCACCAGTACTTCATACATCAGGGCCGCCAACCTATTTTGGCAACTTTGTTCCAAGCAATTCAAATTCAGAGATAAGACCTATGAGATAGGAACCATCGAGAACTGAACGGCAACCACCGTACTTTCTCCCATCAGCCACTTCGGCCTGAATAAGCACGCATGGAGTTCTTTGTTTGGTTTCAGCATCAACATGGATTGCATATTGCGGAATAGTCATCGCTATAGAACGACCTATTGGTGTTTCGCCTGACTTGAGTACGAAAACAGCCCTTCCTTCTGACACATCCGTTTCCACGGCAGACCGACCTGTCACGAATTTTACTGTATCAAGTTGAGGCCACAAGACTGATTCACTAGCCATACCATCCACCGTTATTACCACCATAAGGAAACATGAAACGAAAAATTTACACATAAATTCCTCACCTCAAGCAAACTCAATCCCCCTCAAACTCGCACAACGCAAACACCTTATGCCCACGCTTCTCCAGTCGCGCGCGGCCGCCGATGTCCGGCAGGTCGATCATGAAACAGCATTCGATGATCTTGCCGCCCATCTTTTCGATGAGGATGACGGCGGCTTCTGCCGTGCCGCCGGTGGCGATGAGGTCATCCACCAGCAGCACCTTTTCGCCCTTGGAGATGGCGTCAGTGTGAATCTCGATGCGGTCGGTGCCGTATTCGAGTTCGTAGTCGTGGCCGATGGTTTCGGCGGGCAGTTTGCCTTTTTTGCGGATGGGCACGAAGCCGACGCCGAGCGCGTAGGCCAGCGGTGTGCCGATGATGAAGCCGCGCGATTCGATGCCGGCGATCTTGTCTATCTTCACGTCCTTGTAGCGGCGCACCAGTTCGTCGATAGTGGCGCGCAGGCCGATGGGGTCTTTAAGCACCGTGGTGATGTCGCGGAACATGATGCCCTGTTTGGGGTAATGGGGGACGGTGCGGACTCGGGATTTGATGGGCATTACGGTTTCCTGTTTATTAATCCGTTCGTCCTGAGCTTGTCGAAGGATGAACGACGTGAATTCAATGACCGTTCATAGTTCGACAAGCTCACCACGAACGGAGTCTTTATTTCCTAACTACGTTTCTTGTACTCCACGAACTTCGATTTCACTTCATGCATCTGCTGCGGTGTCAGTATCTGCGGTTCGCCCGCTTGCAGCGTGCGCCAGTAGATCTCGCACAGGTATTCGACTTCCTGCGCGACAGACAGCGCATCGTCCAGGTCCTTGCCCAGCGCGATCATGCCGTGGTTACCCAGCAGGCAGGCCTTGCGGTCGCGCAAGGCTTCCAGCGCGTGGTCGGAAAGCGCTTGTTCGCCGAACAGGCTGTAAGGCGTGCAGCGGATGGTGTCGCCACCGGCCATGGCGATCATGTAATGCACGGGCGGCACGTCCTTGCGCAAACAGGCGATGGTGGTGGCGAAGGTGGAATGCATGTGCAGCACCGCTGCGATCTCGGGACGGGCTTTGAGAATGTCGCGGTGGATGCGCCATTCGCTGGAGGGTCGGCTACCTTGCAGCACCTTGCCTTCCAGGTCCATGCGCACCATGCATTCCGTATTCATCTCGGATACGGGTATTGCCGATGGCGTGATGAGCATGCCGTCGGCATAGCGCACGGAGGCATTGCCTGCGGTGCCGCGGTTGAGGCCGAGTTCGACCATGCGGCAGGAGGTGTCGAGCAGGTGTTGGCGTAATGTTTGTTCGGTCATCTCTAATTATGCCGTTCGCCCTGAGCCTGTCGAAGGGCATTCTGTTGGTTGTCCGTCCATGGTTCGACAAGCTCACCACGAACGGAAATTAAATGCGTTGTCGCTCCAAAACTTTAGAGCACACGCCCCGCTATGGCCTGCAGCTTCTTCTTCATTTCCGCGTCACGCGCCTCTGGCGCTGTAATAAGCGCATATTGCAGCACAGTGCGGCAGCCGCAATCGCAGGCTTTGGCATCCGTTCCAACATAAGGCACAAGATGCTTCACCAGCGTCTTGGCCTTGTCGGCGTTGGCCAGCAACACCTTGATGATCTGTTCCACGGTCACGTCGTCGTGATCGGGATGCCAGCAGTCGTAGTCAGTGACCATGGCGACGGTGGCGTAGCAGAGTTCGGCTTCGCGGGCGAGTTTGGCTTCGGGCATGTTGGTCATGCCGATCACGTCGCAGCCCCAGCTGCGGTACAGCTCGGATTCGGCAAGGCTGGAAAACTGCGGGCCTTCCATGACCAGGTAAGTGCCACCGCGCAGCGCGCTGATGCCCGCCTCTTTCGCGGCCAGCTCAATATGGTCGCCCAGACGTTTGCACACCGGATGCGCCATGGAGACGTGCGCCACGAGGCCGGTGCCGAAGAAAGATTTGTTGCGGGCAAAAGTGCGGTCGATGAATTGGTCGACAATCACGAAGGTGCCGGGAGGCAGGTGTTCGCGCAAGGAACCGACGGCACTGACCGAAATGACATCCGTCACTCCTACCCGTTTAAGCACATCGATGTTGGCGCGGAAGTTGATCTCGGATGGAGGAATCTTGTGGCCACGGCCGTGGCGCGGCAGGAAAGCCAGTTTCACGCCGTTGAGTTCGCCGAACAACAATTCGTCCGACGGCTCACCGAAAGGCGATTCGACCTTCTCCCAGCGCTTGTTTTCCAGCCCGGCGATGTCATAAACGCCGCTGCCCCCGATGATGCCGATGCTTGCCTGACTCATGTTCTTTCCTGCTTTTAAAATGAGGTGCGATTGAAACAGGAAACCATGAATAGCTCAAGGTCAAGATGGACAAGGAAGGCGCTCGGGCGTATCTTTTGGCCTATTCATCCTTCAGAGTTATTTCCCCATGTCCCAAGCAGAAAATCACGCCGACCTCCAGATCGTCGGCATGCGTTGTGCATCTTGTTCCGGCCGCCTGGAAAAGGCATTGAATCAATTACCTGACGTCACTGCCGTGGTGAACCTGGCCACAGAAAAAGCCAGCGTGACCTTTGATCCCGCGCGCACCAATGTGGAAGCGCTGATCAAAGCAGTGCGCGATACCGGCTTCGACGCGCATGTGACGCGCGATTTCGCCTCTGAAAAAGCAGACCGCCTCAAGGCCTATAAGCTGGAACAACTGCGCTTCTTCATCGCAGTGTTACTCATCGCGCCCATGGTTGTGTCCATGCTGCTGATGCTGTTTGAAGTGCATCTGCCCATCCCGATCTGGCTGCAATGGCTATTGGCAACGCCGGTGCAATTCTGGATCGGCGCGCGTTTCTATCGCGGCGCCTGGGCCAGCCTGAAGCACAAGAGCGGCAACATGGACTTGCTGGTGGCGCTGGGAACCAGTGCGGCCTATTTCCTGAGCGTTGCCATCGTCGTCTTCGACATACACCAGCCGGTGTATTTCGAATCCAGCGCTGTACTCATCACGCTGGTACTGATGGGCAAGCTGCTGGAAATGGGCGCCAAGGCCAAGGCGTCGAGCGCCATCGAGAAGTTGATCGAGTTGCAGCCCAAGATCGCGCATGTGGAACGCGACGGCCAGGTGCTGGATGTCTCGGCCGGTTCGTTGCGCCCGGATGACATCTTCATCGTGCGCCCCGGCGAAAACGTGCCGGTAGACGGCGTGGTACTGGAAGGCACCTCATCGCTGGACGAAAGCATGCTCACCGGCGAAAGCATGCCGCAAACCAAGAATGCAGGCGACAAGGTTTATACCGCCACCAATAACCAGCAGGGCATGATCAAGTGCCGCGCAACTGCCGTCGGCAGCCATACGCAACTGGCTGCGGTGGTGCACATGGTGGAACAGGCGCAGGGCTCGAAAGCGCCCATCCAGCGCCTGGCCGACAAGATTTCCGGCATCTTCGTGCCTATCGTACTGGTGCTCGCCGTCATCACCTTTCTCGTCTGGCTGCAGATCGAGAAGGATTTTGCCTATGCCATCATCACCGCAGTGTCGGTGCTGGTGATCGCCTGTCCGTGCGCCTTGGGTCTGGCAACACCGATTACCGTCGTCGTCGCCAGCGGCCTGGCGGCACGCGAAGGAATACTGGTCAAGGATGCGGCGGCGCTGGAACGCGCACAAAAACTTTCCGTGCTGGTGCTGGACAAGACTGGCACGCTGACCGAGGGCAAACCCGCCCTCACCGACTTGCGCCCGAGTGCGACCAGCAGCGTCGGCGACCTCTCGCGTATTGCGGCCAGCCTGGCGCAGCATTCCACGCATCCGCTCTCTGTCGCCATCATGGATTACGTGCAGGCGCATGCCACGATGCCGCTGGCAATCACCGGTTTCGATGAAGCAGCGGGCAGCGGCTTGCGCGCCAATATCGATGGCGTCGCCTATCTGCTGGGTTCGCCCGCCTTTATCGCCAAGCAAGGCGTTGCGCTGGATGACGCATCGATACAAGGCTTGCAGAAACAGGGCAAGACAGTGGTTGCCGTCGCGCGCGAACAAGTGCTGCTCGGCTACATCGCCTTCGCCGACAAGATTCGCCCCAGCAGCCGCGTTGCCGTGGCGCGTTTGCGCGCGATGGGCATTCGCGTGGTGATGCTGAGCGGCGACAACCAGGCCACCGCACAGGCCATTGCCCAGCAGGCAGGCGTGGAAGATTTCATCGCCGAGGTATCGCCGCAGGACAAGGCGCGCTATGTCAGTTCGCTCAGGAACGAGAAAACGCTGGTCGGCATGGTCGGCGACGGCATCAACGATGCACCCGCGCTGGCGGCAGCCGACGTGAGCTTCGCCATGAAGAGCGGCAGCGACATCGCCATCGAGGCGGCGGACATCACCCTGATGCGCAACGACCTCAACAGCGTGGCAGATGCCATCGACCTGTCGCAGGTCACCCTTTCCAAGATCCGCCAGAACCTGTTCTTCGCCTTCGCCTACAACGTGCTGGGCATCCCGCTGGCCGGTCTGGGCCTGCTCAACCCGATGATCGCGGGCGGCGCCATGGCGATGAGCTCGGTATCGGTGGTCAGCAATGCCCTGCTGCTCAAGCAGTGGCGACCCGGTGAACCGGTTCCCGATCTCGCGGTCGAAAATGACGAAGCAACAGAAACCCAAGCTGCGAAACTATCCTGAGGAGCTACAACATGAACAAAATCCACATTCTGCTCTTGTCCGCCCCCTTCTTCCTGCTTGGCTGCGCCAGCGACAAGGGCGGCGACGTCTACAGCCGCGACCAGGTGCGCCAGGTTCAGCATTTCAGGGTTGGCACGGTAGAGAGTGTGCATAAGGTGCGCATCGAAGGTACCAGGAGCCAAGTCGGCACCACGGCCGGCACCATCGTTGGCGGCATTGCCGGCAGCGGCGCATCGGGCGGCAAGACCGGCGAAGTGGCGGCTGTCATTGGCGCCGTGGTCGGCGGTATGGTTGGTGCCGCGGCAGAGGAAGGTTACACCCGCGAAGACGGTATCGAAATGGCCATCAAGCTTGAAAGCGGCGAATATATCTCTGTCGTCCAGCAAGCGAGCAAAACCGAAGTGATCAACGCGGGCGACAAGGTCCGCGTCATTGAAAGCGACGGTGTGACTCGCGTCACCAGGTTCTGACGCAATCCGGTACGAAATAGAACGGGGGCATTCAGCCCCCGTTTCTTTTTTTCTCAAGTGTAGTTATCCAGATTTCAACTGACAGGCTTTGTCCGATGTTCGGCCACTCCGGTCATAGCTCTTAACGAATTCGTTGCCACAAACCGGAAACTGGCGAACTCACCCTATCGACCCTAAGCGGTCTCCCAGCCAACGCACATTGAAGTGTCGGTTTCGGCCATAGGGGACGCTGTCGACTTACTGGAAAAACTGCTGGTGTAGCTTGCTGGAAGGGCGGCTTTGGCCTATGACCGACAAGTAGTAGTTTTACAGTTTTCAACCGGTTCCGTTTTGTTTCAGGCACGATGCGCCAATTGTTAAAATTATTTCCACAGTTTTATATATTAGCTATGGACGTTCCTGCGAAGCTTGGCATACCAGACTACGAGTTCAGACTTATATTTGGTCGAACAAAGATTGACTACGACCCCAATAAGGAAAGTCACAACCGTAGCAAGCACAGCTATTCTCTCGAAAGCGCTGTTCACATTCTAGAACAGATCATGCTGCCAGTTGATAGGGTACCCCCCTATATGGTTAGCGAAGCGTACATGGAAAAAGAAGAAGTTCGGCACATGCATATGAGTATTGATGACTGCGGTCATGTAGTTCTCATGGTAACAACTATGCGGCAAGACGAAACTGTACGTGTTATTTCAGTTCGGCGTGCCCATGAGAATGAGCGCCAGCTATTCCATCAAGTGACAGGATATATTCGCAAATAGTTCTGGTTTCTGCTTCACGCCATGACAAATTTTGAGAATTTTACGTCGCGCCCATTAACCTGAGCACTCGCCGAATGTCTTGCTGTATGTCCCAGCGCTGCCACATGAATACACGCATCGCGCCCATGTAGGATTAACAGGTTGTCCATAAACAAGGCTCTTACATTTTTTGGGCGAATAATCTGCCCAGCAATTCAGGAAATTTATACCTTCCTGACCAGCGCATTTTTCTTTGAATGTTTTTACAACTTCCTTCAGATATTCCTGATTAGGGTCTCTCACTGGTTGATACAAGCCGAGAGGGTCGCTTCCCGGTGCAAAAGGATCAACGATTCCGTCAATCGTAGGCTGTGCGGCTGATTTTTCCAATAGCACTGTCGTCGCTATTATTGACAACATAAGCCCGAAGGTAATTGCGAACGACCAGAAAGTAACGGCGCTTCGACTCTGCATGTTCTTCGTGAATTGCGTTCGCGCGTACTCGCACAAAACAAAACCGACAGCGCCACCCAGCATCAGAGATATGGCGACTGCCCAACTAGATGCATCTGGTGAACCGTGGAAGTTTCTTAATACGACCTTACTAAACAACTGGCCCAGTGCAAATCCCGGGAGTATGTCCAGCAACCAGTAATAGTCTCGCTTCTTGGATCGTGGCTTTGCCACAGTGGTTTGCGTTTGTGCGGATGGTTCTGGAGCACTATTTGCGACCTTAAATTTCTCCTCCTGCGCAGCAAGCCACGCTTGCGCTTCCGTGTGTCCCTGTTCAGCCGCCTTGCGCATATATGAGGTGGCCTGTTGAATGTCCTGGGTAGCACCTTCCCCGCCTTCATGCATTATTCCTAGCAGGTACTGAGCATCAGCAACCCCCTGTGCCGATGCTTTGCGTAGCCATATTGCCGCCTCGTTGAAATCCCTAGGTACAACTTCACCATCAATATATTGCAGCGCGTGCTTGTATTGTGCCTTTGCATCATCCAATTCGGCAGCTTGTTCGGTTTTTGAATGGTCTAGTTTCTTTTCATTCTGCTGAATCGAATGTTCCTTTTTATTACGCACAAGATCATAAAGGCCTGAAATCTCATTTTCATGTTTAAAATTTTCTAAAAAGAACTGAACGGCATCTTCATAGGCTGCCCGTTCAGGTTTTGTTCGTCTTGGTAGTTTTCGGATTTCTTCAATAATATCTGGTAGCGCAGATCCTTCGGCAGCAGAGCGAGCCGCTGCATTAGCGTCGTGGAGCCAATTATCTGGATTCCATTTCCCATCCTTTGATAAGCCGGGCGAACTATTCAAATATTTGAAATTTTGATACAGGCTATTTACTGCCGTATTCGCTACTGCTGGCGGGAGATCGTCATAGTTCTGGCCGTGGGAAAACATGCTGGCAAGAAACTCAATTGCCTTCTTGTCTAATTCCGAGACGGTATTTTTTGTTGATTCCAAAGCACCATCGTTGGGATCAATCATTCCACCGCTTAGCCCTTGTTCCCTTTCTTGCCCCATAAATTCTCCTGCATGCGCCGCCAATAATCAGCCTTTGTTTCACCACTCACAGGGCCTCGAATAATATTGGCTTGTATTAAGGCCAATCGTGTTTTTGCTTCGTCTGCAAATTCACCATTACCGAATTTCTCAACGACAGTTCTAAACAGGTATTCAGCCAGTTCTAAATTCTTACGAACACCCCTGCCGTTTTCATAAAGCACACCAAGTCGCAATTCAGCTTGCCCGCTGTGCGCGCGTTGTTCGATTGCTTTCAGATACCATCTTGCTGCCTCTTCGTAATTTATTGGCATTCCCCAGCCATTTTCATAAAGCAGGCCGATGTTTGATGAGCCTTCTCCGAAACCTTGGTTGGTCGCTTTCAGATTCCATTCCAAGGCTAGCTTGTAATCTGGAGAAAGTCCCAGATAGCCGCTCATGTACGCCCAGCCCATACTTGTCTGTGCGTTCGGCAAACCAGCAGATGCGGATTTGTCAAACCAGTATAAAGCCGCCTTCAAGTCTTTCGCTGCATTCTTTCCGGCAGCATATGAGCTTGCCAGACTGTATTGCGCGACTGCATCACCTTGTTCCGCCCGATGACGTAATGCATCCAAGGTTGTAGTGGGAGCATTGTATTTATTGGCGGCCGCATCCCCCTCAAGAACTGCAAAGGCTGGGTGTATCGTGAGCAGTGCGCCTAATAGGAGCAGATATTTCCCCAAGCAATATCTCATGACCAGCGCCCCCTATTTTTCCTCACCGTTATTCATTCTAGTGAGCCGTATAGCTGTCTATGATTTTTTGCGTTTTCATTCTCTGCAATTCTTTTTTCATTTTCCTAAGTTCACGTTGTTGCTGATACTCACTATCATCACTGTTTTCCATATCCGTATACATGCGCGCCTCTACCGCCCCCCCAATGCCGCCTGTCTGCATTAACTCCCTCGCGTGTTCCTGGGAATCAATAGACCTGCGCGCCTCTACCGCTCCCCCAATGCCGCCTGTTTCCATTAACTCCTGAGGGGTTTGTGAGGCGGCTTGTTGAGGCTGCTGGTAATCCCCCCCCTGACTACTCGTTCGATTAGCTGCTGGAGCTGAAGGGTTGCGTTTTGGAGGCCAATCGTTTGTGATTACTTTCCTGCCATCCTCGCCTACTATGGTTTTGATGGATTCTTCTGCAAGTGCATTTAATCCAAGTAGCGGTGTCAATCCAATTGCGAGCAAAACTGCAAGTTCTATCACTGCAAAGTGTGCCTGTCGTTTCATTCGTGCGCCCTCTTAAACGAGTAATTAAGTTTCGAGCATACAAGGTGGAAGCGGTATATGTTCCGTGGTCTTTCAGGAAGTATAGCGAAATACTGCGCACCGTGCCCAACCCATCCCAACGCCATCAACACCCCACGATTATCGCCACACCCGTAAATGAATAGTACCGGAGTCGATTACCATTTGAATCTATTGACCGGCCCGCAAACAATATGACTCTGGTAACGTTTGTCGCCATTATTCACCTTGGAGACCACGGCAAGTACCCCCCCCAGTGCGCTTCACCAGTTCTTCATAACTGATTGGCTTAGCTGAAGCGTCCGCTCTGGTGCAGGGAGCGGACATTGATTTTCCCAATTCGAAGTTCCGCTGATGGCACATTGTAGTAGCTCAAGTTGCGAAATTGCCTTCGCTAAAGCAGTCGTACGCGAAAGACTGTTCTGGCCGAACATCGGACAAAGCCTGTTAGATAAAGTCCGGGGTGCTACAGCTCAATCACACAGCTTAGAACTCTCTCTCAACCGGCTTGCTGTCTTTCATTGCGGCGTGCAACGGGGAAGCGGTCTCAAGATTGGCTGACAGCTTCAGGTTGTCCAGCGCGACAGGTGCCATGATCTGCGGTGCAACCTGGGCAACTGCATTGCCCTTGTTGTTGTTCGTCGTGTGCTCTTCCTGCACTTTCGTTGTCGTACCCACCCCGCCCACCCACAGACCCACACAGAGCATCAGTGAGGCGACCAGGGCGCCTTGGGTAAGACGGTTGATGCGGTGTGTTTTCTTCAGTCTGTGCAGAAGTTTCCCGGTTTCCAGCAGCGTCTTGGTGTTGCGCAATTCTTCGCGAACTTCGTCACTCAAGCGGCGCTCGATTTCTTCGCTCTCGTGCTGCGCCGTGATGGCCTGTTCCTGCATTTCAATTCTGTTGTTGGCGGCCGCGAGTGCCGACAGTTCGGCAAACTCCTGATGACGTGCCGTTTCGACTGCTTTCTGTTCGGCAGCAATCCGTGCTTCGGCAGATTCGAGTGCAGACCGTTCCGCTTCCATGCGCGCTTCACAGGCGGCGATGAGTTGCGCTTCGGCATCCCGGTTCCGCTGCTCCAGCGCCAACTGTTCTGCCTCCTTGATTCTGCGTTCGTCGAGCAGCCGTTTTGCTTCGGCGGCAATCGCCTCGCGTTGGTGCATCAGCTCGGCAATGCGTTCTTCTGCAGCCCGCTTTGCGGCCAGACGGTTTTGCTGATCCAGAATCAGTTCTGCCGTCTCCTTGCGTTCGCGTTCTTCCGTCCGGCGCTTGTTTTCCGCCGCCGACTCGATGCGCTGGCGTGCCTGCATCACGGCGCGCGCATCAACCTGTACGGCCTCTTCTTCGGCCTTGACGGCTCGTGCCAATGTTTCGGTTTTGAGTTTGGCCATGTTGAATGCGCGAATTTCGCTTTCTTCTTTCGCCTTCGCGGCAGCGGTGAGTTCTTCCGCTTGCATTTGTCTGGTCTTGGCTGCTTCCTCGGCACGCACTTCGGCAGTCATGCGTTCGTTGTCGGCATCGATGGCGCGTAATTCCGCATCCATGCGCGCGGTAATTTTTTCTATTGCTTCATTCTCGGTATCCAGCCTGGCCTGGGCGACACGTGCGGCTTCTTCATCCAGGGTCTTGCGTTGCGTTGCGGCTTCCGCTGCACGCTGCTCGATCTCGGTGCGTTGTTGCAACGCGATAACGGCGGCATTTTCTTCAGCCAGTCTGGCTTCGGCGGCCAAGCAGGATTCCGTCATCTGCCGCGTACGTTCTTCAGCCAAGGGCAGCATGGCGTTGATCGCTTCCAGCTTCTTTTGCATTTCCCGGTTGACCAGTTCGTCCGCCTGGGCTTGGGCCTGCTCTGCTGCAAGCAGTTCGCGTTCCAGCTCTATCTTGCCTTCGGCGATGCTCTTGGCGCATTCGGCCATTTCATTTCTTTGTATAGCCAGCTCGATCGCTTCCGCTTCGGCATGCACCTGCGATTCGACGGCTTGCGATGCGCGCATATCCGCTTCGGCACGTTGTTGCGCCATGTCCATCAGCTCGCGCTCCGCCTGCAATTTAACTTCGGCGGCACGCCGGGCCTGTTCTTCGACTGCCAGCAGATCGCGCGCTTCCAGTTCGATCTGTTTCAGGACGGCATTCGCGCTTTCGCGTTCCTTGATAGCCAGTTGCTCGGCTTCCACGCGCGAGGCCAGCAGCTTGAGCATTTCCTGCTCGGCCTGCAGCTTGCGCTCGGCCGCCAGACGCTCTTCCTGTTCAACCCTGACGGCTTGCTTGGCAAGCTCGGCTGTTTGCCGCTCGGCCGCAATACGCAAGGAGGCTTCGGCCTGGGATTGTTGTTCGATCTGGATGCGCAGTTCGATTTCCTTGGCCAGTTGATGCTCTTCTTCCGCGCGCGCTGTCGCGGCGCGTTCGGCGTCCAGTTCGGCTGCCACGCGCGCCTGCGCTTCAGCCAGTACCTGCATCTCGGCGCGAACGCGTGCGTTCATGGCTTCCTGCGCGGAGTTCTCGGCAGTGAGCTTGGCATTGACCATCGCCATCGCGTCTTTCTCGGCCTTGAGTTTGTTCAGTACGGTCTTGGTCACCTGCTCTTCGGCGCGGGTCTTTTCCTGGGTGATCCTGGCCGTTTCGCGTTCCATTTCGGCCTGTTGCTCCAGCTCTTTGCGCAGACGCAACTCGGCGGCCTGACGCTGTTCGAGTTCGGCCTGGGCCTGTCTTTCGGCTTCCAGTTTTTCTCGTACAGCATCGGCCAGGCGTTCTTCGGATTTCTTCCTGCCGTGAGCCAGCTCCTCCAGCTCGCGTTCCATGCCGATGCGCGATTGCACTTCCTCGATTACCTGTGCCTCGGCGCGCGTGCGTTCCTCGATCTGTTCGGTCAGGCTGCTTTCGCGCTTGGCCTTGCCTTGCGCAATGGCCCGCGCGTGCGCTTCGGCTCGAGCCCTGGCTTGGGCGGCCAGTTGTGCGTCGATTTCGGCCTCGATGCGTCCGCGTGACTCCATTATGGCTTCGGACTCGATAGGACTTTCTTCACCCCGGGAGGCAACCAAACGTATTTTTTTCAGTGCTGACATGTTCCACCTCTTTCGCGTCGTGATGCCAAGGGCATCGGCTCGACACTAAAGTAGCAGGTAGACGCCGCGCTGAAGCGGGGAATAAAGGCAGAAAATGGGGCTATTTACGGGGAAGTAGGCAGTTAGGCACACCGGTTTGCAGCAGAATTTCGAATTCATCCGCCGGGATCGCCTTCGAAAACAGGAAGCCCTGAGCGTAATCGCAGCCGGCATCTTGCAACAGATCGCGCTGCTGCTCGGTCTCCACACCCTCGGCGATCACCTTCAACCCCAGCTTATGCGCCATGACGATGATCGCCTCGCACAGCGCAATATCGTCAGGGTGATTGCCAAGATTGTTGATGAAGGTCTGGTCGATTTTCAGATAATCGATGTCGAATTTCTTGAGGTAGGCCAGGGATGAATAGCCCGTACCGAAATCATCTATCGCCACCTGGATACCGGCATCACGAGAGGCCAGCAATCTTTCTTTGATATTGCCTGCATCATCCAGCAACACGCCCTCGGTGATCTCGACCACCAGGCTGCATGCTTCCAGCCCGTTCTGCTCCAATTCACGCAACCAGTCTGCTGCTTTCAGCGGATTGTCGCTATGGAACTGCACCGGGGATTTGTTGACGCTGATCTGAAAACCTTTATGGTGGGTCGCCTGCATGCGTTTAACCTGATGCATCGCCTGCCGCAGTACCCAGTCGCCGATCTCGACGATCATGCCGGTCTCTTCCGCCAGCGGGATAAATTCCGAGGGACTGACCATGCCGCGCGTGGGATGTATCCAGCGCAACAAGGCTTCGGCCTTGTGGATGTGCCCGGTCGCGAGTTCGATGATGGGCTGGTAATACACGCGGAACTGGTTGGACGCCAACGCATCGCGCAGGTCGTTAACCATGCGCATGCGTTTCTGCGCATTCTCCTGCAAGACCGGGGTGAAGTAGCTCATGCGGTTACGCCCCAGATTCTTGGCGACATACATTGCCTGATCGGCATTCTTGAGCAGGGTCTCCATGCTGTCGGCATCAGTGGGGTAACGCGTGATACCGATGCTGGCGGAGATAAAGGCCTTTTCCTCGCCCAGCAGGAATGGCGCCGCCAGCTTGGCGATGATTTTCTGCGCAATGCGTTCGATATTGGTCGGATCGTCGATATCCGGAAGGATCACCACAAATTCGTCGCCGCCCATGCGCGCCACCGTGTCGGATTCGCGCACGCAATGCAGGATGCGTTGTGCAGCATCCACCAGCAGGAAATCCCCGGCATCATGCCCCATGGTGTCGTTGACCTCCTTGAAGTGGTCAAGATCGATGAGCATGAGTGCGAACGGTGACCGGTCCCGTTTGGAAAGCCTGATTGTCTGTTCCAGCCGGTCGCGGAACAGGCGCCGGTTGGGCAGTTGGGTCAGTGCATCGTAATGCGCCTGACGGCGGATGGTTTCCTCGGCTTGCTTGCGTTCGGTCAAGTCGGTATGCGTACCGATCATGCGCGTCACGCGCCCTTCCTCGTTTCGATGCGCCACCATGCCGCGCGTGAGTATCCATTTCCAGCTGTCGTCCTTGCAGCGCACGCGATACTCGGCGATAAATTTGTCCTGCTTGTTATGGAAGAACTCGCCGACCTGAACGAGCAACCGCGCGATATCTTCCGGATGAACGCGCGCGTTCCATTCCGACATGGTGTTGCCGATCTCATCGTCGGCAAAACCGAACATCGACTTGCCACCCTTGGACAGGGCAACGTCATTGGTCTGCAAGTTCCAGTCCCATACACAGTCGCCGCCGCCCTCCAACGCAAAGCTCCAGCGCGCCTCGCTTTCGCGCAGCGCTTCTTCGGTCTGCTTGCGCTCGGTTACATCCACTGAAATACCGATGACGCCCGTCACGATACCTCTGGAGTTGAACAGTTTGGCCTTGGTGATTTCCAGCTGATGCTGCTTTCCGTCAACCAGCGGCAGCGTTTCAATGGAAACAAAGGGCTCATCCTGGGCCAGACTGGCCCGGTCGGAGGCAATACAGCTCGCCGCAATTTCTTCGCCCAGCAAGTCAGGCAGATGTGTGGTGATCAAAAAACCGCTCTCCGGAATGCCGACGGCATCGCAGAAACGTTTATTGACGAAACGGTAACGGCCATCCGTGCCGACCAGCCAGATACCGACCGGTGCATGATTGAGAATGGCGTGCAATTTCGATTCGCTTTCGCGCAAAGCATCCTCATCGCGCCTGTGCTGCAGGATTGTTGTCGCGAGAACAATGCCAACGAATGTCATGCTCATCATGTAGAGCCAGAAATTCGCCAGTCCGGTATTGATGTCGGTGGCAAAGAAACCCACGCCTTCGAGCGCGCCCAATACCCCCTGTATTCCAGTCAGCAACAGTATCAACATGACACCGTGGCGGCCGAAACGCAGCGCGGCCCAGATGACGAACAGGAACATCAGGTAACCCAGCGGAACATCAGACAGCATGACTGGAGTCCAGCCGTGAAAAGCCACCATGCTTGTCAGCAAGGCAAGCAGGAGAAACACCGTCATCTCCAGCACTCTGCCTTTGCCCCTCGCCCAACCCGCCGGCCAACTGCGCCAGATCAGGAAAAATGGCGTCACCAGCGCAATACCGAACAAATTGCCACGCCACCAGAACAGCCATCCCTTGGCGACAGCATTGAGCGGCAATATATCTGCTACAGCCAGGGTAGCTACTCCGATGGCGGCTGCCAGGGCTGCAACAACTGATCCGATGAGAATCAGCCACAGGTAATCGATCGAATGCTGCAACTTGGGATCAAAGCGTTTGCTATTGACTAACAGCCAGAACGCCAGTAACGGCTCGATGACATTGCTTAATGCAATAAAGAAAGAGAGCGGAACGGAACGGCCTGCGGCCAGATATGCCGCCATTGAGCCGATGAAAATGCCGGGCAGGTACTTCTTGCCGCCAAGAATCAGTGCAGCAAGACCCAGCCCACTGGGAAGCCAGACTGGCGAGATGTTGCCGTCGGTGGTCAGGTTGGCCAGGACGAACTGGATGAGCAGCGCATACAGCAGCGCCAATCCAAGCAGCTTGGGAACGTCGGACCAGCGGTAGAATGCTAATGGATGCATATCTGACCTCAGTTATTCACCCACACTGCAACAACCAACTGCATCACTCCCACTCAATGGTCGCGGGTGGCTTGCCGGAGATGTCGTACACCACACGGTTGATGCCGCGAACTTCGTTGATGATGCGGTTGGAAACCTTGCCCAGCAGCTCGTAGGGCAGGTGCGCCCAGTGAGCCGTCATGAAGTCCTGCGTCTGCACAGCGCGCAATGACACCACCCACTCGTAGGTGCGTCCGTCGCCCATCACGCCGACCGATTTGACCGGCAGGAACACAGTGAAAGCCTGTGAGGTCTTGTCGTACCAACTCTTGCCGGATTCATCCTTCGTATTGCGCAGTTCCTCGATAAAGATGGCATCTGCCCTGCGCAGCAGTTCGGCGTATTCACGTTTCACCTCCCCCAGAATGCGCACGCCCAGACCGGGGCCGGGGAACGGATGGCGGTATACCATGTCGGCCGGCAAGCCCAGTGCAACGCCCAATTCGCGCACTTCATCCTTGAACAATTCGCGCAAGGGCTCCAATAGTTTCAGATGCAAAGATTCCGGCAGTCCGCCGACGTTGTGGTGCGATTTGATCGCATGCGCCTTCTTGGTTTTGGCTCCGGCTGATTCGATTACGTCCGGATAGATGGTGCCCTGCGCCAGCCACTTGGCTTGTTTGAGCTTGGCGGATTCGCGCTGGAACACTTCGACAAACTCGCGTCCAATGATCTTGCGCTTCTGCTCCGGGTCGGTGACGCCCGTCAGGTGTTTCATAAATTCGCCGCTGGCATCCACATGAATGACCTTCATGTGCATACTCCTGCCGAAGGTCTCCATCACCTGCTCGCCTTCCTTCAGGCGCAACAGGCCGTTGTCCACGAACACGCAGGTAAGCTGGTCGCCGATGGCACGGTGAATCAATGCAGCCGCTACTGAAGAATCCACGCCGCCGGACAGACCGAGAATTACCTCTTCGTCGCCGACCTGAGCCTTGATCCTGGCCACCGCTTCAGCGATGTAATCCGGCATGTTCCAGTCCTGCCCGCAACCGCAAATATCATGCACGAAACGGCCAATGATGGCTTTGCCCTGATAGGTATGGGTGACTTCCGGATGGAACTGCACCGCATAGTAGCTGCGCGACTCGTCTGCCATCGCGGCAAATGGAGTGGCCTCGTTGGAGGCGATAGCCGTAAAACCGGACGGCATTGCCGTCACCTTGTCGCCGTGGCTCATCCATACATCCAGCAGGCCGTGGCCTTGCGCGTTGGTCTTGTCCTGTATGCCGTCGAACAGTTTCGAATGGCCTTGTGCTCGAATCTCGGCATACCCGAACTCGCGCACCTTGCCGCTTTCAACCTTGCCGCCCAGTTGCGCCGCCATGGTCTGCATGCCGTAGCAAATTCCAAACACCGGCACCTTCAGGTCGAACACGACTTGCGGCGCTTTAGGCGTCTCTTCTTCATAAACGGAATTCGGACCGCCCGACAGGATGATGCCTGCCGGGTTAAAGGCGCGGATATCCGCCTCGCTCATGTCCCACGGATGCAGTTCGCAATAGACATGCGTTTCGCGCACGCGGCGGGCAATGAGCTGGGTGTACTGGGAACCGAAATCAAGGATGAGGATTTTTTTATGCATTTTTAGCTCGTGGCTGGTTGCTTGTAGCTGGTAGCAAAACGGTTCAGCTACCCGCCGCAAGCTACTCGCTACCCGCAAATCTAGTTAATTGGAAAAACTCAGTTTCTTGTGCAAGCTGCGTAACATCTTTCCTATTTCGTCGGCTTGTGCCGTTACTTCTTGCCAATCGAATTCGTCCAGATAACCGAGTTTCTGAGCAATCAATAGCTGCGTTTCAAGCTCTGCCAGAGAACCCAAAGCAATCGCTATAAACCGGGCAAAATCTCGATCCGATTGGCGCTCCTTTCCTTCTGCAATATTTGACGGAATCGAAACCGCCGCCCGTTGCATCTGGCTGGATAGCCCATATTGTTCATTCTTTGGAAACCTGCCCAACAACCGGTAAACCAGCACAACAAAATCAACTGATTTTTGCCACACCAATAGCGAACGATACGATTCAATCGGCATTTGCTCTTCCGCCTGCAGTTAGCTACGAGCTACCGGCTACCAGCTACCAGCTTAGTCAATATGATAATTCGGCGCTTCTTTGGTGATCTGTACGTCGTGCACATGCGATTCGCGAATACCGGCAGAGGTGATTTCGACGAATTCGGCCTTGGCATGTACGGTGGGGATATCCGGGCAGCCCAGGTAACCCATGCTGGAACGCAAACCGCCGAGCAACTGGTGAATCACGGCCAATACGCTGCCTTTGTAAGGTACGCGCCCTTCCACGCCTTCCGGTACCAGTTTGTCCTGATTGGCTTCATTGTCCTGGAAGTAGCGGTCTTTCGACCCCTGTTGCATTGCACCCAGGGAACCCATGCCGCGATAACTCTTGTAAGAACGTCCCTGATACAGTTCGATCTCGCCCGGCGCCTCTTCAGTTCCTGCGAACAGACCACCCAACATGACGGTATGTGCACCGGCTGCGATGGCTTTGGAAATATCCCCCGAGAAACGCACGCCGCCGTCAGCGATGAGGGGCACGCCGGAATCCGCCAAGGCATCCGCCACATTGTGGATTGCGGAAATCTGCGGAACACCGACACCGGCCACCATGCGCGTGGTGCAGATCGATCCGGGACCGATGCCGACCTTGACACCGTCCGCTCCGTGATCCACCAGCGCTTTGGCAGCAGAAGCTGTAGCGATGTTGCCACCAATGACATCCACCTTGGGATAGTTCTTCTTGACCCACTGTACGCGGCTCAGCACGCCTTGCGAATGACCGTGCGCGGTGTCCACCACCAGCACATCCACGCCCGCTTCAACCAGCAATGCAACGCGCTCTTCTGTTCCTTCACCCACACCGACAGCTGCTCCAACGCGCAGACGGCCCAGTTCATCCTTGCAGGCAAGGGGATGCTCGCTG
>Ga0265336_10000175_pt1 | contig 45147 bp, 71 predicted proteins | sample 42119metaG_FD_193583 | JGI IMG/M metagenome (GOLD analysis project Ga0265336, IMG submission 193583) | Rhizosphere microbial communities from Carex aquatilis grown in University of Washington, Seatle, WA, United States - 4-21-19 metaG | ecosystem: Host-associated > Plants > Roots > Rhizosphere...
ACAGTAACGGAACGGCTTTCTGGTGCGGCAACCAGAGCATCTGGTACTATACGGCGATCCCAAACTATGCCGTGTCGCTTGTCACTACATCCAATTCATTCGGGCGCGGGCAGGAGGGCACGGTCGGCTGCGACGTGCTTGTGCCGCCGGGGGCTACAGAGCCAATCCTTGCGTGCCAGGACTTGGGCGCGCCGATGATCGGTAACACGTTCACGACTTATCCGACCGATATGGCCGTGCGCGGGCAGGAGACGCTTGCCAGTTCTCTTGAGTTCGCCGCCAGTGACCCAACGTTCATTGTATCAAGAATGACAGGACAGGTTGGGTCTACTGCCGATGTGACTTCGTATTCAACGGATAGTGGAAAGACGTGGACCCAGATCGCTGCCGTCCCTACGGCGCTATGGCAGTCTAGCGTCACTGGTTCGGTCAGCGGCACGACTTTAACGGTAACGGCGTTCTTGAGCGGCAACACCATCTTTCCGAACACTTTAACTTTCGCAGGCTCTACGTACCTTGGGTTGATACAGCCTTACGGCACTGGCGGGACGACAGGTACAGGTGGTCTCGGTACGTACACTATGTCGTTTGCGTCAACGGTGGCCTCGACTACAATCAATCCAGCATTCCAAAACAATTCCGGTCAGGCGGTAGCAGTAGATCACGATCATTGGGTCATGATCCCCACTGGACAAGATGGGCAGTATTCGATCCCTGTGTACACGACGAACGCCACTGGCGCAGCCACATGGCAGTTCTGTCAACAGTCCGGCGGCGGAAATATGCCCGCAGCGAATTGGTCAACGTCTAATTCATGGCAGGGCGGCGACTCTCCAAAAGTCTTGGCGGTTGGCTATGGGGTTGATCTCGGTACGGTTTGGCTTGGGCAGTATGTTCAGTCTACGAACACCGTAGTCCTTTGGCGATCAACGGATTCTGGCGCTACGTTTTCCACCATAGCCAGCGCCTCGTGCTCTACCATTGTTCTGAGGCTGTTTTTGTATTCCGTGTATGGTCATCCTAACGAGGTGTGGATGGCTGTGGGGTCCAGCGGCGGTTCAGGCGACCTACTTTGGCACGTGACCAACGCCAACACATCGTCTGCCACCATGACTCCTATGAACGGGACGAATCTCCCGGCGGCGGCCACGTTGCTTAACAACTTTACGATTGGTGCTGCGCCAAGCGGAACCTATCCATATCTGTATGCGACGTTTGAGCCTGCGGGTATGGGCAGTGTGCCGTCTGATTTGTATCAGGGCGTGTGGAACGGCTCATCGCTATCATGGAGCTTGTACGGGCCGTCCGGAGCCAACCAGGGCAAGCAAATCCAGCTGCCCGGCAGCTTCCAGTATAATGGCATCGCCAATTTGCGAGCTGATTGGAATGTACCCGGCCGCATCTATGCTACCAACAACGGCATGGGCTTTGCGTACTATAATCCATGATCTCGCGTAGGGAAGCATTGGCACTGCTTGCGGCCCCGGCTCTTACCCGTCCCGCACGAGCATGGCGTTTCGGTTACGGCGGCAGTCCTCCGCCATCTGGCACGTTCACGATCACGCCGGTCTTCGATAGCAGTTGGACCACGGCTAATCCGGGGGCTGTTTACAACACAGTAATCCAGAATGTCGCGTCGCTGGTCGGGAGTTGGATATCCGGCAGCGGAACGATGAACTGGCATATCGGGTACAACGAAGCGGCAGGCAATCCAGTTACAGTCGGTGCTCTAACCGTTAATACATGGGGTGGTTCTACCTACACGTACAGCAACGCTGTATCGTTTCTTCAAGCTCTCCCAACAGACAGCATAAAGGCTTCTGCGTATGCGGCGTTGCCTGGGACGAATCCATTGCCAGCGTCTCCTTCTATTGCCCATAACACGCTGTTCATGACGAACTGTTTCGCCGCAGCGGTAAGCAACACGGCTTCTGCCGTAGACCCAACAACAGGATTTGGTTTTAGCGGTATAGCTTGGGATACGACCGCAGACGGGACTTCTTGCGCAGGAGGCACCGTCAGTCTGTTCGCAACGGCGTGGCACGAATTGACCGAGGCGCTGGGGAGGTTGTCTGGGTTAAACGGGGCAGCAGGCAGTACTAGCTGGTACTCGTTTATGGACCTGTTTACGTACAGCGCATCGGGGACGCGCAACATTTCGACGACCGGAATGCGCTACCTGTCGGCTGATAACGGTGTAACCGACATGTCAGACATGAATCAGGGCACCGGCGATCAAGGCGACACGACCAACAGCAGTCCATACAATGCCAATATTATTGTTGGTTTCGCACCAATGGCGACCGCTACACAGCCAGTTCGTCAGCAAGACGTTCAAACGTTATCGATAATCGGCCTACCACTGAGCGCAGCGGGAAAGACAGCGGCAGGAATCTAAGGTACCTTCACCGGTGGTTTCGCGGTAATATGGTCGATGAGCCGAGCTCCGACTCGGCCTGAAAGGAATTGTCGATGGACGCTCTCTCGAAGTTCTTGCCGCTCGGCTACGCGCAGGCGGCGAGCATCGACGCTGCACAGAACCTGCCGGGCGTGGGCTCGCCGGCGGCGATCCCGAAGGGTGCCTACACGATCGCTGTTCTCGTTCCGGAAGGTCAGGCGATCCGCTTCCGCGACGACGGCACTGATCCGACGGCCGCTGTTGGCGCCCCGGTCGCGGTGGGGCAAGAATACATCTACTCGGGCAACCTCTCGACGATCCGCGTGATTTCGCAGGTCGCCGGGGCCAAACTCAACGTCTCGTACTACGCGCGCAAGGGCTGACGTGCCGATTACGGTCTCGATCACGGACGATCAATTGGACCAGGCGCTGCGCGGATTCCTCCTCGCCGTCTGCCCGGCGCCGTTCGAGGCCATCCTCGGGCAGGCTAACCGGGTGCCAGAGCCGGTCGAGCAGGATTTCGCCGTATACACACCGACCGGCCGGAGTCGGTTGGCCACCAACCTCGACAGCTTCGCTGACTGCCGGTTCGTGGCCTCGATTTCCGGCCCCACCATGACAGTCACCGAACTCGACTACGGGACGATTGTCATCGGCAAGCAGGTTTTCGGATCGACCGTAGCCGCCGGGACCGTCGTCCAGGGCGGTCCGACGGGGACGGGCCCGTGGCTTTACACGGTGAACCCTCCGCAGACCGTCGCATCGCGGGTGATGGCGGCCGGGACGCAGGACCTCGAACAGCAGACTGAGGTATCGGTCCAGATCGATGTGCACGGCCCCAACTCGGCGGACAATGCGCAGCGAATCAGCACCCTTCTCCGGGACGGCTACGGGGTGCAGCTTTTCGCCAACTCCGGCTTCGACGTGACCCCGCTTCATGCTGACGATCCGAAGCAGATTCCCTTCGTGAATGCCGCGAAGCAGTACGAGGACCGCTACGTGATCGACGTGCGGATTCAGGTGAATCCAGTGGTCGAAGTGCCGCAACAATTCGCCGAGACGCTCACGCCGACCCTTCTCGACGTGGACGTGGAGTACCCGCCGTCCTGACGTGTGCGCGTGTGATTCGGAACGAGATGTGCTAGGAGGATTCGGCGCCCGGCGCGCCGGACATCGGAGACAGGTTCATGAGCACGATTCCCGCCAGTCAAATCGTCCAGGTAACGCCGAACGTCCTGCCGGCCGGCGGAAATTCTCTCGACATCGTCGGCATTCTGCTGACGACTTCGGCTCGGGTGCCGATCGGCGCCGTCCAGCCCTTCGCCACGGCCGACGACGTCGGATCATATTTCGGAGCGGGTAGCACCGAGCACGCGCTTGCTACGATCTACTTCACCGGCTTCGACAACTCGAACATCAAGCCCGGCAAGATCTACTTCACGCAGTATCCGAGCGCTGCGGTGGATGCCTATCTGCGTGGGGGCACGCTTGCTGGGATGACGATCCCCCAGCTTCAGGCGATCCCGACCGGCACGCTGACCATCTCGTTCGACGGCACGCCGCACGTGGCGGCCTCCGTCAACCTCTCGACCGCAACGTCGTTCTCGAACGCCGCATCGATCATCCAGGCTGCGTTCTCGACGCCACCATTCACCGTCACCTTCGACGGCATCAGTTCGGCCTTCGTCTTCACCGGCAGCTCGTCCGGCGCGACGCACACCGTGGACTTCGCGACCGACAATGCACTCTCGGAGGCCCTGAAGCTGACGGCGGCCACCGGAGCGGTGACGTCGCAGGGAGCCGACGTGGCGGTCCCTGGTCCATTCATGGACGGCGTCAAGGCGGTCACCCAGGACTGGGCGACTTTCATGACTTGCTTCGACCCGGACAACTCAGGCAACGCGAACAAACTCTTGTTCGCGGCATGGGCCAATGGTCAAAACAACCGCTTTGCGTACGTCTGCTGGGACACGGACGACACGCCGTCGACCTCCGTGCCGGCGAGCACGTCGCTCGGCTACCTGCTGGCTGCGAACGAGTACTCGGGGACTTGCATCGTCGGCAACGACGCCATCACCGCCGATCAGGTCTCGGCGGCGGACGCCGCGTTCGTCTGCGGATCGGCTGCGGCCATCGACTTCAACGAGACCAACGGGCGCATCACCTTCGCCTTCAAGTATCAGCAGGGCCTTGGGGTGACAGCCACCGGCGCGAGCGCAGCGCAGAACCTGATCGCGAACGGCTACAACTTCATCGGTGCCTACGCGACGGCGAACGACAGGTTCAACTTCCTCTACCCTGGCTCGGTGTCCGGCAAGTTCAAGTGGTTCGACAACTACATCGACCAGATATGGCTCAACAATGCCCTTCAGCTTGCCCTCATGGTCCTGCTGACCACGGCGAAATCGGTCCCCTACGTCCCGGCCGGCTATGCGCTGATTGAAGCGGCCTGCATGGACCCGATCCTCGCGGCAGTGAACTTCGGTGCCATCCGAGCCGGCGTCACGCTCAGCCAGGCACAGATCGCGGAGGTCAACTCGGCCGCCGGCGTCAAGATCGACCAGACGCTGACGGCGCAGGGCTGGTATCTGCAGGTCAAGGACCCCGGCGCGGTTGTTCGCGGAAACCGCGGATCGCCAGCCATCACGCTCTGGTACACCGACGGTCAGTCGGTCCAGCAGATCAACCTCACCAGCGTCGACGTGTTCTGACGCGAGCAAGGGGCCGCATAGGAGCGCGCAATGGCAAAGTCCATCACTTCGGCGAACGCGGTCATCATGTTCGCGATCTCTGGCATCTTCGACACGCCGCAGCAGCTGCAGGAGTTTGCGGCGGACGACATCTTCACCAGCGAGGACATCCAGTCGACCGAGGTCCAGATGGGCGTCGACGGCGCCATGGCCGCGGGATTCGTCAACATGCCGATCCCGCAGACGTTCGCGTTCCTCGCGAGCTCCGTCTCATGCCCGCTCTTCGACACGTGGTGGTCGAACAACAAGCTGAATCAAGACGTGTTCTTCGCCAACGCGACAGTGCAACTGCCATCGATTGGCAAGAAATGGTCGTGCACGGGCGGCACACTGACGAGATTCAAGCCGACGCCCGATGCTCAGCGCGTGCTCGGGCCGCGGCGCTTCACGGTGGTGTGGGAGAAGATCCTCCCGCAGAACATCTAAGGTCCCGTCCTTGGGGCCTTAACAGGGGGAATCCATGCGAAAGACCAAGGAAGTCACGTTCGGCTCGGAGGCCGGGCGCGACGCCGGGAAGGTTTACGTTCTCACGGAAATGTCGGCTGCCAGATCCGAAAAGTGGGCCGTGCGTGCGCTGCTCGCGCTAGGCGCGGCCGGGTTCAAGTTTCCGCCCGACATTGACGCCCCTGGAATGGCCGCGATGGCACTGGTCGGCATCAACTCGCTTCTGAGCATCGACTACTACCTCGCAGAGCCCTTGCTCGACGAGATGATGGCATGCGTGAAGATCCGGCCGAGCGAGAAGGCGGAGTTGCGCGACCTGATCGAGGACGACATCGAGGAGGTATCGACGCGCGTGCGCCTACGCAAAGCAGTGTGGGACCTTCACGTGGATTTTTCGAGCGCCGCCGCTCTATTGACCTCCCTGTCGGCGGTGGCGACGACATCCCAGGGATCATCGATTATCCCAATGTCTCCCGCTTGATCGGCGTCGTGATATCAGCAGGCAAGGCAACGCTGCGAGAATTGGAGGAGTTCTACTCGACCGAGGACGTGTATGATCTGATGGAGATCATCATCGTCGACGCGACGAACCGAGAAATCGCCCAGGAGCACTACAGGCAGGACAATGGCAACGGTCGTTGACGAACTGGTCGTAATTCTCGGCCTGGATGCTTCCAAATTCACGGAGGGCCAGAAGAAGGTTGCCGACGAGTTTCTGAAGCTCAAGCAGAACGCCCAGCGGTCGACGACCGAGGCGAAGACGCACACCGACAAGCTCACAGACGCCTTCACGACCCTGCAGGGCAAGCTCCTTGGGCTGGCGGCACTTTTCATCGGTGGGATGGGGATCAAGGAATGGGGCGAGCACGTCGCCGCCCTGACCAATCAGCTCGGGCGTCTATCTCAGCAGGCAGGTATCTCGGCCGCGGACCTCTCGGCGTGGGGCAACGTCGGCAGGTCGCTCGGAGCCAACCCGGGGGCGGTGCAATCCGGCATAGCGAGTCTCGCCGCTTCCGGAAATCAGGTGCGGCCGCCGGTGGCTCTGATACAGGGCCTCGGGTCAATGGGCATTCCGGTGCGAAAGTTCTCCAACGGAGAGTTCGACGTCAACGGTACGCTGATGGCTATGTCGGAATGGGCGCAGACTCAGCGTGCGCGCGGTATGGGCGATGCAGCCATTAAAGGTCATCTGGATCTCGTTCCCGGCATGAACTCGGATCTGGAGACGGTTATCCTTCAAGGTCCCGCGAAGCTTCGGGCCGCGCTGAGCGACATGAAGAAGCAGGGCCCGTCTCCCGAGCAGGTCGAAACCATCAATCGACTGGTCAAGGCGTGGGGGGACATGGCGGCTACTGCCGACAAACTCGGCACTGTGCTTTTGACTGCTGTCGAGCCGGCATTAGAAAATATTCTAAAGACGGCGAAGGAATACTTCGCCTTCCTCATCGACAAAAAGCCAATACCTATCCCGTCGGACACCTCGCCCGCCGGACCAATATCCGGCACCGATACTCTGATCGGACGTGCCCAGAAGGGGTGGAGTCACCTGCGAAGCTGGTGGACAGGAGAGCCGGAGCAACAATCGTCTTCTCCTGCGATAGCGGCACCTCCCGCTGCCACGGGGGGGGCTTCTTCAAGAATCGAAGGCAAGTTCAGCGGCAGGCGCGCCGAGGTCGCCTCGGACATCGCCAATCAGTTTACCGCGGCCGGCGTTCCAGCGAGCGGCGCTGCGGCGATCCTCGCAAACGTGCAGCGGGAATCCGGATTCAACCCGACCCTTCGTCACCCCGATCAGCCACGGTGGGGCGGAGAGGCGCACTACGCGCACGGCCTTTATCAGGAGGGCGGAGCGGAGTGGAACCGGTACGCATCGTGGATCAACAATAACTACCCAGGCCGCGACTGGCGTGATCCGCGGCTCCAGACGCAGTTTCTCATCCAGAATCTTCAAAAAAACTATCCAAAGGTTTGGAATGCGCTAAAAAGCGGAAATCTCACGGCGGGTCAGAAGGCGATGATTTTCCAGAGCGGCTATTTGAAGCCGGCGACACTTCACTACGGCGATGCCCACGCCGCGGATTCATTCCTTCACAATATGCCGGCGATCAGTGCGGCCGCACGAAATCTCAACGTCGCTGGCAACAGCACGAGCACAGACAATCGCTCCGTCTCGAACCACACTCAGGTCGGCGAGATCAACATTCACACCGCCGCCACCGGTCCCTACGACATAGCGCATGGCATTCACTCGGCGCTGACGAACGCCAAGGACGTGGCACCCAGCAACACGGGACCGTGGTGACATGCCAGTCTATCCGAACGTTCCAGACGTCCCGGGCGTCCCCCCGCTCCTCCGCAACCCGCTCGTCGCTGCGGTTGTGCCGCAGCTCCTGTTCGCCGACTCCGTTGTTGGGTGGGGCTTTGGCCTTGCGCCGGCCTGGGGTATCTATGGTCAGAGCGGTGTGCCTGTGGTGATCGCCGACACCGTCAGAGGGATCGAGTACAAGAAAGAGTGGGTGATAGCCACTTACCCGATGGAGAGCGGTGCGTTCGCCTCCTACGACAAGGTCGAAACACCCTACACTGCCATCGTGTCGTTCACCTCCGGCGGAAGCCTCGCCGACCGCCAGATACTTCTGGACTCGATAGGCGCGGTCTCAGGGGACCTGAAGCTCTACGACGTGGTGACGCCGGAGAAGGTCTACACGAGCGCGAACCTACAGCGTCTCGGCTACCGGCGGAACGGGGGGCGCGACTCGGGTATGATCACGGTCGACGTGGCTCTGCTCGAAATACGCATCACCGCGGGCGCGGCCGGCGGAAGCAGCCAATCTGCGAGCGGAGCATCGCCGAGCCAGGACGGCACGATACAGCCAGGAGCCGACGTGGCACCGAACGACGCCAGCGTTCAGTCAGCTGCCTCTGGAGCCAACCTCCTGACCGGGCCGAGCTCCTCCGGGTTTAATCCGGCACCAGTTCTTCCGGCACCGGGCAACTACAATCTTCTTCCGGTGCAGTGATGCAGCTCGTGTCGCTCAAGCCTGTTCCGAGCCAGACGCTGAACGTGGCGCTCGGCAGCCAGCAGTGTTCGCTGAAGGTCTATCAGAGGTTCTACGGACTGTACGTGGATCTCTATGTGAACAACGCGCTCGTCATCGGTGGCGTGGTCGGACAGAATTTGAACCGCATCGTGCGTTCGACCTATCTCAATTTCGTCGGTGACTTTATATTCGTGGACTCGCAGGGGCTCGACGACCCGGCTTACTCCGATCTTGGTTCCAGATTTTTCTTCTTTTATCTGACGCCAACTGACCTCGGCGCCCTCGGACTGGTGGGGTAGCGAGGTGCTGTTCGTAAGAAGATCCATCGACGTGACGTTCATTGGAAAGGAGACCGTCAAGCTCACCGACCATCGCGTGACGGTTCGCATAGCCACCAACGGCGACCCAAATATCGGCAGCGCCCAGCTTCAGATTTATGGACTCACGACGGATCGCATCAACCAGCTTGCTACGTTTGCGCAAGCGTTCATGACACCGGACTACAACTACAAGATACAGGTAGATGCCGGCGACGAGGTCAACGGCATGAATATGGTGTTCTTTGGAAACATCACGCAGGCGTGGGCGGATTTCCAGGGCATGCCGGACATTCCGTTTCATGTTTTGGCGTACGCCACGCCTACCGTTCAGGCCAGCCCAAGCGGTCAGAATTGGAACAGCTACTCGGGGCCGACCGACGTTGCAAAGATGCTACAGCCGCTCGCTGGCATGATGGGGCTATCGCTCGAGAACAGCGGCGTAAACGTTAAGCTGACGAACCCCTATCACTTTGGCTCGCCCTTCCGACAGGCCCAGCTCATCCGTGAGGCGGCGGACATCAACATGGTCTTCGAGAACAAGATCATGGCGATCTGGCCACGCAACAAGCCGCGCGATGGCCAAGGTCCGCTCATCTCAGAGCAGACGGGGATGGTCGCTGATCCCTCGTTCACGGACTACGGTGTAATCGTAAGGCAAGAGTTCTCGACGCCAGTAAAGTATGGCGTTAACATGACGATCAAGAGCAAAATTGAAAAGGCCAATGGGCCGTGGTCCATAAAGCAGATAGACTATAACCTCGCGGCCAATATGCCTAACGGCCCGTGGTTCGTCACACTGTCTGGATCGAAGCCGGATCAGCTTATTCGCCAGCCACTTCAGATCTAAGAATGGCAGATCAGTTTACACCAGCATATCCGCAGAACCGCGAGCCCCATGTAGAGGGCAGCTACGGCGCGAAGTGGTTCATGATCGACCAGCTGATCAAGCGCATCAGCACGGCCACGCTGGTGCAGGTCAAGAGCGTGACGACCACCGGCGAGGTGGCCCCGATTGGCCAACTAGACGCCACGCCGCTGGTGGGCATGCTGGACGGGGCCAACAACGTATCGCAGCATGGCACCGTCCACAGCCTCGCCTATTTCCGGCTCTCGGCTGGGAACAAGGCGGTCATCATGGATCCCGTCGCAGACGATATCGGCCTCGCCGTGATCTGCGACCGCGACATTCAGTCCGTGAAGGAGAACTACAAGGCCTCCCCGCCAGGCTCCCGGCGCCGTTTCGACCTCTCGGACGGCATCTACCTCGGCAGTATTCTGAATAAGAACGCCCCGACCTCATACGTCCGCTTCGCCAGCGATGGCACAATCGAGGTGAGCCCGGATAATGGGACGACCATCGTCCGAGTGAAGGCCGGCGAGATCGACCTGATCACGAGCGATGCGAGCGTCTACGTACGGCCGACACGCATCGACCTAGGGAAAAAGGACGCTCCGCATGCCGTTATGACCGCAGACGGGGCCTCCCTCCGGGTGTTCGCCGTCATTGACGAGCACGGACCGTGACCCGGGCATGGGGGTCGGTTAAGGTCGCGACGGTTACGCGGGAAGGGGAAGCGATTCGGTGCGAACGCTGCTGCTGGACAACACAGGGTGGGATTTCGTCGTCGACGCCGACGGCAACATCGCCGTAGCAGACGTTCCCTATGCCTACGCGCAGGATGCCGCGAGTGCGATCCGGCTATTCCTCGGCGAACTCTGGTACGACACGACCAGGGGCGTTTCCTACTGGACGGACATTCTCGGCAAGGCCCCGCCGCTCAACTACATGCGACAGAAGTTCGAGACCGCGGCGCTGACTGTTCCAGGGATCAAGTCGGCCAAGTGCTATTTCTTGCAGATCACGAATCGCGTGGTGACCGGACAGGTCCAGATATCCGACCAGGAGGGCAAGTTCTCGGTGGTCACGTTCGCCCGCACGCCGACGCAGACGACGGCGGTGGCCGCCGCCGGGCTGCCCTCGGCACCGTCGCTGGACTTCTCGCAGGCGCAGAACAGCCAGTACTTGCCGGGCATCGGCTGAGAGGAATCCAATGGGCGGCACCACGGTCCCCAATCCCACCCTCGGCCCCAGCGGCTACATCGCGCCGGACGAGCCGACCGTTATCCTGCCGGCCGTCCAGAGCGACCTGAACGCCGCGTTTGGCGGCGGGCTGAACCCGTCGCTCGAGACGCCGCAGGGACAACTTGCCACGACGATCGCCGCGCTTGTCGGCAACGTGAACGACACCTTCCTTTGGTACACGCAGCAGTCGGACCCGGCCTATGCCACCGGGCGTATGCAGGATGCGATCGCGCGCATCTACTTCATCGAGCGCATCGGCGCGCAGGCCACCGTCGTCACGGGCACGTGCTCGGGCGGGACCGCCGTTCTCATCCCGGCGGGATCAATCGCGCTCGCGGCAGACGGCAACATCTACGTCTCGCTCAGCGACGCGACGATCCCGGCGTCGGGCTCCATCGACGTGCAGTTCGCCTGTGCCTCGCTCGGTCCCGTGACGTGCCCTGCGGGCTCATTGAACCAGATCTATCGCGCCATCCCTGGGTGGGACAGCGTCGTCAACGCGGCCGACGGGGTGATCGGTCGCGACACTGAGACGAGGGCGCAGTTCGAGGCTCGGCGCTACGCCTCCGTGGCAAAGAATGCGGTCGGCTTTCTGCCAGCGGTGCAGGGGGCCGTTCTCGGGGTGGCTGGGGTGCTCGACGCCTACGTCACCGAGAATTATACCGGCTCGCCAATCACGGTCGGAGGCGTGACGATCTCCGCCCACTCGCTGTACGTCTGTGTCTCCGGAGGCGCGAGTGCCGACGTCGCGCAGGCCATCTGGACGAAGAAGGCGCCGGGTTGCGATATGACCGGCAACACGACGGTGACGGTCTACGACACCGCCAACTACGACCCGCCGTACCCGTCATACTCGATCACCTACGAGGTTCCGACCTCGCTGCCGATCATCTTCGCGGTCAACATCGCGAACAGCGCACAGGTGCCATCCGACGCGCAGGCGCAGATCGCTGCCGCGATCATCTCGGCGTTCTCTGGGGCCGACGGCGGCCCGCGGGTGCGGATCGGGTCGACCATCTATGCGAGCCGATTTTACGGTAGCGTCGCATCGCTCGGTGCCTGGGCGCAGATCATCTCGCTTCAGATCGGGTCGACAAACAGCGCGGTAGCACAATTCACGGCGTCGATCGCCGGGAGCGTGCTGACAGTCACGGCCGTGGCGTCCGGAGCACTTGCGGTTGGGCATGTCGTCGTCGGAGCCGGCGTCGCGGACGGCAGTGTGATCGCCTCGCTCGGGACCGGCTCGGGCGGGACCGGAACCTACAATCTGATCACGACGCAGACCGTCGCGTCTGAGACCATGTACGGAGTGGTCGGCGGCCTCAATTCCATCGCGACAAACATCAACCAAGCTCCAACGATCGGAGCCAACAACGTCGTCGTGACGCTGACATGAGCGGGCCCGACCTCCCCAGGATCTCAGCCGACTCCAACGAGATCGGTCTTTTCCAGATCGGCGCGAGCCAGATCGGGGATATTCCGCAGTTCGACGTCTGGCAGACGATCATCAGCCAATACGCCAATTCGCCGATCCTCACGACGATCCTACTTAACCTGTTCCAGTACCTCGACCAGACGGTCAACCTTGAGAACTTCTTCGACCAGGTACTGAACATCGACACTGCAGTCGGCTATGGTCTCGACAGGTGGGGTCGCGTCCTCGCGGTCAATCGCGTGCTGAGCATCGGCATCGGACCAAAATACTTCGGCTTCGACGAGGGACTTGACTACGACTCGTTCGGACCCGGAGGCCAGTCGCCCTTCTACTCGGGGCAAAAGCTGACGCAGAACTATCTACTCTCTGACGACGGTTTTCGCGTGCTCCTCCTCGCCAAGGCGTTCTCCAACATCTGCGACGGGTCGATCGCGAGTATCAACAGGCTCCTCGTCATGCTGTTCGGATCGAGCGGACGGTGCTACGTCGTCGATAGCGGCGGGATGGCAATGATCTACAAGTTCGAATTTCCGCTCTCGCCCCTGCAGTACGCGATCCTAGTACAGTCCGGCGTGATGCCTCGCCCCACAGGGGTGCAAGCAACCGTGGAGCAAGGATAGGCTCATGCAGTCCTCTGACATTCCGGGCAAGATGCCCGTGCCGTTCGCCAGCGCCGCCGGGTCTGGCTATGTCACGAACCCAATCCCGCAGACGCCCCCATCGACACCTGGCATGGCGTCGTTCCAGACGGGCTTCCCCCCGCTCACGTTCGAGCAGACCGCCGCGGGTGGCGATCCGCCGTTTGGAAAGGACTTCAACGGAATCCTGCTCGGCATCACGCAATGGCTGCGATGGGCGCAGGCCGGCGGCTTGCCGCCGCAGTGGGACTCCGCCTTTGCTGCGAGCGTCGGCGGCTATCCCAAGAATGCGCTCGTCCTGTCGGCGACGCCGGGGTACGGGCACTACTGGCTGTGCACGGCAGAGAACAACACGACCAATCCGGACGCGGGCGGCTCCGGCTGGGCCAGGTTTCCGGACGCGCTGATTCAGATCCAAGGCGGAAACTACGCAGTCGATACCGGAGCGCAGAACCAGGTTCGCATCGCGCTGAGTCGCACGCCGGCCAGCCTCGCTGAGATCGTCGGCGCTCCGATCCGCTTCGTTGCGGCGTTCACGAACTCGATCAACAATCCGCAGATATTCATCAACGGCCTGCCACCGTGCACGATGGTGAACGCGGACGGCTCGGCGATGGCCATTGGCCAGCTGATCGCGAACGGCAACTCGATTGCCGACGGGTTCGTCCGAACAGACGGCGCCTTTCAGATCAATAATCCCGTCAAACCGTTCTCGCCGGCCGCAAACTTCCCTCCCCCGGGATTCGTCATGCCGTGGCCGACGGAGTCGCCTCCGAGCGGCTTCCTGGAGTGTAACGGGGCAGCGCTCAGCATCTCGGCCTATCCGAATCTCTGGGCCGTGCTCGGCACGCGCTACGGGGGGGACGGGGTCAACACGTTCCGAGTCCCGGACTATCGCGGCGAGTTTCTGCGCGGGTGGGACCACGGGCGCGGGCTCGACCCCAACGCCGGCAGCCGCACCAACGCGGGCGGCGGCATAACCGGCGATCACGTGGGCACCAACGAGGGTGCTGCGATCAATGGCGGAGCCTTCAACGGCGTTGCGCTGACAATCACCAACGAGGCGTACGGAGGCATCGTTACGGACACCGGCGCGGGCGGCAACCCGGGTCAAGGGCTTCCGTTCTTCGGTTCCAATCTTGGCGGTGGCTCCAGCACCACAGGCTTCGTGACTGGAACAGGTGTGGGCGCTGTGCTGCCCCTCTACATCACGCAGATAAGCGGCCAGATCTCAATCAGCGGGCTCGGCGTCGAGACGCGCCCGGTCAATATCAACGTCATGTGGGTCATCTTCGCGGGGTAGAGGCTATGCACAAAATCATCATCGCGGTCGTTGTCGCACTCGCGACGCCAGTCGCTGCACTGGCGCAGTCCGCGTGCCCCTCCATCTATCTCGGTACCATCCTGACGCCGGCGCAGTGGAACGCATGCTTCTCAGCGAAGCAGGATGCCCTCAACTTCTCGCCAGTCAACAAGACCGGCGACACGATGAGCGGGCGACTTGTGACGACGGCGTCGACCGCCGCTGCGGCGGGGTTCAACATCACGCCAGGAGCGGCTCCGACGTCCCCCGCAAACGGCGACGTCTGGACCACGTCGGTGGGACTCTATGCGCAGATCGGGGGAGCCGCCTATCAGCTGACGAAGACCTCCGGCCGCATCGAGTACGTCGCGACAGGAGTGAACTTCAACTCGTCGGGGGACACGGCCATCGCGCTTGCGCTGCCGCCGCTCTCGACGCGCTATCTCGTCGACTCGGTACGTGTCTCGAACGCGTCGCACTCCCTTGTGACGGCGACCGCTGGCGTTTTCACCGGAGCCGGCGGAACTGGCACGGCGATCGTCACAGGAGCCTCCGCGATTACAGTCTCCGCAACTGCGGACGCGACGAACAACAACGCGCAGTCGTTCACGGTGAACAACAAGGATACCGAGAGTTACACGATTGCCTCGTACCCCACGCTCTACTTTAGGATCGGAACTGCAGAAGGCGTGGCCGCAACCGCCGACGTCACGATCACCATCACTCCGCTGCCGTAGGAGACGGACGACATGACTGCAGAGAGCACGATCCTCGCGCAGACGCGCATCGCGGCGAACGATGCGGCGAACGCTGCGGCAGCGGCCGAGGCTGCAGCGCAAAGTACAGTTGGCAAGGCTCCGCTCGCATCGCCCGCATTCACCGGAAATCCGACGGCTCCAACTCCGACAGACGAATCTAACAACAGCTCCCTCGCCACCACGCAGTACATAGACCGTCTTCGCGGCGCCCCGGGCGGCGTCGCGACGTTGGACAACACCGGAAAGCTCACCGCAGCTCAGCTTCCGTCGTTCTCCGTCACGTCCGTCTACACGGTCGCCTCGCAGGCGGCGATGCTTGCGCTCCCGGCGTCCGTCGGCAACGAGGCGATCCGTACCGACATCGGCAACGCGCTGTTTATCCTGACGACGCTCCCAGCATCGACGCTCGCCAACTGGACCGAGATTGGAACGTCGCCTGTGCTCTCGGTGGCCGGACTCACGGGCGCAATCTCGGCGAGCGACCTGACGGCGGAGCTGATTGACTTTACCGGCGACAGTGGCAGCGGCGGAACCAGCGGCGACGTACCAGCGCCGACCGCAGGACAGGGCGCGCATAGTTTCTTGAAGGCGAGCGGTGGGTTCGTTCAGCCGGCGGCGGCCGACTTGAGTGATACGAAGACTGGCACTGGAAACCTAGTGCTGGCCGACTCGCCGACGCTGACTGGCACTCCGCTTGTGCCCACTGCTACAGTTGACACCAATACGGGGCAGGCGGCTAGCACACAATTCGTTCTCGGCCAAGCATCGGCGTCCGGCGACGGCCTGCCGAGCATGGACGGCGCGGCGGCGCGCGGAACGAGCACGCACTTCGCTCGCGCCGATCACGTGCATCCGACCGATACGAGTCGCGCGCCACTCAGCAGTCCTGCGTTCACTGGTGCACCGACCGCGCCAGATCCGACGACTTCGAGCGGAATCGCGACCAAGAACTACGTCGATAGCAGCGGCGGCATTCCGAGCGGCACCGTCGTATTCACCATTCTCTCGGCAGCCCCAGCCGGGTGGCTGCTGTTCGCCGACCAGACAATCGGCAATGTCAGCAGTGGTGCCACTTACGCCAACGCACTGGCACAGACTATCTTCACGGCGCTGTACGCCTTCTCCGACGCGAACTGCCCGCTGCTTACGTCGGCAGGATCGGCGACGACGCGCAGCGCGCAGGGCAGCGCCGCTACCGCGTGGGCCGCCAACTGCCGCATGACCATGCCCAAGACGCTGGGCCGCGCACTGGCCGTCGCCGGCAGCGGCAGCGGCTTGAGCGCACGTGCGCCGGGTGATGCAGTCGGCCAAGAGACCGTTTCGCTCACCGCTGCGCAACAGGCCAGCATGCCCGTGGCGCTGTCGCTCAGCGTTGATGTCACGCCCACCGGGTCTGGATCAGGTGTCTGTATCGACAACTCAACACACGACCTGACGGTCGTCAGTGGAAACGTACCGCTGTACACGTTGCCGGTAAACGGCAGCGCCACCGCAACGGGTGGCGGCGGTGCGCACACCAACATGGAGCCAACCAGCTTCTTGAGCGCGATGATCAAGCTGTAATTGAAATAAGGAGCCCGCACATGAGCAGTCTTCTATCACTTGTTACCTCAGACGGCGCGCTGGTTCGCGGCGATACAGGTCCTGCCGTGCAGGTACTGCAGCAGGCGCTGCAGGCAGCCGGCTACAGAGTGGGTGGCGGTGGTGTGTTCGACGGCGACTTTGGCCCCGGCACCGACGGTGCCGTGCGCCAGTTCCAGCAGCAGCACGGCCTCGTGGTGGACGGCGAGGTGGGGCCGCTCACGGCCAGCATGCTGGATGCACCGCACGCGGTGCTAGTGGCCACCGCCACGCCCATGCTGCACACGAGCGGATGGCCCCACGACGACACTGCGAGCCTCCTCGCCTTCTATGGCAAGCCTTGGGAGGATTCTGCGCTGATCGTCGATGTGCCTGTGTCGTTCGTGATGCATTACGAACAGACGCCGGTCTCGCACATTCGCTTCCACAAGCGCGGCGCCGATGCACTAGCGGCAGTCCTCAAAACCATCGTCGGCCTTGCTAGCGGAAAATCCGCAGTGCTCGACCATGTCTCGCATTTCAGCGGCAGTTACAACTACCGGCCAGTGCGCGGCAGCAGCCGCCTGTCGTGCCATGCGTTCGGGGCGGCGTTGGACTTTGACGCCGAGCGTCTGCCGCTTGGAACCGGGGTGCCGTCCTCCGAAATGCCGCAGGAAGTCGTCGATGCGTTCAAGGCGGAAGGGTTTTTCTGGGGCGGCGATTATAGAGGCCGCAAAGACCCGATGCATTTTCAACTTGCACACGAGTAAACCGGACAGGGGCCGTCTTGTGGAAGTGCGCAGGGCGTGAGAAAAGGGAGCGCGCATCCGAATCGCGCACGGGGGGACCGAAATGATTCGCAAGACATTCGTCATCGCCGCCGCACTGTGTTGCGCTCTGCTCGCGCCCGCGCTCGCCCAGATTCCAGTGAACAATCCGCAGGTCATCGCGCAGGCGACCGCGCCGGTATCCGGCGGCGTGATTGATATCGGGCAGGCGCTCGGTCCATTCCTTCAGCCCTATGTCAACGCAGTGGTGCAGGGCATCCTGGCCATCATCGCGACCTGGGTCGTCTGGATCCTGAAGACCAAGCTCGGCATCAACATTGACGCCGCCCAGCGCGACGCCCTACTGATCGGCGCGCAGAGGCAGGCTGCCTCCCTCGTCGCCGATGGTTTCGTCAAAATCGAGCAGAACGGCAAAGTCTCGGTGGACAAGCCGGCCCTCGCCGCGGCCGCCAATGCGATGCTCGCGGCCGTGCCCGATGCTGCTAAGCATTTCGGCATCGAGTCACCGGATGTGGTCGCCGGCCGTATCGTCGACGCTCTCCCGCATGTTCCGGCAGTGGCACAGGCTCAGGCCAGTGCCATCGTCAAACCCGCAGCCTGACCAGCAAACTCACAAGGAGCGCCACACGTGAAAAACTTACTGAGAGTGGCCGCCGCCCTAGCACTCGTCGCGACGCTAGGCGCATGCGCGCAACTGCAGGCATTCCAACAGAAGGTCGAGAACGCCTACACGGCGCTGTCGAGCGCGCAGGTGAACTATCAGGACGTGGCGGCCGGGGTCGCCGCGTTCGAGACATTGCAGAAGGTGGGCGAGGCCTATCTCAGACAGCCGACCTGCACCGCATCGAGCGGACCGATCTGCCATGATCGCCGCGCGACGAGGCCGATGAAAGCGGCGTTCATCGCCGGACGCCAAGCACGCAACGACGCACTTTCCTATATGGATGCCCATCCATGCGTCAGCGGTGCATGCCCGCTAATGCCGAACGGCGTCTATGCCGGCCTGCAGACTGCGATCAGCGAACTGCAGAGCCTGTACGCCACCTACAAAGTCAACTCGGGAGCGCAGTGATATGGAAGCGGCAATCGAGGCCATCCTCGTACTTCTCGAGCAGATCGCCGGCGCGGCCGGCGCAAGCTCTGCCGTCACCGGCATCATCGACTCGGTGGTCAACGCGCTGATCAAGCTGATCCCGGTGATCGTCGAATACGTCCCGCAACTGGTCGACAAGGTGAAGCAGATCATCGCCATCCTTGAGGCGAACGACGCGGCGCTGCCAGACCAGATCGCGGCGCTGAAAGCGGCGTTGCCAGCGGACGACGCTGGCTTCGACGCGGCCGAGAACCAAGCCGAGGCGAATGATGCCGCGGCGGACTCGGCCGATGCCTCCGCCAGGCCCGCATCTTAGTGTCTGATCGCGACTGATGACAGAATCGCCGCGTCGGTGCACAACATCCGGCGCGGCTTTTTTTACGAACGTCGGGAACGAACCGCCATGTCCGATTTCTTGACCTCACTCGGGATCAAGATCCCAGACCTGGCCGCAGGCTTCGGTGGCGGAGTGGTCAACGCGCTTTTCTTCCAGCGCGGCAAACCGATGGACGTGGTGGCGAGCGTCGTTGGCGGGGCGATCACCGCAAACTTCATGGCGCAGACGGTGGGACGTCTATGCGGAACGGACGTGGGCGTCTCCGGGTTCATCGTCGGCGTCACGGCGATGGCGATCTGTCAGGGAATACTCGGGGCCGTAAAATCGAGAATGCAGAAGCTGGCGGAGAAAACTCCAGATGCCTAGCAACGCACTGACCTCGACCCTTTTCCTTCTTCTCCTGTTCGCCGGTGCATTGGCCTGCGTGTGGCTGATGATGCTGCTCACCCGCCGGGAGCTTTACGCGACCGATTCGACGATCATGCGCCAAATGCGGCGCGGGTCGCTCGCCTGCATCGCCTGCGGGATGCTGTGGACGGCGAAGTTCTATTCCGAGACATCGTGGAGCCCTTGGCCGCCCTGCATCCTGATCGTCCTCGGGATCGACGTTTTTTTGATTATCTCGATCATATCCGCGCACCAGCGCATTCGCGCGAAGGCCCAACGCACCGATGGCGTGTCTCTGAGCGTCTTTCACCGTTAACCTTTGCCCAATGGACTGGCCGGGCAGGTGCACGGTAAAGTGCGCCGGTGGAAGTGGCGGAAGGGCCTTGCCATCCCCCGGCATCGTTGGGGGTCCGTTTCGGCGGAGGGGCAGCCGCCGCTTCCCGCCCGCAACGCGATAGCCGGTCCTGGGGAGGGGGGCTCGGACGACACCCTGACAGTCCAACGAACCGGAAGGAGAACCCGATGCGCAAGCATCTCGTTATCGCCGCGCTCGCCATCGTCTCGGCGTTCGCCCTGCCCCACCAGACCCGGGCTCACACCATCTCCTGCGATCTGAGGGGTTGCCGCCCCGATGTGGCCCCCGCCAGCCCGCGAGCCGGGCACGCCCGCTCGCTTTCCAAGGCCCGGAGGCACCGGCATAGCCTCCGCCACAAAAAAACGCACCAGCGATCGTTTCTGGCCGATCTGGCCGACCCGCGTCCGCGCGAGTGGTGCGCTTGGTTCCTCCGCCGCAAGCTCGGAATCCCGCGCTCGGCCTTCCGGCCGGGGGAATGGAACCTCGCCCGGGCATTCCGGTACCTCGGCGATGCGGCGGCCCGGCCAGGCGCCGGTGTGATCGTCGTCTGGCCGCACCACGTGGGGATCATCGTCGGCGGCTGCGACCGACGCGGCTGCGTGGTCCTCTCCGGGAACGACGGGCACCGGGTCAGGGAGCGATACCGAACCTTCCGAGGCGTGATCGCCTACCGGCGGTGGGACAGCGTGGCAGCATCCTTGTAGGGGCGGGCCGACTCACAGAAGGTGAGCCGGTTCCTCCCTATGGTTGCAAGCCATAGAACTTGGGCCGCCGGACGATGTCTGGCGGCCTTTTTTATGCCGACCACTCTCTCAATCGGCCGAGCGCACGATCCGTTCCACAGTGGCAGGTCAGGATCGCGATTTGTGGCTGTGAGTGCGATTTGGCTGCCGGACTAGTAGGAAATCAACGCTGCGCTTCGTGGGCTAGGATTGCGCGGCCCCAGATTTCCGGGATCGGCGGGGTGACTGCATTTCCGAGTCGTTTGACGGCGTTGGCGACGACAGATCGGTGTGATCTTGAGGGAACCCCATCATCCATTCGACGAAGCGCCTCAAACTTTTCTTGCCAGTGATCGGGCCACCAAGTTCGCGCACGAGCTGCGTCATCAACCCATCGCCGGACGTTTCCGAGCAGCCTTGGCGGTTCCAGTTGCCACACACCGTTGGCGTCGCAAGCCGCTCGAGTTTCTTCCGCGCCCCAGAGCCACCATCCAGCGCCCTTGCGGCACCGCTGCGACCGCTCGAGCTTGTCGGGGTCGGCAATGGCGATCCAAATGCGGTCACGCCCGTGGGGCGCCCCAATGTCGCCAGCCGAAATGCAATCCCATTCCGCATCAAGCCCGTCCTCGGCCACATCTCCAAGAACTCGGCCCATTCCGAAACCAAGCAACGCTGCCACGTTCTCCAAGAGCGTGAACTTGGGTCGTACCAGGCGAATGGCTCGTAAGACCTCCCGATAGAGTCCCGAACGCTCCCCGGTAACGCCGGCGCGCTTTCCGGCAAGGCTAAGGTCTTGGCAGGGGAAGCCGCCGCAGATGATGTCGGCTCGGGGGAAGTTGGGGGTTCGCACATCCTCGAGAATGGCAACGCCGGGCCATCTCTCCCGGAGCAGAGAGCGGCACCACTCGTCGATTTCGCAGAATGCAATTGTCCGCATTCCGGCCCGCTCAAGGCCGATGCTAAACCCGCCAATTCCGCTAAAGAGGTCGAGGACATTCATGTTGCTCAATGTTGTTTAGGAACTAACCGCTAATTGCGATTATTGGTTGAGATTGGCGCGCTCGTGCCGATCATCGGGCGATATTTGTTTCAGGCCAACGCTACCGTCTTTTCTTTTTACTGGCCACGGGCTTCCGCGCTGGGATGGCCGCGACTTTCTCCCGGAGCGCGGCGACGGGCTTTGCCGCCGCCTGCGCTTGTGTATGGTGCGCCTCGCGCATCTCGCGCAGCGCCTTCTCCCGCGGGCCGATCTCTCTGCTCATTTCGCTCTCCTTTGGAACGGGCGGCCGCGCAGCTTGCGACCCTCCGGGAAGTTGCTGCGCCCGGCGATCTTCGCCTTCGGCTTGGGCTTGCGGAGTCCTAGCGCGACCTCCGCCTCTCTCTCCCGCCGCCGTTGCTTCTTGATCAGGACACGATCGGGATGTTGGGCGCCATCGCCGCGGAGGTTGGTCTTGCGGAGGTGGTCCGCATGCGTCCGGTAGATCAGATGCTCGGGATCGTTCGCGTCGGGTCGGTAGCCAACGTGGATGCCGCGCTTGAAAACCTTCTCGCGCGAACCGAGCGCCGGGTCGTGATCGAGCCGGAGGTCTTTCACGTCGCAGCCCAGCAGCACGGCGAGCCGTTGCAGGCTATCGTGCACCAGGAGACCGAGGCTGCCCTGCTCCTCCGCGATGTTGATCATCTCGTCGGGAAAGGCATCGCCAAGCTGGCGCAATAGCACGCGCAGTTTCACCGAAAGCGGAATCGCGGGGCGCAGGAGGCGAGGCATCGGATCACCCGTAGACCTGGACGCAGACCGCTTCGCATTTTGCGAGGTCGAGCCAGTCATCGTCCGTGCGCACGCGCGTCTCCATGTCGATCCAATATTGGCCGGACGAGTTGATGCGCTCGATCACGGTCGCGACGTTCTCCGGGCTCATGCCGCCGGCGAAGCCGACCAAGCGATCGCCGCCCGGGTGGCGCGGCCACACCGGCGGAACGATGCCGGCGCCGCTCGACGGATCGAATAGCCACTGGATCGTCTCGTTCGCCGGGAACGGCCCGGCGATGAACTGGCCGATGCAGGGAGTGCGCGCCATCTCGGCGAAGCGGGTGATGCGGTGCGGCTGCGGATAGATGTGGTTGATCTGCGCGCGCTGGTAGACGTTGGAGATCACGGCCGGGAGGTCGGGTAGCGCGCCGCCGACGATGCGGCGCGCGTGCTCGCCGCAGAGGTGCGCGGCCAAACGGAGCGAGCGCGATCGCTCGTGGATCTCGTGCAGACGTGCGAGGCCCGGATAGCGCGGCGTGCGGCCCTGCTGCGTCGGCGAGAACAGGACGCCCCACTCGATAGGGTATTGCTTCGATAGGCTTTCGACGGCGTCGAGGTCGGTCCGGTCGTCGACGCCGGTGAAGGTGATAAACTCAGGCTTCCGCATCGTTAGTCCTCTCGGGTTGTTCAGAAGCGGTGCGCCAGACAATCGCGTTGATACCGGACGCGTTCTTGCGTCGGACCTGCCGCCCGCGCTCGTCGAGCAACGGAACGATCTTTCCTGTCGTCCGAAGCTCCGAGCAGCGCGGCCGCACGGCGAGCACGGTCTGCCCGAGCGACTCCGCCACCTCGTCGGCGGTCCGCGGCTGCAGCGCGATGGCTTCTAGCACCTGCGAGCGCAGTGTAGCGGCGGTCGACGAGACGGCCCGCGCTGCATCGAGCGAGGTCGTCTCCTCCTTGTGCCCCGGCAGTCCATCTATGTAAGGCGACGGCAACAGCGTCTCGGCGATGCGGCTCATTGTAGCGCGCCCTGTTTCGCCGCATGCTCGGCAGCCATCTCGGCGACGGCCGCGTCATATTGCTTCTCCAACTCAATGAGCCAATCCTTCAGAAGGTCGGCCCGAAGAAGCGGGTCAAGCTGCAACCACTCCGGGGGGAATCCTACGGTGCCTTCGCCAGCAAATAGATCTTGCCTCAACTTCGGTGCGCTCATCCGTGCTCTCCCTGATTTCGACCTTCTCGCTCCAACTGCTTCCGCGTGACCTCAATCGCACCGGACAGGACGTCGAGGACGTCCCGGCTCGACTTCTGAAACTCCTCCTTGTTCATGCTCGCGCGGGATTGCGACCGCGGCGTGCGCGAGCGAACGAACCACTGGCCGTCGTGCTTGATGACCTTGATCTCAACGTAGCCCTCGTCACGAGCCAGAGCGCGCGCGAACATCGCCATCTTCATCGCGTCGTCCTTCGATGGTGCCTCGACGATGTGCTGGTCGTGCCATCCGCTCTGAACGAGCGCCCAACCGCGGAGATGGTTCGGCGTGCTCAGGATCTCCGCCGTCTCGCCGCGCAAATTCCTCCATGCCGCGTTCACGCTCGTGAAAAAGAACGCGTGAGACTTGCTCGACCGATGCTCGCGGACCTCGATTGGATATTCTTCGCCATCAGAAAACTGCGCGCCGGCGACGTTGCGAAAGCGCGGCAGAACGCGGAGCGCGCCCTCCTTCGAATCCCATGTCGCGAGGACGGGGCGGAAGCTCATTTGCTTTTCGCCTTGCGGGCAGCGAGGCGATCACCGAACCTGTCGATGGCTTCGGCGCCGGCGACGAAGCCGGTTCGGAGACACCCGTAGAGCATGCCGGCGACGAATGCCGGAGACGCAATTATCAACACGAGAAAGGCACCGAGTATTTTCATCACGATCTCCCATATTTCCGGAGCCAATCGACGAGTTCGGCCAACTCCTGCGTGAACGTTTCGAGCGCGACCTCAAGGCGGGCGCAATACGCGCTGTCGCGCATGATCCTCCGCTTGAACATCGGCATGCCGGGAAAGCCGATCGCCAGCCACCAAGAGGGCCTCCCGGACACCAGCATGTTCCCCTGCACCTGCGCGATGTGCTCGGCCGGCACGCGCCCGGCGCGAAGGATCTCGATCAGGACGTGCGGCTCGGCCTTCTTGATCTCGAGCCCGCAGTCGTCGCCGATGAGAGCGTCCGGGCTGGCACCGATGATCCCGTAGGGACGGCGCCGGCGCACGAACGCGACCTGTCGCGGAGAGAGACCGGTTTCGATCTGGAAGGCCGCGCGCAGTGAGTCCTCCATCTCGGAGCCGCGCTCCATCGCCCGGCTCTTGAAATCTTCGGCCGGCAGTCCGGTGATGATCTCTCCAGCGACTTTCCGCATGTAGAGACCGCGGACCTTGCCCTCGCCGGCGGCCATGACGTCGGCGAAGTTCGACGCCGTGACCTTGCCGCACCGCAGAGCGCGCCACTCAGCGCTTCCCTGCGGGACGTCGTCGATGATCTCGATCTCGGGATTAGCCTTCGGCATCTGCACTCTTCTTCCCCTGCTGCTTCGGCGCCGCCTTCAAGCGCGCAAGCACGTCCTGAAAGCGCGTGACCGGGATCGACTCGACCTCCGACACCCCGAAGGCCTTCTCAAACGTGGCGCGGTCGATGCTCTTTTCGGAACAGATCGCGAGGATCTGCTCGACCTGCTCGTCTGAAATTGCCTCCGGAGCATTCCCTTGGCCGTCGCGATCCTCGCGCCCGACAATCACATCGAAGATCATGCACTTCAGCGCGCGCTGCAGATATGTGATCGTCGACTTGACACCTTGGATCGGGCTTTTCGTTCCGCCGCCCTTGGCCCCGGCAGCATCCGACGGACCGTCGATAAAATAGCGCCGCTTGCCGCGGGACGCGACATGCGTCACGTCACAGACCACCCGGTAGTGGTTGTCGATCGGAGACTCCGCCATGCCGTAGGAGAGGACGAGCCCGTGTTTACGGATGATCGGATCGACGGCCTTGCTGACCTGCTCGTAGCGGGCCCACCACGACTTAGTGTGCTTGTTCCACGAGCCGGCCGTCAGCATCTCAGGCAGTTCGGCCTTGACCGCGGCGATCGCCTCGTCGAGGACTGCGTCGCGCTCCTCGCGCTCCATCTCGCGCTTGAAGGCGAGCAGCTCTTTCATCTTTGCGACGTCGATGTTCGGATTTGCGGAGGCCTCGGCGATGACCTCCATGAGCGAGCGCGGGCGCTGCGGATCTGCGACGGCGATGGCGGTCGATGGCTTTTTCGCCTTCGGCTTCTCAGTCTTCGCCGGCGGCTTGGCCTTCGGCGCTTCCTTTGCCGGCGCGAACAACTCCGGCTGTTTCGTCGCGGTCTTGGTCATGTGGCGGCTTTCTTTTCGGAACGAGGTTTCAGATTGGAGCGCCGGTGGCGACAGTCCACGAGTGAGGAAGATCGGGATCGCGCCCGGTCAGCTTGCGGAACATCTCGACTGCCGCGCGCGGGATCGAACCGGGGTCGGTCGACAGGAGGAAGCCGGCCGCGACGAACAGGCAGCAGAGAAGGAAATCGTCCGCCGGGATCGGATCGTCGCGGCGGGGATTGCGCCCCTGCTCTTGGTCGCGCGTGCAGGCGAGCAGCGTCGCGAGCGAACTCATGTTCGTCCCGGCGATGTGCAGCATGACCGAGGTCATCGCGCCGGCACCGCCGACCATCGCGGCGAGTTCGAGCGGCGTGCTCAGCGCGACGTGCATGTCGGCGCTGGCCTTCTTGGCGAGGTCCGACCACACGATCTGGTCTTCGCGGGACAGCGGAGTGACCTTCACGGCTGGCCCTCCTCGACCATCGCGCACGGCGCGCGGGCGGAGTCGAACGCGAACTTCGCGGTCAGGCTCTCCTTCCCCATCTCGGCCATGTCCTTCGCCAGCAGCGCGGCGAGCGCCTTCGGCACGAAGCCGACGTGCTCACCGCGGGCGATCACCTTGACCGCGTTCGGGTCGTATGGGTTTGCTGGATCCCGCTCGAGGACGAGCGCCTCGTCCCTCGCCAGCGACTTGACCAGCAGTTCGGCCTTCGGCCCCCGATGCCGCATTCCGATGATCGGATAGATTCCCTTCGGCATTGCCTTCCCTTTCGCATTCAAGGCACGGCGCGCTCTCCGGCGCCGGCCCGGTGGTGTGGAGCATCCAAGCGCGTCCGCAGCCGCACCGGAAGACGGTCGAGTTCGCGCTCATTCGTCGACGTCATCGAAGATCGAGCGGTTGCCCTTGTCGTCGAGCAGCGTCCCGTCCGGCGCCCATTTCGGCGCGCCGTTCGGGTGCTTCTCCTCCGCCTGTGCCGCGTAAGCCGCGCGCACCGCCTCCCCGTAATCCGGGGGATCATCAACTGCGCCAAGCGTGTTCTTCGCGAACGCGCCGCAGTGGTCGCCAGCGACCGTGTAGGTACCATTCGCCACGCCGGAGGGCGCGAGGCAAAGCGCCTTCGTCTCGCTCCCCTCGACCATCGCGACCATCTCCGACCAATAGCGGCAGCCGCCGCAGTCTCTGCCAGGGCCCCTCATCGGATCACCGCCTCGTCGCGCATTTCGATGATCGCGCCTTTCATGGGCTTTTTGTATTGCGTGGTTTTCGCCCAGGTCTTGAGCGCCGCCAGCTTGGCGTCGTCCTTCACGAAGGCCCAAAGCGTCTTCGCGTCGAGATCCATCGAGTCGACGATCTCGACGTAGGGGACCTGCTTCGCGGTCACCATATGGCCCTGCTCAGTGCGGGTCCGGACGAGGTCGGCGGTCTTGGCGCTGGCGTCCGCCGCGGTCTCTTGCCGCTGCTGGCGCGCGCGCTCTTCCTCATCGCGGAGACGCTCAGCATTCGCCCGGGCTTCGGCAGCCAATTTCTCCGCGGCCTCGATATTCTCCGCCTTGCGGGCGCGGGCCGCCTTCTCCTCGGCTTCGCGCTGCGCACGCTCTGCGGCCTCGCGTTCGCGCCGGGCCCGCTCCTCGGCCTCGCGCGCGACGCGGGCTTCCTCCTCGCGTCGGCGGCGCTCTTCGTCGGCCTTCTTCTGGACGTAGGAGTTGACGCGGGCCTGCAGGACGTCGGCGGCACCGGCCTGATCATTCTTGTTTTTGCGGAACAGCTTCTCCTTCATCCGGCCGAAGAACGAGTCGACGGCATTGCCGCCGCGCAGATATGGCTCCTTTTCCATTTCCCGGATGCCCTCGATCCGGCCGTGCAGGTCGCGGAGCCGCTTGATGACGGCGGCGTACTCGCCCTGCGTCTCCTCGCTGTCGACCTCCTTCGGCAGCGCGCGCGCGGCTTCCAGCGCATCGGTGACAGAGCGGCCGATCTCGGCGAAGTCCTGCTCAAGCCGGTCGGTGACCAGCTTCGCATGGTCGGGAGCCTCGTTGTGGCCGATGCCGGCCGGGGCAGCGTTGGTGCTCATGGGGTCCTCTCGGGGGTTAGCGGGGAATGGCCGCGACGGCGACCGGGATCGGCGCGGGCGCGTGGGTCGCGACCGCGAAGAAACTGACAAAGGCGATGAGGAAAAGCGCGACGCAGAAGGATGCGCGGGCGAGGACGGGATTCATTGTTGAGGCCCCAACAACGGAATCTTCCGACGTGGCGGACGAGTCCGCGCTTCGGGAACGTTGTTATAAACCCAGGGCTCATTGATATGGGCGTCGCCGTCGCTTCGTAATTGTCGAACGATCTCGGGGACGGACTTTCCCTCTCGCGATAAGGCAAGCACCCGTTTCCGGCGTTCAGAAAAGTCACGATGACGGCCGGTTGAGAGCGGGATTCCGAGCTCGCGTAGGCGCGCACCAAGCGTATTGACGAAAGCCGAATGCATCTTAAAACCGAGCGATGCTGCCGCCTGCCGCATAGACATTCCGTCGCGGCAAAGTGCGACTGCGCGATCTAAGTTTTCATTCAAGGACGCCGCCGCCTCATCGCGGATGCGCTTGCTCTCCTCCGCCAGCGCTTCGCGAGCCACCGCCCGACGCTCCTGCGCCATCCCAATAGAGTTTGAGATGCGGAGGATCTGACAGACCCGCTCGCGCGAAATGCCGTAGCGGGCCGCCAGTTTTTCGCTGGAGTTCGCCTTGGGGTCAGCTTCATAGAGCGCGACCATCTCCGCATTCCGAGCGGTTTTTTTAGGACGACCCGGTCCCCCTTGATCCGCAGTTAGAGGCTCAATCGTCGCAGGCTCGCCGTCGACCTCAATGCCGACAAGAGCCGCCGTTTTGCCAATATACCGGATGATTTTGGGGAGGGCAGAAGTCGGTGCGCTCACCCGAATAACGAACGTCGGCATCTGGTCCTCTCGTCTGGTGCCGGAGAAGGATGTTGGCGGGGTCAAGCCGGCGGGCCTTTTGCCCGGCAGCGCCCCGAGGAATCGCCCCGGCGCAGCACAGGCAAGGTAGCCCCTTGTGCGCCCGGCGTCCACGGGGTTACCGGAAAAATTCGGGAAAAATCGCCACCGGGGGGTTGTGCTCGATTCCGCCGCCGTGTCAAAAGCATGGGGTGAAAAGCGTCGAATCAGTCCTCCGCACGAACCTGCTCCGGCTGGCGCACGAGTACGCGCGCCTCACCGGAAACCGGCTGTCCACGGTCTCGGACAAGGTGCGTGGGGAGCACTCGTTCTTCGGCGCCTTCGAGCTCGGCGAGGTGTCGATAACCCTCAAAAACTACCAGAGGGCGCTCGACTGGTTCGCTGAAAACTGGCCGGGCGGTGCCTGGCCGAAGCTGGACAGGGTGCCGCTGAGGCGGCCGCAGGAGGAAAGGAAGGGAGGCGACGATGAACGACCACGACGAAAGAGCGCCAACCACCTTTCAGATCCCGGTGGACGACGAAACCATGCTGGCCGTCCTCGAGCAGGCGGTCGAGACCAAGGTGCCCCCGCGGGCGTTGATCGCGGCAGTCGTGCGGGATGCCTTTCTGCACGCGAAAAAAAACGGACTAACAATCGTCTGCGTCCCGCCCGGGGCGCCGGCGCCGAGCACTAGCAAGCACTGATCTCGAAACCCGGAGGGGAAAATGGCGAAGAAGCAGAAGAACGCGGCCAAGGCTCAGGCTGATGCCGTGAATGATAAGGCGAAGGCGGCGGCCGCCCAGGCGATGGTGCTGACGCCGAAGTCAACGCTCATCGCGTTGCTCAAGCAGGACGACAAATATAAGGACGACATCGACGGGCTGACCGGTGAGCTGCGCGAAACGATCGGCAATGCCGTCGAGAAGAAGCATCTCGACAAGAAGGCATACGCGCTGCTCAAGCGTTTCCATCGCGAGAAGTCGAACGAGAAGCTGGCGAACCTCTGGACCACTTTACTCGCCTATCTCGAGATGGCGGGTGTGCTGGAGCGAATTAACTCGGTCGAAGCGCTACCGCTCGGCGACGCCGACAGTACGGAGAATGATGGCGAAGGCGAAGAGGCCGAGGAAGAGACCGGCGGCGAGGTGGTCAAGCCGCAGTTCGGCGGCCGGCGCTCCCCGGCGACCGCCCACTGAGTTCGTAGCGTCCGCGTTATCAGGTATTGCGTAGGGGGCGGCGCTTCGGTGCCGTCCCCCTTTTTCTCAGGGGGACAGGGCCATGCTGCTGCTCGGATGTGACCCAGGCAAAAGCGGGGGCATCGCGCTCCTTGCGACAGGTCCGAAGCCGCGGCTGATCGCATGCATCTCCGTCCCCATCGCTCCGCCGGGCAGCGACGATCTTCTCGACGTCGACGCCATCATCGCCTTCATCCAGAACGAGCCGCCGGACGAGGCCTTCATCGAGCGCGTGGCGCCGATGCCGTCCGACGAGGGCAACGGCAAGAAGCGGCGCGCCATGGGCGCGACGTCCGCGTTCAACTTCGGCGGCGCCGTCTATACGCTGCGGACCTGCATCGTCGGCCTCGGCATCAAGCTCACGCGCGTCGAGCCGACGGCGTGGAAGAAGGCGCACGGCCTATCATCGAAGGACTCCGCGACCGGACTGAAGCTCGATCAGCGCCACGTAAAGGAGCTAAGCCGGCAGAAGGCGATCGCGCTATTCGGCGACGAGTTCTTCCCGAACATTGGGCACCACAATAGGGCCGAAGCGGCCCTCATCGCCAACTACGGCGCGATGCTGCGGAGGTGATGCCGTGAACGTATGCTCAGCTGATCACGTCGCCCGCGCGATCGTCACCGCCGCCAGGCTCTGCGACGTCCATCCGCTGCAGGTGGTCAATGCCATGGCCGCCCGGGCTGACGAGATGGTGGCGATCGGGCGGGCCCGCGCCTATGCCGCGGTCGCCCTCGACGAGGCATTCAACGAGGAGAACCGCCCGGGCCAGAAGACCGAGCACAACGTCCCGCGTCGGCAGATCGGCCGCATGGTCGGCGCGATGCCCGGCTCGTGGGACTCGATGGTCAAGCAACTGCGGCACAAGCGGGAGGCGGGCGCGCTGAAATGGTGGCGCCAGCCGGTTTTCCAGCAGGTCGTCGCCGCGATACGGCCGGAAGGCCAGAGGAGCCCGCCCATGCGTTTCCCGACGGAGGATGCCCCGAAGGGGCCTGAAGTCTCAACGGCCGCGCCAGCGCCCCGCCGGCGCGCAGCGGCGGGCGTCTGGGACCACGTCGCGCGGGCTCCCTTGGTCGAGCGAAACGGCGTCCGTATTCTGCCTGAGGGAAGGATCGAAAGGGGTGACGCTACGGCCGACCTCGATCCGGAGGAGACGGCGTTCCTCGCGGCCTTGGTCCGTGTGATGCCGTCGATCCTCCCCTATGACCGGCTCGGCGAGAAAGTGTGGGGCGCCGAGGTCCGGGAGATGCCGTTCCGGCTCAAGGCCGTCGCCGACCGGCTCGGCCCGGCGCTGGCCGACCTCGGCCTCAAGATTGGGACGATGCCGAAGATGGGCTTCGCCTTGGCCGAGATTTAGGCCGGACTCGTTTTAGCATCAATTCCAGAGCGACCTGCGCGGGGCCAGGGATCGGCACGCCCTGCAGCCAACGATGCACGGTAGTGCGGTCGACGCGAAGATCGCGAGCGAGGGCGGAAATCCACCCTCGCTCGCCGTGCAGAGCTATCCCGGTTTGCCGGAGCTGCTCAGCGTTCATCGGCCTGCTCGACCTCCGCGATCCACCGGAGCACGTTCTCCGAGAAGCCGTCGACGTGCGTCCACCGGCCGTAGCCGACGCCGTTCTTCGCCGACGCGACGTTGATCATGTACGCGCGCTTCGCCGCCGGGTCGGGCACGCGGTCGTGCGACTGCTCGTCAGTGATGACGATCAGCCGGTCGTGCGGCATCGCGTTGATCTGCTGCACAGCAGCGCCGAGGTACGTGCCCTGATGCGGCTGCGAGCCGACGATCGCGTCGACGCCAGCCATGCCGCGGCGCGGCGGCACGTTGACCAAGGTCTGCGAGAACGTGAACACCCTCACGTCGCCCATGACGATGGCGCCGAGCGCAGATGCGGCGTCGATTCGGCGAAGGTCCGACCGAGCAGAGAGCCGCTCGTCCATCGAGCCGGACACGTCGACGAGCACGATGGTGCGGCCGGACAGGAACGGGACCTCGGCGAGCGACTCGACGAGCGCCTGGTCGAGGTACGGCTCGAGGTGCGGAGCCGCACGCGCCGCCGCGATGTAGCGGAACGGCAGCACCCGGCGCGCGCCCTGACCGCGGGCGACGATGGCGTTGCGCACGAGGTCCTCGGACACGCCGGCCTGCGTCATGTTCCGCAGATTGCGGAGCAGCGCGAGATAGCCGAGCTTGCCCTCGCGCAGGAGGCGCTCCCACGTCTCGCGCTTGTCCTTGCCGGCCGAGAGTTCGGTCTCCCACGTGTCGGGCGTCGCCAGCGTGCGGGCCTTCACGCGGCCCCACAGCGCGGCCTGCTCCTCGTTCGCCGGGCGCGGCCGCACCATGCGCAGCACGTCGCGCAGTTTCACCTTGCCGTCGCGGTCGTACTTCGCCAGTTGGTGCTCGTCGAACTTGGCGAGCGCGCGGGCGATGCCCTTGCGCATCTGCGCCGGGATCGGCTTGCGGCCGTCGCGCCAGTGAACGGCGAGCATCTCCGCGAGCTCGTCGGCGCGCTGGATCACGCGGCAGACGGTGTCGGCGACGAGCGGTTGGCCGCGGCCGGTGCGCGACAGCACATCGAGCAGAAGCAGCGGCGCGTGCCGGAGGTTCATCTTCTCGCGCGCCTCGATGGCGATCAGGGCAAGCGTGGCCGGCGAGACCAGCGATGCCTGCTCGACGATGCGGTCGGCGATCGACTTGCCGTCCTCGTAGAACTCGCTCTCCCAAAGCAGGCAGGACATGACGGTGCGGCGCATCTGCCGCTCCGGCGACAGATACGGAACGGCCGGCGCACCCTCATTGGTGCATGCGGTGTTGCGCGCGGCGGTGTTAAGGCGAGACATGGTCGGTCCTCTCTCGGTTGGTGAAACGAGGGACCGCTTGCGGGAGCATGGCGAGACCGAGCAAGAAGGTCGGATGCGGAACCGGCTTTTGCTCTACCCCTGAGCTACGGACGTTGCCGCCCGGATGGATTCGAACCACCGACCCAAAGTGAGAAGTAACCGCAGCCTGCAGCGTCGATCTCGTCATGCCGCCCCGGCGGGATGGAGCAAGAGGCGCGAACGGCATCATTCATCCAAAGAAGTAGCCGTTCGCTTCAGCGTCCGTCCCGCAAGAGCGCCCGGCGGCAAGCGGCGTGTGCGGCCAGTTTCATGCAGAAGTAACCGCAAACTTCAGCGCGCCGAGCGGTCGATCTTCTAGCCCATACCGTAGCGGGACGCCACACCTTTTTTCGAGAGCCGGAGTTTTCCCCTCAATCCCCGCTGTTAGCCGGGGCCGGTAAAGGGGGTGGACTGTCTGCGGGGAATCGGCCCCCTATGCGGGTCGGGGAAGGACCAAACCTCCATGAAGCCTATCAAGGTCGCGCGAAACGCGCGGCAGAAGATGGACGGACTCGCGTTGCTGCGGTCGCTGGAAGACCGGAGCGCGGCGGCGTGCTGGGTAGATCCGCAGTATCGCGAGGTCTTGGATGCTCAAAACTATGGCAATGAAGGTGCGCGCCAGCAAGGCCGCGCCGAACTGCCACAGATGGACCGCGAGACGATCGCCGCGTTCGTCAAGGAATCGATCCGCGTCCTGCGCTCGTCCGGATACCTGTTCCTCTGGCTCGACAAATACCTGCTGTTCTCCGGAGACTGGCACAAGTGGTTTCCGGACCTGATGCCCGCCCGCCTCGTCGACGGGGCGATATGGGACAAGGAAACCTTCGGCATGGGGACGCGATTCCGCGCGACCTTCGAGGCGCTGGCCGTCGTCCAGAAGGGACCGGTGCGCGGCGCCGACACGTGGCGCGACCATTCGATCCGCGACCTCTTCAGGGCCAAGCCAGACCGCAAGCGGCACCCGCACGCGAAGCCGATCCCGGTGATCGAGCGGCTGATCAAGTGCGTCACTGAGCCGGGCGATATCGTTGTTGACCCATGCGCCGGGGGCTATGCGGTTTTGGACGCCTGCAGAGCAACAGGGCGCACGTTCATCGGCTGCGACCTGCAATGACCGGCACGCATCCACCCTTCCGCCAGCAAGCTTTCGCCGCCTTCTTCGACCTCGAGAAGGCGACCGGCGAGAGCCGCAAGTCGCTCCGGCGCTGGCTGGCAGAGCAGATGGGAATCGAGGAACGCTACCTGATCATTGCCGACATGGACGAGACCGAGTGCGTCACGGTCGAGGCCGAGTGCCGGGCGAGAGCGGATGGCATTACCAAGCGCCGCGTCACTCAACGTCCCCGGGGGACAAGGGGGGACAAATGACCGACATCCCGACTCCGATCTGCGACCTAATCGACCATCTTTTGTCCCTCGGAATGTCCCCGGGGACAGCCATCGAGGCGGCTCGCAACGTCGAGCGAGGAACCGCTAGGGCTAGGGTCTCGGCCGAGGACAGGCGCAAAAGGTGGCGCGAAAAGAAGGCTCGGCAGCGGTCGGCCAAACCGGCAATGTCCCCCGGGGACAACCGACCCCTGGATATATCTAGTAATAACACTCTGAATCTACAGTTAGAAAAGAAAGAAAGTGAATCAGCGCGTCCCCCTTTGTCCCCGGGGGACAAGGGGACACTCATCCCGACCGACGACTGGCCGGAGAACCACGGCGACCAATTCTGGGATCGCTACCCGGCGGGCCGGAAGCATGAGAAGGCGAAGGTCTTCGCGAAGCTCGAACGGCTGCGGCGCGAGGGATACCTCGACGCCTACAAAAAACGACAGCGGCTTTCTTGGGCGACGCTGATGGCCGGGCTCGACAAGTTCATCGCCACCCGACCGGAGCCGCAGTTCACGCCGGCGCCGATCGTCTGGCTTAACGGCCACCGATGGGACGCCGACTACGGCGACAGAGCATCTCAATCAGCAGGAGGAGCGAATGGAAACCTTGGGAAAGGCCGCGAGCAGAATCTCGGCTTCGGCGGGATCGGCGGGCACCTCCGCGCGCGCCGTCGTTTCAACGGGGCCGAGCCGAACCAAAAATCTGCCGGAGATGTACGTGCCGGAGGTCGACAAGGTGCTGCCGAACTCGATCTGGTGCGGCTGGAGGATCGACGGGAAGACTCGGAGAATCCGGCGCCCCCTCACCGAAGCTGAGCGCGGGATGCTCGAGCGGCGCGCGGCCGAACTCGACCCCGTGATGCAGCCGCTGTCCCGTCCGGCCGACGACGACAGGGTGGCCGAGGCCATCGCCGATATGTTCGCGGCGTTCCCGACCATGCGCGCGACGGACGAGCAGGCGCTCGCGAAGATCGACTCGCTCACCCTTTCCGTAGCTGAATTTCCGTTGTGGGCAATCATCGAAGCCTGCGATCGAATACGGACCAAGGGCTACGAGGCGGTCGATCGCGACGGAAAGATCAGGATCGAGAGGCACTGGCCGCCGTCCGACGCGGAAGTCGTCGACGAGGTGCGGCGCACCGTGAATCTGCGCGCGGAGGCCCTGGCCAGCGCGCAAGCGCTGCTGGCGGCGGAGGTCGACCGATGACCGACCCGCTCTACCCGATCCCGCGCGACGAGCCGACGACGAAGTTCATCTTCGCGCGGTCCAGCCGCGAGCGCGACGAGCACGGCACGATGCTGCTCGCCGAGCCGCTGAGCCGGTCGGAGCGGGAGATGGTCGCCCGGCGCGTGCACGACGTCGCGCCGCACCTGATCAACGCGAAGCGCGGCGAGACGCGCAAGGTGTTGCTCGAGGTCTTCCCGGCGGTCGACGACAAGGACGAGGCGAAGAAACGGGTGGCGCACCTGGCCGAGGCGATGAAGGGCCTGCCGCTGTTCGCGGTGCGCCGGGCCGCGCTCAAGCTGAGCCAGGCGGGGGTGAGGATGCCGGACCGCGTGCAGCTGCGCACGGCGGCCGAGGAGGTCGCGCGACCGCACTGGAACGAGGTGTCGGTCGCGTCCATGCTGCTGCGCGCACGCATGCAGCCGGGATCGGCGCCTGGGGAGAACGAGCGGGCGCGGATCATCGCGGGTTTCGCGTCGCTGATCGAACGGCTGCGCGCCGGCGAGGAAGAGAGTGCGTGGGGCGACCGCGCGCGGCGCCTCCGCTCGAAGCGGATGATCAGGGCGGACCGCGAGAACAGGATCAACGACTATCGCGACGAGGGGATCGATCCGGTGTTCGCCGACCGCGGGCAGCGGATCGTGGTGTCGCTTTCGATGCTTGAGCACATGGGCTACCGCCTCGAGGAGTTCAGAGGCGAGACGGTGCTGGTGCGACCGACCGACGAGGGCGTGGGAGGGGAGCGATGAAGCATTCTATCGGCGCGCAGATCGAGGAAGTCGAACGAGAGATCAAAAAGCGGCGTGAGGTCTATCCTCGCTTGGTCTCGCGCCGCGAGATGCGCCAGTCAGTCGCCGACATGCACATCGACCGGATGGTGGCGGTGCTCGCCACGCTGCGATGGTTGGAGTCCAACGAGGTGAAGATCAAGGCGACGATCGGAGGCGATCAGTGACCTGCCGCGCTGCACAGAAAGCCGCATTCGACGTCGTCACACGCTGGCGCTCCATCACCGCGCGCGCCGCGTTCGAGCGCATTAGGTGGTGGACGCCAGAGACGGTCGAGGAAGCGCTCGATCTCATGGCGTTCGAAGGGCGGCTGGTGAAGCTCAGATTCAGCAACGGTCCCGCCACATACCGGCGCGCAGACTGGCGCAGCAAACGAGGAGAGGACCGGGCATGATCGATAGGCAGGGCGGCAAAATCTTGATCGAGTGCGATGCGTGCGATGAGGTCTTTGAGGGCGACAGCGGTGAATGGTCCGAGGTCTGGCCCGCTGCCAAGCGCGACGGATGGACCACGCGCAAGGTTGGCGAGGATTGGCTGCACCGATGCGCGACGTGCGGCGCAGACCGATGACCACACAGGCAAAATTGCTCGAATCCATGCGCGCAGTTAAAACAACTCGTCGGCGCTTCGGGACTGGTCCTCTCGGCGCTGGCAAGGGCGCCGGGAGGCCGGACGATCCGGTTCCCCCTGATCTCCGGGACAAACCACCGGCGCCCACCTCTTTCCCCGGACCAAGGGGAGCCAAGGCCATGACAGCGCCAGTCGCGGGACAGCGCGGATCCTACAGGTGCGCGGCTCTCGGGCAGTTCTACGGATGCACGATCCTCGCGGTCCACGCCGACGGCACCGTCGACGTCGAGATCGACGACCTCACCACGCCGCTGCGATTGAGCCGGCGTCCTTGGCACGGCGAAGATCCGCGGGCGTGCCCGCGTCGCGCATGCACGATTGATGGACTCAGGGGGAGCGTTAAATGACGAAGCTCAAGATCGAGCACTGGCCGATCTCTCGGCTGAAGAAATACGAGAAGAACGCACGCGTCCACAGCGACGAGCAGATCGCGCAAATCGCGGCGAGCCTAAAAGAGTTCGGCTTTGTTAATCCGGTGCTGGTCGACGCCGATGGCGTGCTGATCGCGGGGCATGGGCGGTTGGCGGCGGCGCTGACCGCAGGCATCGAAACGGTGCCGGTGATCACCCTTGGCCATCTCAGCGAGGAGCAGGCGAAGGCGCTCCGCCTTGCGGATAACCGCTTGCCGATGTCAGCGACGTGGGACTTCGACCTCCTGCGGATTGAGTTGAACGACCTCGCCATTGTGGGATACGACCTGCCGCTGCTCGGCTTTGAGACGTCCGAGATCGCCGATTACATGGCGGCCGTTCCCCCAGCGGATTCCGATCCGGAGAAGACGCCGGAGACGCCGACGAAGCCGACCAGTCGACCCGGCGATGTGTGGCTGCTAGGCCGGCATAGGCTGCTTTGCGGGGATTGTACAAGGCCGGACGATGTAACTGCCGCGATCGGCAAGCACCGCCCGATCTTGATGGTCACCGATCAGCCATACGGCGTGGAATATGACGCCGACTGGCGTAACCGAGCGGATCGCGCGAACGGGAAAAGCTACGGCGCGAGCGCCGTAGCGCCCGTGCTCAACGACGACAGAGTAGACTGGACAGACGCGTGGAAGCTGTTTTCCGGTGACGTCGCATACTGCTGGCATGCCGGTCGGCATGCCAGCGCAGTTCAATCTGCATTTGCAATTTGCAACTTCGATCTGATCGCCCAAGTCATTTGGGCGAAGTCGCGACTTATCATCTCGCGGGGCGATTATCACTGGCAGCACGAGCCCGCCTATTATTTCGTCCGACGCGGGAAGAAGCATCACTGGTGTGGAGACCGCTCACAGACAACGCTCTGGACAATCCCGCATGCGAAAAGCGAGACCGGACACTCGACGCAGAAGCCAGTTGAATGCATGCGTCGCCCGATCCAGAACAACAGCAAGCCCGGGGAGTGGGTCTACGACCCGTTCATGGGATCTGGAACGACATTGATCGCCGCCGAGATGATGAAGCGAAACGCCATCGGGATTGAAATCAACCCGGCCTATGTCGATGTCACGGTGCTTCGCTGGCAGGAGTTTGCCAAGGCAACCGCCACGCTTGAAGGAGACAGTCGCGCTTTCAGCGAGATCGCAGAGGAAAGATCAAAGGGGAAGGACCATGCGAAGAGTCGTGATCGAAAGCCCGTTCGCAGCGGGAGCGGGGATAAAAGGGCTGATCGGCCGCTGGCTCAATAAGCGATACGCCAGACGCTGCGTCCGGGACTCGCTGCTTCGCGGGGAGAGTCCAGCCGCAAGCCATCTCCTCTACACGCAACATGGCATCCTCGACGACAGCGATCCGACAGAACGCGAATGGGGCATCAGCGCCGGACTAGCATGGCAGGACGTCGCCGACGCCAGCGTGGTCTACGTCGATCGAGGAATATCGGCCGGGATGAAGAAGGGCGTCGCGCGCGCCCGGGAGCGGGGACTGCCGGTCGAATACCGGAGCCTCAACGAAAAGGCCCCGGGCTGAGCCGGGGCCAATAGCCGAGAAACGGGCCGCTGGTGCGTTTTCCGGACCTGAGAGCGGGGGTAGTAGCGCCCCACCCCTATCCGGCGCGCCAGCGCCAGCCCTACGCGGCCCGATAACGGGCCGGACGCCCCTCCTTGGCCAGTTTCAGGCCGGCAGCCCGCGCCTGCTGGGGTAAGCTCACCGACGGCCAACCGGTAACTTTTAGGACCTCGGCCGCAGTGCAGCCCTCGGGCCGCGTCAGCAAGCCGACGATCAGGTCCAGCTTAGAGCCGGGACGGACTGCCTTCCCGGGCGAAGCCTTGGACTTGGTCTTGCCCTTCACGGCAGTGCGCGAGCGCTTGGTCTTGCCCGCGACCTTGGTCGATTTACGCATAACGCTCTCCTCCGTTTGTGCCCCGGCACCCGCCGAGGCGTTGGCATGAAGCTTGGTCATAGCGAATGGTTCCCTGTGTTTTGATTTGCGGTAGACGGAGCGGCACCCGGAAAGGGGCACCGCTCCAAGGCTTGTCGGTCAGGCGACCGCGTCGAGGACGCGCTTCGCTTCGAGTTCCACCGCCAGCCGATCGTCGGTGTTGCCGATCGACCGGGCGTGCGCGGTGATGGCCTGCGCGAAGTCCCATGCCGAGCGCGGCGGCCGCCCCTCCTCCTTCTCGCCGAGTTCGAGGATGGCCTTCGCCTTCGACGCCGAGAACTTGCGGTTCTGCAAGAACTCGAGCGCGCTGTCCCCGTCCTTCGCCACCCGCGCCTCTTTCGCCTTGGCGACGCCCTCGATCAGTTTTTTCGAGGACCCGTCAGCATAAGCGCGGAGAGCCGGCTGCGCCTGCTGCAGCCATCGATCCGGAGCGAGCCGGGTGTGGTTGATTTTGATCTCCTCGAAGTCCTCGACCCCCCATAAGCAGCGATTCATGCAAACGGCGCGAAGGTAGAATGCCGCCAGCTTCAGCGAGCGCGAGCCCATCTCCGAGTTCTGGATATAGAACCCGCGGAACATCAGGTCCGGCGAGCCGTCCTGAAGTTTGCCGACCTCGACGGGATTCCGATCATCGACCAGGAACATGAAAAGATCGCGGTCGCTGGCGTACAGCGTGGTCGAGTCCTCGGTGACCGGCGCTTCCGGATTGTAGATGTGCGTGCGCCAGTCGATGACGCCCGGGATCTTCCACCGCATCTCACCGCGGCCCGTCCCGGCCACCTGCTGCACCGCGCGGACGATCTCGTAGTCCGGGATGCGGCCGTAGTCGGGGCCGGTCGCGGCGTGCAATTGCACGTCGTTTCCGTAGAGCTTGATTTCCTCGACCTCGCGGGCGTGATGCATCCGCCAGTTAAGCTGGTCGGTGACGAGCGCGCTCGGCAGTTCGCGGAGATAGCCGGCCGGTGCCTTGGCGAGCCCGCAAAGCTGACCGAAGGACCAGTGCGTCGGGGCGATCTCCTTGGCCGTCTTGGTTGCGCCCTTGTCGACGACAAGGCCGATCGAGAGTTTGTGGAGATCGGCCGCCGACTTCGGCTCCGGCGCGAGAAGCTCGATGCTGCGGGTTTCGGAGCGGGACTGGAACGATCCCTCATAGAAGTCGCGCTTGAAGGACTCGAGGTCGGTCAGCGACAGGAAGCGCTGATCGCGCGGGCGAGCCATCCACTGGGTCGAAACCGTCGAGTCGTTGGAGCCGCGGAAGGGGTCTACCTTGTAGGGCTTCGCGGGCGTGACGGTGTCGGGCTTGGTGATGACGTTCATCGGTTTGGTCCTCTTGCTTGATGCGGCCGGGATGGCCCCGCCGGGAAGCGCCGCCCCGCAGGACGGCGCTCGGCCGGGAGGGTCAACGTTCGGTGAAAGCAAAGAACTTCAGGCGCTGGCCGTAACGAGTGCCGGAGCCGATCGGCTCCTCGGTGTCGATCCGGTCGATGACGACGTCGGCGCCAACGTAAGGCGCGACGAGCTCGCGAAGTTCGTCGATGCTGCTGGCGCGACTAAACGGGCGCGCGATGGTCTGACCGGGAGCAAGGGTCAGGATGGCGATGACGCGATTGCTCATGATTGCGCCCTCACGAACCAACGACGACGCGAGAGACACCGCGACGACGCGCTTCGTCGCGAGCCTCGCTGGCGCATTCCCGCCACGTACCCGTGACGAAGAAGGCATCTGAGGCATCGCGGCTCTTGCCGAAAAAGAAAGCCCATGTCCCGGGGCCGGCGGGGCGGCGACCATGCGCGAACTGAAACTCGCGGGTGTCGACTTCAACAGCGTGCTTTGACATCTGGTCCTCTCTAGGGCCTCGGGGAAGGCACGATGCCGCCCGAGGGGGTGCATGTGTGTTCGCGTGGTTTGCCGCGATTGTCCACCGAGAAAACACCGGAAATCGAAATAATTATGCGGTGTTATTTCCCATCAGGAACACCGCAGAATTGCCGCCCAGACCGCCACCGACGCGATCAGCAGCAGGATGGACGCCAGCGCCGCGACCTCGCCGGCGATCCAGCGGGCGACCGCCGGAAGTCCGTGGCGGGGGCATAGATCGTCGAGGCCGGACAGGGAATGCTCGGGGCAAACGCAGCCACATGGGCGGCAGCCGCAGGGGGCATCGGGAAGATCAAAGCGCATGACGGGGGCTCCTCGGTTTATCAGGAGCCCCGTCGTAGCGAGCAAAAGTTAGCGGTGAATTAACGGTGCGGGACGGCCGGCAAAATGACGCAGCGTGGCGCGGATTGTTACCGCACGGGTAAGACGAACCTCACCTTTGTCCGGCGGGAGCGCGTCAAGGCCGACAGCCAAACAAGCGATCACGCTCCTGGCGTAATCTTGCTCCTCGATTGGAAGCGAGGCGGCGTAATCGTTGGCGACAGCAAGGAAGGCTCTATCGGACATTCAAAGGTCTCCGTATTTGAGTGAAGATCTGGAACGAGGCCGGCACGAGCGGCTCTGATAACGCGCATTCCGCGGGACGTCACAGCCGCGCGATATTCATCCCCCCATAATCTCGCATGGAGCCACGCACGAAGCGAGGCGGCATGCTGAGCTGCGACCTCGCGCGCGGCCGGGTTTGACGACAATACGGCGGCGAGGCTCATGGTTCGAAGCTGGTCGCGAAGATGATCGACCGACAAAGTGTGACGGTTCAAGATGCTGAACGGCGAAGGCATGATTCATCCCCCTTTTGACCACAAACGGCAAAATACCGGATTTTTCCCGGTATTGTAACTCTCCCTTCGGAGAGAAAATAGATTTGCAGGTTGCCGCGCCGACCGGCGTCATCACGTCAACCGGTTCGTCGAAAACCGGCACGGGGCTATTGCTCCTCAGAATTGGACTTGCGGAAACCGGCGTTGTAGACGCGCCACGCAGCCTTGAGCACGTCATCCTCAATGATCGTGTCGCGCCAGCCATCCGGCACCATCAGGTCGGCAATCTCGGCAACTTCGCTTGGGATCATGGCGGCCTATATTGACTCCGTAGAGCCAACCTCCTGTTTGCGTGAGCGCGCGCTGATGGCCGCGACGGCAGGCTTGGCGTATTCGATCCACATAGCCCAACGCGGCTGACCGCGCTGATAGTGATTGCCCAAGATCGGAGCCTCTTGATCACTTCCGGGGTTGGCGCTTTCTTCCATTGCGCGAGCTACTAGCTCAACCGCCGATCCGCCGCGCATCGTGTTAAGCGCCACGCGAGCAAATCGACGGAAGCCGTCGCTTTCAGGCTGGCCGCAGCGGCGAATTGCCCTTGAGACGTAATCAATTTCGTCGGCGCTCCAATCGTCCCCGAAGGACGCCGGGCCAGTGTCTTGCGGCGGGAGCCAAGCCTTTAATCTAAAGGGCCACATGGTGGGGGTGATCCTACTCAGATTTGAGAGACGATTTTGCGCGCCCGCTAAGGGGCGGGTTGTCTTGGATCGGGCAGTCGATCCGGCGACCGTCCGGCATGATGTGATACAGTGGACCGCCTTCGGCTCGGGGCAACGGGATTAGTCCCACGTCGCAGAACACACAGCCGCAGCCTCGGGTGACGGTTTCCATAGCGGGGTGATCCTACTCAGATTTCAATTCTGGAAATTCGGACGGGTCGATACCCGCAACTAACGCCGTCCGAAGCTGATCCTCTACTTGTCGCTCGTACTCAGCAATCGCGGCCCTTGACTCTGGCGTCAGCGTTGCGATGCCTCCGCCACCCCCGCACGAATAACTGATGCACGAAGGGTACGGCGCGCGATTGCGTATGCCGGCCCGCATCCGGTCCAATTCAGAGAGCGTATATCTGCGTTCCGGCATCGGGGGCTAATCCTCGGGATTGGAGTGAGCGTCGGCGTAAGCGGCGTTAGCCTCCGCATGAGGGCAGACGCCCTTAAATCCGGCAGCGGTGCAGCGTTCGGCGGGCGGCACACAGACGCCGCACAGGGGGCAAAAATCTGCCTCACTGAATGTCCGCCCGCGCTCGCGTTCTTTGGCGTCCATGATCGGGCCTATTTCTCCTCGGATTTGGAGCTCTTGCCTGTGCGATACGCAGCAATCATCTGTTTCGCTACCGTCGCCAGTTCGGTGTCGAGGTATCCTGACCCGTTTTCGGTCGAGCGGGCGAGGAACAGAACCTCGTCGCGAGTCACCCCGGCCTCTTTGAGTTCATAGTCTGAGGCGTTGACGTAGAAGCGATACAGCGCGAGTTGCACGTTCGTATTGGTCATTGATCCTGTCTGCACCGACATGGGCCTTTTACTCCTCGGATTTGAGATAGTCGCGGGCCACGTCGCGGCAGAGCTCGTAGGCGCCGTGGCTCGTCGGAATTTCCTCGCTGCCGGCCACATCGCGGATCGTGGATTCGGCGCGCGCCAGCTTCTCCCGGAGGCGCTGATTTTCATCGAGCAGGGCGCTTTCGCGCTCGATCGATGCGGCGGGGTGGTCGCTCCATGCCATGGCGGGGTCTCCTGTTATCTCGGCCAGCGCCTTTTCGCCGGCCTCGGTGATGACATAGCAAACGTGCGGCGGCATGGCTGTGATCCCTGCCTTGACGATGAGACCACGCTTAGCCAGCCGTTCAGCGCGACCGGCAAATCCGTTCCACGGACGCCAGCCGCCGTGCGTCGCCTTGATGTCGCGCAGCATCTCGATCTCGGCTTTCTCGCTCGCGTCGAGCATCGGGCCTAATCCTTCTCCAAGAGAGGAAACGAAAGCCACAGCTTTTCCGGGATCGCAAAAGGCGAGCAGCCGGGGTGACGAACCATGACGTAGCCTTTGCCGTGGGCGAGGTAGGTGAGCCGTCGCGGGTTTGCCCTCACGACCGGGTTGCCATCGTTGTGGCCCACGCGGTCAGCCTTGAACGCCAACCTCTCATCCTCGATTTCACGGGCGGTTCTAATCATGGGCCTAATCCTTTCGGTTGAGCGCGCTCTTTTCGCGCGTCTCAAGTTGGTTGCAGTAAGACAGGTGGCCACGATTATAGTCCGCCCTCATTCGGAGGTATCGCTTGTCCATCAGAAGCTCGTAAAGCCCCTTGAGCGCGCGGCTGGCTTCCGCCAACGCAGCGCCTTCACATGCGTGCACCGTGTCGTCGATCCATTGCTGCGTCGGCAACCCGAGCAGTTCGACCGGCGCTTCCACGAAGTCGCGCTCGTAGTCCGACATCGGGCTTAATCTGCCAACTCGGCAGCCTCCTGGTTGCGTTCGGTTTCCTCGACCTCTTTGATGGCCAGAGACAGGTCTACCCAAAGCACCCGCACGCGCTCGCCATAGCCGAGATCAGCCATCGTGTCGCACAGCCCCTCGGCTCGCTTCGCTAAGGCCAGCAGTTTCATTCCCTGAGCGCGCGTCATCGGGCCTATTCTGCGTTCTTACGCAGCCTTCTTTGTGGTGAATGGAAGATCGGCGATTTCGATGCCGGCATGCCGGCCACCCTCGTCGTTGACCCACTGGCCATCGTCGAGAGAGCGCCAGTCAACGCCGTAGTGCTCACAGATCGCCGCAAGTTGCGGCTTGCCGTAGCGGTCATAGTCGTCGAGCGAGTCGGAGGCGGCATCTTCTCCGAGAAGCCAGAGCCATGCGGCCATGTGGTTGAGGGACCGGCCGGCGCTCAGGCCACGACAATTATTTGCCTTGTCCCAAGCGAAGGTCATGTAATCCTTCAGGCGGGCAACCACATCGGCGTCGGCGGCGCTCTCCTGCTTCCAATTCTCGGCCTTCGCTTCTGCCTTCAACCACGGGCGCGCGGCGTCAAAGGTCAGGCATTCAATGAGGTCTCCGGTTTCAAAGCCAAAGAAGTCATCCTTCTCTCGCGCCTTGATCCGGGCGATGATTTCGTCTTGCGTTCTCATCGGGCCTATCCTGTCATCTTGAGGGAGGGAAAATCCTCAGGGTCCAAGCTCTCGCCTTTTTCAAGGGCGGCCTGCGCTCCGGCGGCTGTCAGCGAGAACATAAATCGGTCGTAGGTGTAAGAGCCGAAGGGCTCGCGAACGGCGTTGCCGTCCCTGACCATCCTCATCCACGCCGTAAAGCCTGGACTTTTGAAACCGCAAATATAGCGGTTCCGGTAGCTGCGCTTTCGTGCGTCGGGATTGTCGAGCCCGAGTGCATGTCTAGCGAGTTCCTTTTGGCGCGGCGTCATGGG
>Ga0265336_10000176_pt1 | contig 44977 bp, 72 predicted proteins | sample 42119metaG_FD_193583 | JGI IMG/M metagenome (GOLD analysis project Ga0265336, IMG submission 193583) | Rhizosphere microbial communities from Carex aquatilis grown in University of Washington, Seatle, WA, United States - 4-21-19 metaG | ecosystem: Host-associated > Plants > Roots > Rhizosphere...
GTACGCAACGTATTGCACTCAAATGACTTATGCGTCACAGTACCTTTTATTCTATGTGTTAAAGTGTTTATATTCAATACATTTTCTTTTATCTTTAATTCTTTCGGCAATAGATGTAGATGTAGTTCTACGTCTATTAATCTGAGCAGCATTTTCTGCGCTCAATTTGTAATTAACAATTAAATTATTTGATACTGGCATAATATTAAAGGATTTTACAAAGCCCGTCCAAGGCTATATTTTGAAATAATAGCATCTTACTTTTTCAATCGTTTCTCAATCTCATCCATCTGTAATTTGAATCTTTTATCAGTATCCATCAAGTCAGTTACAGTCTTACATGCTTGCAAAACGGTTGCATGATCTTTATTGCCTATTTCTTTACCGATTAATCTAAGTGAAGCATTGGTCATATTTTTTGAAAAATACATAGCTACTTGCCTAGATTGAACAACTTCCCTCTTTCTGGTTTCAACTTGCATTTCACTTAGCGACACATCAAAATACCAAGAGACTATCTTCTGGATCCGGGCAATTTCCTTTTGATTTGGATTGAAATAAGTCGGCTGAATGTCGTGTTTCTTTGCAAGGGACATTCGTAATTGCTCCATGGATGATCTGTTTTTGTATGTCATATTATGCAGTTTTTAGTTTCATTAATTCTCTTATAGCTTCAATAGTTGCTGTTTTCATTAATTCATCAGGGGTAAATCTCAGAAGGCGCCAACCCATGCAAACAGCTGTATTATATTTTAACATGTCTTCAATAAACCCTTTGCCTCTTGTATGCCTTCCTTGTGTCCATGCTCCGCCCTCAACTTCAATAGCAATCTTTAACTCTGGAATACAGTAATCAAACCTCCACTTTCTTTTTGGATGAAACTGAAATTCTTTAATTACTTTCAGTTTGAGTTCTGATTCTATGATTCTGATGAATATCATAAGCTAATGCTTTCAATAGGTGATTTTATCTTGCTTATAAGATTATCGCTTAAATGGCAATAGATCATAGTAGTTTTTACATTAGAATGACCTGCTAATTTTTGAATAAGGTTAATATCCGTTCCCTGTTCTACCATGTGGGTAAAGCAACAATGCCGAATAAGATGCGTGTAAACACGTTTTGATATTCGTGCTTTAATAGCTAATTGTTTTATAACTTGTCGTACACTGGTATCAGAATATTGAAGTTCAAATTGTCCATTCAAAACATATATCTCTGATTTGTATTCGTAATAATATTTTACCAATAATGGAATTATCAATTCAGGTAAGACAACCTGTCTGTCTTTATTTCCTTTGGCCGCAATGATATTAATAATCATCCGACTACGGTCAATGTGCGACCATTTAAGGTTTATTAATTCTGAAACCCGCAACCCACACGAATAAAGCAGGCTAAGTATTACCTTATGCTTAATGTTTGAACAGGCATTAAACATGCGTTGTATTTCGTCCTGACTAAGAACTATAGGAAGGTGTTTGGGTTGTTTTGGGTATTCAATCTTGTCTAGTTTATTGGGTTGGCCGCCAACTTTATCGTAAAATAGCTTAATGGCACTCAAATAAGCTTTATGAGTATTAGCGCTATCTATTTTAGCAAGAAATCTCTTAATCTTTTCGGCAGATATTTCGCTTGGCTTAGTTGCTTCATTTTCGAAATACTGCAAAAACTTTCCTATGCACGAAACATAATTATCAATACTGTTTTTAGAGTACCGTTTGTATTTCATCCATTCGGAAAGCTTCTGTTGATATATTCCGATGTTCATAGCATAATTGTTTTAATTATAATTAATTATAGGCTTGTGGTACATATAATAGTTAGCGGGCAGTTTAAGACGCTGCCAACTCAATAGGTTTGAAAATATTCATAGGTACTGGATTTTCAAGAAACCTGTCTTTAATAATTACTTTGATTCCCTTTCCTAAATCACCGAGTAATCCGTAAACTTTCCAGTCACATTTGGGCTGCGAACATTCGTAAGGGTCTGTACTTTCTTTTCCGCACGATGGACAAACTGTTTTTCCAGAAGGAAACTTCTTTTTAAAATCGTCTAATGTTTCAAAAACAAAAACATCTTCCAACAATGGAAAATTAGCAGTTTGGTAAAAATTAACTGTATTAACATTGCGTTTTTTCTCAAAAGCGATTAATATTTCATCTTTAGAAATTCCAGTTTTTTGACTGTAGTTTTTGAGCCTTGTATCAAGTATGTTTTTTACAGATTCAGCTCTTTCATCTCCTGTTTTGCCTGCCCATGTTGAACGTGCTTGCTCGATTATTTCTTCGTAAGTTAAAATTTTAGATGCCATAATTACTTATTATTAAATTGTTTATAATAAAACCGACCCGCTAACAATATGTATAAAAAATGGCGAGGCTACTGCGTTTAGGTTTTTGGTTACCTCCCTTTCGGCGCGCAACTCGCTCGACCATGCGAAGCTCCTTAATCGCCACTTTTCATACATTTAACGTTAGCAAACAGTTTAGAAAAACCTATCTAAATAGTGTTGCTGGTAACATATATTTGTTTTCTTTATTTGCTTTGCTTTTAAATTGGCTTGTTCTTCTGTGCCAATAAATACCTCAGAGTAAACTTGTTCATCTGTGTCTGATAAAATCACAATATTAAACCGTTTGCTAACAACAGGTATAGACAATGCGCCGTTCTCGTTGTTAGTGTCTGCCACCGCACGTATATGCAAACTTTCTGCCTGTAAATAAAGTTTTAGTCTATCTTCATCAATTTCAAACAATTTGAATCCTTCAAAAGATGGTAGTAATATGTAGCCTTTCCGTTCTAATTTGCTTTTATTTAAAGTGTTTAAAATTGTTTGAATGTCTTTTAATTTAATGTTTTCCATCGCTCGGTTATTTAAAGTTTATCACTCGTATCAATATTGTGCGTAATTTGATGGGCGCACCTCCCATACCTGCGGCTCGTTAGCAGTTATTATTCTTGCGTTTAATCGACTGCAATTCTTTTAATGAATTAATTGTTGCTATAAATAATGGCGTTTTGATAAATTCCTTATTCATAAATTCCATATAATCTATTTGAGATTGTAAATCAGTTTCACCTGTTTTCGTGTAAAAAGCCTTAACAACTGCTAACAAGCGGTCAACAGCTATTTGCGTTTTATCGGTACTTTTAGTTTCGTTTTCCATATTAAGTTTATTATAATTTGATATATTCGTTTTTCAAAATCGCAAACATCTGTTACCGCCCATCGTTATACAACATACTAAAAACCGTAGTTTTTCAATTGAACTGTATTACTTAATTCTGGGTACAACTTTACAATTTCATTAATTTCATCCATGTAGCAATTACATTTCATTCGGTTTATAATAGTATCTTGTTCGCACTCCATAGAATTGTAAAGTTGTTGTAGTTCTATTAAACGTTCCTGTGGAGTACGTTGTATAACACCAGATAAACTGAATTTTCCTGGTGCTTCTAATTTACCTTCCTGTATATTTTTACTTATACTCATTTTATTTAATTTTGTGTTAAAACTCAGTTTATCTGTAACCGTTTTGTACGCAAGGCGGTTTAGTCCTTCGTATCATGTTCAGTGGGAGTAATTTTATTATTTTTTTTGCCCACCCGCTTTAAAAATTCACGAATAAGTTGAGAAGTTTGTCCTCTCATACTTCGGTTCAATTCCTTACATGCTTTTAAATAATCCGCATGTTCTTGGTCGGTAAGTTCTACTTTCTCAATTGTTTTCATTAGAATGCAAAATTTATGATTAATTTTTTTACGCATTCTGAACCAACAGGGAAAAATCCTTGACTATTTGCAATGTCGCCACCTTCCCAGCTTACAATATTTCCATTTTCCAAAAGATGAACCATTTTAGAGTTAGCCCCTTCTTTTATTTTTTTACCACATATTACACAGTAATTACCTGTTGTAATATCCATGTTTTGCGCCTTTTCTGTTTGTAACTCAAAAAGTGGAATTTCAATTACTCTTTCAATAGTTTTCATTTCACTTTCCCTTCCATCATTTGTGTTTCAATCCATAATAAAAAAGAATCATTGCTATTGCCATTTCTAAAATTGGCTCTGTAATAATCTCTTATTACTTGTATCATAGAAGTTTCTTTTTCTTCCAGTGTTTTTACTTGTTTTTCTTCGTGTGTCATAATCTTTTTTTTAAATATTATACGTCAAAGTTACGTAATAGTTACGTATATAACAAATATTATTTAAGAAAAAAAACACCCACCCTAAAAAAATAATAAAATTACCGTATTTCATTGCAAATTAAGTTCTTAATAATCGCCCAGACGTACAACACAGCGTATAAAACAAAAGGGTATTCGTGGTATGCGTTGCGTAGTGCTTTCTATAAGCGTTTTTCTCGTGGGATAGGCTTTCTGTACCTAATCCCTTTCGATTTCATACGCTCAACGTTACCGCCCATTTAAAGAAACGGTACTTTGTGGATAATCCAGTCGTTGTGAATAATCGGGAAAGGCTTCGATTTTAACGAATGATACGGTAAAATATCAAAGCCTTTAGCCTCGCACAACTTCTTAAAATTGCCCCAAACTTCTAAAGTCGGGGCAATTACTACTATTACGTTTTGGCGGTTCATATTATTTAACAATTGCGTTTGCTTTTTCTGCATATACTGTTAATCTGTCAAATAATTTACTGTTTACTTCAAATTCAGCATCTTCATTTATTTTGCAAACGTCGCCAGCACCGTTTGCGCCGTTGCCTTTTTGGCTTAAAAATAAAGTACCGTTTTTAAAGCCTTTGCGCACATATAAGCTCTTTGTTGCAACGCCAATTAGTTTTTCACTATTAATTACTAAAGTTGCACCGTGTTGAATAGGTTCGCCAGCGTTGTTTGTCTTTTCGATGATTGTTAAAGTTGCCATTTTCTTAGTTTTTAGTGAAACAGCTACGTTGTTGTTTCATGGTGTAAATATACAACGCATTTTTCTATTTTGCAAGCTTTTTTGTAATTATTTTCAAAATATTTCTAATTATTTTTAGGCAAATAACAAAAACGGGCGGTAACACGTGCTATACGTCAGTTTTGCAGTTAGTTTCGTGCTTAATTGATAGTTTCTGCAAGCAAAACCGCACGCATAGCACCACCGTTTATAAGCCATTTAAAAAAGACTGTGATAATCTTCAATCCAAGCTCGTTTTCCACATTCTTTACATTCTATAACTCTTATTTGCGAATCGCAATCCCATTTTTCATGCTTACACTTTTGTTGCTGTTTATATTTTTCATACATATTATCAACTCTAAGTTTTACTAATTGCTTTATTTCAGAGTCGTTAAAGTGTTTAAACTTCGGGTCAAATCTTGTTTCGCAAATAATATCAACTTCCTCTTTTAGTAAAAATGGATGCCCATACCATAATTCGTAAAGTCGTGTTTTGATTTGCAAACAAAAACGGCTTATAACACGTGGTATAGTTAATTGGGGTTTTTCTGCGTTTTTTATCATTTGTTGTATTTATTAAGTTTCTACTATTTTGATAGGTTGTCGGTATCTAATCCCCAACTAACCATACCACCAACGTATGTACAAGCACTAAATTTGCGCTTCGACCGGAACTTCTTTTTAAAATTGTTCAAGCAAAATAGGCCAAACATGTTTCCAAAAGTTTTTAAATTGTGGAGTAATGCTGTAACATATTTCGGGAGTACCATCTTCAAAGTCCCATATTTTTTCACAGTCACGAGCAATTGAACAAAATTCTTCTAAACATGAAGAGTTGTTTAATTGAATTAATTCATTTGCAAACTCTTTTCTTTCTTCTTCGTCATCAATGTTTTCTGCAATTCTTGTTTTTAAACAAGCAATGGTTTTGTCCAAATCAAACCATCTGTCAGCTCCAAATTTATCGGCAGCATATTCAATATTTAATCTGGAAAGAAAGTCTTTAAAATCAGTTCCACATGCACCCCAATATCTTTGGTAATCCCCATAATCAGAAGCTATCTGTATTCTTCCTGTTTTTCCTTGGCAATCTATGGTAATATCAGCCCAATACATTCCCGATGAATGCCTAATTTTATAGCATTCTACTGTGCTTTTTTCAATTGAATAAGCTCCTTGTTCCATTGTGTATATGTTTAATAATTAATAGTTTAAAAGGTGTGTACTAACTTTACCGTGCCAGTACATAACACGCCTAAATCAATCGTTGTTGCCTCATCATCATTTCTAATTCTTCAAATGAAGTTGGTATAGGTTGCTGAACTTTTTTCTTTTGTATTGGAATCCGTTCATTATCTTCATAATAATTCCATTCCCTTGCATTTGGTCTTTTACCTGCTATTTGCGCAGCTCTTTCTTTCGACTTACATTTGAAGCTTTCTAAATGTCCGTCTTTCATTTTTATTATTACTCTTCCCATCGCTCAATAACGATTTGCTAACACACAAGCATAAAGAGCCTACCCACGATAGCACGGCATTAATAAAATAGTAAAGTCTCCAACTGTGAAAATAGTTCCCGAAGTTTCGTGAGTACCGTTTGAAATTTCAATCTCTTTAACGCCTGTATAAACTGCGGTTTTAATAATTAAATCCAAATAATTAAGTTTGTATTTTTTATTAAATAAAACGCAATCGTGTTCGCTCGTTAATTCAAGTTCTTTGCCTGCTACTTGTCCATTTCCACCACATTCTTTACAATCGCATTCAGAATTACAATGGTCGCAAACATAAACTCCGTCACCATCGCAGTTATCGCAATCAATCATTTTCGGTTTAAAACAGCACTCAATTTTCATTAAGTCGTTAAAAAGAGTATCAACGCTTACTGTTTTCTTTTCAACCGATTCATGTTTCTCAATTACTTTTTCTGCATTTGGGTATTTTTCAATAGCAGTATAGTTTTGAACACATAAATCAGCTTTTATTTTCCCGACAATATGGGCATCTGTGGAATATAAATAACCATCCTGAAAGCTTACCTTTGTCATTGCTGGTCTTAGCATATCACTGCTTACAAATTGTCTAATGCAATAGTCGTTTTTAATTGTTTTCATTTTGTATTTATTTGATTATTAATAAAATGCCTGTGTATAACACGGGCTAAAAAGCAATACTGGTTTTGTTCTTCGTTGCATGTTCAGTAAGTTGCGATGAATAAAATTAATTTTTCCCGCCCACTTCAGCTTTTTCAAAGCTGTTTGTAATTTGTTCTGCAAGTGAATAAACCATTCTCTTTGCTGTTAAATAAAGGCTGCCAAAATCATCAGGTTTCCTTTGTCTCATTTTTGCAAAGAATTTAACATCTTTGGTTTTATCCAAAAATTCAGTTATCCACTTTACAGAAGTGTCGCCTTCTGGTGGTAAATTGCCATCGTGCATTACTCTGTAAAGTTCAACGCTCATCCAACTATCAATTGATTCCCACTTATTATGGCTTTCATCAATCGAATATTTTTTAAAAAGTTGTTCTTTTGTCATCTTAGTTAGTTTCAGGTGTTGTAAAATCTTCATTATTTTTCCAGCGTGCCAAAGTTTCTTCCAATGCCTTTATCATATCTTCACGTTTAGCATTTGAAATATAATTACTTATTGCTGGGCTGTTTTCGGTTGCATAAAATGGGAATACGATTAATGCAAATCCTAACCCTTTAATTTTAGAATCAATAATTTGGGCTAAATCTCTCATTTGTTGCCCACCAATTTGTTTGTCTGTCATATTTTTATAGTTTTAAATTAAAAAATCCCACGCTAAAAATTAATTTTATTTGTGCTTCGTATTTAGTTCAGTGCTGATTTGCCGTACTGCTCTTAGCCCCAACGTTAGTGGCAATTGCAATCACGGCCACATTTATCACAGTAATATTCATCATCATCGTCATCCTCCTCGTAAGCTGAATATTCCTTACAACTTTTACAGGTCTTTTTTTCTTCCCATGTAAATTCACCATGTCCTTTACAAAATGGGCATCTGTGCATTGTTGGCTCATATTCCCATTCCATTTCATACTCATATTCACCATCTCCACGGCATGAACCACATTCCTCAGACCATTTATAGGGCTTAAATTCTTTACCACATTTATCGCAAGCAACAGCCACTAACAACGGGTCAGCCGTCATAGCGGGTTCGGTGGTATTCGATATTTCTGTACTCATAGTTTATTTTGTTTATAATTTGATACTTACGTTCTTTGTAATCCGCTACGCACGGCTACCCGAAGCCGTTATAAAACATTAGGCCAACGCTCCGGTTCGTCTAATGGATGTTCGTTTAATTTGCATTTTTCAAGTTCTCTATAAAGTTTTACAACCGCTAATTTTACATCTATCGGAGCATTACCTCCACTCATTGCCACTCTTGTCCCTATGCAATGATTTAAGCCTTCATCATCTTTCCAAATTATTTGCGGATAATAATCACCATTCCCGCCTGTAATAATTCTGAAAAATGCTGTATGTTCGTCCATGTCGTCTGTTAAAAGTGCCATAATACTAACGTTTTATAACATCGGCTCATATTTCATAAGGGGTTCAGTGCGATGCGTAACTTTTGCCCTCGTAGGTAATTATTTGTAATTTGATACAGACGTGCTTCGATTACCCTTACGAAACATATCCGCATCCGTTAGTGAGTAATATGCCTATGCAAGATCATCTGCAAACATTAACGTTTTGATTCTCCCTCGAATTTTATAATAAAGCACATCTCACTTAATTTATCTTCGAATGATTTATTGTACCTGATTGCTATTTCTTCCATTGACATATTGGTCGTTAAACAGGTCATTCGCTTTTTATCGTATCTTTCTCTGATAACCTCAGCAATAGGATAGTGATCAAATACTTTCAAAGCTTCATATCCGATATCATCAATAAAAAGTATTCGAGATGTCATTATTTGCGTTAATCGCTTGTCACCATCTTCTGATCTATCACTGTAAAGCCTAGAAATATAGTCGGCTGTTACGTAATGGATGTAAATTTTATCGTATAGGATTTCGCATAATGTTTTACAAGCTTTAAGTATCGAAGATTTGCCCGTCCCAACGTCACCACGCAATAATAAACCTTTATTGAGGGTAATATCAACACTACCCACAATCCAATCAAAACAAAGGGCTATTTTTGACTTATTATTTTCATCTAATTGAAAAGTCTTTTGTGTTCTGAAAAATTCATCTTGAATCAATTTCAGAAAATGCTTTTTCCAAAGAATAGTTTCCTCTTCCAAAATATGCCGATTGCGGAAATTGGTTTTAGTGTTCATAACGCATGGGTACTTTTGAATTTTTATCGACTTCAAATTTTCCTGTTTGTACACTTTTTTTATTGGCTCCATTTGAAAATGTTTTATCATTATTTGACCATGTTTTTAACCTTTTTGCCAGTTCCCATGTTTTTTCAAGCTCAAAGCGCATCTTTTTACCAGACTTATTAAGTTCAGACCAATAGTCATAAAATAACCTCAACATGTCTTTTGTATATTCATTTTTGTAGATAGCCACTGAGTTATAAAACTCTTTTTTTCTAATATCAATATTATTTTCCCCCTGTACCCCCTTATTACCATTACCATTACCATTACCATTACCAGTGGGGCTAAGAAGCCCCTTGCAAGCCCCTTCAATAAACTCATTAATATCCTTTATATCAAATTTATAAGAGTATAATTCAAACCGCTTTATTATACCCTGATGAGCCTTATTATTAGAATTGAGTGGTAAATTCTTTTGATGCTTCAAAAAGTTACGTATAAATAAACATTCTCCTGTTTTAGATAATATTAAGCCCCTTTCTAGCCCCTTCAAAGCCCCTTCAATTTTGGCTTTTTCTTCCTTGATTTCTACGGCGATTTTCCTTGGAATTACCTCAATGAAACCTGCGATATCGCAATTATCACATAAGTAATTAAATAATAGCTTTTCTAAAGGTTTTAATTCAGAATACCAATTATCTTTCCATTTATCCGTATCAGTATATCGGTAAGCCATAATTTTATTATTTAATCCAATATGAAATACTATTTTACCAATCTTCTATTACTCAAATGCCTTTGAATCTTTTCCTTTTCGTTATCACCAGGCATGATAAGAATACTAGCCTTATATGAACCTGATTTAACCTCAACGTAATGTCCTTTGGCTTCCTTTTTATGTAGTTCCTTTGAGGCTTTACTGCAAAAGTTTATTTCTTTATCACGAATTCCTTGAGCTTCTAAAAAAGCCGCTGTTTTAGGATCGCATGTTTTTTGTTTCTTTTCGGTTCTCATAATTAAAATGGATTTTTAATTCCTTTTTCTTTCAGTAATTCTTTAAACTTTAGCCGATATATTTCAGCCTGTTCCTTATAAAATAGCTCATTATCTTCACCGGGGAACAATGACATTTGACGTAAATTGTCAACCTCATCAATACCTATTTCTTTGGCTAGATTTATACCAAAAATTGCATGTTTGCCAGATTTAAACCTATTGCATTGGTGACATTGTGGGCGGGCATTATTTTCATTAAATCTTACTAATTTATGATCCCGGTTTACATAATGTCCCGCATCAATACTTTTTATTCCATGCTTATCATTACAAGTTATGCAGGTGCAAACTATAATATCTCCAATTACCTCAGAATGCTTTAATCTGATATAGCGACTAAACCAAGTATCGGCTGAATTCATAGCCTTTTGTCTTGGTGTTAGTTCTTTTTTGCCTGTTTTAGTCCACTTATAGTTAGTTTTAGAAGGAAGTGACATCTTACTAAGTAATTCTTTATTTGTTCTTATATTGGTGCATGAATAGCAATATTTCGGCCATATACTTGTATGGGTTGGTTTGGGTATTTGTTTGAAACACCCTTCAGTTTTGCATAGACGAAATTTATCAATATTCATAATCTAGCCTTAAGAGTTTGCAAAACACCCATTAAAAAACTATCGCTACCTTTGTGTTCCTTTATAAATTCGTCTTTGTCGTTAATTAAGTCACCAAAATGTTCACGAAGCAATTGAATAGCATACTTTATTGCTTTATAATCTTGCTCCATTTCGTACTTCATTTGACGACCTATTTGGATAGGTGCATCATCTTTTTTAAAGACTCCTGTATCTGTGTATGATTTTATTCTAGTATCTGCGATCATATCCTTTGTTTTTAAAAATTGCCGGGGAGCCTGTTTAACCTGTAAAATACTCCCCGGCTGTTTCCTATTGTCAATATGGTGGTTGAAATATCAATCATGATATATTTGGTTTTCTAAAATAATAATGTGATAAAAATTAAGCCTTTAAATTCCCTATGATTGGCATGTTTTCACGAAGCCCAAAAGGCATTGAATTGTAAATTTCTTTGTCAAAAAATTGCTTAATCAAGTGGGTTTTATATGGAGTTGGATTTTTTAAGTCGTATGCAATAGCATTTAAGATAATAGCATCACCTTTTTCAATCAGATAATTAGATTCTATAGGTAATAGAATACATTTAGTACCGTTTGGCTTGTGCACTATGGAATGATCTAGTTTTTTGAAATTTATGTCAATCAATATATTACCCATGTTTTGTTGTATTGAAAATTCGGTTTATTATTAAGAAATCGATAGGATAAAATTTTGCAATATTCCTATTCTGAATTGTAATTACATCTCTTAGAAACTGCGAATAGGTATATCCCTTTTTAATCAAATGAATAAGTATTGTATCTAGATTATTGGTTAATATTCCAATTATGATGTATTCCTCTGTTTCACCTATGAATTTTTGCATGATTTAAAGGCAATTATTTGTGGTTTAGTGTTTCATTTGAAAAGGTCGATGCTTTGGCTTATCCTTTCGAGTAATCAGATATAATCCGACAGCTATCATAATTATAAAAGAACAACCCACAGCAAATGCAATAACTTCAGGTAGCCATTGGCTAAAATCTACAAACTCGTTTAGTAGCATCATGACAATGGATTTAAAAGTTGAGATTGAATCATTGTAGTACCTTCGCTTTGAAAGGTGTCGTCATTTTTTAAGTTAGGAGTAGTTTTTACATTTTTAGGAGCACTCAATAAAAGAACAATAATGATAATTATGAGTATCATGATAATAGTCCACATAGTTTTCATAATATGAAGTATTAGTTAAGATTCGAAAGTTCATTTTCAACCCATGGAAGCATCGGCTTATTCATGTCATTTATAAATTCCCTGTTTTTTCGGCTTTGGTCATTCCATAAAGCCATATCGTTAATGACAGTTACGTCACTATCCTGATAGTGAACGGATCTTTTGTAAAGTTTCCATGCTGCCCAAAAACACATGACTGCAAGTAATAGTAGTGCGATAGATAAAATGATTATTGTTTTCATGATTAAGCCTCCGTATATTGGTTAATTTTGTAATCACATTCGGCCATAAATAGTCGCGTGTCAATTATTTCACCGTTTTCCCATCCGGGACGGTCTACAGCTATAAAAGTTTCACATTTGGCCCCTTTGAGCATTAATTTTGCACTATTTCTGAATTTGTCAAAGAATACTGATTTACGATATTCTTTACCCGTATGAGTATCTTTGATAAACTTGCCTTTGAATTTTAAATGAAATTGTGCGTATTCTGAGTACTCGAAATCTGATGTGTTCATGGTTTGATATTAAATTTTTTACTATAATGCTGAGTTATTTTCTGTATTTGCTCTTCTCTTTTGCTTATTCGCTTTAGAATAGGCTTTTTTTGCTCGTATAGTTCAACTATATGTTGAAGTCCTTCAATTGCGAATCGGTGATTTGCTATCATTGCCTTTAAATCACGGACCATCTTTTGAGCTTTGATGTTGGAAAGCGGGGGAACTATGCCCCCCGCGTCCTCTCCATCTACCTGTTGACGTTCCTCAAGGCCAACATGTTTGTTGTTTATTTCTGATTGCATAAGTGCTCTTTTTAGAAGTGTCATTATTGAGCAGGAATAAAACTTGATTTCATTTTATGGTGAATGAATTCTCTACCCATCTCAGTCCAAACAGTAATTATGTTTGTCATGGTTTTGCCTTCTGAATTTTCGTAAGTGGTAGTTTTTGTTTTGGTGTAACCTAAGCCCTGATATTTGGAATATAGAACCCAGTGACCATCATGAAAATAAATAACACTTTTTCGTTTTAATTCGCGATTCAATGCTTGGGCACTCATTCCTAATTCTTTTGCAATGGTCGTGCTCGTATGGGTGTTTATTGCTTGTAAAACCTCATCATGATATTGAACTTTTGGAGCAGCTATTGTGAGTTGTTTTTGTTGCAGTTCATTTTGAATTGATAAACGTTGCTTTTCGCTTCTTTCCCTTTTAAGTTCATTAGCAAGGCTAATCACGAGGTCAGGATTAGCTATCATTTCCTCTAACTTGTCGGGTGTTGCGGTAAAGCCATATTCGGCAATATCCTCAATTCTATCATAAACCCAAAGTTCAAATTCAGGTGATAACCAGGCGGCAAACTTTAAAGCTAATTTTTGGTGCATCCATGTTCCCGGAGTGCTACCTCCATGATTTACAGTCAAGACGCCTTTTCCGGTCTTGCTTTCAAGTAGCTTTACAAAAGCCTCGGTTTCGTCGGTTCTTGTAAAATTGTTCATCCTTTTTTCAGGAAATGCCTTTATCATTTCGGTAGCATTGACCATTCTTTTCAAAGGTTATCTCTGAACCTTTATAATTGAAAATCTTTAGTGATTCCATAGTAGTTACAATATTTGGTAAACATTATGTCTAATGCGATTTATAATTAGTCCATCAATCTCAGCCTGTTTGAGAATTTCCTTTTCAGTTAACTTGAGCATAAGTTCTTTTGCAAGTGCTCTTTTATTTTCTGGTAATGGCTGTTGATTGAGAGTGAAGTCGACAAGATTAGCTAGTGTAAACATAAACCCTCCTTATTCTTGATTGACGTTAGGAATATTATGATGCAATTTTTTGATTTAACTTTTCAAGCTTAGCCCTTTTTTTATCACGAAGTTTGATAGCTTCGTTAATGACTTTAGCTATTAAATCAATATCCTTACATTTATTATTAAAGACATTTTCCACCGACTTTGATGTACAATCACATTTTTCCGCTAATGTTATAGCCCAGCATTTTGGTAGTTCTTTGCGTAATTTTAAAAGCTGTTCCTCGTTTAATGTGCTCATATATTTGCTTTTTAATATAATTCGTTCTATTTTCGTTCTTGTTTTATTCTAAATAAGGCATAGACAAAAATATCTCAAATTGAGATATAAAACAAATAATTTGAGATATTTTTTATATCAAAATGAATAATTTCAAGCAAAATATTGAATCTATTGCTTTTACAAAAGCATATAACGAATTGAAGTTATTGGGAAAGTTTAAGACGGATTCGGAGCTCTGCAATAAAATTGATTATAAATATAATAATATGCATCAGGTAATTACTGGAAAACGTAATATACCTAGAGAGAAATTAAACAATTTATGTGAAATATATAATCTCAATTTGAGATATTTTACACATGGTAATGTTGATATGTTTTTAAATGAACAAAAGAAACATACTACTTCAAAAACAAAAGATATACTTCAGGCTATGCCAAGTAATATAAATGATAAAAATTCAATACCATTATTAGATACTTCGATTGAAGCAGGAGTTATTAAAGGTTTTGTTGATGCTCAAGTAAAATCTCATTTACCTCATTATATTGTTCCAGGATTTAAAGGAGCTGATTTTTTGGCAACTATATCGGGAGAAAGTATGATTGATAGATATTGGCCAGGAGATGTAGTTGGGTGTAAAATAATAACTAACAGTGGTTTTATTCAATGGGGTAAAACGCATATATTAGATACCTCACAAGGTGGTTTGATAAAAAAGATAATGCCATCAGAAAAAGAAGATTTTATAAAAGCAGTTTCATTTAATGATGCAAATTATCCATCATTTGATGTTCCTAAAAACGAAATTAATGGAATGGCTATTGTCTTAGGAGTTGTAAGATTGGTTTGATTTTTTAACTTAAATATATGATTATGAAAAAAATAATGTTTTATGGGCTTATCTTATTTATCTTATCAAATTGTGATTCAACGGCACCTAAACCACCAAAACCGTTAGTAAAAGTTGGCGAAGTTTTGAAAACACAATACTTTGATGTTACCATTAATAAAACCGCATTAAAACCAATAATTCATTTTAATGAATATTCTAATTACAAAGCAGGCGAAGGAAATATTTATCTAATAATGAATATTACTATTAAAAATACTGATACAGAAAGTAGGACAATGTTTTCTGATGGTACAATATTTATTAAGACAGTTGATAAGGAGTATAAATTCGAAACATCTGAAACAATAATAGAGGATGGTTGGGGATTTATCTTAGAAGATATAAATCCACTTGTTACCAAGACAACAAATATCGTGTTTAAGATTCCTAATAATCTCGAAGGTGATGTATCGTTTCAACCTGGAAGATCTGAAGATGATGAAAAAATATATATTGGTAAAATTGAATTTAAGCCAAAGCAATAGTAATTAACTAAAGTCTGTATAAACATTGACTTTAATCCACTTTTTAAGTAGTAGCAAAAAAGCGTAGCAAAACACAAAAAATAGAATATTTTCACACATTGACTTAAATGTAATATTTTGAATAGTAGATATTTAATAAATATAAAATCTAGGATATTCGAGTCCTGTTCCGGGTACTTTAGTTGTTTAAATATCTATCTTTCAAAACGTTCCTCAACGTCAATGTGAAAACGTAACAAAAAAACGTAACACATTGAAAAGATGGTAGAGCATACAAAACCAATTATTATTAATACTGGCCGGGTATGGTCGGTGTTTTTCCGTGCCGTTAATCCAACAACAGGCGAAAAGAAAGCTTTTAAGTATGAAACTGGGCTTAATAATAAAAAGCTTTCAAAAGCTGAGCGAACGGCAAATGCCAAAGCTTTAAAAGATTACTTCACCAATCAACTCAAATCTAATTGGGATCCATTTACTAAAACTTACCAAAAAGAATCACTTACACTTATTGAAAACTTATATGAAATTTTAAAGCTCAAAAAATCATTAAAGCCTAAAACGTATAGTAATTATACCGATACAGTTTCGATGTTTAAGGTTTGGCTTAAAAAAGCTGGGTACCTCAACATTTTAGCTGAACGATTCACTAATAAAATGGCCCGGGAATATTTAGATTATACTTTAGTAGAACTCAACAATTCAGGTAAAACACATAATAATCGGTTGGGCTATTTAAAGACTCTTTTTAACGACATCTATGCTCGAGATGAAGAAATATTCACCATGGTGAATCCCTTCAAAAGGATATCAAAACAACCGGAAAGAAAAGGGCGTATTTTTGCATTTACTAAGTCTGAATTGACAATCCTCAAAAACTATCTATCAGTTCATAATAAAGACTTTTACCACGCTTGTTGCTTTATGTATTATGCTGCTTTACGCAGACCTGACCTGAAGGCGTTACAGATAAAACATATCAATATGGACAATAAAATGATAATTGTTCATTCAGGCTCAACCAAGAATCTAAAGCAGGAAAGCATTACGATATGTAAAGAACTTGAAAGAATAATTGAAGGGATGGACCTGGAAAAATATAATCCGGAATGGTATGTTTTTGGTGATCGATTTCAAATAAGTAAAAACCCAATTAAGCGAATCAATGATTTCACTGAATATTTTAGAGAAGTGGCAAGCCTATTGAATATTGATAAAACAAAGACCTTTTATAGTTACAAACATACTGGTTTATCAGATCTCTATATCGCCACTAAAGATATTTACCTCATCATGAAACATGCCAGGCATTCAGATGTGAAGATCACAATGAAATACCTTGAAAGTTTGGGACTATTAACTAACGACCTCATCCGAGAAGCTAATTTTAAAATGTAAAGATCCGTAGAACATCACTGCTATACGGATCACATTTACCAAATTATCATGAAATACTACTAACTACTTTCAAATTTCATATGACTTTCAATGTTTTGTCTGTACAATTATTAATTTGTTCCCTTACGCTTCTTGGTAAAATAATGCAGCCATTTGAAGCAGTACCAGGTTCGGAAATACTATCACCGTGAATTTTAAAATCACCTCTATTGAACATATTATTATCTTCATGAGGTTCTAATGGTAAAGTAAAGGGACCTGTATGGGGTGAATCGTATGGCTTACCAATAGTATATTTCCCTTTCGGAAGCGGTCCAGTATTTTTAATATCTTCCATTATGGGATTGTTTTTGCCCTCGCCATTACCTGAATAGCCATATCCAAAGATGCTGCATATATCTGAGGTAAATTGTCCCGTTTCCTGATCGTATATCATTAGTGTTTAAATAGAGTAATTAAAAATGTAATTATAAAAACTATCACAGCAGTACCACCAGCAATTGACCATTTCTGTTTCTTGTCAATATTTATATACTGTTCATGCTTTTCAACTTTTTTTACTATCCCCTCAATTCCTAATTGGTCTGAGCCTATCACAGCCATTTTTATCTCTTTTAAATCCTGTGAGATTATATTAATCACATTCACAAGTTCGCAGTGCTCTGCACTTGATCTTTTTACGGCATCTCTCAGCTCGTCTATCTCTCTGTTTGTCTCCATTATATTTTAAAATTAAAATGTAATGAGCTCAGCTCTTTTTCCATAATTAGCTACATAGTTTAAAATTGTTACTTATTAAGATTTAAAGAGGCGTTGAGTAGTATGAACGGGTATTTTTGACCAAAATCAAAACCGATACCGCCTGATATTAGGTTGTTGAAAACACCAACAGTTGCAGCTATACCCAAATTAATTGGCTTAGTACCTGAAAAGTCCATATTATAAAGCACAAGTCCATTAACCGCTAAATTGGTGTAAACTACTGCATCAGTGGTAGTAATTTGTTGATAAGAAATGCCTGTGCCTAATGTCTGTAATGATGAGTTTTCAAAGGATTTATCCCCACCTACGTATTGCATCTTTATTGCAGACAATGAAATGGTTGGGCGAAATAGCCATATTGAAAATGTTGACGTTTGACCAAAAATAGCCTTTAGTTTACTATTCTCAACTTTTACCGGTTTAAAAAAACCAGACCAGGGTGATTGTGCATTGACTGTAACTGTTACAATCAAGAATAAGGTGATAATTTTTAATGTTTTCATATTATAAGTATTTAATTTTCAATTACTCTAAGTGACCAAAAATCTGATGCAAGATTGGCATTTGTCATGTAATCATAAGGCAAGTAGAAAAACCCTTTATCCCCCCAAGAAGTGCCCCAACTATTCATAACAATAAAAGCTTTCTTTGAGTCATCATATCCGACTGCTAATACTGCATGTCCCCCCATACACTTTTCATCTTTCGAAGGCATAGGTACAATTCCGGTCTTTGCAACCTCATCGCTTTCGAAACTTTCATACACAGAAAACCCGAATGGAAACGGATAGCCTTGTGCTAATGATGATTTTAAGCTAGTTAAATCCTGAGAGATACTTAAATATTGTAAAAGTTGATTTTGTAAAGCATCAATGAAGCATTTTGCTGAAGGTTTTGTTTTGAATTTAGAAGTAGTATAAGGCCATTCTATTTCCGAACAAACACCTTGCTTATTGATAGTTTTAATACCATCTCTTATTTGCGCACCTGAATCTAATCTTATTGTTCCTTCGATAGCCCTTTCATTGTAATAAATAAAAAGTCGTGAAGGTTGAAATAAGATAGCATCTTTTTGCTTCATTTTCTCGAAAAGAAATGCGTTTGAAATAGCATTTGCGGTACAACTACCTAAATTACCTTGGTCTAAAATACTTGGACAGTTTGGACGCAAGTCAACCAAAGGAGGCAATTGAATAGGTGAAACTAAACTATATTTTAAATCCCGAAAATCAGGTAATTGTTTCTTCCATCCGTATTTTCTCATCTTTAAAAGTTTTTGAAAGAGTACTACATGACCCTTATTTAGTACTCTTTCAGGTTAATTATTTAGGCGCGTTTTGTTGCGTAACTTGTTCGGGTGTTTTAGTTGACCCGTCCGGTGTTTTTCCAGTAAAATATGAAATCACGATACCGGCAATGAACAGAGACAATTGAGCCCAATTTATAGGTTGTCCTGCGTGAAGTTGTAAATAAGTTTGAAGTCCCCCAACTACAGCTAGAATTATAGCTAAGTAATTCGTGATCTTGTCTTTAATGTTTCCCATACTTTTAATTTTAAGTGAATAATAAAATATATTAAGTCGTTACTATGGCAATATTCCTGTCCCATAATAATCCATTAATGCTTCAAAGCCCGTTGTTAAATTTGTTATGTCTGTTGACGATAATGCAGCACCAGTGAACGCCATTGATATTCTACCTCCTCCACCATTTGAGGATGGTGTTCCGTTATTATTTGTTCCTCCGATAGCTAATCCTATATCTATAAGTGATACCGAAGTTGAGCTTGTCGAATATTCGGTGCCATTTATTGAAAAAATAATAGATGTTGAGCTTCTTCTAGTTAAAACATGTACTCCTGCTATATTTTGTCCCAGCGCCGTTACGGTTCCGCCAGTTCCAGCATTAATTGCATACGAAGTTTGAGTTGCTCCAGAATTATAAGAAATTTTACAAGCCATTCCAGTTTTGTTTGCACCATTGTCCCAAAAACCTGCTACCACGGTTCTTCTATAATATCCGTAAGAAGCGGAATTTAAAGTAAAATGAACCCCTTGTGTTGAAGGTATGTAGTTCATATTAATATAGGAACTAATTCCTTGATATGCAGTAAAGTTTATGCTAGTCCCAGATGCGCTAATAGTTGAAGGATGTATCCAATCAAGTAATGCTTCTCCATTTGCATTGGTATGAGCCGCATAAACGTAAAGCCTATCTAATTTAACCCATAATCCATTGTCTTTTAAGTATTTTATAAATATATTGATATGCGTTTGATCTGTACTTGTTGGCTTTGAAACCATCGAATTAATAAGCTGATTAGTTTCATATTGAAATCCATTATCTACATTATTCGTAACTGCTGTACTTCCTAGATTTGAACTTATATTACCCCCTGTATCTTGTATTTTATTTGTTCCGCTTGTATAGGTAAAATGAACATTATCAGTATATACAGCACTATCACTTAATTGTAATCTAACTGTTGAATCTACTAATGAAACAGATGTTATAGTCGGAGACGTGGCAATACCTGTAACTGTATAATCAGTAGTCGCAGGAACTTTTGTTAAGTCTAAATTTTCATTATAAGTGATAAATACAACTCGTTTTGAAAATGAACCTATTTCGGCTCTTCTGAATAAAGGTGCTGTATTATTCTTTAAATTATTAGTAACTGAAACACTACTGAGGGATGGAAAATTATTAAGATAAATATCTTTTAATGGTAGAGAACTAGGTGTATATGATATAGTAATGCTACTTTCTGTATATAAAGGTTCTTGATTTAGTGTAAAAAACAAATGCCCAACAGTATCAATATAAAAAGAAGTTAATGAAGCCCGTGAGTTACTTATTGAAAAATCTGACATTGTAGGTATATGCTTATAAATAAATCTCGAAGCTGTGGCCTTTATTATTTTATTATTATAAGTTCCTACTTCATAGCCCGAAATAGTAGAGATGACATTATTACCTCTTATCTTATTGATTTCATTCGCAAAAGCACCTGCCCATAGTTTTGTACCCACTATCGACGGATGTACAACATCTCCATAGTAACTTTTAAGTGTTCCATCCAAAATGACTTCACCGGTAATTAAATGAATATCATTATGTAATGAGGCTAATTTTCTGATTTCAATATTGAAAAGACTATCTTGATAATCAGCAGGGTCTGGACTTCTGTATTTAGGAATTGTAGAATAATACAATTCGACAAAATGAGTTTTAGATTTTAACGTAGTATATAGTAGGTTTAAATAATAATCTGCATAATGCTTAACGCTATCATCAGATACTCCCGCATAATATAATACTGAACAATCATTGTGCCCACATATAACACCACATAATTTATAATCAGTAGTTCCAGTCATCCTATTAATTCGAGTTAATACCATCGGAATAGTATTTCCCCAAACTGCACTGTCTTTGAAAGATGTTATAGTTAAGTTTGTAATACCTTGTAAAGCTCCTGAATTATCACCAGCATAAAGATATCCATTCATCCCTGAGGCGAAAGAGTCTCCTTCCCATAGTATATTTGTAGGATTAATATATTTTGATTGATTATTACTTACAACAAACCAACTTTGCTGAGCTGACAGTGATAAGCATGATAATAATAGAAGGTAAAGTATTTTTTTCATTAGTTGATAGTCATTAATGTAATAGAAAAGTATGTATGTCCCCAAAGTTGCCAAAAAGCGATTAAATTTCGCGCACCAGTTCCGATTGTCCATTTTGTTGCATCGCCATACATCCCACTAAATGTTGGAGTATGAGTGCCGTCACCTAAGATTACAACTCCTGATGTAGTACCATCTACAGGACTAGATGATACAGTAATAGCTAAATTTGATGAAATAGTTAAATCATTATAATTTGATGAAATATGGTTTGTTAAATCAACGACCCCAGAAAATGTTAAACCTTTTGATGGTGTGTTATAGCTTCCTATAATTTGCTTCTTAACTCCTCCAATAGTTTGCAATGTACTATCATTTTGTGTTGAATCTTTTGTAAACTTAACTCCTTGAGCTAATCCATTGCTTCTAACTCTAAAATTTGGATTTATTATATATTTTGAAGTATCTGAAATATGACCACCTGTGCTAATTGGAATACCATTGACCATGTATTGACCTGTAATATCTACACCCATACTAGACATCACTATATAACTTGATCCATGTTGAAACGTCCAACTGTAAGGTGTTAATTTGCTAATGTAACTATCGTGAGATTTAAACCTAAATACCGGTGAATAATATCCGCTTTCAGAATCAAAATCATAATATAATTGAGCTTTTTCATCAAATGACAGACTGTTGTTATACCTTATATTTACGATGGTGTCATGATTGGTTTTATTTTTAAGGTATTTAGAGGTGTCAGAATTACCGCCAACGGTATGTGTTAATAAACTATCATGTATAGCTTTTTGCACACCATATTTTGCCAACCATTTACCAGTTAGTAAACTATCAAGGGAAGTAAGAAGTAGATAATTAGCATGCGAATGCGAAAGATTATAAGCAGAATTCCAATTACTAAATAATGTTGATGTTACAGCACTATTTTGTTGTAAATTATCGCTAAAGACTAAAGGATCACTGATATAAATTTTATGATTTGCCTTTGCCTTAATATACTTAGTTTTTAGCGTATCAGTTGAATATTGCGTTTGACTATTGATATTCAAACTAATGAGAGAGATTAAAATAATTAATAAATTTTTCATATGATTTCACATTTATAATCGAAAGTTGCAGTTTCAGCGGAAGTAATTGTAAATCCGGTTACAGTTTTATTTGAAATGGTATAGTTCACATCACCAAAAGAAGCATAACAATGAGGTAAAATGATATAATTAGTTCCATCAGGATAAGGTGTATCAAAAATTATAGGTGTTCCATCCTCATCAACCTCAACCGATCCCTTTTTATCGGCAGAAACTAATGAGTATAATTCAGAAAACATTGAATCAATCCATCCTCTGATAACTACCCAATCTGTTTTAGTGCCTGGTATATCTACTCGTGCCATTTTAAAGCGTTTTTATTTTATCGTTTTTTGCTTGAGAATAATCACCTAATGACTTTGAAGCTATTTGAGAACTGAAAAATGTTTTCAAAGCTGCACCTCCATCACTAGGAATGGGCGACCAATTTTGTAAACTATTTGTAATAGCTGTTATTACTTCATTAGTCTTATCTAATTGTTGTTTTAATTCATTATATTTTACCGCAAAATTTGCATTTCCTCCAATTTCACAGGTTCCATCTGATTTAAGATAAATAGCAAAAGATTCCGATCCGTTTGATTTTTCACTATGAAATCTCAATTCACCAACCTCAGCGAGAGCGTTTTTATTTATTACCCCTATTATGATTTTATCACCTCGGTTTCCTGTATCAGCAAAAATGGCTCTATATCCTGATGGTATATTACCATCAATTCCAAATGGCTGTACATTATATCCTGTTTGTACATCACTATTTCCTAACCTCAACACTTTTATGACATTGATTCCATTCTGAATAATAGTTGATATGACTTTTGATATAATCATGAAAATATATATTTAGGTTCTTCGCCTGTGTATACTTCAGGCAATACACATTTAATTACAGCTGTCGACTTTGTTTCATCACCAGTTAAATCAACAGATTCTACAAACCAACTCGATTTTTTTGCTAGGTAATTTGAAGGGCTCACAACATCAATAATCTGATTAGGTAAAATCATATGGTTTCGCTTTCCATCGAACCAATACCATTCGTTTGTCTCAATCGTTAATTGAATTGCCCTTAATTCTGCTCCTCTTGCCATTTTAGCAGTTAAAGAAATATTGTTATTATTCCCGCTTGATTGTTGCTTAACTGTCGGTCTATAAGTAATTATTAATAGATTATCAACAGTTTCTTCCGTAGGCACATCAGTTTCAAGTTGAGCCTGTCCTTGCAATGTTATTTTTGAGTGTAATTCCTGACCATTTACGCTCAATGAAATTTTATTCGTTGGTTTATTTTCGGTGAAAGTTGCAATTGATTTTTTATTAGTTGCAAGTCTTGTAAATACCAAATCGCCTAAACTATTATGAGTAACAATAATATGCCGTTGCTTGGCTATGTTACAGATATACTCTTTAATCTTTTCATTTTCTTTAGCATTTTGCTGGGGCATTACGGTTTCCTCATCACCACTTAAAAGAGTTTCGCCACCTTCTATTGATCCATCAGGATAAAGGGTATTAACCTCATCAGCAATTTCAGAATCAATAATCAATTTTAATCCAAAAGGCGCAATAAGCTTTTCGGTTATTTCCTTTAAATTCATATTATCCGATTGTAGTGGATAAGTATCTAAAGGTATTTCGCAATCTTCCAGAATTCCCGGTTTAGAATAACCGGCAATACCAGTTAAAGAACTTTCGCCCGCTATTGCAAAAGCATTTGAAAGGATAGTCCCTGTTAATATAACCTTTCCATCAAATAATACTTGACATGCTGGATACGTAAGCGGTTTAAACAATCGCTTATGATCTGGATTATTTATATCAAAAAATCCATCGAATGAAAAAACAGAGGCAACACTATTATAAGTAAGTCCAAGTGCAAACTTGTTGAACTTATTAAAGTTATAACCACCTATTTTTAAAGTCAACTCAGACATATCAGACATAATAAATTATTTTTCGGCCTTTGCGAATATTTAAAAGTTCGTTAAGACCTATATTATTTTGATTAATAAAATCATTCAGGTTACTATCAGCATTATCCAACCCATAAAAACGATGTGTCAAAACGATTGGATTTGAGTCTTTATCAACAACAAATGAACGTTCTTGCTTTGCGCTAAAAGCAATATTATATAAGTTTGATAAGGCTATGTTAACAAGCGAATCTAAAGTATTAATACTATTAAAATTAGGTTGATAAGATTGTGATGAATCTGCCCTATCTGTTTGCATACTATCCAAAAATGCCATATACCTATTGTAAGCATCTAAAAGTAAACTTTGAATACTCAATACATCCGATTTTATTTTATAATCATTAGTGATATTTGTTGATGAGGCAATAATTAGAGAAGCTAAAGTGGTACCTGCAAAATTTTCAACATGTTTTTTGCTCGTTTTTGAACCATCGAACGAAGCAAAAATACTTTCCATAGCTTCTCTAATTACATTAATTCTTGCTAATACTGTCTGAGTAATAGTTGCAGGGTAATTAATTAAAGCTTGCACATCTCTTAAAACCTCAACAGGTGTAAATATTGCCTCATCTAATACAATAATGGCATTTGAAACAAGCTTTTTAAATTTTGCTAGTTCGCTATCTTTTTTAATGAGTTTACTATATGTAGAATCACTTTGATTGACAGTTGCACGCATGGCTATTTTATTAACACCTGCAGTTTGTAAGTCAATTATTTGATTATTGTTTAAGACTGTTTGGATAGATACTAATTCGTCAGTAACAACAATATCGTTTTTTGGCCAACCTTGTAAAAGTGTTTCGAGAACAGGAACTTTAAAAGCTGAACAATTTAAAGCCGCATTATCCTGGCTTAATGATATTGGTTGACATTTAATGTCTCCATAAAATGGATGTTGCACGGTCCACCTTCGGGAATCGCGAGCAGATATTTCGAAATTATTGCCAATAGTAACAGCGTTTTCACCATCAAAGTAAAATTCAAGATCAAATTTACGGGCCTTGGATTTTCTTCGATCAACAAAAGAGCCAGAAACATTCACAAATTCAAACACAGAAACATTATAATCAACTGATTTGACAGCATTTTTCCATTTAGGAGTATATTGCCGTCCATCGCCAGTTATAATCGTAAATACTTTATTTTCTATGTCATCTTGCCAACTCATCCTAAAGCCTTTTCAATTCGTTTTTTTGCATTTTCAATAAAAAAATGATCTTGTTTTCTGATACTAATCAAAGAAGCCTGCTCTAAAAAATGATGAGCATGTAAGTTAATATTCCTGCCTTTTTGATATGATGCAATAGGCGTTTCATTAATAGTAATTCGTTTACTCTTTGTATGCTGACTTATTGAATTAATTTGCATCAAAACAATACCGCTTTTGGAATTTTTAAGTACTAAGGCACCTAATTTAATAGCCATATAAGCATCAGCAATAAACTGTGATTTTATGGAACGTTTTCTATTAGGTGCGCCATGAATTAATTTTCTACCTTGGAAATAATTCTGTTTCCTTACTAATTTCATATTTGAATTACTCACACGGGCTTGGTTCATATAGATAAAAGGCTTTTTCTCTGAACCTCCAAATTCCTGTTTTGTCAATCCTTCAGCAGCTTCAGAACCTTTAGGTGTAATTCCTACTTTACTTTGCATTCCGTTTATTTCCCAACCATCAGCTTTTTGCACACCAGAATGCGAGCGTAAAAAAGACTTATTTCTAATCATAAAATCAGTTTTAAACTTTTCGGGCAACGTAATCTTCAAAACATCAAAAGCAGTATCATTCAATGTTTGACGCACAGCAATAGGCATATTGGAACGGTGCAATTCCCGGAGTTTATCCGTAAACCGTTTTACTTGTGTAGTATCAACATAAAATGAATTCATGACAGTTTTTCTAGTTTTACATTTTGAATCTCACACCATATCTCACCATCTCCTAAATGCCAATTTGAAAAATCTTTAAAAAGCGAAAATACCATCCTGCCACCTGATATATGACCTGTTGAAGTAGTTGTAAAATCATAACTATAGGATCCGCTTGAATTTAAAGTGTGTGTTATAAAAGAAGAGTTACCAGTAAACGCGTCAAATACCATATCTCCTTTATTTGAAGATGTAATGAGATCAAAAGAAACTCTATAATTTGTTAAATCTTCTAAAGTTCCAAAAGGAAGACTTGTATAAGTATCAATTTGTACACTTCCATCTGGATATATATCCGGATTTAAAATCATTTTACAACCTGTGCCCGTTTTAATTAAATTGACTGAAGAATCTCTTCCTATTGTAACATTATCAAATCTACCACTACTATTAGGCCATTTTACCGGTACTGTTGTAAAAGCTCCATCATCTGTCCAACTAGAAAAATTATCTGAATAAATTGGTGTCGATGTACTATCCATTAAGAATATCCCGTCCATTAAAAACATACCATCTTCGAGATAGCTGTAAATAATTTCGGCATAGGTTAGGAATAATAAAGCAACCGTATCAACAGGCTTTAACTTTAAAACAAGCTTTCTGAAATTTGTAATTAATAAGGGCGATATGGTACCAGTAATAAGAAATACTCCCAATGGTGAACTAACATCATATAATTCACCCTTAAAAGCTGAATTAGCTATTAAATCAACCTCAACCGAACCCATTTCAGTATCTAATCCATGTTCATTGTCAATATCATGTTGAAATGAAATGCCAATTATTAAATTAGAATCGGTATTTTCTTCAATAGTAATATCAAAACCAGCTAATTGTAATTGAGCTTCAATATATCTGTAGTTTTGCCGGTTTAAAAAGTTGCCTGGAAATTGATATTTTCTGAGAATAATATTTTTACGATCTTCTAAAGGAACAAATTGAGGTGCTATGGGTAAATTCAATCTTCGTTCCCATTGAGTTGCATCATCAACCGTGAAATTATCATTATCAGGTAAAATCCTGGAAAGTGTCGATAAAGCAAAATTGATAGCCCGAACTTCCGATTCATTTAATCCTTTTAAAAGCTTTTCAAAATTACTTCCATGCGGAACTTTCCAAGCCCTGCCAGTTGGTAAAAATTGCTTCGTTAACTTTAATATGTCTGGTACACCTATCATGGAGTTACTAAAGTTTCTAAGTAAGGATAATGACCATAAGTGCCTGGAACACTACCGAACTGATATGATGAATAAGAAATGCCCCCTATTTTAATTTCGATACTCGAAAAGTTTATTCCGGATCCAATAGCTGAAAAAACTGTGGCAATAACTTGGGATAGGAAAACAGTATCATTTTTATTTTCACCATCAGCACCAGCGATATATGGCCGGATGTCATAAAATAATGCAGTTAATGCACTCTGTATAGCTGTAGTAATAGGAGTAGATTTATCAGATAAATCCGATATTGTAATAGTAACACCAACCGGTATCACTGAAATAACTTCAAGTTGAACCTGAGTTGGACGGCGCCCACGTTCATTTAGTGATTTTGTTATATCAGGATCAAAATCAATAACATTAACAACATCAGTTAAAAGTGAATTAGGTGCAACACCTATGGGTTGACCAGGTTCGCTATCAGGTGGAAGAGCCTCAACATAAACCTGAACAATATAAATTGCACCATTCTTTGCATAAGGGAAAACGGTTCGTACACCTTCAGCATCGGCAGCCCAAATACGATAATCAGTTGCAGCACCTCCTTGTGGCTCTAATTGAAACGATTGAAGTATTTTATTTCGATATGTTTCCAAAGTTTCTGCATCTACAGGTGTTGTGTTAACCGAAGCAACTACAGCTTTACTATTTACATTAATAATTGGAGCTGTTGCCTCAACTTCATCGCTTGCCTGTAATACCGAAATTGCACCGGGTGTAAGAGCTCTTATCTGAACTTGTCCGGTTGTGCCAGTTAAAGTAACTGCTGAAACAACTTCATATAAATAATTGGGACTTGTTGAGCTTAATGAACTTTTAAAAGTAATATCCTTTGCTATAATTCCACCTGTTATACCAGTTACATTAATGATATATATTCCCGCTTGAGCAGGATAAGGATCACGATTTAATTTAACGCGGCCAAAACGTTCTAATGTACCCCCTTGCGATTCACTGTCGGCAGTATCAACAAAGATATTTTTCTGCACGGATGCTATAAGTAAATAAATCAATTTGATTTTTGCAGCTTGAACTAAAGCCAAAACACGTAACATGACTTTACCATACCATGTAACTGATATATCAAGCTTAATCCTGATATCATTTTCAATCTGACTTTTTAAATCGCTTATAGAAGGTATATCAGCCATTATATTGTAATTTCTTCAATTAGTTCCTGTTTTATTGCATTCCAAATAAAATCAGCATTTGCCTGGTTAATTTTATCGGATATAATCAATTTGTCTGTTCCGTTTATTGAAACTTCGCTGCTTACATCAGCTATATCTGATAAATATTCGATGTCTTTTTTCGAAACCTGAGCTAATGCAATGCGTCCGGCACTTGTTAATGGAGTATTATTTAAAGTCCGCTCAAGTCCGCTATTCATTTGTGCATTAGGATCATTAAGAAAAAATGAATTGCCCCACCAATCAGCGCGCTCAATGCCTGCAATTTCTTCACCAGTTGTAGAAGCCTCAACATTTCCCCCAAAATGAGCCAGATAAGCTTGATTTGATAAGCCGTCAATGATTTCAATATCACCGTTTTTAAGTGAAATATCACCGCCATTACCACTCTCATATATCATTATATCTGTCATTTTACTGATGAAGTTGTAATTGGTATCATTGCAAGATTGCGTTTTAAAATCGCATCCTTATCAGTTTTATTAGTCAATTGAATATCTATCTGATTTTTTTTAATCTCTTCATACCGGTTATTTTGCGTTTGTGTTGTGGCTGCAAGTGTATTGACAGGTTTTTTTTCTTCAACTAAACCTTTATCTAAATCCTGCCTGAAGTTTGCAATTGCCATAGATCCTTTGGCGGCAAAGCCCATTCCAGGTATTTTACCAACTGCAGCCAGTATAACTTCAAGAGGTTTCAGAATAAATGATAATAAGGCTCTTCCAACAACTTTTAGTCCATTCAATATACCTCCATCAGAAAAAGCCTTTTTAATAGCTTTCCATCGATCTTGCATAAATGAAATTAATTCAACCACTTTCATAATGGGAAATACAAAACTCAATATTTGCCATATGGCTGAATTGCTGAATTCGTCAACTTTTTTCTTTACTTTATCCCAATAAACTATCATCAATACAATTGCGGCAACGGCAGCAATAATTCCCATCACTATCCAAGTAATAGGACACGCCCAAAGAGCTGCATTAAATAACCATTGTCCAATAGTTACAGCTTTAGTAGCAATATTATAACCAGTTAAAGCAGCTGAATTTGCACCTAATGCAACGGGTAAAGCTTTTTGAGTTACCATAAAAATACCAGTAGCAAAATTGGCAGCCATAATTGCTAACTGAATACCTTTAAAGGCAATCGAAACCCCTTTTAAAAGTAAATTAGTAGCAACTAAAAGGAGAATCGCTTTTATGATTGTATCAATATGATTGACAATAAATTTAAGAATAGGCAATAAGGCTTTACCTGTATTTTTTATTTTTTCAATGAAATCATGAACTTTGGTTTTAATAAGTTCCCTATGACTTTCGATCCATTCCGAGACAGTTTCCATATAAGCCTGAATAACTGGAATAGCTTCTTTCATAAGCATAGTTTTAATGCCTGAAATAGCATAATTCATTCGTTTATACGATTCAATAAACTTTTCCTGTTTTTCAACTGCTTCGTTTGTTATTGCACTACCATATTTAGAAGCTTCTTTTCGTAATTTTTCAAGTCCCTCAACACCATCATTCATCATATTAATCATAGGCATACCCCCTTTGCCGAAAGCTGCCGTAGCTAAAACAGCTCGTTTTGTAGGATCCTTTATCCTATCCATTGCCTGAGCAACTATTTCAAAAGCTTGTCCGGTATCTTTTGCAGTTCGTAATTGATTTCGCAATCCAGGATCAGTTTTTTTCAAAAGCATATTTAAAGGACCTATACCCAATTTTAACCCTCCAACATTTTTATTTAGCTTATCCAAACCGGAGGTTAACGAATCAACATCAATCCCTTTTAAATCGGCTGCATATTTTAATTCCTTAAATGTTTGGGCTGAAATACCAAGGCGTTTACTCGTAAGTGCTATTTTTTCGCCACTTTCCGCGACAGCCATAGCACCTTCAACTATTTTTTTGCCAAATTCATAAACTCCAAGCCCCACTAACATTCCTTTCAGATTGAAAATACCATCTTGGATACCGGACATTTTCTTTTGAAATGAACCAAAACCCGTTTGAACTTTTGCAAATCGTGAAGTAATACCACTTTCAAAAGCAACCATAGAAGCTCCCATACGCTGAACTGGTGCTGAAAACTTATCAACTGCTCCAAAAATTGTATTTATCGAAAATGCTGCCATTACTTATCTTTTATTTCCTTCTCTTGCTCAAGAGCATCGTTATACCAGTAAATAAGCCCGTACCAGTCTGATTCATCTAAATAAAGTTTTTCAATCTGCGAGGGTGTCCAGTGAAAGGTACGGGCAACTGATTTTATTAAAACATCCAAACTCTTTATATCACCCTCGCTTAATAAAAAGCCGAAATAACTGTGCAAATAGAATAATCAATTGATCCCAAAGCGCGAATATTACCTCCTACCTCGTCAGTTAAAGCAGCTATTACTGCAATTTGACGACCATTAGAATCATCAGCTTTTAATTGTCCCATTTTTGCCTGTAGTTCACCTGCAGTTATTCTATTTTTGAATGTCAATTTTGAAAGTGATATTGCATTTTTAAGAGGTTCACGCAAGATCAGATCAACCCCTAAATCTTCATTAATCACAATATAACCTTCGCTAATAGCGCAAACCATTTCTTTTACTATCGACTCAGCATCACCTTTTCTGCGGGTTCCGGGAAGTTTGCGAGCTTCAAACCAATCATCAAACTCTTTTTGTGCAATTTCTTCACTTACTTTTTCCATTATTAAGAGATTTTAGATAATAAGCCTCCACCAGCTATTTTAATTTTCATAGTTGCATCTTTCGATGAACTTTTTATTTCACCTACCGGCTTGCCTTTACCACCCCAAATAGTGCCGTTATAATGAGTAAATGTCCAATCTGCTAATATGGGGCTACCGCTTAATTTGGAAGCCTGAAGATTTTCATCCTGCGAGGCAGTATCCCAGGCAACAGTTCCTTCCATCGACCAGCGTTTTCGACTTATTGAATCAATCATTTGACCGTCTCCGGTTGCACCGTCCTCTTTATCTTCCGAACGATACCCCCCTTGGTCAACGGTTAAATCTTCACCTGATTTTGGAAACCAGTTACCCGATCCTAATGTCGGGTGTTTATAAGAAATTTCGAGTATATCACCACCTACAAACATGGTTTTAAGTTTTTAAGATTAATTACTACCAAAATTAAACCCTGCTTCAGCATCGGTTGAAGCGATACGCACTGTTCCAGTGCGTTTGTAACGAAAAAATGTTTCGAAACGATCAGGATTAGTCGAAGAAATACCAACGGTAATGCTATTCTTCATAAAATCAGCATCAGCACTTAATGCACGTGAGGCTAAATCATCCGAATAGCTGCGAAGTTGTTGTTTCCAATCCTTAGGTTTAATAACATTGGCTACATTTACACTCTGATTGTCGTTTGTGATTGTTTTACCAATTACAAACGCTTGCTCGAGTAAAAAATATCCATAACGGACATTGAAATCAAGCATCAGATTATGAGGGTACCTAAAAGCAGGAGGTAATTCACCGTCTGGGTGATAAGTGGTTACAAAATCCATAACCTGATAAACACCGGCAACCAAATCAACGGTTGAACATCCGGCTTTAACCAAATAATCGCGTTGATTGTAATCAGACATATCACCTATTGCGCCATTTACTGGCACTGGCATATCAGGATAAGATTTACCGCTTATATCCAGATGAGGAAAATCCTGTGACATCTTTGCAAATAAGAAAGCCATATTTGAAGCTGCTTCCCATGAGAAACCTTCAGAGTTTGGAGCTGGCGCCAAAGCATTTGTTACCTGAGTTTTTCTTCCACTTGCATCGGTAATAGCCGCCAAAGTAGCTGCCGTATCTTCAGTACTTCCCCAAATAGCTATAAATGGTTTGAATATGGTTGCTCCATATCGGCCAGTTGGCAAATCAGGATCAGGAACACCGTTAGCAGTTTCAAGCGTTGCGTGTGTTGCAGATCCATAAGGATTAATAACAATTGTATTCCAACTACCACCAAAAGCGGTTAAAGCGGCTGAAATATCAGCGGCGCCGATTCCGGCAACTTGAGTGTGTGAATAGGTGATACCACAATCATTATTATTATCATCGAATCGTAATACTAATTCGGCTGATGTAGCACCCTTCCACTTACTTGTTAGAATAAGTGAAGTTTCAGAACCTAACGAACCTCCATTTGTTGCAACTACTGGTGATCCTGGCACTGCATTAATTGCCGCCTTATATTTGGCATACAATAATGCAGGCGTATCACCTTTTACTACCGAAATAGCGTAAGGTATACCATCAACATTATCACGACCATTTATCACAGCGTAATGCGTTGCATTATCGGTTGCGGTGGTCGAAAGTGTGATAGTTGCCGTAATTACCGTATTGGTTGCACCACCTGCAGCAGTTTGAGGGTAAATAACGGTTGGTATTCCACCAACGCCATCATTACCTTGTGGGCGCAAAATGCGCATGATGTTATGAATCTGTGAGCCATAACCGTATTTTTTACCTACGGCATCAAGACTTACAGCATCATAAGGCGTAGTATCTAAGTTCGTCTCATTGGCCGTATTTGGCATTCCTAAAATAGCAATGCGCTGCGGTAGATTGGGCGAACTTGTATTGAAAAAGCCCTTTTTGAGTTTATATCCGACTACTCGGCTTACTCGGTCAGAGCCTACTGCTGAGCTTATCATTTTTTTAAGGATTAGTGTAAATAAATTTGTAACCTTTATCTGTAGCCTCTAATTTGACTACTGTACTATAACTACCTGCTTGAATTGGATTAATACCTGATGATTCCTCATGCATATCAACTTGTAAAATAATGCGAGCCATACGCGAGTTAATAGTGTCGTGCTGGTCATCTTTTTGGGCAAACATGATCGATTTAATTGACCGCCTTTCGATAAAACCAGGTGCAAAACCAAGTTTATCATAAACAGGATTTTGAAGAATAGCACGAATAAGACCAATTAATCGGTGAAGTTTGGCGCCGGACAAATAACAACCATCATCGTCACCTTTTTCCAGAGCATTTACCCAAACATCTATGGCATAATTAACACTATTGCGTTGTGAAATTGGAGTCTGATTATCCAAATCCATCTTTAAAATGCCAACTTCAATCGTATTTTCTTCAACTCTGTCAATAGGTGTAAAACGTTCAATCCAAACTCCTGCAGTTAAATCAAGATCAGGAATTAAAGGAGTTGTTTGTGTGGCTGGTATTCCCCAAAGATTAGCCTGATTGTCTAGTTCAATCTTCAATATCGCACCGATTTGATCGCGCACAAACTCGAAATTTGACGGTACGATAACAACATCAATTTTCGAATGAATCGAACTAATATCTATCAAACTAACTTGCGGCATAGTCTCCTAAAAAACAGGTTATAGATCCAATAGTCTCATCAGGCATTTGCTCTTTAACACGCATGTATTTTAAAATGCCCGTACTATCTTTATAATCAACAAAATGATTAACTAAATTAACTTCACCTTTTGCGTTACGCACAGGATAGTTAAAAGCAACCAAATCAGCTTCAATTATAGTAATACGGGCATTCTTAGAATTGATCGGAAGTCCATCGGTACTTAACGAAACAAAATGTTTTGCAGCCATGCCCTGAACGGTAATAGAAGTAATGGAATCGCCATTGTAAACAAAAGCTACCGGAGAGGTCAAAGTAATAGCCACTTTCGACCACCCGGAGTTTGTGAACCTTCTAAAATCATTCATGACTGATTGCATATCCATTTTAAACAGGATTTACAGTTTCGTCAACTTTCCCGGCATCATCCTTTGAAGCATCGGCAGGCTGATCGATTGATTTGCCTTTTCCGGGTTTGCCTTTTGGGGCATCTTCTTTTGGGGCATCAACGTCAACCAAATAACCACCTTTTACCAACTCAGCTGCGACACCCTGTGGAAAATTATTATCCTCCACAATGTCACCAGCTTTATAGGTAATCTTGTTGATACCTTGTACCCGCAAGACAACTACTTTGTATTGTGCCATTATTCCCAAAATTTGAAATAAAGTTTATCCACTTTAAAAATGAACCCTTTGTTATCTGATTTTACCAATACTTGCCAATACCTATATTGCTTGGCAGTAGAAGTTTCAGAAAGATTAACCGTTGTATCATGCTTTAAGGTCCATGCTTTGGTAGTAATTGAAGTCCATGCAACTTGATCAGTCCAAACTTTGCCCTGTAATGTCACAACAGTACGTTTTCCGGTTCCACCGATTGAATCTAAATGGATCATTATATCATATTTTAAAGGACCTTTCGATTCCTTTAAAATAGTATAATACCAAGTTGAATCAGTTGCAGTAGTTGCATTGGCCGTGGTTGTGAATTGGTAAAACGTTTGATCATATCCAAGTGGACTGTCAGCCGTGGAAGATTTCTGAGCATTTGCCATTAAAAAGCAAACGCAAAAACTGAATAAAAAGAATAGTTTTTTCATTTTCTTATCCTCCTATAATTGAATTGCTTGATACTTTAGCAGAATAGATACGATCCACACTTACCGGAATTGCTAACCCTGCGGAAAGAATTTCAAATACATGCTTTTTATGGAATGGATCAATATAATTGTTGATCACATAATCAGCAGCAGTTTGTGAAATCAATTGAGGAAACTCATCACTACGAGAATCCCGAATGATTGCAGGTACACCGGCAAAACTCATTACAAACTTTCCTGAATTGGCTGGTAAGAAAATAGCTGTATCAGGATCGATATATGGTTGCATTGTACCTGTTGCATCTTCGTAATATTCCGGATAGCTCCAAATATTGAACAAATACGAACCTGCAGCATATTGACCATGTAGAACTGCGCCCAAAGCATCAGCTTGTGGCATATGCAAATCAATCAGCTTAATGTAAATATTGTAATTGGTTTGCTTAATCTTTGGATTGCTTTTAAATGCTTGCAAAGCGCGATCACCCATAATTACATTAAATACACCGTCTGATGCTTTACCGATAGTACGTAGATTAAACCCAGCTGCGATAAATCCAACTTCAGGATCAACGGCTGGATTATTCCAGTAAGTTCCAACACCACCGTCTACCATCATGCCAGCTTTACGCTTATAATCGATATTATCGCCTGATTTTAACTGAACAATTCCGCTTTCAAAAACTTGCGCGGCTTGCAATTCGTAAGCACGTTCGATTTTGTAACGTAAAATCATCAGTTTTTCAACAGCGCTTTCGATAACTGAGGTAACTGTATTTACATTTGCAGCCAAAGCATTCTGGCCAAATAGTAAATCGTACTTATCGAGCTCAGTTGCATCGAAATATTCATTATAGAAAGGAGGTACGAACAACTTTTCAGTATGTCTCGAAACCTGATTTCTATTACCGTTAGTACCACGAAGAACATCAACGGCTACCTTTTCAGTACCTCTGCGAACTTCGATAGAAACTTCTTTAGTGTCACTTACTTTTTTTGTGAAAAAAGAAGTCAAAAAGTTTTTTGGAGTTAAATCCAAAAGCTCGTTCCAGCTTGCTACAAGCTCACGAGTAAATACGCCCCTGGCGTCTTGAATAGGTATCATGATAGTTTAATTATCAGTTTTGGTTAATTCATCACTTGCGGCAACTTCAATGCCTAAAGATTCGCCTGCAATGCGATCGCGAATAGTACGATTGCTTACAATAGTATCCAAGGTATCAGTACCATCTAATGTTAATAAGGCTCCATTTACACGACCTCCAATACAAATGTCAACATCTGCATTTGTTCCATTAACAATAGTGACACTTTCAGCAAGTACACCAACAACACTAATGTTGCTTGTGCCTGATTTGTAAACCTGATAAGTTGCACCAACTGCACCTATAAGCATACCGGCAGTTAAAACTAAATCCGATCCTGAGGCATTCGCAATATTTACCTTGCGATATTGGTTGTTCCACAGGAAGATTTTCGAATAATCATAATCAAAAGTAACCTGGTTACGTGTTTGATTTCTGGAAGTAACTGAGCTCATGATTAAAATACTTTAGATTTTAAATCTTTGTTCTTTGCTTTTACCTGAGCCAAAAAATCTTCAACTGCGGTTTCTTCCTCAGTCTTGTCTTTAGTTTCCTCAGTTGTTACTGATGGTATTTTACCATCTTTGTTGATAGCGGCCACTTTAACAGCAGCTGTGATTTTTACAGTCATTTCAGCCAATACAGCTCCATTAACTGCTTTTGCAGGGTCTTTAATCGAAGCAATCACATTGTCTTTATCGTAATCGATAAAGGCAAGCCATGCCTGTACCCTTTCCCGTTCTGCGGTTTGCCCTTGAGCTATGGCAGCGCTATAAATTTCGGGATGAAGCGCTTTAAATTCTTCAATTGTCATCTTTTTTGGTTTTGGTGAATTATTATTTGGTTCGCCTGTCGCTGGTTTTCCACTGCCTTGTGGTGTCTCTTCACTTCCTCGTTTAGGGACAAAAGCAACAAACTTTTCATTAAATGCTTTCATTTCATCAGGATTAAGCCTGATTACATCATTTATTAAGCCTATCTTTTTGGCATCTTTGGCCGAAATCCATACGTCTTTAACCTTCTCTCCGTTAAAAACATCATTCATTGTGCAACCGGTAATTGATTCAAACTTGGCTATATCCAAACGCTTTTCCATTTGGCCGCGAAGGTCTTTATTGATGGAATCTAAAAGTTTTTGGTCATCTTCAGATTCAACATAACCATCAGCCCGGTGAATAAGAAACTTTGTTACTTCCAAAGCCTGAACATTATCCATGTATAATAAAAGATAAGCAGCCATAGATGCGGCATGTCCATAGACTTTTGCATTATTTTTACCCGAACGTTCTTTTAAAACACCTATGGCCGTCCATCCTGCAAAAACAGAACCGCCTGGACAATTCATAAGAACTGTTAAATCTTCATCTTTAGGAACACAGGCAACAGCTCTGCAAAAATCTTCGCAGGTAAAATCAAACATAGGTAACATAAGATAAACCTGATTATCCTGTGTTGCCATTGGATTAGGTATATTATCCTCAGTTTTCTGTTGAGCAAAAGCAGTAAACTTTTTTAACCGCATGTCGATTTTATTATTCATTGTCAGCTGTTATTAGGGTTTCTTTGACCACCTGAAAAAGTGCATCTTTATTTTTTTGTTTATTATCAATTGGCAGTTGTTGTGGTTGATTATTTTTCAAACCTTCAGTTAATTTCTGTTCGGTCTTAACCTTGGTCATAATGGTTGAAAAATCACCACTTCCTAAAGTTTCCGTTTCTTGGTCATAAGAAGAGAGCGGAGTTATATCATCGCCCAATCTCATGCGTGCGGCAGCAACTTCTTTAATAGGATCGATTTGGGGAGCATTAGTACCTAACCAACGTGACTGTCTATAAGCTTCTAAAGCCATGATATTATTATCATTCATAGCCTTTATATAACCAGGAGCTTGAAATTTTGCAGTTAAAACCTGAATTTCAAACCACATATTATAAATAGGTTGGTAGAACTGATCTGAAAATTTAGTCCTATCCGTTTTCATGGTATATTCCCAATCCTTTATGGCAGCACGTGAGGCAGAATAATTGCTATTATACATAGCCATCGCAACCTCATAAGGTATCCCCACGGCTGCACAAAAGGATTTTGCGTTTGTTTCGTAGAAATCTTTAAAATATAATTGGGTTTCATTTTTAAGAGCTTCAAGACTTGAATCTATTGGCATATTAAAAACTTGCTTATTGGTGGTAGTTGCTATTTTAGTTGCAGCGGCCTCATAAGCATCTATACTTTTAGTTTCTGGTGCTTGACCCATACCCATTTGCTGAGATTGTGCCAATTTTGATAATAAAGGACTTTCTCCGGTAGAATTAGTACCATGTTTTACCCAATATGCTACTTTTGCAACCTCTTCAGCACTTCCAACGGTAGCTTCTTTGTATCTATCGAGCTTTTTTATAGTCTCTAAAACTGACGAAAGCATTGGAAGCCCGCGTGTATTATCGATGCGATAACGCGATCCATACACTAAAAAGGCCATTAAATTGCCTGATTCTTTGCCTATTCTTGGTATTCTGGTTGATTTTCCTAACTGATTTTGAACAAAATAAGCAATATGTTCCATGTTTTGGTTCATCTCAACACCATGTCGAATGAAATTACCACCATCGGAAGCTATTTTAAACCATTCTGAATTGAAATAAGGGCTTATAACATGCGAACCATCTACTAATTGAACTGTAACAAAGTTATTATCTACCCTAAGTATTACTAAAACATCACCTCCAACCTTTGCATTCTTATGAGCCTCATAAGCCATATGATCTAAAGGCATCATCTTTGAAAAATCAGAATGACGGCTATCTGAATAAACTGTAAATCTTGCTTCGATCTGTTTTATCAGTTCTGAAGGGTCTATGTTGATACCTTCCTGTTGTAAGACTATTTGATTAGGCTCTGGTTGTACTTTTAACCCCGTTCCAATAGTCCAAAGTGAACTTTTGTTAATAATTATCTGTGCAAGTTCACTTTCGAGAAAGGCTTGCCATGATCTTGTGCGCAGATAATTGTATTGAAGATTGTAATTTTTAGCGGCTCCCATTTCGCCCGGTGTCTTTTCGCCGGTATATGGAGCAAAATAAATAGGAGGGTAATAGTAATATTGTTGCTGATAGTTCGCCTGTACCTGTTTCAATTCGTTTTGAATCGACTCAAGCTTTTTGGTATTCGTTAATTTCTCTTTAAAATCTGCGAACAATCCCATTGCTTTGTACGGCTTCAGCGTCCGCAAGTCTTACAACCCGCGTACCGGTTAATTGTGATTCAATTCTATTTGCAATTGCTTCGTAAGCTGTAATAGCCTTTTGTATTTGTTCTGGTGAACGATAACGAGTTGATATTTGAATTTGACCATCATTTAAGGAATACGAATCAACATCTGAGTTTGCAGCTGCTAATAATTGTTGATTTTCAAGCGCAGTTATAATCTGCCAAATACGGTCATAACGTGCTTTTAAGCCCTTAGAATCAATAATATATTCGTATTCTGTCATTAAGGCTAATTATTTTTTACAAACTTACTTACTTTTAACGGTCATAAATCATTGATTACAAAATGGATACAAGCGACTACATTGTATTACAAAAAGAGAAACTTTTTTACTATCTTTACGTATAACGAAGTGTATATAAACACTGGTATATGAAACGTTTTTTTGCAATATTAATCATCATAATTAGTTTGAATTGTCAAGCTCAAAATGACCATTTGAAGTATGCAGCTTTCAATGTGGTTACTAATGGCATTATAGCTGGTATTGGTTCGGGTATTCATAAAAAAGAACATGAAACATTTTTTCATGCTTTCGGTCAAGGTGCTTGGAAAGGCGCAACCGGAGGAATGCTAAACTATTACGGCATGCGATTAGTTGAAGTGTCAGCAAATAATGATAATCTTAACTGGATTTGGCCGGGGAGAATCATTAACGCTTTAGGCTCTTCAATTACTTATAATGCAGTTAAGAATGACAAAATATGGTCATCATTTGCTATGAATGTATTCTTTATGAATGTTCAATATGATGGCAAGGTTCATTTAAGGGTTGATCCTTTGAGTTTGGGATATGCTACTGTTTTGACTTTTAGGAAGGATATGAGATTTGATTTTAAAAATAGCTTATTGACAGGTAGTACTTTATTTGAGCAAAAGGCAGATACTTCAACATTATATACTATAGAATCCGGGCATTTTGGAACTGCTTTTGGAAATACCACCTATTATAAACCAGCAAAAGAATATTTTTATAACTATTCTGATAAAGGAGAAACATTTATAAATGATGGAAATTCTTATTTTGTATTAACTTCAACAAGAACAATAAAAAACATTACAATAAATACAATATGCCATGAATTAATACATAATTTTCAATATGAAGATTATTATTATCTAAACGGGTTAGGTGTTAGTAGTCTTAAAATTAACAAATACCTATATATTAATTTAAATTTTGGTGGTTTATACTTCCTGAATAATTTAGGCGGTTATGATAATAATTATTTTGAAAAAGAAGCCGATTTATTTGGGAAGGCAAATTATTATAAAAACAATAAATCTTTTAATTAAAGTTTTATAATAAATGCTGCTGCAAAAAATGGAGGCCTATTTTCATGAGCATCTCCACTTCCAGAATCATCTATGCTTATTCCTGTTTCGCTTGAATCGATTGATATTCCAGTTGTATTTGAATCTGCTGATTGGCTTCCAGGATCATATATACCCCCTCCGGACGGCCCACCAGTATTAGTTAGTGAAATATTTAATTGAATTGCATTATTTACAGTATGCCCATGTCCAGGATCGGTAATAGCATGTCCATGTCCAGAATCGGTAATAGCATGTCCATGAGTTGGCATTTCTGCTTCAGTTAATGTATGTGTTTTACTACCTCCTGTTTTTCCTAATGCATTATAATCAGGATCAGCATCATCATAATTAACAAAGAACTTTCCAGCTGCACTTGGTGTCCCATTTTGTCCATTCATTAGAGCCCAGCCTAACCATTTATTCTTACCCAACCCGGTACTATCAAAATTATCAGTTAAATTACCATACCAATTTAATATTGTACCACTTGGATATATTACTTTTTTTAAAGCATCTACCAATTGATATCCATTAGCCACATTATCAGGATTACCATTAGCAGTTATTCCAGCATCAATAAGCAATTTCTGAAAAAACTGAATTATATCGCCGTAAATTTCCTCAACAATAGGAGAGCCTACAACAGCAGGATTGGCATTATTATCTTTGTTTCTTATTTTGCCGTTTGGGTAATTGGTAGTTGTACCATCAACATTTGGGACATTTTTTAATACTCGTGCCATAATAAAAGTTTTTGTAAAATTAATCCTAATAATTATCAATTACTTAATTGAGTTAAAACGGATACATTGTAATACAAATTATAATAATCAATAATTTTGCAAGAAACTGCTATGAAAAAGATAATTAGGGAAACAAAAGGTTCTCCAATTCCAGTTAGATTTAAACCGTCAATTGAAGAAAAGCTTCGTAGAAAATCAATACAAGAAGATCGTAGTTTAAATTACCTCATTGAAAAAGCAGTTGAAAAGGATTTAGCACTAACAACTAATAAGTAAGATTATGAAATGGTTACTAACTCAGATTTCATTAGCACTTTATTCAATCTACACAGCTTACAAAAAACACCAAGCACGGCAAGCTCATAAGTTAACCGGTAGGCAATATCACGTGGTGCCTTCTACCAAAAGCCGATTGAAAGTAGTTAATAATGATTTTGTTAATTATTACAATCAGGTTGCAAAAAAGACAGGGCACAAGAAAATTACTATTTATGATTTGCTGAAGATGAGTGTTTATACGGTAGGAGGGAATATGCCAACTTCGTATTATAAAATTAAAGGAAAATATAATTATTTCTTTTTCATCATTTCAACATATTTACCCCAGTCTGGATATTTAATACCAGCTTCTTTGCATATCAACTCTACAAATATATCCCGTAAAGCAATTGAATAAACCCGGCAATCCCAAAAGTGGTTTGCAACAGTACTATGTCGCTTTTGCCATTTATGTCCAATCTCAGATCCATCACTATTTAATTGCTGTACCTTATGTTCACTTTCGAATTGAGTAAAGAAGTTTTTAACCGTATACTTACCATCTGAAGGTTCTGGAAAGTTCATAAAACAATCAGGTTGTGTTAATCCGCTTCCTTCGTGCCAGCGCAATTCCATCTTATCTGCAAGTATATCCTTTAACATATTTACCTCTAACATATAAAGATTAGTCTTTTCACTGCTTTTTTTAAAGCTATGTTTATCGATTCCTATACGTCTTATCTTGTCTGGCTCTCCTTTAATACCAATTGTTAGCAATGGAGTAGTTAATTGTTGGCAAATATCAATAAATGAGTAAGCATAATGTGTAAAATTACCAGTATCTACTGCAACTGCGTATATCGGAAGAAAGCCTCCTTTATCTGTTACATACTGTTTTTGCAAAACATCTCGCAAAAATATATCCCAAACATTAAGGGGCTCGTTATTTCGATATGTATATTGCTGTCTTTCTTCTTTTGTACCCATTCGCTGAAAGGTTCCGATGCTTCCTGCATCAATTGAATAAGTTGAGCCATTTTCAGCGTGAGCCAATACTTCATAATCTAACCTGGCATCATCAACAAATCCGTTTAAGTCACAAGTGCAGGTAAGCATTACAATCATGCCATTACCGTCTTGCTCGGATAGCATTACTGGAACTTCACCTATTTTATAGCTCCTGGTATTCTGGGTAAGTTGTAAAATCTTTGGGGCTTTGCCACGTTCTTCATATGTTTGAGCTAAACATGTATTCAAAAACGTTTTAAGTTGTCCTAAATTAGGCTTTGCGAGTAATCCATTTGGATAACATTCTAACCATTTACGCACATAATGTAACCAGGAGTACATGCCAGGGGGAGAATAGAGCGAAGAAATGTTATAGGAAAAATATCCGGGTTCACTTGCTTCACATGTAGGTATCCAAATGCCATGCTGTAACATTTCCTGTTTATGCTTTTCATAAAACAATTGCCCGCATTTCTGGCAAACGTACCCCACACTTTTATCAATTAGTTTACCATGGTCGTTTAGTTCAAAGTGAATACCTCCATATTCATTATCTTCACCTAATATTTTTTCCCTCCATTTCAGTGGAATAAACTCACCGCATTTTGGACATGGTACATTGAAGTATCTTTGATCACCAAGTAAAAAAACATTTTCAATGTTGGACCGTCCTTTTACTGTTGGTGTCGAGATGTAGAAAAGTTTCATTTTAAAGGCGTATGAAGCAAAACGCATTTCTACAAGGCTTCTAAAACTTCCTTCGTTCTTATCTTCTATTTTGGCCGCGTCAAAATCATCTATAAAACCATACATTAAGGACCGGTTACGTAGCTTATTTGTATTGTTTACACCATCGGCCAGAAGAAAACCGCCCGCAAACTCCTTACTTGTAGATGTATCACCGGTGCGTTGGTTAGTTTTTCTAATGGTATTTGGCCGTATTAAGTGACGCAAACCGCAAGAATCTATCGCTTGCTCAAGTCTTTTCTCAACAACTTCCTTCGTTAACTCCTTATCACCGCACATAAAAATGATAGGTCCGGGGCATTCTGATATAATCCAAACGATACCACCCTCAATTACGCCAGCCGTAAAACCAATCTGAGCACCTTTCATTACTGCTATAACTCTGGCCGGGTCATCAGGCGAAAGACGGTTAATGATTTCTTTAAGGTATGGGTTTTTATTGAATGAGAATTTACCTTGCCAAGCTGAAACATCTGAAGTCATTGTACGATTAGCCTCAACATAATCACTCGGCTTTATGTCAGAAAGCTTAAATTCGTTTGAATCAATTAAGCGAAATCCTTTTTGAAGTAAATCATTTGTAAGTATTTGAGAAGCGATCATGCTTTATCTTCAGGTTTATAATTTTGCGCAGCTGTAATCAAATCTTTCTTAGCTGCTTCTTTTGCTTGAGCAGTAGATTCATTAATAGTTTTTTTAAGAAGCCCCCGGAGTTCTGCCATAGTTACGCGATCTGCTGCAAGCCTATTGCATATTTCAACTGTATAATTATCGGAAGTATTATAAAATGAGCTCACGATCGAGCGTAAATAGATACCAAAAACATTAATTGCATAATCAATTGGGATAAGTTCACCAGCCTGAATCTTGTTTTTAAGCCGTAAACCTTCAACCTCTTCATGTAATTTTTGTTCCCTGAGCTTATCAATATTGATTGCAACATTAAAAGCTAAAACAGTTTGGGGGTCTTTTGTCTGTTTTATAGATTTAATCTTCTCAGTTGTGTCCTTAAAATCTTGTGTTGCTTCTGGTTTTAAAGACTTTGGTGTGATTATTTCTTGCTCTATTGGTTGTGAAACCTGTTTAATAGCTTCTTTTGCTTGCCTGGAAGCAATGAAAAGTTTATTGATTGGATTTGATTCGTCAATAAGACCATCTGTAATTAAAATCTTACCTCGCTTTTGATAGGTGTATACATTATTACGAGTTATGTTATATTTATCAGCAAATTCGGAGGCTTTAATGAATCCCATACTGAAATTTTATATTGTAAAAGTACACAAATTTAAGGTGTTGTATACAACCTAGTATACAGTTTTAAAAAATGGGTCAAGTGTGTGAAAAACGAAGTACGCAACGTAT
>Ga0265336_10000177_pt1 | contig 44667 bp, 57 predicted proteins | sample 42119metaG_FD_193583 | JGI IMG/M metagenome (GOLD analysis project Ga0265336, IMG submission 193583) | Rhizosphere microbial communities from Carex aquatilis grown in University of Washington, Seatle, WA, United States - 4-21-19 metaG | ecosystem: Host-associated > Plants > Roots > Rhizosphere...
TCGCGCCGACCAGTCTCGCGCCGACCAGTCTCGCGCCGACCAGGCTCGCGCCGTCCAGGCTCGCGCCGTCCAGTCTCGCGCCGTCCAGGATCGCGCCGTCCAGTCTCGCGCCGTCCAGTCTCGCGCCGTCCAGGATCGCGCCGTCCAGTCTCGCGCCGTCCAGGCTCGCGCCGTCCAGTCTCGCGCCGTCCAGTCTCGCGCCGACCAGTCTCGCGCCGTCCAGTCTCGCGCCGTCCAGTCTCGCGCCGACCAGGCTCGCGCCGTCCAGTCTCGCGCCGTCCAGTCTCGCGCCGTCCAGGCTCGCGCCGTCCAGTCTCGCGCCAGCTCGAACAGCTTCTACCACCGCAGTGGCGATGTCTTCGGCGGTCGCGCTCGTGTAGAGTACGGCCTTTGTGTAGCTATTGAGAATTTCGATCATCGTTGGACCTCCGGAATTGGTCTTACTATCTGCTCACTCACCCGCACCGCGTGCAGCCTCGTCTCAACCCTCCACCCACCAGGCACCCGCATCAACGTAATGACGAACAGGTCATCGCCGAAGAGCTCGCTGATCTGTACGAGCTGCCCCATAGGCGCGTGCGTGTACCCGGGCAGGACCAGCCTCCGGGTGGTGGTGTCGCTCAGGGTGAGGACCATCGTCTCCCTGAAAACTTCCGGGTTGAGACGTCCAGCCCGACACAAGAGCGCTTCGCGGGTGCGTTCGTCCTCCATGTCGGCCCGGAAGCGGTCCGCTACATTCGAAATGGCTTGATCGATGTTCATTAGCATTGACCTCCACATACGCGGGATTTGACCAGGCCGATAGCTTCCCTGACGCTGACCCCGTCGGGAATCATCGAGAGCATCTGGATGATCGATTCGTCGTGAGGCAGGAAGTCTGCCGGCCTTACGATCTCTGGCCTTGGCCCTCGGGATAGTCTGGGCGACACCAGCGGCCGCGTCGTGGGCGCCGGTGTCCATTGCTCGCCATAGTTCTCGGCGACTGCCAAACCCTGAGAGTGGCGGGCACGGGCGATGCAAAATTGGAGACCGTTCATCGGAGGAACCTCCCGGAACCCGACTGGCAGCCACAACCGCAGACTTTGGATCCCTGCTCGCCACGTTTTAATTGAGCGCCGACGGGAAGGTCAGTAGCGATGCAGCGCAGGTAGGCCTGGCGGGCCCGGTCGCGAGCTTCCTGCCTGGCCTTCTGCCGCTCCCAGAGGCCTTCCAGGTTCTGTTGTACTTTGCGTCGGGGTTTTGGGTTCATTCCCATGTCAGTCGCCTCCTACGGCCTGCAAAAGCGCGCGGCCGTTGCTCTCGCTACCTGCCGGCCTTTTCGCTGCCAACATTTGAGCGTCCAGCTTTTCCAGTTCTGCTTTGAGAGCGCCTAGCGTCGTCTGGCGGGAGGTCTCTTTACCGCGATACCAGGGATCCGTTCTCACGTAGTTCATCTTCCGGACCAGGTCGTCGCGTTGAGTCTGGAGCGCGCGAAGTTCCTCCGGCTCCTGGAGGTCGACCTCTGGGCCTGGATCGCATTTGTCGGCCGGATCCGCGGCTTGTGGGCGATCTAAACCCACCATCTTGGATGGTAGGTACTTGATGATCCACGCGAAGGCCTTGCCTTGCTTCCGGGCCTCCTGGGCCATGTAGTCGCCCATGCCGCAGATCTGAGCTGCTGTACAGCCAGGTGCATTGGCGCGGGAGCGGGTGATAATCGCCTGACACCCTTCGAGGTCCGCGGCGACGTGCTTCCGTAGGACCTCGAGCAGTTGGTAGGCTTCAGGCGAAGCGTTCTCGGCGGCCGTAGCGGTGGAAGGGGGTTGGGAACCGGGCTTGCTGACAGCATGCGCCGGCTGTGTTCCTTTACCGTTGGAATTTACGGCCGCCGGAGGTTGTGAGGACCGGGGCTGCGAAACTAAAGGGGCGGCCTCTCCACGGGATTCGACTGCTGCTCTGGAGCCGTTCCCGGTGGGATTTGGAGAGGCCGATTTCGTCTGCTGCTGGCGGATTTCCTCCAGGCATTTTTCTACCGCCGCTTTGGCATTTGCCTTGGCTTCAGTGAGCGCTTGGGCGACTACCGCCAGCTCCGGCCGATCCGCCATTTGCGCGAAGGCTTCCCGGTACTTCGGAGAGACAAAAGGCAGCAAAAGCTGAAAAGTGCCGCTGATTTCAAAGGAGTTAGGTCCTAGCGTTAGCCCATTAATGGGCTCATGCCGCGCGTAGGATTTTGCGGGCCTTGGAATCGCATGAAAGAACAGCCCGACGCGATTTCGCCTCGAATCAGAACCCAACCTCCTCCGCTCCTCATCAGTGAGCAGTGATAGCGGTGTTAGGAGGCCCGCGGCGACAGCGCGGTCGTAACCGATATCGGCGATCTTCTCTGTCTCGCGGTTCACCCGCGCCCTGTTACAGAACCCGTCGTCTTCCAGCTCGGCGACATTGCGGCGCACATGTGAGCCCATGCAGTTGCTGTCCAGGCGGGCGAGCATGTCCTCCGTCGGAGTGACCTGGGACTCCTTCCACGCCGCCCTCGCTCCCTCCCGAAGGAAGCGCGCGATCCCCTGCATGGTCAGGATCTCGGTGACGGCCGGCTGCTCACCGGCCCCCTTTGGCGCGTGCACCTTGACCAGGTTTCTCACCCGGTTGGGGTTTTCTCCGGCCTTGAGCTTGCGCATCACCACAGCCAGCTCGGTCGAGTAGCCGAACGCCTGGCCGAACCCTACGCCCAGGATGTTGACCTTGAGCGGGAAGATGTCCGGCCGGACCATGGCGAGGGCCGTCAGCTTGCTCAACTGGATGGACTGGCCATCGACCAGGCCAGCGTTGGCAAGGTACGGCGCGATGAACTTGGTGCTCGTGGGTTTCTTAGCCATGGCTGGCCTCCAGAGCGACCGAGTGAGGGTGCTTACTCTTTAACCTGAGACGTTGTAAATAAAAGTGCGGTGGGTTGGATGATAGGCCTAAGCAGAAACCGACGTTGTGTCCAGCATTCATAGAACGTACCTTTCCTCAAAATGAAACTGTGGTCAGGGGTCTTTGAGCGCTGGAGTGTGCCAGAATATAGGGGTCTGGCTTCCCAGCGCTGGTCACTGTTCCTCGGCGGCGCTCACGTTTCTCAGGCGATGGATGCGTCGTCGGGGAATACCAGAATGGGAGGCGGGCGGCCCGATACTCGGCATAGCAATTCGATTACAATGTATTGCTGTAACCGTCGAGCCTGCCTCTGACTTTTCTTTCTTTTCCCGAACAAACTAACTAAGTTTGCCGATATGTGTTTTCGAACACAATGAACCTCAGGGAAGAGCATCTTGCGACTCTCGCGAGAGAGAGCAAGCGGCTTAGCGAGGGGATCTTTGCCGCGAACACAATCACCGGCTATTCCTACGACTGGGACATGTTCCAGGCGTGGTGTGACGCCTACGCGCGCGTTTCGATCCCGGCTGAGCCCGACACGGTTTTGCTGTATCTGACGGACCTGATCCACCAGGGAAAGAAGCTGACGACGGTGAACCGGCGCAAGTGCGCGATCGATCACCGGCACCGCACCAGAGGACTCTCCTCGCCGGTCACCGAGGAGGTGAAGATCATGCTCTATGGAGCTTGCAGAATTCAGGGGGAGAAACCGCGGCAGATGAAGGCGATTACGGTCAATCAGCTGTCCAGGATCAGCGGACAACTGGCGGCCGTCGGGACTTTCACGGCGCTGCGCGACCGCTCGCTGCTGGTCTTGGGCTTTGCCACGGCGCTGAGGCGTTCGAACCTGGTCGCCCTGAAGGTGGAAGACATCGAGCAGTGCGACCAGGGGCTGATCATCCATATCGACCGCGAAAAGCAGGACCAGGCCGGAAAGGGAAGGGCGATCGCCGTCACCCGCGGCAAGCGCGCGGCCACGTGCCCCATTCGAACGCTGGGCGACTGGTTGAAGCGGCGCGGCAAGATACCCGGGTGCCTCTACCCACGGCAGGGGCGCGGCGGTGGACCGCTCGACGGGGATAGCGTCACCCGCATTGTGAAGTCCCGGTTGAAAATGATCGGTATCGATCCGGATCAATACGGATCCCACTCTTTGCGCGCTGGCTTCGTCACGGCTGCTGGCATCGCCGGCGCCACCGATGCGCAGATCGCAAGACAGACCGGACACCGGTGTCTCGCTACCGTGCGCCGGTACTTCCGGCCGGCCGAGCTGTTCCGCGCCAACACGTGCGCAATGGTGGGCCTGTGACATTTTAGGACTGTGAGGCTTGCTCCTCGGTCTTAGGCTTGCCCCAGCGGGCCTGGGCGACCTTCTGCATTAACGCGGAACGCTCTTCCTTGGGCATAGCTGCCAGTCTCCTAGCTCTTGCCTGGCCGCCTCTCTTTCCAATTTCGCGAAAAAGTTGCCTGATCTCTTCTTGCTTCATGTGTAACTGAGATTACTCCCATTCATTGCTGGTTTGCAAGAGGGAAACCAAAAAACTGAATCAGATGTCCGTCAGAGGGCTACTCACTCACGGCTACCTGCCAATGGCTACTTCAGGTAGCCGTCAGGTGACAGCGTATTGAAAGGTTTAAAGGAAAGAAGAGGCCCCTCGGGTTTTTGTCCCTTTTGGAGGTACTTAAAGCAACCCGTCGTCGTCGTCGAAAAGGGCCAACAGCAAAACGACGACGACGGGTAAGATGGGAGCATGAGCACGGAAGAAAGCCGGGCTATCGAGTGGGAAGAGGCGGAGACCGTTCGACAGGTCCGCGAACGCCTCGCCCGAACAGGCCGGAAGCTGGTGAGCATCAGCCAGGCCCTATTTGAATCTGAGCCTCCAACGGACGGCTCTGAAGCTCCCACCGCCGCGTAATCCCCCGCTCCACACAATCCGCGCAGCATGCTACTCTCAGCGGCCATGCGATTGAGCCTCACCTACAAAGTCCGTTTCCTGCAGCTCGTTCACGCGGTTGACAAGGGCTACAAGTGGATCGTTCTGATCTTCTGTGCGGTTGCTTTACTGGTGGTGCACAGCGACTGCACCGCCATCACCGCCAAGCTCGATCAGGTTTCGATCGCGGTGGACCCGAACGCAGACTGGTTCGAGAAGATGGAGAACCATCTCGACTCCGTCGACAATGATCTCCAGGCGATCCACACCGACTTAAGCGATCTTTCCGTGACGGTGGAGAACGTGAACTAAGCCGCGTCCTCGAGCAGGGCGCAGATCGCTCTGCCGCAGAGGCAGCCTGGCGGATGGAACGATGGTTCAACCGGGCAGCCCATCATCGCTTCGGGATGCTGCCAACCCCACACGATGAGCTGCTGTCGGCCGCTCAGACCCAGCTCTCCGACGATCTCGTCGATGTAGCCGTCGACGGTGTGGGTCGACAAGCGAAGAATGGCGGCGATTTCTTTGGTGGGTGGGGCCACAGTGCACAGCAGGCGTAACACCTGAACCTGCCGCACTGACAGCTGCACGCGTCCTGCGGGATCGATGATCAACTGGTACCTTAACTTTCGGCTTACCCGAAAATTACTCCCCGCAGAATTGCCGGATTGCCTCATTGTAACTTGGCTCCCATAATTCCGATAGATGCCCCCAGTCTTAGAACTCCCCAGGAAGCCTCTCCTGTCAGAAGCTGATCTCCGCAGAAAAATCGATCAAGCCGGCGAGCTGGATCGACAGATACAGCTCGTTGGCCCTGCCACGGATGAGTTCGAAGTGCTCAAAAAAGAGATTCAGGCGCACTTCGCAGACGCGGCCGCCGAAAAGCCGCAGGTCGCCGAGGGCGACACGTACCAGGTCCAGCTCGGGTCCAAACGGAACGAGCGCACGATCAAGGACAAGAAGAAGGTTTTTGCCCTGATGAAGAAGGCCCTCGGGTTCGATGGCCTGCTGGCGGTGATCGATATCGGCCTCGGTGTGGTCGACAAGAACCTGCCGGAGAGCGCGACCAAAACGCTCATCCACGAAGAGCGCAGCGGTTACCGCTCCTTCAAGCTGGTGGCGAAACACCCGCAGCCATCGGCGCCCCCCAAGGCGGCATAGCCATGGAACCAGCTCTCGAAGCGGTCTTACTCGAGGCCGAGAACAAGGTGATCCGTCTACAGAGCAACCTGCTCATCGAGCAGACGAAGACGTTGGTGGAATTTCAAAGGCAGCTCGACGGACTAAATACCCGTATTGCCGCCCTGGAGGCCGCTCAACGTGGCTGACATCACCTCCCGCCCCTATTTCACCGGCGAGCCCGACAAGTGCTGTGACGCCTGCGTATTCGGCCGGGGCGACCATGCAGCGTACTGCGCGCAGGCCGCCGCTGTTTTCCTCGAGGCGGATGAGCACGCGGGCTGGTGTTTGCGCCAGGCCTGCGGCATTTGCGGCAGGTACCACGGCACTGGAGAACCGCATTACCTTCCTCCGTGCCGGGTTACAGGTTGTCCCAGCGCCGCCGCCAAACCGCGAGGGTCTTGGTGTGTTGAGCACTGCGCGCAGGCCGCCGCTGTTCCCCTCGAGGCGGAAGTTTTCACGGTCACGCATGAGTTCCTGCTACAGATCCCCCTGAGCGATCTCGAGGTAATCGAGATTCTGGGCAGCGATCCCATCTCGCAAACCGCGCAGGTGGTGATCCATGCCGACTAAGAAGGGCACCAAGGGCACCAAGACCGAGAAGGAGCTCAAGCGCCGCAAGGTGGCCGCCGGGGCGATCGCGGGCAAGAACACCGACCAGATCGCCCAGGAAGCCGGCTGCAGCCGCCGGCATGTTCTGCGGCTCATCCACGAGCAGGAAACCAAGTTCATCATCGCCAACGCCCTGCACCCCTACCGCGATCAGTTGAACCGCATGGCGGGCGCCGCGGTCCGGGCGGTCGAGCGGGCCTTCATCGCCAAGAAAACCGACAAGGCCGATCACTTCACCCAGCTGCGCGCGGTCGAACGGTACGGCGATCTCCTCGAACTGGCGGCCGGAGACACCAGAAACGCAGGGAAGGAAGCGGAGGCCGGGCGGCGCCTGGTCACTTGGACCGAGTTTGTCTTAATCAAAAAGCAACGCCAGGAGGTGGCAGGGTGAGTGTAGTCCGCCTGAGTAAACGGCTCTGGAAGGAATACCTGCACCAGGTGCAGATCAAAGCGGCCCGCATGGCCGCGGAGAACGAGCTCCGGCAAAAGCGTGAGCAGTTGATTGTTGAGCACATGCCAGTGGCCCGCGGGATCGCCCGCCAGATTTTCCATAAGTTCCGGCACGCCGCCGGATCCGGGGGATCGAAGATTGCCTTCGAGGACATGCTCAGCTCGGCGTATATCGGGCTCGTGGAAGCCGCCGGCCGCTGGGATCCGAGCAAGGGCGACTTCGCGAAATACTGCTACTTCCGGGTAAGAGGGGCGATTATCGATGCTCACCGGAGGCAGGCTTACCAGGAACTGCTGCCGGTGTCGCTCGAAGAGTGTCTGTACCGCGAAGACGACAAACAACGGAAACGCGAGATGAGTCTGGTGGACGGCCGCGCCCTGCCCGACGAGCTCGCCGGCGAACGCCAGAAGACCAGAGTGCTGGTGGCAGTGATCCACCGCGTGTTACCCGACGACGAGCGGCAGGTGATCCAGGAGGCCCTCGCCGGGCGCAACGTAGCCCAGATAGCACAAGCTCACGGTGAGACACCTCTGTGGGCGCGTTCGAAGCTGTCCGCGGCGAAGACCAAAGTCACGGCCGAAGTACAGCGGAGGGTTGCTTGAAGTCCCTCCCCGACTTCTGCGTGCCGCTGGGCGGCGGTACCGGCTGGTTCTTTGAAGGCATGCTTTGCTGGGGCCTGCTGTTCGGCTTTACGGTGCTTGTGAACCCCACGCCAGGCCTGGCCATCAACTTCGGACCTGGAACCCTGATCGTCTACCGGGTCAACCACCCGAAGCGGAAGCTGTGAGGTACGAGGAGCTCCAGTCCGCCTTCAGCGATCACCCGCGGTTCTGCCGCGAATCCCTGGTGGTCGAGAACGAACGCCGGCAAGTGGTGCCGATGATCGAGCAGCCGGGCCAGGCCAGGCTGACCGCCGTCATCAAAAAAGAGCGCGAGGCCCGCCGGCCGGTCCGCGTCATCTACCTCAAGAGCCGGCGCATCATGGCCACCACCGGGACAGCCTCCCACCTGTTCAAGGGCACCGCGTTCGACGCCGGCGTCCACACCCTGGTGATGGCGCATAGCGACGACTCGGTGAAGGAGATCTTCCCGGTCTACAAACGCTTCTACGACAAGTATTTGCCGTTTGGTCTCTCTGAGGATCCGCCGCCGCCTGGCGAGGAAGACTACGCGATCACCATGGGCGCGTCGCGGGCGCTGACTCAGGAAATCTACTGGGAGCACGGCGGGGATCCGGACAGCTCTTACATCAAGATCCACACCGCCGGATCCCTGAACTACGGCCGCGGTACCCGCTTCACCAACGTCCACTTCTCGGAATTCCCCTACTACGCCGACTCGGCGGCCACCATGCGGTCGGTGATGTCGGCCGTGCCGGCGCTGCCCGACACCACGGTGGTGATCGAAGGCACCGCGAAGACCATCGGCGACCAGTTCCAGCACATGTGTATCGAGGCGATCGAGAAGCGCGGGGAGTGGGTCTTCGTCTTCATGGGTTGGTGGGAACACCCGCTCAACCGATACCCGCTCGCCGTTTCTCCCGAACGCTTCCAGGACTCCCTGACGCGCGAAGAGGGCGAACTGAGGGGGAAGTATAACCTCGCCCTCGAACAGATCGCCTGGCGCCGGTTCAAGATCTCGAGCGAGTTCCCCAACGACCTGCAGGGCTTCAAGCGGGAACACCCGGCGACACCTGAAGAGGCCTTCACCGCCTCGGCGCGGAACCGCTTCAGCATCCCGCATATCAACCGCATCGTGGTGAGGCGCGAGGCGCTCAAGGGCGAGCTCGGTATCGACGAGATCGGCAATGAGAAGCGCATCGTCTTCCTGCCGAACGATACGGGAGCGCTCTCGATCTACCGGATGCCCGAGCGCGGCCGGCTGTACGCCGCCGGCGCCGATCCTTCCGGCGGGGCCGACGCCAACGATGGCAAGGGGACCCCGGATCCGGACTGGGCAGTGTGCGAGATCGGCGATCGCGACACCGGGGAGGAAGCGGCCGTCCTGCGGTTGCGGTGCATGCCGGGCGAATTCGGCCGCTACGTGCACCGGCTTGCGAAATTCTACAACAACGCCCAGGTGGCCCTCGAGCGCACCGGCGCCGGCATCGGCTCCCTCGAGGCGCTGCTCAACGAGCAATACCCGAGTTCCCTGATCTATCACCGGCCCATGGCGGCCGACCAGGACCCGGCGGTGAGCTCCGACAAGATCGGCTGGCAGACCGATGAAGTGAGCCGGCAGCAGCTGGTCTCGCTGCTCGACGATGCCATCCGCGCGGCCTCGATCTACGTGAACGATCCCGCCGTCGCCCGGGAGCTGATGACGTTCATCATCAACCCCCGGGGCAAGGCGGAGGCGCAGAAGGGCGGGCATGACGACTGCGTGATCGCGCTGGCCCTGCGGTGTGTCGTTATGGCACGGATGCCGCGGCCGATCGTCGCAGCCAATCCGCTGATTCCCAAGCTTCAGAGGTACGGCCAGAAGGTCGAAAGAGATAGCAGGGGTCAAATTGTCAAACTGCGGCGGTAGTGGAGCAGCACGGCAGCGAACAGCGGGCCCGGACGGCCGGCTGAAGATGAGCTCGGGCTGGGATGAGACCCGGCAACGGGAGCATGACTTTTCAAACGCCGTGCAGCAGCTCGTACTGGCGTATGAGTTGGGCGACCGGATGCTGGTCGACTTTTTCGTCGACGACCTCAAACGGAGATACTCGGAGGCCCTCAGGAAATGACGCAAAAAGACTACCAGCTGAAGTGGCCGAAGTCCGAGGTCGATCGCATCGGCAACCGGGTGGAGACCGACTACCGGGCCGACATCAGCGACCACAACCGCCGCATGCAGCGGTGGAGAGACTATTACCGCCGGTGGCGCGGCATGGTCGACGTTCCCCTCGAGGGAGAGGAAGAGACCAGCAACCTGCCGGTGCCCTACTCGCGCTGGAACTCCATGACGAAGTGGGCCAAGGAAATGGACTCCCTCTTCGGCGACGATGCCGAGATCCAGGCTGTTCCCGTCGGTCCCAGCAATTACAAACGCGACGTCAAAATCTCGCAGTACATGACCTGGCGGGTCTTCAACTCCATGAAGCTGACCAAGCGCTTCTGCGAGTTCGTGCTCCGCAAGATCATCTTCGGCCGCTCGGTGGCGTACAGCCCCTGGAAGAAGGAAACCTTCGTGGTGCCGGCGACGGAAGACAGCCAGGACGCCGTGGCGAAAGGCTTCATTCAGGAGGGCACCGAGGAAGACGGCGGATACCGCGTGGTCGACTACGAGGGCCCGGAGTTCGATCCGTTGTGGCCGGACGATTTCATCGTGCCGGCGGAAGAAGTGCGATCGCTCCACGACTTCTCCCATGTGATCAGGCGCTACCGGGTGACTCCCGAGCAGCTGCTGCAGGGAGAGGAAGAGGGCCGCTACCAAAACATCAAGGCCAACTGGAAGACGATCGTTGCCCTGGCTCAGCACGGCAGCCAGCGGGAATTCGAAGGCGAAGAGGTCAAGCTCGAGAAAGACGAGGCCGAGGGCATCATGTACCAGCGGCCGCTTTCCTCCGGCGAATGGCTGATGGTGCTCGAGTGGCATGGCCGCTGGCGGCCGCTGAAGAAGGGCCCCCGCGGCGGCATGCCGTCCGCCTCCGAGTGGGACTTCGATAAGCGCGAAATGCACCAGAAGGACTTTGTGGTGCGCTTCCTGTGGGACCTGCGCCTGGTGATCGGGATCCAGGACCTGGCCCAGCTCTATCCGCTGAAAAAGAACCGGCGTCCGTTCGTCGAGAGCGCCATGATGGCCGACGGCACTTACTGGTCTCCGGGCCTGATCGAGCTGCTCGACACGATCGAAGACGATCTGCGCGCCAACCACAACCAGGCGACCGAGGCGGGGCAGCTCGCCATGAATCCGCCGATCGGGTACCGGCCGGCCTCGGGCTTCGACCCCGACACCTTCCACGTGGAGCCAGGCCTGGCCATTCCGCTGAACGATCCCAAAAACGACATTTTCCAATTCCAGATCAAGGCGGATATGTCGATCGCGCAGTGGAAGGAACAGGTGCTTCTCGCCTACGGCGAGCGGCTGACCGGCATGAGCGACATGCACCTCGGCCGGCAGTCCGATCGGCCGAACGCGCCGCGCACCGGCGTCCAGACGCAGCAGCTGCTCGAGGAAGGCAACGTTCGGATCTCGCTCGACACCAAAGTGCTGCGGGAGGATATGTCCGACATCCTCAGCCACTTCTGGGACCTGGAATACATGTTCAGCCGGCCGAGTGTCTTCTTCCGTGTGACCGAGGAAGACGCCGGGGGCCTCTTCAGCGTCAACAACGGCGGCGCCATGCTCACGCTCGAGGATCGCGACGGCCGCTATGACTTCCGCCTGCAGTTCGCGAATTCGGTGTATTCGAAGGAAGCGAAGAAAGAACAGTCTCTCGCCCGCTACCAGCTCGACCTGCAGAACCCCCTGATTATGCAAAACCCGGTGGCGCTGTGGGAGGTGACGAACGAAGCGCACGCCGCCCTCGGCGATCCCAACTTTGCCGACATCGTGCCGCGGCCGCCACAACCCGACATGCCGGTCGATCCGAAGACGGAATGGATCAACCTGCTGCACGGGGAAGACATCCACGTAAACCCGCAGGACAACGACCAGCTCCACCTGATTCGCCATATGCGCGACCTGCAGGAAGCGGAGAAAGACGATCAGGGTCCAACCGCGGATCCGGACGCCATCAAGAAGCTGATGTCGCACTACCGCGACCACATCGCCCAGCTGCAGCATAAGAAGCTCCAGCAGGCCATGGTCGAGCAGGCGGTGCAGGCAGCCGGCCAGCTCGCCCAGAGCGGGGCTCTGAACTTCCCCTCCGGGCTATTCGGGAACGCTCCCCAATTGCCGCAGGGAAACCCCGCGGCGAATGGGCCCTTCGTGTTCCCCAACCACGACGAAAGCTTACACGGTAATTCATGAAAACCCGTACCCGTCCCGACACGCGCACCGAGGAGCTCGAGGCGCGGGAGTTTGAAGAGATGCTCGCCTCGCGTGCCTTCCGGCACTATCGGGCCAGGCTGGTCACTATGTACCAGACCGCGGCGCTGCAGTGCATCAGGGAAGAGAGCGACATGGTGCTCCGCCGGGCGCAGGGCGCCGCGGAGAGTTTGCGGGCAGTTTCCGCCGTTCCGGAGACCATGCTCGCAGAGCTCAAAAAAAAGCCGAATAACCGGACATGAACTCCCTAAGAGCCGGTTTTCTGATCGCGTGCCTGGCCTGTGTGGGCCTGGCGCAAGTCACCATCAAATTCACTCCCGAGTCGAAGGCCGTACCCGCGGCGGTTGTCGCTAACGCCCGGAGCCTGACCAGATATCAGGCGGACTTCTGCAACGTCGGCACCCAGCCGGCCGTGCTGACTCCGCAGGCGATTAGCCTGGCCGCCCCCACCATTCCGCTCATCGACAGCTACGACGCGGCCATGGTCCTCAACGGCGACGTGAGTAAGACGTTCTGGAGCCAGCTCGAGCATTACGCCAGTATCGGCTCTCAGGTGGCAGCGTTGGCTCTGGCGGTGAAGGGCGGCAGCTCCGCCTGGTCAACCGGCCTGGCGGTAGGTGGCAGCCTGTTGCCGGGCGTCGTAACCATCGCGAGGGGACAGGTGCCATCCGCTTCTGCGCTCCTGGTGCAGTTGCAGTATCCGCTGACGTTGCCGCCAGGCGCGTGTAATACCGATCACTTCTTCGCCAGCAGATCCAGGAAAGGCGCGGCGGCGCCCGTGGTCGTTACGATCGCGGCCCATTAGAAAGGAACTTTCATGCAAACTTTTCAACTCGTCGCAGCTCCGAACTCCGCCATGGGCCAAAGAGACGGCCTTGGCTTCTCTGAGGTCATCGTGCAGGATCTGGCCACGCCGGCGTCAGGCGGCATTCAGCCTGGCGACAAGGTCGCCTTGTCCGCTTACGGGGGACCAGCGAACCGCAGCTATATCGGCGTCAAGGCTCCATGGTCCGATCTCAACGGACCGTTTCAGATCTGCTCAACCGACGGCGCGGGCACGCTGTCGACGTTACTGACAGTTCCGCAATCCGCCGGCCAGGGTCCATTTCTGCCGGAGGGACTGCTGATCTCATCGGCGGTAACGGCTGCCGGCAACAACAGCCCGTTCGGCTGCTCGGTCTGCGCCTATGCGGATCCGGCGCCGCCGGCGGCGGCTGTGACACCGGGCATCGACTATACCGTCGGCCTGGTCACCAAGTCCTGGAGCTCGCATATCCCGTTCGTCGACTTCCTCTCGCCCCTGACCTGGGGGCAAGTGTCCTACCAGACCATCGACCCGATCACCGGCCAGCCGACCACCGTGGCGGCAGTGGGACCGTGTTCCGAAGGCCTGGGCGTGGCAGTGAGCTCCTTTGTAGCTTTTCTCCTGGCTGCAGCGCTCGGCGGGACCGTGACATGGAAGGTTCCCGACCAGGCGCACTTCGCTTTGTTCTACAAGGATCCGCTTGCGGTCGCCGGCAGCCTTTCGGCCGTCGCGTGGATCGAAGCCGTGATGCCCGTCGGGCCCGACGGCACCTCGGTGATGGCGATCGCCCTGGCCGCGGACATCGTGAACGCGATCTACTACGGCCGCTTTGCGGGGATCAAGCCCGCCATCCTCGGGTGCTTCAAACCCCTGACCTCATAGGAGGGTCAATGCTCACCGGCGTGAAAGATTTCGTGATCAACCGCGTGCTGCGTCAGATCGCAGACAACGCCAAGCTGAACGCCTGGACTAACTGGATCGCCGTCGCCCTGACGGCGGCGATCGCAGCCAAGGCCAACTGGGTGGTGATCATCGCCTACTTCAGCCATCCCACACCGGCCGGCCTCGAGGAAGTCCTGCGGGTCTCCGGGGTGATGGTGGGCGCGGTCCTGCTGTTTCTCACCGGCAAGTTCCCCGGGCTGAAGGCCTGGCTGCCGGTCGCCGAGGACATCATCGTCGAGGCGGAGAAAGAAGCCGTAACCAAGCCATGACCGTTATGGAGGGCTGGGCGCGCCAAGCCAAGGCCTCGATTGCACGCGGTGACACAAACGCCACCGCGATCCCGCAAGCCAACCGCAGCGTGCACCTGCACCCCGGCCGCGGCCGCGCGTCCGAGAGTGCCATCCGGAGGTCGCGATGAGCGGCACATTCCCAGACGGTCCGTATGCCCGCGTGTGCTATAGCTACGAGTTCGTTTGCTTCCAATGCAAGAAAACAGAGACCCAGCACTTTGCCGCTTACCGCGGTGAATGTGCCGCGGCGCCAGGGCTACCCAAAGGTTGGCGGATTGTCGACGGCCTAACGGTCTGCCATCAACACCAGACAATCGTCCTGGTCGACGGCAAGGTGGTTGGATGAGCGCTGCGCCAGTCTTCCTCGAGACGTTCAAGTGCCACTGGTGCCAAAAGCACCGGCCGAAGTTCCGCGTGCACAAGCTCGAGTCGAACCAGATCATCTGCGACTACTGCCTGATGTGGCAACAGCAGGCGCTCGACGTCCTGGGCGGAGCGCCGCCCCGCGGATGCCAGTATTGCCTGACCACCTGGGAGGTCCTCAAGGAACGTAGCCCGGGCGAGCAGGTGCGCATGTACGTCCTGTCGAAGGATGGGATCCTGCAGCTCCTGTGTAAGGACTGCGTCAAAGTCTATTTGCCCAAAACCGCGGAGCTCTATAAGGGCACGCAATTCGGAAGTGAGTCGCTCAAACTCTTATGACAACCCCCACCACAGTTACCCCTCCCGCGGCAGCCGCGCCGCCGGCACAAGCTGCCCCCGTAGAAACCACGCCGACGGTCGACGTGGCGGCGCTGCAGCGGCAGCTCGACGATCTCAAGGCCGCTAACGAGGAATCCAGGCGCACCGCTGAGTTCTGGCACAGCAGAGCCACCGAAAATCCGGCGCCGGCCGCTCCGGCCGCCAGCAACGACGACGAGGCCGACATCGATGTCCTCGAGCTCGCCACCAAAGGCGGAAAGGCCTTCAAAGCTTTCCTCACCGGCTGGGCCGAGCAGAACGGCTTCGTCAAGGGCGAAGCCATGACTCAGGCCATCAACCAGAAGGCCCAGGAACTCGCCAAGCAGGGCGAACTGGTCGCCAAGTACCCGGACCTGAAAAAGAACGACAGCGAGTTTTTCAAGGCCACGGCGCTCGAGTACGGCAACCTGAAAAAGCTGCCGGGCATCACCGAGGCGCTCGCCATGGAGATGGCCGCCGAACGTGTGGAGCTCCGCTTTCTGCGCGAGGGCAAGGTCAAGACGCCGGCACAGATCACAGCCGACAAGGCAGCCGAGAAGGAACAGGCCCGGCGCGATCGCGCAGCCGCCGGCGCCGGCGATCGCGGCGGCCGCCGTGCCACGAGTCCCGAGGATGAAAGCGACGACGAGATGACGGATGCGCAGAAACAGATCGCCATCCGGATGCTGGTCGACGACGAAACCACCCCCGAGCAGGCAATCGAAAAATACAAGGCCCGCGCTACTAAAGGCGTGGCAATGAGGTCCAAATAATGCCGACGAAACCCACCCGCACCGCGCCCGATCCGGCGCGCGCCGCAAACAAGAAAGTTTTGCAGGATCGTCAGGATCGCATCGACGCGAAGATGAAAGAGATTCCGGACCTCGGTCTCAACCTGAAGGCCCAGGAGCCGGGAACGGCCGCGGAGTTCTTCGACGAATTCGATAAGAAGGCCTTCGGCGCCGCGGCGCACACTACCGTCCGCTGGGTCTACGGCCCCGACACTCTGGTCGACGACTCGCCGCAAATGATGGAGCTGCTGCAGCGCGAGGGCAAAGAGTCCACCGCGGAAATCTACCGCAGACTGATCCTCGAGAAACAACACGAAGCCGCCGGCGACGAGGTTCTGCGCAAGGGGCTCTACTACGCGATCCAGAAGTTCGGCGTCGAGAAGGTCGCCGAGGCTTTCGCCGATCGCATTCTGAAGATTCCGGCGCGCCAGGTGGAGTACGAGACCGGGCCCGAGGAATTCGGGGATCCGCTGCTGATGGGCGGCAACGTTCTGCGCGAAGTGGTCATGCGGCACGGCAACCGGCCGGGCATGAGCTACCGGTTTCTTTCCCAGCGCTGTATCGACGTCCTGGGACTCCGCGGGTACACGCTCGTGAAAGACGAGCACGGCGAAGTGGTGAAGGCGGGCACGCTGATGCTGGGCGAGATCCCCATGGCGATCGCCGCCGGCCGCGCGCGCTACTACCGCGATCAATCGCAGCAGCTGGTGCGCGATGCCGAACAGGAGTACATGGAGAACGCGGAACAGCTGATCCGCCAGGCCGGCCGCGTGGGCGCCGGATCCCGCGCGCTGCGTCCGTCGGAAGTGATTCAGGGCTTTGCGAGCGAGCGCCGCGAGCTCGTAGGCGCCGACGTGCCGATGGGAGTGAACATCGAAAGAACTCCCGACGCTCCCAACATTCCCTAGAAAAGTTCCCCCTGCTCTGGCGAATAACCACTCAGCAGGGGGAACTTTTTAAGTGGCGAATCCAAATAACCCGTTCGGCTTTCGGCCGATCTCTCGTCTCGGCGGCATTCCGTTCAGCTGCACTGAATACGGCAAGCCGGCATCGGACGCAAACACGCTCTTCGCTTTCGACATCGTGAAGAAGGTCACCGGCGCGGTGGCAATCCCGGAGAGTCCGATCGGGTACAACGTCCCGACGATTCAGACGGGCTATCAGGGCACCCCCGGCACGACTCTCTGGGTGGGCTCCTCGCTGAATTATGGCGCGCTCTCGACCCTCTCCGTTCACCTGGTGACGGATGAAATCGACGTCCTCTATATGGCCATGTGCGATGCCACCACGCCATTGACCACCACGGCGCACATCGGCAAGAACGCCAACATCAACATCGCCTACAACACCGGCAGCACGGCGACCAAGCAATCCGGCATGACCGTGAACACCACCGGCATCGCGACCACCAACACGCTCGATTTGCGGTTGACGCGCGTCTCGATGATCACGCCGAATCTCGAAGGCACCAACGCGGTCGTCGAGTGCACGATCAACAAGCACCTGTTCGGTCAGCAGACGGCGGGCGTCTAGTAGAAAAGTTTTCGGGGGCGGGAGCCGGCCACAGAGCCGGCCCCGCTCGCAAGTTTCGGAGGGGTTTGAATGTTTATCAGAACGCTATTTCCGGACCTGTTCCTGCAGAGCATGCTGCCGGCGATCGACGAAGTAGTGATGACCAAGTACTCGCGGTTCCCCGACGAATTCGTCGACGTGTTCCGCATGGAGTCGAGCTCGCGCTCGATCGAACAGACCACCGAGGTCACCGGCTTCGGGCAGTTCGCCCTGGTACCGGAAGGCGACACCACGCGCTACGACGAGGCGTTGCCCGGCTTCAACAAGACCTACATCCACGCGCAGTATTCGCTGGGATTCAAGGTCTCGAAGGTGGCCATGGATGACGACAAGTTCGGGGTGGTGCGCAAGCTCGCCACCGAGCTCGGCCGCTCGGCCAAGGAAACCAAGGAAGTCACGGCCGCCAACGTCTTCAACACCGGCTTCAGCTATGACACGGGCGTGGTCAACGGGCCCGACGGTCAGCCGCTGTTCTCTGCCTCGCATCCGCTTATCGGCGGCGGCGTGCAGACGAACAAGCTCAGCTATGCCACCGATCCCGACGTCACGAGCATTCAGCTCGCCCTGACGGATATGCGGCAGACGGTCGACCACCGCGGCAAACGGCTGCGCATTCCGACCAAGAAAGCCATCTTCCCGCCGGCGCTCGAATTCATCGGGGCGGAACTGTTGGGCGGATCCGATCGCGCCGATACGGCGAACCGGACCATCAACGCCTTCCGGCGCCGCTCGGGCATGCCCAGCTTCGACAGCTGGATGGTCTGGGACTATCTGACCGATCCGCACGCCTGGTTCCTCGAAGGCGAGAAGAGCGACACCGAGCTCCGCTTCTACGAGCGCGAAGCTTTCAACACGGTGCACGACATCGACTTCGACAGCCGCTCGGTGAAGACCGCCGGCTGGATGCGGTTCAGCGTCGGCTACAACGGTTTTTACGGCATCTACGGGGTCGGCAGCCAGTAACCGGCAGCCCGGCCACCTAAGGAGACCTCATGGCGCAAATACCTCAATACACCCGGCCGGCGTCGACCAATGTCACGCGGTCGCGCGTCAGCCCGACTCGAGTGGCAAAGGACCGGTCTGTGCTGGCGATGACCGCGCCCGCGCCGGCCAACCGGTCGGTGAACGCGGAAAACAAACAGGTCGCCCCAGTCGACCTGGTCCTGCAAGCTACGTACTCGCCCTCGGTGGCCCCGACGCAGTTGACGGGCATCACCAACAACTCCGTCGTGTCCTGGAACATCACCAACAACTGCCCGGGGCGCGCCCCCGACTTTTATCCCGGCGACATGTACGAATTCATGAGCCAGGACAACGTCAACGGGGCGAGCACCGACGCTCTCACCGCGGCCAAGCTGTACGTTCTCGGCGTGTACGTCACGGGAGCCAATCCCTACGATCTGGTAATGATCCTGGTGAACCTTTCGGGCGGCACAGCGTCGACGCCGGTGTCTTACATCCCGACGCTGTTGCTCAACCGGTACGACAACCTGTCGACGGATCCGAACCCAATTCCGTAAGGGAGCTTTGATGCTGCAGTCTCGAGTCAGGCAACGAAACATCTTCCCCTCCCAGGCCTTGACGGCTGGGGGGGGCCCTTACTTTTCACCGACCCACACGGCGACGGTAGGTAAGGGACTGCGGCTCTATGTGACCACCTCGGCGGTGACCCCGTCGACCGCTCCCGATTCGATTTCGCTCTGCGGCATGCCTCCGAACGGCGGCGCCCCGGTGGTGATCGGCACCCTTTCGGGCCCGACTGCCGGCGGTCCCTTGACCGTCGCCGGCACGTACGTCTTCGACTTCTATCCCGGCTCCACCAGCTCGCAAGCGCCTCCCGGCACCGGCTCCGCGGCCACCTTTGGCGGCGGCGTCCTGGCGGTTTCAATTCCTCTGCAATGGCAGATCAAGATCGTGATCGGCACCAGCGGCGCGGCCACTGTGGCCATCGACGGCGAAATCCTGCCCTAAGTTCCAGCGGCGAATAACCTACCATGAAGACGCTTCGGCGCGCCGCGCTCGCCGCGGTCCTGGTAGGGGCCAGTTTCGCGCAGACAATCACCGTTCCGGGGCAGTCGACTCCGGTCTCCCTGTCGTGGCTGTACTACAACAAAATGCGCTGGGCGGGCGCGTGGAGCTCGTCGACCACCTACAACGCGCAGGACCTGGTGAGCTCCGGCGGCTACGGCTACATCAGTCTCTCCGGCAACAACCTGAATAACCTCCCGGTGTTTGGCGGAACTGCCTGGTGGGCTCAGCTGCCTGCTACCGCCTCCTCTTTGCCCTCGGGGAGCCAGACCCAATACCTGCAGGTGCAACCGAACACCAGCGGCGGGCTGACTTACCGCTTCGCCAGCTGGCCGCAACTGAGCGCCACGGACTACAACTTCCCGGCGCAAACGCCAGGCGGCTCTCTGATCGGCGGCGGGGCCAATCAGCCGGTCACTCTCACGCCTTGTCCGTTGGGCACTTCCGGCAGCGACACCGGGCACTACGTCTACCTATCCGGAGGCACGGGGACGGCTGAAGCCGTGGCAATCACCGGAGGCACCTGCACCAGCGGGGCGTCCACCGGCACCGTCACCCTTACGCCTGCGAACAGTCACTCGGGCGCCTGGACGATTGCTAGCGCCACTGCTGGAATCGAAGAGGCGGTGCAGGTTGCCGGGGCTGCCGGCGGTGGGATGGTGATTGTGCCCGCGGCCACGAACGCGGCCCGCGGTACGATCGTGGTCTCGCAACCGAACGTATCCATGGCCGGCACCGGGGCCGGCAGCATCATCCAGGCGGCAAATAACGCCAGCCTGCAAAACCTGCTTTCCATCACGAACGGGGCGACGGGGTTCCGGATGTGGGACGTTGCGCTCGACTGCAACCGGGCAGGCCTGGGAACCGCGCAGAACACCGGCAATAACGACTATTCCTGTCTGTCGGTCCATGCGGCGCATGTGACCCTCACTAAGATCGAGGTCCACAACGCCCAGGAGACCGCGGTGTATGTGGGCGACAACTCGGTGGCCCCGAACGACTTTAAGATCTCGCTTTCCTGGATCCATGACAACGGGGGAACAATCAACTCGAGCGGCTTTGGCACCGGATTCTTTCTGGGTGGATCGACCGCGTGGCTGGGAGCGGAAATTACCCAAAACCGGATCGAGAACAACTACAACACCGTCACCGGCCCAGGCCCGAGCAGCGCCATCAACGCGCCGACTCCCACCAACGTGGTGGTGTCGGGAAATCTCATCCGCAACAACTACAACGTCAACGGCGGCATGATCGCGGCCGGCAACACCGGCGGGGGAACGTGCGCGGGGCTGCTGATGGACTGGTCGATCATGGGCAACACAATCTATCGTTCCGGGAGCTTCGGCTCCGACGCGAGCTCGGGGATCGAAATTTGTGGCACCCAGTTCTCCATCGCCGGAAACACCATTGCGGGATTCAACCAAAACGGCGTGAGTCTGGACCCCGGATCCTCCCAGGGAGCGATCACCGGCAACACAATTGTGCTTTCTTCGGGTTACGCCGGCATCGACAACGAAGGCAGCGGGCCACTGGGCTCGGTCAACGACATGATCGAGACCGGCAACAAGATCACCGGCGGCCAGTATGGCATCGCGCTCGACTACACGGGGATCGGAAATATCCTGATCACCGGGAACAACTTCACCGGCTCAGCGACGGCGGGAATTCATGATCTGTCGACGACCGGGAACAACACGATTTTCGCCAACACCGGGTTCTTCTCGCCGATTCAAAACTGGTATGGCTCCTTCCTTGTGAATCCCAGCACGGGCCTGACGCAGTTCTACACTTCAACCAACAACAGCTCAAGCAACGATTCCGTAAGGGTTGTGGCCCCCAACACAGCTAGCACCGTCACCGCTCCCTCGCTCGGCGCCAATGGGTACAACCCGCTCACCCAATCGGGCGATGCCGGATACTTCGGGGTTGGATCTGGCGGCGCGGACACAGGAGGTGCGGTTTTCGGCGTCGCGTCCTCAGTAGCGGCCGGAATGCGGGTGGACGGCCCGACTCACAAGGTCACGATCAAGGGCAGCAGCGTGGCGGTGAATTCCTGCACCCAGTATCAGGGCAGCGGATCACCGAATAGCGTCGTTACGGGCAACCCCTGCGATATCTACCTCAACACCGCTGGCGGGGCGGCGACGACTCTGTGGGTCAAAGAGTCGGGAACTGCGACTAACACCGGGTGGGTGGGCAAATGATGACCTGGGGACAGCTCCGCTTCAACCTGCAGACCGGCGCGCCGGGTGTGTCACCCGACCTGCTCGACGGCTATCTGAACGAACGGTACGAGCAGCTGCTCGAGGCCTGCAAGTGGAAGGGCATCGACTACCGCACCACGGTGCAGACCATCGCGGCGTATCAGTCAGTTGCGGACAAGGTCACTCTCACCGTGGGCTCGATCAACGTCACCGGAGTGGGCACCACGTGGACCCAGCCCGCGACCAACGGCATGACCTTCTATGTGCCTGGCGACACCGTGGTCTACACCTTCACCTGGCTGACGTCGACCAGCGGGACGCTCGACCGGCCTTACGAAGGCAATGGCATCGACCCGGCCGGCACCAGCTACCCCAACCGCTCCTACGTCTTCATGCAGGACGTATACGCGCTCCCGGCCGACGTCGGCACCATCATCGAGGTCATCAACCCGGTCACCGGTTTCACTATGCCGCGGATGACCGACGAGGAGCTGAACCGCTCGAGCGGGACGCGCACCCTGGTGCAGGATCCGGTTACCTGGGCCCCCTACGACGACACCAACGAGAACATCACCGCGACGGTGAGCCACCAGATCCGCTTCTATCCGCCGCCACTGAACGCCCGCGGCATCGTGGTGAAGTACGGACACGTGGTGAACGGATTCGACGGATCGAACACCAACGCCTCCCCGCTTCCCTTCATTTCGAACAGCGCGCTGCTCTCCGGTTGCAGGGCGTCGATCGAGACCTACCTGGCGTCAAAGACAACGGGCGCCGAAATGGCTGCTCATCTCAATGCGGCCAAGGTCTATCTGGCCGAGTGGAACGTCGAGTTCAATCGCCTGCTGCTGCTGGAATTCAGCCAGAGACGCAAAAAGACGCCGATGAAGATGGCCAGCAGATTCACCCGCCACCGCGTCGATCGCGCAGCCAAAGGAATGCTGAACTACTGGCGAGGTGGCACCCCCGGAGGACCGAACTAGTGAATCTCGGGACTATGCAGGGCCAGGTCTCGCAGCGGCTGAACGAGGGCCAGACCACGCCGACGTACTATCCCACGGCGGAGATCACCAACAGGCTCAACGAGGCGGAGAGGTTCTTCATCCTGCTCACGCTGGGCCTCGAGATCACCTCCCCGTGGACCGTGCCTGCTTACGTCCCTGGCACCCTGCCGTTTTTCCACATGCTGGGCACCTTCCCCGACTGGATCGTGCCGCTAAGGATCGCTTCCGTGGCCGGCGCCAAGATAAGGCCGGCGCGCGGGGAGGAGCTCTTCGGTCTCGATCCGCAGTGGGTCAACTTGCCGGGAGCCATTCAGCGCTATATGACCGCCGGCACCGACCTGGTGGGTCTTTCCTATCCCCCGAAGGCAGCGACGGTCTTAAACGTCACCTACGCCCGCGCACCGGTGCCTCTGGTGGGCGTCGCCGACGTGCCCGAGGCTCCGGCGGAGTACCATCCCCAGCTGGTCGGCTATGCCATTAACGCGATCCGGGAGGTGGAAGGCGGCCAGGAATTCGAGAAGACCCTGCCGCTGTTCGGCAACTTCATCAAGGCGGCCACGCTGTACGGCAACTACGTGCGATCGCGCAACCGGGGATCCCAGTACGACAAGGTGCCGTTCGAGCTCGAGAAGTTCGACATGTCACAGCTGCTGAAGCTGCGCAAAGATCTCATGCCATCGAGGCCTCCCAATGGTTGACGCTCTCAATTCCCTGACCGATGCGATCTATCGCCTGGGGTTTGTCAGCCTGGCGGAATCGCAGGCGGCCGCGGCCTACGTCACCAACGCGGAGCTCTACCAGTTTGCCGACGACGCGGCCAAGAAACTGAGCTACAGCGCGGGCATCTTCGTCACGCTCGACAGCTCGATTGCGGTGACGGCGGGCGTGGGAGTTTACAGCGAGCCGGCCACCCACGTCTTTACAGTCTACGCGTGGATTTCGCCACTCCCTGGCGTCGGTGGCAGCAGTCAGGTGCTTCGACCGACGACAGTGGCTCAGCTATTCGCGCTCGATTCCACCTGGTCGACGACGTCCGGAGAGGCCAAACGGTTCTCGCTCGACGCCGGCAGCGTGGGCACCATCACGATTTACCCGCTGCCGGTGAACAGCGGCACGCTCAATCAGATCTGCCAGGAGTTTCCGGCGACGATCTCCGCGGCCAGTTCGCAGGTGGCGAGCATGCCATCGGTGCTGCAGGACTACCTCACCTACGCCATGCTGGCGGGGGCCCGGGGGAAAGAGTCGGAGTCGGCTAAGCCCGAGATGGCGGCGCACTTCCAGCAGCGCTGCAGTCTGTACGAGCAGGTGATCGAGCATCTGTGGGGCCCGGGACAATAAGCCTGGCTGATACTGTCGAAAAGCCGCACATGCACGATAAAGAAGGTTTGAAAGTCATGGCTGCGATCATCGCCTCCGGCGTGGTGCAGTCTCACGGGGTAACCCCCGAGGAAATCGCGGCCACATCCATCGCGATCGCCAAGCACATCGTCTCGCAGGTGGACGCGGTGCCGCCCGAGGAGCCGCAAGACCCCCCCGTCGAATAACCCCACGTGGGTTACAAGCGCGAAAAGCTGCAAATTCTGGGGGGCGGTTTCAACCTGCTGCCCCCTGGCGACAAGGTCCCGAAAGCCGATTATCTGCAGGCGCAGAACTGGCGGGTCGATCGACAAGGGCGGCTGGTGTCGCGCTTCGGCTACGTGTCCAAATTCTCGATCGCGTCGGCCGGCCTGGCGCATTCGGGCTTCGTCAACGGCGGCATCAACGGCGACTACTACGTCGGCTGCAACGACACCATCAATCCCACCACGTCGAAGCTCTACTGGAACTTCAACGCGTCCGCGATCGCCACCGGCTTCGACGGCTACCGGATCGGCCTGGCCTGCATGAACGGCTGGGTCTATTTCATGAACCGCGGCAAGCAGGGACGGCATCAAGGCTCGCTCGGCGCCGGCACGTCGCAGACCTGGAACGTAGCGGCGCCCACGAATTCCCCCGTACCCAGCACAGCGTCGAACCCGACGCCGAGCGCATCGGTCACTTATAACTACACGATTCAGGGCAGCACGTATGTGCACTTCCTGAACATCGCCGGCACGCTTTACAGCTTCGTGGAAAACGGGTATTCGGCCGGGCAGTTGCCCCTGGTGATTGCTTCCCTGGCTTCGCAGGATCCGAACTGCACGGTGAGCTACAGCGGCTCGGGTAGCGCGGTGGTCATCACGCCGATCGTGCCGAACACGCTGGTGCAGGTTTCGGGATCCGATGGGAACACAGCGACGAACCTGGCCAATGGAACGGTCACCTCGCTGCCCAATGGGACCTATCAGTTCTATGTGACGTATCAGTCGGCCGACGCCACGCTCGAATCGAACCCCAGCCCGGTATCGGTGCCGATCGCGCTGGCCAACCAATCGGTAACGCTGACCTCCATTCCGGTCAGCGGAGATGGGCGCGTCGGGATCCGGAACATCTACGCAGTCGGTGGGACTCTCGGACAGCCGTATCAGGTGACCACGATCGGCGACAACACCACCACCAGCCTGACCTTTAACTGGTCCGACCTGGCGGTGACGAACGCCGGGAATGTCATGCCCACCGACCATGATCCGCCGCCGGCGGCTTCGGGAATGGTGGGGCCGCATTTTTCGCGGCTGTTCGCCTGGTCGACGGCCACTTATCCGAACCGGCTCTTTTACACCGATCCGGACCTGCCGCAGTACTGGCCTGGCTCGGCCGATCCCGCAGAGGGCAATTGGGTCGACGTCGGCGCCGAGGGCGAGGCGATCGTCTGGTGCACAGTCCACACCAACATCCTTGTGATCTATAAAGAGCGAACGATATGGATGCTGGTAGGGGATCCGGGGACGGGGTATCTGCAGCAGATGACCGACGCGACGGGACTGGCCGGCCAGTTCGCGGTAATCGCGGCGGGCAACAAGGACTACTTCGTCGGGCCCGGCGGCCTGCACATCTTCGATATCGACCGCGTGCTCGACGGCGGCGCGGAAGTGCTGCCGATTTTTCAGGCGGGCGCGACCGCCGGCCCGTCGCCGAATGGCTCGAGCTTTCCGGGCAGCCCCGGCAGCATCAAGCCCGGGACCGCCTACAACGGGAACTCACTCTATCCCTACGCGCTCGCCCTGGGCTACGGGATGGGGAAGCTGTACGTTGGTTACGCGGAGACCATCGGGGTGGGGACCTCCTACTGCACGCTGGTGTACCACGAGGACTCCAAGCGATGGTTCTACCACCGCAATGGCATGGGCGGAGCGACCGGGTTCTTTGGCTTTGTCTTCGACGGTGCCCAAATGGTGGGCTTGGGAGGCTCCGCCGGCGGCACAGCCAGCGGTTACAACATCGACGGCTTCGGCTCCGCCTACACCCAGGACAACGGGGCCATCGCGATCCCCTTTACCTACCAGTCGCATTACGAGGATGCCGGCGCGCCAGACAACCAGAAGAAATGGCTGGACCTGGTCATCGACTACGAATTCGCCGGCGATACGGCGACCGTCTCGGTGGGCTACGACAACGGCGCAAACCTGACCGCCGCCGCCTACAGCGGCGTCACCACGTACGCGGTGAGCCAGTGGGTGACCTCCGGAGGATTGACCTACCAGAGCCTGCAGGGCAACAACATCGGACACACTCCGGCGGGCTCCCCCACCTGGTGGATGGCGGTCAATAACTCGGGCACCATCACCGGCACGGGCCGCCAGGCAGCCACCTTCGCTCTCGGCACTGACGGAGTACTCGCCAAGAACATCTCAGTCCTCATCGCGGGCGCGGCAAACGGGCTCATCGTGCTGCACAACGTGTATCTCTCCTACTACGAAGAGGCGCGCCTGGCGGCCGCGGCGAGCACCATGCCAACCGATCTGGGTATCGGAAAGGTCAAACAGTGCAAAGAGCTCGAGCTCGACATCGACGCCTCGCAGGGAGCGGTCAACGTCAATCTTTATAGCGACCTGCCAGGCAATGCGCTGGCGGTCAGGCAGACTCCGACCGTGGCGGCGAACAGCGGCCGCGCAGTGATGCGATACCCGTTCTCGACCGCGGGACCGCCTCCCAGCTACACCGAGGGCTATCTCTGGCGCGTGGCGCTGTCGGCCGCGGCGGGCCCATTCCGGATCTATGCCGTGCGCCTGCTGATGCGCGCCGTGGGGGTCTATGTGGAAGCCTACGAGGCGGCCGCCGGGTTCGTGTGGGACTCGATGGAGGAAAGCTTCGAGAGCCTGATGACCAAAGTGCCGCGGACTTTCGCGATCGCACTGGCGGCGGCGCCGATTAAACGTTTCCGGGAGCTCTCGCTCGAGATCGACACCTTCAACGCCGCTGTCACCTACACGTTCCTGACGGACCTGCCCGGCAACGCCCAGGCCTCGAGGCAAACCGGGACGGTGAACACGGGGACGGCCGGCCGGCGCTTCTTCCGCATCCCGCTGCCCGGCGGCAGCAATACGCCGATCGAGGGGCGGCTCTGCCGGCTGCAGCTTTCCGGCAGTGCCAAGTTCATTTTGTACGGCGCCGCGGTGGAACTGCTGCCGGTGGGCGTTTACATCGAAGCGTACGAAGGCGCGTCCACACCTGGCGCCGTCTACGACTCACGCCAGCAGGACGGCGGCACGCCCAACGTCAAGGAGGCGCGGGAGCTCGAGCTGGACATCGAAACCACCGGAGCGGTGACCGTGACCCTGAGCAGCGATATCACGACGCCGGCGATCACCGCCGCGCCGGCGACCACCGGCCGGCAGAAGGTGATGATCCCACTCACGGTGAACGCCGCGGCCGAGCAATTCTTCGACGGCCGCCTGTACCAGCTGATCATCTCGGGTTCGAACGCTTTCCGGCTCTACGACGCGCGCATCAAGGTGCGGGTTTACGGCCACTACCTGCAGGCGAGCGAAGGCTCCACAGGAGCCCTCTGGGACTCGACCGACCTGGACCTCGGCACCCAGACAGTCAAACAGCTGCGCGAGCTGCAGCTCGAGCTCTCGGCCGCCGGCGCCTACACCGTGGTGGTCTATACCGACCTGCCGGGCAACGCCATGGTGGCGCGGGTGACCAGCAACCAGAGCGCGACCACGGGGCGCACCGCGGTGCAGATTCCTCTGCCTCAGGGCAGCGTCCCGGACAATTACATCTTCGGCCGCCTGGTGCGGGTGACGATCGCGAGCAACTCCGACATGAAGCTCTTCGGCGCGCGGATCCACGCGCGGCCGATCGGCGTCTATGTCGAGAGTTACGAGGCGGCCGCCGGCGCCGTGTGGGACTCGACTCCATCGGACCTGGGCAGTCCCGCCGACAAGATCTTCGAGCAGCTCCGCTTTGAGCTCGACACCGATGGCGCGGCCACCGTGGCGGTCTACACCGACCTGCCGGGCGAGAATTTCACGGGCAAGGGCACGTATGCCCTGACTGCCGGGGCGACGGGGCGGCATTGGGCCACCGTGCCGCTGCCGGCGGTTACCGAAGGCCGATCGATCCGCCTGGTGGTGACGAGCGCGGCCGGCTTCCGGATCTACCGGGCGCAGGTGAGGCACTTCAAGGTAGGCCGGTATCTGGCCATGACGCAGCCCGCCGGCAACGACTCGCTCACCACACTCGAGTTCGATTTCAAGAGCGAGCGCGTGAAGGCGTATAAGAAACTCGAGATCGACATGCGGGCGGACGGCGCCGTGAGCATGGCGGTGCTCACCAACCAGTCCGGGCAGCTGGCCACCCAGTACACCCCGGCCGCGGTCACCACACCGAACGGCCGCGCCACCATCTACATGCCGCTCACTCCGGGAATCCGCGGCCGCTTGCTGCGCCTCTCCATGACGAACGGACCGGCGCGCATCTATCACCTGCGGGTCTGGACGATCGCCGAGAACGAGCCAGGCGCTAAGTGGCAGTGGGAAGATTACCCTCTCGAAGAGAGCGACGTGCTGCCGGCGTGGGCCGACTTGCCGGTGGAGGCGACACCGCCGGCATTCACCTGGTCGGCTCTTCCGGTACCGCCGACTCCTCCGGAGTGGCAATGGGCGCCGTTCCCGGTGAACCCGACGCCGCCCGGGAGTAACGCGACGGATCCGGCGCAGTGGCAATGGGGCAAGTTCCTGCAGGTGGAGGAGACGGCCCCCGACTGGAAGCTCATCGACGTGCCCTTTGAAGTGACGGAATGAAGACAGGGAACAATCTCACGCCGATTCCCTCGGGGTTGAACGTCGAGGATCTGATCACGGCTGTCAACGACCGGCTCCGGCGCATTGCGGGCGGCGCGGACACCACCACCACGATCACCAGGATGATTGTGGGCGGCGGGGGAGCGGTGCCTGCCAGCCAGGTCAATTACGGAACCCATGTGCAACGGAAGGCGGCGCCGGTGTCTGCCTTCGGCGAAGGCGCCCTGTGGTACGAGACTGATCGGACCGTGTGGTATCAATTGCAGGCCGGCGGAGCGAGCGCGGGCAGCTGGCGGTGGATCGACGGCGAATGTATCTGCACCCAGGCAAATCTGCCGACCGATCTGGGAGCGAACGATAAGGGGTTCCTCGCCAATGTGACCGACTACAACCACGTGCTGGCCTGGAGCGGCACAGCGTGGACCGCCGGGCCGGGATGGGATGAACCGTGCTATATCCGCGGCTTCATGGTGGATCCGACGGGCACAGGGTGGAAACTGTGCGACGGCAACGGCGACGACGGTAGCGCAATCGGCGTGGCGCATCCGGTGAAGTACCTCAAGCCCGACGGGACGCTGGGCTCGCTCACGTCGGCGACGGTGGCGCCGTGCGTGCCCAATCTGGTAGGCTCGCCGGCGTTTTTGCAGTTCGGCGCCACGGCCACGGGGATCAATGCCCCTGTAGCTCCCACCCTGGCGATGAATAGTTACACGCCGGCCGGCACCAACAGCACCGGCACGGTAACGCCTTTGGGGACCATCGCCTGGCCAGCGGGTGTACCCACCTTCGCCGGCACCGCCCTGCCAACGCACCAGCACGAAATACCCGTCGGGTTCATCAGCCCAAACTCGTATTTTCTGCAGTCGTACGGGACCGGGTCCGCACAGGCGATTTCAAAATTTTTCCCCGGCTCGGCCACCACGGGCAACGTAGCGGCGGAACTCGACCAGGCGAAGTCGGCCGGGACCCCCTCGGGTACAATCTCCTGGCCTGCCGGAGTACCCACCTTCGCCGGCAGCTCGTCGACTACATCCGCGGAGACGTTCACGGGCACGCCGGCCACGCTGACAGGCACAATCTCCAATACCGGGACTCCCCAGGGCATCACCCTGCGGCCCTGGTTCCGCAAGTAAGCCGAATAACCCGCTAGATGTCCATTGAAATTGTAGAGCCCTTCCCGGCCTACGCCTGGCCGATGGCCTGGGCGTGGCTCGAAAAGCACCGGCGCCAGGTGTGCGACGACTTCAGTCCCAAGACGCCCGAGGAGTTTGTCGAATTACACAGTAGGGCAGCAGGTACCTGGCGGACCTTCGCAGCGCTGAAAGACGGGCAGATCGGAGGGGCTCTGCTCTTTGAGATGGCGTCGCCGGCAATGGCTATCATGCACGTCTTGTATAGCCGGCGCTTTTGGGACCATTGCAGCGCGGTGGAGGCTTCTCGCCAGGCCTGCCGTCAAGTGTTCGAGTCGACCGGGGCGATCAAGATTCTGGGATTGATCCCGGCCAACAACCGGCTCGCGATCGCGCTGGCGATCCGGGGCGGCGGCAAGGTGGAAGGGACGTTGCGGCATCACACGCTGAGAGACGGGCAGCCGCTCGACGCGGTGGCCGTGGGGATTACGAAAGAGGATTTTTATGGGGTTGAGCCTGGGCGGGACAAAGACGAGCAGCCAAGCGACGGGGAGCACGCAGAACACCTACACGCCGGGGCAGTCATCGCTCCAGGACTCCCTGATGCAGGCGTTCAGCACGCTCCTCCCGGGAGTGGCGAGCGGGGCGATGTCGCCGAACGTGACCAACATACAGACCGCCAACGCCAACCAGATCAACCAAAACTACGCGGGCGTGGGCGATCAAATGAACCGGTACCTCGCGGCGCGCGGGTTCGGCCAGTCGGGCAGCACGGGAAAGGCGGCGGTACAGACCGACCTCGCAAGACAGGGCGCACTGGCACAAAACGCAAGTAATGCCTCCGGCCAGCAACTGAGCTTCGATCAGTCGCTGCTGTCGGATGCGCTGGGCGCGGCGTTCCAGCAGGTGGGCAACACGAGTAGCGGGAACACGTCTGGCAGCAGTTTCGGGTGGGGAGTCAGCGGGAGCGGGAGCACCGGGTTTATGGCCGGCGGGTTACCCATTGGGCTAGGAGCCTGAGATGGCGAACTTCGCACCAATGATGTCCGCAGAGAATCCGTACGCGGCGGCATCGGCCCACGGCGGAGGAGCTCAGGCGGGGCTCGACTTCGTTCGTCAATTGCGCGAAGCGGCGAACCAACAGCAGCAATTACAGGCGCAGGGGCAGCAGAAGGCCTTTAACGACGAACTTGAACTGCGCAAGCAGGGATACGTCCCCTACTATCAGAATTCCGGTCCTGCGGACCCTAGCCAACCCAATGGGCTGAAGACTCGCACGCCGGTCCAGGGAGCGAGTCCCAGCGATACCGTCACCACACCGGACGGTCGTAAGTGGGTTAAGGCGCCACCTCAACTGACGCCCGAACAGCAAGCTACCCAACAGCACCAGGGCAACGGCGACTTGCTGACCGCGCTCAAAGATGGGGCCCGGCCGGTGTCTCCGCAGGGGACAGTGCAGCAGTACGGCGACATCCCCGTGCAGAGGATGGATGAAAGCGGCAACCTGTCGAATACGGGCCGCAGTGGTGTGAACCTGCCGGTATCCGATCAGCCTGGCACCGCGATGTCAATCGGCGGGCAGAAGCTGTACATGCCCACGGAAGCGGAAAAGTCGGAAGACGATCTCCGCAAGAAAACGACCCAGGCGAGCGCGATGCAGGATGCCGAGGGCTGGGTGCTTCCGGATTCCCTGGCGCGCGCCGCGGCGAAGCATGCGGGCCTCCCGGATGATGCGCTGGTAGGAGTGAAGCTGCCGCATGAGACAGTCGCCGAGGCGTTCAAGGCCGGCACAACGCCGGATAAGCCGGAGCGGCCCGACGCTACGCAGATCATTCCCGGGTACCAGGATGCGAGTGGCAGCCCGCTCGTGTTCGATCGAACCAAGGGCACGGCAACGCCGGTAAAGATGCCACCCGGCGCCAAGCAAGTGCTCACGCCAGAGCAGAGGGAGCGCGCCGGCGAAGTCGCCGATCGCCGGAAGGCCGCGGCGGATCAGCGTCAGCAGATCGAGGATGACCGGCAGCAGAAGGTGATCGAGGAGCTGGGCGGGAAGCGCGAGAAGATCAATACCGAGCGCGCGAAATTATCCCAGCACATGCAGGACCTGATCTCCGAGTCACGCAAGAAAGACGGCGAACTGGTGACGATCCGCGACTTCGAGAGCGGAAAAACGGCACAGAAGCCGATGTCGAAAGCCGTGCGCCTGCAGATCGCCGGCCGGTATCAGGACGTCAAAGCCAGCTGGGACGCGCTCGGTAAACAGTCCGACACGTTTAGCAAGCAGATCGAGCAGCGCCAGGCGAAACGCAAGCCGGCCGCAGATCAACCAGCGCCGGCGGCCGCGGCCGCGCCAACGCCCAGGGTGCAAGTGAATGGCGGCGGAGCGCAACCGCTCGACCAGGGCCGGCCGGTGGGACACGCGACGGGCGACATGGAAATGATCGACGGCAAGCTCCACCGCTGGGACGGCACGAAGTTTGTGCCCAACGATCAATATTCGCCTGCAGGGAAGACGGCGACCATGGACCACGTCAGGGCGTACGCCAAGCAGAAGGGCATCGGCGAGGCCGCCGCGGTCCGCGAATTCAAGTCGTCGGGATTCACGATCGGACAATGACATGGCGGATCAGCAGCTCACCCCGGATAGCTTCATGGCCGGGCAGAAGGCCGCTCCGGAACTGACGCCGGATGCTTTCATGCGGATGTCCGGAGGCGGAGCGCAGCCGCCCGCTCCCAGCGGACAGCTGAAACCCTCGCAGCAACTGCCGCAACCCGACCAGGTGGTGCAGGATGCTACCCAGCACGCCCGCGTGATCGTAGAGGCGGCCACACGGCCCAGGCCGGTGTCAGGCATGGAGAGACTCGGCGGCGTACCGCCGGGCCCGGGGCCGCTGCCTCAGCTGCCTGTTCCGTGGGAGACAGAACTACAGCAGAATCCCAAAGGCAATAACGACATTCCGGACGATCTCCCGCAAAGAATTCTGAACAAGGGCATCGCCGGGGTGGGAGAGCTCGCCTCCGGTATCGAACAGATGGCAGAGCCGGGAGCGAGGCAAAAAGCCGGCGGAGCCCATCATGCTCTTGGCGGCGCGTTCGGTCTCGCGACCCCCACCCTCCTGGGTGCGGGCGCGGCCGCTCCGATCAAGACCGCCGTAACGCTAGCGGTGACCGCGGCGGCACAACACGGCGCCGAAACGGGCCTATCCTACCTTGGCATGCCGAAGGAGTATGCCGAGGTCGCAGGCGACCTGGTGGGCCTCATCTCTGGCGCGGTGGCTCACGGCAAACTGACGAAAGCCTCTATACGGCAGGAAGTGGAACCGATCCTCGCGGACCGGATGAAGGAGAAAGCAAATGTTCCCACCGAAGAAAAAGCCGGCCAAGGCGCCGAGCGTCAGGCGGCCGACACCCAAGCGAGGCCAGGCGTCACAGCCGGCGGGCTCTCTGCTCGATCGACTGAACCAGGCAACCAACCGGCCGCGGTCGAACCCGGTGCCACAGGCCATCCCACCCCGCAAGCGGAGGTAACCCATGCACCGAGTCACGCTCGAGATCAGACTCCGCCCGGCGCAGCTCCGCGAGGTGGAGTCGTTAGCGGGCAGCCATCGCCTGTACCGCAAGGGGACGGACTACAGCTGGTACCTGGACCTCCCGGACCGGGCCGAGGCGGACCTGGCAATGGTGAACCTGGAGCTCATCCCGGGAGTGAAGGTTCGAATACTCGGCGGGTAACCGGTTCGGCCGATCTGCCTTTGACGCCGGCGGGCAAAGAGCAGGCGAAAAAGCTCGACGTTCCGGCGGACGTGAAAGTGTTCCACGCGCCGAACGATCGCTCCGCGGAGACGGCGCGGACAGCCAGCGATCGCGCGGAGCCGGCGGCCTGGCTGGAACCCTGGAAACTTGGCGCGCATGAAGGGAAGCCGCTTCCGGCTGCGCAGCCCCTACTTGACGATCTGATGCGCAATCCGGATAAGCACCCGGGTGCGAGCCCACACTCCGGCGAGGAGGGGGAACCGTTCCGCCAGGCGCGCGATCGCCTGGTGACCGGCGCAGCGCGGCAGCGGGGAGGTCTCGGCCCGGGAGAGAGGGTACTCAACGTCACGAGCGGCCGCGCAATCGGAATCATAGCGGGCAAACCTTCGATGGAAGTGGAGCCGGGCGCGTTCTACCGGAAGACGGCCGGAGGAGTCACGCAAGTACCATCAATCTCGGAGCCAGGCCAGTATTTCACGACGCACGCGGAAACACCCTGGAACCCGGCGGAGAGTGGGAGTACAATCAGTCAGGAGCAAGGCAATGAACGGTCAGACGCAAAGCCAGTGGACGCCGGAGCAGCTCGAGAAGGGCGGCCGGATGATGGAGCTGGTGCGCCAGTCAAGGGACGCGCATCTGGTGAAGACACGGATGTCCTCATCCCAGGCGAAGACCGAGCCCTCCGAGCCCGCTACGAAGTCCGCGAACTAGCGGACGTACAACCCTCGCACAACGGTCAAACGTTCCTCCCCAACGAGCGGTACGCTCACCACAACGAGCGCGACTATTCGAAACCCGAGAATCAACAGCGGGTGATCGAGAACAGCAGCGAGGAGCGCTTCAATCCCCGGTACCACATCACCGACAATCCGGACGCCACCAACGGACCGGTGGTCATAGACGAAGACGGCAATGCCCTCGGCGGCAACAGTCGGGCGATGCACCTTCAGCGGGTTTACGGCCGTGATGGGGCCGGCGCCGCGGCATACCGTGCCCTCCTCGAGAAGAGGGCCGGGCACTTCGGCATCGACCCTGCAGCCTTCCGTGAAATGCGGCAGCCCGTTCTGGTGCGTGTGATTTCGAACGACGAATTAACGACCGTACCAGGCGGGTCAAAGTGGGCGATCCGTAAGACCAATGTCAGCGGCACGGCCCAGCTGTCGAGTTCTGAGCGCGCGGCCGCCGACGCCGGCCAGCTGGCCCCGGAACTGGTGGATCATATCGCCGGCGCGATCGAGGCGGCGGGCCAGGATGCCACACTGAACGATGCCCTTACCGGGAAGTCCGGAACGGCGATTGTGAACCGTCTGATCTCCGAAGGCTTCTTCAGCGAACAGGAGCGGCCGGCGCTGATGGATGGCAAGACCGGAGCCCTAACGCAGCTGGCCAAGGACCGGATCAGTAAGGCGATGCTGGGGCAATTCTTCCGCGACTCCGACCAGATCGCACGAACACCGGCATCTATCAAAGCGAAACTCGAACGTATTGCGGCGCCGCTCGCGAAGCTGCAGGCACATCCAGAATGGGATCTGACGCCGGCGATTCGCGAAGCAATCGACTTGCTCGAGTTTGCCGGCGCGCACAACATCAAGAACTTGAGCGACGTGGTGGCTCAGGAAAACATGTTCGGCGGAGCTCCGGAGTGGCACAGCGACGCGATTCAGCTGGCGGAGCTGTTGCGGGACGCCAAGCCCAACGACCTGGTGGCGGCAGTGCGGCGCTACGTAAACGATCGTGAGCCCACGATGTTCGGGGAGTCGACGCCGGCGGAGGCCTTCGCCACCCATTTCGGTGGTGAGAAGGCGGAGCGGGCGCCGGCCGCGGCGACTTTGCCGGCACCGGAAGATGTGCCGCGGAGTGCGGGCCCGGAGGAGCCTCCCGAAGTAAAGCGCTTCCTCAATGCCGGGGAGCGCGGCAGTTTTTCGTTCAAGCCCTCGAGCGGAAAGCCTGGCGTGGTGGAAGCAATTCTGCGCGCCGACATCAAAGAAGTCAAAGAGCTGAAGGCCAAGCGCGATGCTGCCCTGGCGGCCCTAAAGAAAGCGGAAGCCAACCCGGCCGAGAAAGCTTTCGGTCAGCGGATGGTGGAATACTACACGGGCGAACGTGACCGCTGGGTGTCGCGGGTGAACCAGGTGATCGACCGCCTGCGCACGTTGGTACCCGGCCCGGTGGAACGGCAGGGTATTTCGATCTATCGCGACTTCAAGGGACGGACCGGGGAGCTGAAGCAATGGCTCGACGGTACACACGTGAATCTGAAGACGCTGGAGCCGGATGCTTACAAGACTGCGATGGAGCGGATCCAACAATTGCGGCCGGCGATCCTGCAGGCCATGCACCCAACCGCGCGCATGCTCGAGGCGGACAAGGTGTTGACGCAGATTGCAGAAGCTTCGTTTGCAGAGGGTCATCGGCTCGGCTTCATTCCGCGCGAGCTGAATTCTGAGCGGTACTTCACGCACCTGCTCTATCCGAAGGGGGAGGGCGAGACGCCGATACCGATCGGCGATCGCATCGGAAAGGCGCTCGGCGGGAAGATCGGCCGCGAGTACGCCTTCGCGGCCAGACGCGAATACCCAACGGTCCTCGACGCGATCGCCGACAACGCGAAGCCGAAGACCCTCGACGTATTCGACGCGTTCAGCATTCACGGCGACAAGTTCGCGACGGCGCGGGCAACTCACCTGCTCATCGAAGCTCTGCAGCGGCCCGGCGCCGGCGGCTACGCCAACGGTGTGGGCAAGTGGGGAACGCACAGCGATAAGAGCGTGCCTAAGGACTGGGTGGAGATCGCGCCTCACGCCCGGCTGTTCCGTAACGACGTGCGATTCACCGATGAGAATGGAGAGGCGCAGATCGCACAGCAGACGCTCTTTGTCCCGAAGGTTGTGGAAAGGGCCTTGCGGCCGATCACAGATCCCGACTACATGAGCCGGCTGCCAGGCTTCGCCGCGTTGCGCCACAGCCAGGCGTATTTAAAGGCGGTGCAGTTGGGTCTGAGCTTCTTCCACGTGACCACCGAAAACTACATGGCCCTGGCGAACATGGGGCCCAAGGGTTGGCTGGAAGGCCTGCGCGCGGATCGTCAGAGTGCAGAGTTCCTGCGGGCGGAACGGGAGTTTATCGCGCACGGCGGTACCACCTCGGTGCTCGGCCGGACAGTGGAGGCATACAAGGCGCTCGAGCCGGGTCTGATTCCGACGTGGGGCGACATCTGGAAGAAGGCTCCGGTGATCCGAGAGGTGGACGCACTGGCGCAGAAGATCACCGACTTCACCTTTGGCAAGATACAGCGGCAGTTTAAAGTTACGGACTACTCGCTCCACAAGGCGGCCTGGCTGGCGGAACATCCGCAGGCGTCACAGGTGGAGACGGCCACGGCGATGTCCTCGATCGCGAAAGAGATCAACGCGGTGTATGGCGGCCTGAACTGGGAGAACGTGGGCCTCAATCACATGACGGTGGAAGTCGCGCGCGCAGTGATGCTGGCTCCCGACTGGACCATCAGTAACGTGTTCAACATCAAGTACGCGCTGGAACGGAGCAGCGCCGGCGGGAAGCTCGCGCGGATGTTCTGGACGCGGCAGCTTGTTGGCGGGATTGTGCTCACGGAGATGATGAGCCTGGCTATAGGTCACAAGCTCTCGAAGAATCCGACTCAGGTCTACATGGGCAAGGATTCGAACGGCGAGGATATCTATCAGAATTTGTTTTTCAAGGGCGCCGGCGGCGACGCTGTGAACCTGGTCCACAACGTCTGGGACTACGGCGGGGTAGAGGGCCTGGTGCGGACCATGGCGGGTAAGGCAGCGCCGTTTGTGCGCACCGGCCTGGAGTTGATTAGCAATCGCGACTTTCTGGGCCACGAAGTGATTCCGAAAGGCATGAGCCCGCTCGCATCGACGGTCCGCGGAGTTTGGGAGGCAGCGAAGGGCGTGGCGCCGACGCCTCTCACCCTCAGTAACTGGAAAGACATGCTGGTGGGTCCCAACGCCGATCAGTACAGCGTGCCGGAGTTCTTCACGGTACCATTCGCAGGAACGCCGCCGCGGCACGTTCCACCTGGCGGGATGCGAATGACCAGGCGCGGCCTCGAGGATGCGCCGGAAAAAGAGAATCAGTCGACCTGGGACGAAATCATGACGGGCAAGCGCTAGTACTTTCCGCCGTGGGTGATGGCCGAGTTTGCGTCCATACGGGCCTCGCGGATCTTGCGAATCGCTGTGGTGCGATCGGGGCTCGGCGGCACGTCTCGCACAATCACTTTCACGGCTTCGGCAAGGATTTCGCGCACTCGTTTGCCGGCGGCCACCTGGTCATCGTCCCACTTGTGATACTCGAAGGCGTCGTCGATTGCCTGCTCGACTTCCGGTGTGAGGGTAGCAGCTCTGGTGAAGTCAACTCGCGTCGGTCTGTCGGTGGTGGTCTCTACCATGGCTCCCATTATGTCGAATTACCCGGCAGAGGGGAACATGACGGGGTGGATCTCGGTGACAATGGGCGTTCTCGCGGTGGCAGGCCAGGTGGCGAACGTGTTTCTCAATTTAAAGCTTCGGAATTCGCTGCTCGAACAGGAAAAGAAGATCCTCGCCGAGGTGGACGTGACTTACAAGCGCAAGGACGTCTGCGCGGCTGAGATGCAGGCCTTGTCGTAGATTCACTCGGCCGAGCGTTCCGTGGTGAATGTGACGACGTCGACGCCGGCGAGAGCTCTGTAGACCTGGTGAAGCGTCTTGATGGCGTCGGGAACATTGCTATCGTAGCGTTGGCCGCATTGAGGGCACTTCTGCGGCGGCTCGAATGGCCTGGGGCCTGACGCGGGCTGGAACTGCGAGGCGAAGTCCAGTGTCACCCGGGTCTCGCACTGGGTGCAGACTAATGTCGCGAACCTGAGGTCTCTGATCGAGATCAACATTTGCTTCTTCATGATCACACCCGGTTCTTCGACGTCTTCCTCTTCGCCTCCTTCACCTTAGGAGGCCGCCCTATCTTCAGATTGCCCGGTGGTGTTTTCCAGTAGGGCGATCGGCACTTCGCACACCTAACCGGCATGTCCGGCACTCTCCGTACCCATTCCGCCCCGCAACGGAGGCAGTGGCAAATCATGCTGGAAGGAATCGGCATAGCGCTCAGATGTTAGCACACTTTTCTATTGACTTGTAATCGGCTCACGTGTGAGAATACTTATGGAGGCTGAAAGCGAATGAGCGCAGCGTACCAGGTAGCACCGAAACCAATGACGAGCAGCAGCACCCTGCGGGAGCCCGTGGAGTTTGAGCCCAACACACCGGTGGAGGTGGCTTTGAAGTTCGCACAGGGCAAGCCGATCGAAACGCGCACCGGTCCGCGGGTGATGTTCTCGCTGACCGATGGGCGCGTGATGTTTCTGGATCCGGAGCCGGCGCGCCTGATCGAGGGCCTGAAGGCGCGCGCCGGCGAGAAGATCACCGTGTGCATGCAGTGGACTGGGAAGCGAGGCGACGCCCGTCAGTGGACGGCCTGGCTGGCCACCGACACGGAACTGAGACGAGCACAGGCCGACGCTCGTGCGCAGGGCGACCGGTGGACGGATCGCAAACTGGAGGACAAGATGGTGAAGCGTGAACAGATCGCCCGGGAGCAATCGACACCTCCGCGGCCTTCGGCCGAAGCACCGAGCGGACCTACTCCGGTGGCCAAGCCGGCCATGGCTCCTCAGCAGATGCTTGAGCCCGCGTCGCTGATGCTGCTCTCGCAGACCCGGCAGCTGGTTGACGTGTACTGGTTCGCGTTGAGCTACGCGCGCAAAGAATACGGCGACCAGGTGAGCGCAGAGGTTGTCCTGGGCCTGGTGCAGTCGGCCGCGGCGGGGACGAAACATGCCGGGCGGTGACCGGCCTGGCCGCTTCTGGCGCGCGATCGGGCGGATCGTGCTCTGGTGGTGGAGAATAGCGGCATGAAAAAAGCTTCTGCCATCCAGGCTGACAAGCCGGCAAGCCTTGAGGATCTCCAGGCTGATGCGCAGCGGAACCCCGGGCGGCCGCGGCCGCTCGGGGCGAAGAACCTGAATATGAGAGTTGCCATCTATGCCCGTGTCTCGAAGGAAACCTGCACGGTGAAGGCATGCGGCCACCTGAAGACGCACCACGAGGGCGGCAAGGGCGCTTGCCAGCGGCACAAGTGCCAATGCCAGAGGTATGAAGGTCAGGACACCGAGAACCAGCTGCTCGAGCTGCGGGCGTACGTGATCGCGCAGAAGTGGGAGGCGGTGGAGTATATCGATTACGAGACCGGCAAGACCTCCGATCGCGATTCGTTCCGCCGGCTGTTCGAGGACGCCAGCCGCAAGAAGTTCGACGTGGTGGTGACCTGGGCGCTCGACCGGATGTCACGCGAGGGGATCGGCGAGACCTTCGACCACCTGAAGCGGCTGAAGCAATACGGCGTCCGGTACGAGAGCTATACCGAACCGCAGTTCCGCACCACTGGCCCGTTCGGCGAGATCTTCGCCGAGCTGCTGATCGCGCTGGCCGCCTGGATGGCCAAGATGGAGCGGTTGAAGATCTCGGAGCGAACCGTCGCAGGCCTGGAGCGCGCGCGGAAGGAGGGGCGCGTCGGCGGGCGGCGCCCGAAGGTGTTCGACCGGGACCAGGCGACGAAGCTACGCAAGGCGGGATTGAGCTGGCGTGCGATCGAGAAAAAGATGCACGTTTCGCAATCTACCATCCGGGACGCTTTGAGCGGCCGAACTCGCGCGAAACCCCGGCCGTAGGGGTGTGCGAGAAACGTCTTCTCAGGGGTGGGTTTCCCCTAACTGAAACAAAGGACTTAGCAATTCCCGGTTTTCCCTATGCGCACCGACCGTTTGGCGCACTGACGGCTCCCAAAAATCCTGTGGTTTTTGACTGGAAGATGGGCTCCGTCTCCCTCCTCGAGGGACGCCGGCGCCGCGGCCTCCCTATGAGTCTGGATGGGTCGCGCGCACGCGAGGGGCGGGGTCGAATGTCCTACCAGGGGGTGCTTACTGTGTGGGGGGAAGCGGATCTTCCGGTGTATGAGCTGGTGGGTTGGGATCTGCCTGGGTATCGACGGCCTGGCCGCCTACGGCAGCTTGCTGGGCCCGGTGGACCGCGTAAGCGTGCTCGTAGAGTGCCTTGGCCATCTGGGCGGCCATTTTTGGCGGAAGGGTGAGCAGCATGCCGATCGGCTCTCCCAGGTGAAGCGTGACTGCCTCGTCGGTGTGGCCGACCCCAAAAATTAGTTGTTCGTTGTTTTCCATTTGAGTAGTTGACCTTTAAGCCGCGACGACCTTCACCGTGCCGCAGACCTGGCAGACCAGCACGCGGGTGTTCGGCAGGGTTGTGACATTGCCGGGTACGTCGGCGACGTCGGACACGATAAGAGCGTAGGCTGGTTCGGATCCGTTAAACGAAGTGTGGCAGACAGCGCACGCTGGATAATTCGCAGCGCCTGAATGCAATTGAGCGAGGATCTGCCAGGGAAACAGAGCGGCCCACCATGATCGGCGGTTCATCGTTTGTGTACCTCGATTACCGGCATGTGCGCCTCTTCGGGACGCTGAAACCTGTTCGGTGTGGGATTGAGCATTTGCTGGCGAGACCACCGGGCGAGCTCCATGACAGGAGTTTCGCCGGGCAGCGCGTTGGTCTGGGCAATCCAGTCGGCCACGAGCTCGTCGAGATGCTCGTGGAGCTGGACGTGCCTCTGGCGGTGTTGATCGTGGGTCATTCTCCCCTTCCCATTGGACTCTCCGCATACCGGCTGTAGCGGCGTGCTGCCGGCATATCAACGTCTCTCGGCTTAAGGGCTTTCCGCGGAACAGGCTTCGGAACATACCGGGTGTAGCGCCGTGATGCCGGCATATCAGTGGCTCTCGGCGCGGCCTCGCGTGGCGCGGGTGTCGGAATCTCCGATAGGACGCGCTGCCAATACTTTCGTCGCCATGCTTTCAACCGCGCAAGAGCGGCGAGGTACTCCCTGCTCTCTAGTTCTAGTTCCATTCGTCCGCCTCCTCTGTCTCCTCTTCGCACTCGTGAATACATTCGTCGTATTCGTCCCACCACGTATCTTCGCCGTCGCAGTAGCAGGCTTGGCCACAGTCAGGGCAGCTGTGTGCCATCAGCTGGCAGCCTCCCGTCGTAGCAGCGGCCTGGCCGCATCCTTACGAGTCATCCGTGTCTCTTTCGAGTTGTAGACGTGCTGCGGAAGATCGTAGTTGAGATGGCACCATTGGCAGAGCACCTTGCCGTTTTCCGGCCGGTCATCTCCTGGTACTCGATTGAGATGCGCGGCCGTCAGCACGATTTTTACCGCCCGCCAGTCGGCGTTCTCGTGGGCTTCCATGACGGCGAAAGCATGCAGGTGCGCCTGCAGGTTGCCTCGTGGATCGTAGGCCATCCCCGACGCTTCGCTCCACCACCAGCCCGCAAACTCCGTCAGGTTCGACCGGAAGACCCGTGCTCGATTGGGAGCATGGCACTGCTCGCAGGCGTTACCGGACCTGTTGAGCAGTGCGTTGCGAAAGGCCTGATACTGAGGCCCTCGGTAGAAGTGGCGAAGCTGCTTAGGAATCGGCATGTGGCCACTCCATGTACCGTTGGATTTTCGCGTCCGCTCTGGCGACGTCGACGGCCAGCCAGAGAAATATCACCACTGCGAGCGCGGCCAGCAAGCCAACGCACGACAACGCTATGAGTGTGAAGGGCATCACAGCCTCAGCTTTCCGTCCGCTGCGCGGACATGCAGCGGGCAGTAGTCAGTGTCGTTTGCGCGCCGTGTGGTGCAGGCCGTGCACAACACGGCATCGCAGGTCTTACCCCGGCCGGTCGACCCATCACAGAGGCGATAGTCTTTAGTTTGCCGTCCGCAAACCGAGCACTTGCGCGGCCGTGGGGCGGCGCTCATCACGATGGCGGTAGAGCCGCCTGGGAGTCTCACAACGTGGCAGGGCATTGAGCTACCTCCCGATCGCGCGCGGGCCGCCGGCCGCGGCCGCCGCCAGGCGCCGGCGTTCCAGGTTCTGCGGTTGGTCGAAGAATTCGCTCCCGGTATCGGCGTTGACCACCTTGAGCATGTCTATCTCGACCTTGGCCGTGTCGATGATGGTCTGGGCCACCTCGCTGATGGCCCTGGCCCGCGCCAGATCCATCGGCTTTTCGGTGTCCTTCAGACTTTCGATTGTTTCAAAGAGATGATTGCGTAGGTCCGTCATTTTGTTCTGCATTGGCCAGCCTCCTCAGTCTTCGTTTGAGTGCACCGTTCATTTGGATCGCCAGGGCAAGCGGTTGCGGATAGCGACCCCACATTGCGTTGCGGCGCGCCATGTCCGCGCGCGAGACACACTCCAGGTTCTCGATCGTGCAGTTGCTGCGATCGCGATCTTTGAAAATGATGTTGTGGCTGGGCGGGATGTGGCCATGGTGCTGTTCCCACACCAGGTGGGAGAGCTGAGGCCAGATATCTCGGCTCCACCCAACATGCCTGGGGTTGTCAGGCTCTCTCTCGCGAACCTTGATGCGATAGAAGCCTTCGTTGTCGGCGAGGATGGTGCCGATGGGCCGAATGGTGGCCGCGGCAAACCCGCTCAGGTTGCCTTTCTTGAACTGCGTCTCCTTCATCCGGCCTGGTCCCCAGCCTGGCTGGCGGACGCCCTTGTTGACCGGCACCTGGCCAGGCCGAAAGCGGTACATGGCGCCGGAGATCTCGAGGAGCTCCGCTTCGATGCGGTTCTTGGCCGCGATGTACTCGGCCGTCTTGGTGATACGGAGTTTACCGGCGGCGTCGTACACGGCCAAGACAGTTCGACCGAGGCGCTGCGCTATGGCTTCGGTGTCTTCCACCGGGTACCACTGGCGGACCTGGTCGAGGTCTTCTGCGGTCCAGAAACGGCGTTTGAGCTTAGGACGGCCCATTTGCGCTCACCACCATCACGGCGCGGCCGCTGAATCCGCGGGAGAGCAGCCACACGGTAGCTCGCTCGCAGTATTGCTCTCGTGTTCCCTGGCCGGCGTACTGATCGAGTTCGAAGGCCTCCTGGTCGGTTAGCCGGTCGAGTGCGGCAATGATGACGTCAGGAGTGAAGAGCACTTCAGGCGGCGGCATCAGCTCACCACCTTTACTCGGCTGAGGAGATAGCAGCCGGAGATCCCTTTAAGCGAAACCACCGCCGTGTGGCCGCTGAGCATGAAGGCCTCTGATTTCGTGGTGGTCCTCTTGACCTCGCCAGAGTCGTTGGTGAACTCGACTTCCGCGCCGACTGGATGCCTCAGGTTCCAGTTTTCGACCTCAAGTTCCTGGATGCGGGTGTGGTTCTGTTGTTTTGTCATAGCTCACCGTCCTTGTACGGCAGCCATTCCTGACGCCTGGGAGCCGCTGTAAGGGGCATCGCCTCAGGCTGAGCTATTCGCACCTGGCCGGGCTCGAGCACCTCATTGACGTGCTCTATGGCCCGAGCAACGGCATACGCATGGCCTGAGACGGCGAGGTGTCTCTTGGTGACTTGGTAGCAGATCTGCACGCCTGCAGGTGACGGCCGGGTCCATAATCTCACCCGGTGTCCATTGCGTCGGCCGGTCCATTTCCGCTTCTTGCGCAACTGCGCGAAGATAGTATCGTGCTGTGAAGGTTCGATCTTCATGGCGTTCCTTTCGTGACTGACGGGGCCGTGACGGGAGATCCCGGCCCCTTCTGTTCAGACCTGCCCACCTGTCAATTCACCCGATGAGCTTTTGGTTTACCCTGACACCCTCAGGGTGGGACTTCGAAAATCGTTATGCGCTTTGCTGCTGGACAGGGGCATCGAGCGCCACTTCGGGCTGATCGACCCCGTAGGCCTGCATCCATGACGCGCAGTATTCGATGTGGGCGGCGTATTCGGCAATTTGCGGGTCAGTGTAGCCTTCCGCCTTGCCGAGCTTCTCGTAATGCTGGCGCCACCACTGAATCTCGTGATGCCTGCAGCCGATGGTGATGAATCCTGCGGATCGAACGATGATCGGGTGCCTGGTCCCGAGGATTTGCAACGGCGTTACGGCTCGCGGCAGCAGACCTATCGCGCCGTCCAGTCTCGCGCCGTCCAGGCTCGCGCCGTCCAGTCTCGCGCCGTCCAGGATCGCGCCGTCCAGGATCGCGCCGTCCAGTCTCGCGCCGTCCAGGATCGCGCCGTCCAGTCTCGCGCCGTCCAGTCTCGCGCCGACCAGTCTCGCGCCGACCAG
>Ga0265336_10000180_pt1 | contig 44279 bp, 57 predicted proteins | sample 42119metaG_FD_193583 | JGI IMG/M metagenome (GOLD analysis project Ga0265336, IMG submission 193583) | Rhizosphere microbial communities from Carex aquatilis grown in University of Washington, Seatle, WA, United States - 4-21-19 metaG | ecosystem: Host-associated > Plants > Roots > Rhizosphere...
ATCAGGCTTACCTAGTGTAACACCGATCTGGGCATCTGAAATATGACCCTTTTGACCAAAAGCGCGATTCAATTGATCTTGTTCTTCACGCGGGAGATCGCCGAGTTCCTTACCTGCTTCGAGAGCAGCAATAACCCTGTCAGTGGAATTGAGGTTATTCCTATCATCCTTAACTTCTTGTACAAACTGATGACGCAACGTATCGACCTGCTTAGCTTGTTGTGCCGTCAAAAAACTACGATTAAGTTGGATAGGTTGTTGTGAAGTAAGGTCGCCTTTGTTTTCTGGAACTATAGGACCGCTCACACCAGGACCCGTGAGCCCCCCGGTAACTGCGCCGGTTCCAGCATTAAAGCCTAATCGTTCGCCCGTGCGAGGATCAACAAAACTCTGAGCACGATAATCTCTTACCCACTCTTGTGGATCTAGAGGACGTCCACCAGATTCAAACGCTTGCGTCGTAGGATTAAATGTAGCTTCCAGCTTCTCGCCAGTCTTTTTATTTACCATCGGTAGTTGTTGAAATTTAGTTTGTTGCGGCTTCCCGATAGTTTTTAATAAGTTTTGTACATCAGATGCTGAATAATTGTCTATATTTGGAAACATGGAAGAGTCGGGCTTGCCATCTTTATCTTTTGGGAGAACGCGCTGAACGAAGTAGTTTCTATACGCTTCAGACATAGGAGAAGCAGGGTCATTAGCCGCCATTTGTTGTTGCAGAGCCATACCACGTTGTTGAACAACTTGTCCCTGCTCAAAGTCACTGACGGGACGTTCGCCCATTTGTTGAACAAGCTTAACGCCAGTAAGGTCAGGATTAAACTGACCACTATATTTACCTGCCATAGATTGGCCGATTTTACCGCCAGCAGCCATTAGACCTGCGACTAAGTCACTTTTGCTGCGTTGATTCTGGAGTTTTTTATATTCATCCATGAAGTTTTTATATCGATCTAACTGCGAAGCTTCTTTGGATGGAGCGGATTTGACTACTGATTCTTCTGGCATGATTGCATCAGATTCAGCATTGATTTCTTCTGGTTCAGATGTTGCGCCAGCTAAATCATCTGCTAATTCTTCAGAATCATCTACTTCTTTATCAGGAGTCTCGTCAACAGGAGAAAGATCCGCTTTGCTCTTAGAATCATCTTCAGAGGACTCAACGTCATCAGCGCTTTCTTCTAATTCTTTATCGTTGTCTAGTTCATCATCTTCATTAGCCATGATAAATCCTTAGTAACCTGGGACTTCAGAAGTGGCAGCATTTAAATCTTGTTGATATTCTTGATCGGCCTGAGGAGAATACTGGGCCTGAGGCGAGGTAGTTTGAGCATCAAAATAACCAGACATATAGTCATTACCGGTACTCGGATTAGCATTATTATATGCATTATATGCCGCACCAGCGCCCGTGTCAACTCCCTGCCCAATTCCTGCCCACATATTTGCGGTGTTCCCTGCGTATTGATTTTGTGTATTCGCAATACCTTGATATTGACCGGCACGACCAGAGGCCAATGCCATCTGATTATTAAACTGTTGTTGCTGTAACTGTTTATTATACTGCTGTTGTTGATTAGACAATTGAGTATTTTGATTCATGAGATTTTGCTGATTTTGTAAATTACGCAATGCCGCTTGATTAGCATTCTGAACATTCGTATTTTGAACATTCTGTGAATTCTGCGTATTAAACTGATTGATGTAATCCTTAGCACGAGCAATTTCAGCTTGTTGGCCGAACTGCTGAGCGCCGATTTGACCAGCGAGGCCGCCAGATTGAGAAATAGCTTGAAGCGCATTTTGTTGCGCGTTCTGCGCTACCTGGTTAGAATTGTTGGCCAGCATTTGCGCGGCCCCTTGCGAATTTTGTAGCTGAGCTGCAAGCTGCGCTCCCGAGCCGCCCATTCCCGTACGTGCAAACTGATCCATAATTTGGGCATTCTTCGCCTGTGCCTGTCCTGCAGCATTTTGTTGAGCACTTGCTAAAGCTGCAGCTTCGGCAGGAGTCATACCCATTTGACCAGTTTGGGATAATTGCGATAGTGCTGCCATTTGTGCCTGAGCTAAACGCGGGTCTACTGAAATATTTCCCATGGCAGTCGGCCCCATGGCCAGAGCCTGCTCATTTTGTGCCTGGTAAGGACCTGCGTTTTGATAATCCTGGAGGTTTAGTTGTTGTCCTGCGATACTAGGAGCAGACATTCCTAAATATTGATTTAGGGCATTTTGTTGGGCAGCCATCGCAGCATCGCGCTGGGATTGTGCTTGTGAATTACCAATTATGGCACCAGCTACACCACCCATTATTCAACATCCTTTTTGACGAAAATCATATTACCTAATACTTTATATAACTGCCATCGGTCATTCAATAATATTTGAAGATTACGAGATGCGGCATTTGCATCTAAACTAACACTTCCTACTAGAACAGAACAATTTTGCTGTTTAGCTATATCGTTAATTTGTTTTTCCATGTCGTATGATACTTTAGACCGTCTAAATTCTGGCGCAACATAGATATCGCGAATGTAGCACTCGCCATTTTGAAAAATTTGGAATGTAGCAAAACCTTTTTCAGATTCTACTATGTTCATATTCTCGCGTTCTTTTAAATAGTCACCATATAAACTCATTATTTACCTCCAGGAGCCTGGACCGTAGACGCCCAGTTAGCAGGGAGAGGTGTCGAGTCGGGACTAGGGGCACCTAAAACAGATGCAGCATCCGGAGAATACTCAGAGTTGTAATATTGTTGCCAAGGTTGTAATGCTGCGGCATCAGATTTACCGAACGTAGGATTGGCGGCCAAAGGACCGTTAATATAATTACTAATCATTTGATTCGCTTGAGCGGGCGTAAGCGATCCATTTGCTAACCCCTGCTGTAGTGCAAGTGATAATGCGGGACCAGGAGCATTAGGATTTGACGCGGATTGAAGTCCTGACCCACTATATACCGGACCACCAAGGCTCGGAAGAATCGACTTAACCGCATTTTGAAAGTCTGCGCCAGTAACTGCACTTTTTTGAGTATTAATTGCCGATTGTAAGGCGGTTGGATCAAAGGATACTGGATTGTATCCGCCCGCAGCAGTAGACGTACCGAAGATATTCGCTTGTATTTGTTGTCCAGGCCCTCCGCCCGCCAGTTGATTCAAGGCATTATATCTGGCGAATTCTTCAGGCGTTGCCGCTTGTGCTAGGCCACCATTGTTTGCTGCGGCAAGAGGGTTTGCCGTAAATTTACCTGCATTGAGAATATCTTGTCCAGTAAGGCCCCAAGTCTGCGTACCAGAATTGACTCCAAGTTGCTGTAGTTCTTGCGGCGTCAACTTATTCGATAATATGTCTTGTTGTAATTGTGCTTGTTGTTGAGGAGCCGATGTTGCCAAATTATTATACTCATTGTTTACATTGGTGCTGATATTGGCTAGCCCGCTTCCAAATGTATTTTGAATTTGTTGTTGATCCTGAGCAGATAATCCCTGTAATGCATTAAGTTTAGCATTGGCATCAGTCGTGAGACCCTGCACATTGCGATTTGTTTGATTTGCAATATTTCCGAGACTTTGTTGAAGCTGATTACCTTGACCTTGTAGAAACAAATCATCGAGTGTCTGTTGACCCGTACTGTAATTTGGTTGTCCAACTGTATTCTGTAACAATTGAAAACGACCCATTTCGTTTGCGGCACCAGCGGCTTGTTGGCCAAGAGCACTACTTTGATTTTGTAGTTGATTACCAACCTGTTGCGCCTGAGTACCATAGGATTGAATAGCGGGATTATACCCACCAGAATTCAACTGCTGAAATTGATTATACTGACTTAATGCTGTTTGTTGATCAGATGACAGAGGTTGATTGCTAGCTTGGGTCTTAGACGCATTATAAGCATCTAGCAAAGCTTGCGGATTTTGAAATGCAGTTTGGATAGTCTGAGTGCCTTGCGATAGATTCTGATTTAGAGGCTGATAGGACTGATTGAGTTGATTATTCGCTGTATTAACACTCTGGTTAACTTGATTGGCCTGATTCTGAAAATTACTTTGAATGCCTTGTGATAGCTGTACGCCCGCGCCTTGATTGGCTTGTAGGTATTGATTGATATTGGGCGGACCAGCGGGAGTAGTACGTTGGGGGGTACCAGAACCGCCCCCTGCAGACGTAAAGCCGCCCGATGCGCCAGGAGGCCCTCCTGCGCCAGTCGTATTCAATACCTGCGAACCCCCGCCAGCTTGATTCTGGGAGTTAGGATCATTGGGGTCGTATTGATTGGAAACGCTAGCCATTAAGAATATACCTCATTCCTATTTGTTAAGCAGTGGCGATGTTTTGACCTATGACTAATATAGTTAGGCTGTAGCTATCGGAATTTGTATTACCTGGGGGCACAGGGAGCCCAGATATATTATTTATTAATATAAAGTTATCACTTGTGATTGTATACGAAATACCAGGTTGAGCCGTAGGAAATCTCAGTACACCGGACTGATTTGTATAACTAATACATATTACGCCCGCGACTTTCGTCGTGAGCGAATTCTTAAACTGCACGTCGGTTGTCGGTTTTCCAGTTGCATCGACCGTTACCGTAATCGTTGTATAAAACTGATTGAGGTTAGTGAAATCTACTCCGTTTTTTAATACATTCACGACTTGTTGCATAAAGTTATTAAATGGAAAAGCAAGCTTTTCGACTAGTTTCTGATCCTTCGAGTCGAAATCTTCCTTTTTAATAGTACGGAGATCAGGTATCCTAGCCAAAATTAACTCCGGTATGCGCGCTCAGAAAGAGGCCTAAAAGTCAATGATGTACCAATAAGCGAGAATTTTTCTCTAGCAACTAAGTGTGTGAATCGAGGACGAATAAATCTGCAATATTGCTTGTTTCGTGGAATGTATGTTCGTAAAGGTACGCTGGAACCTTCTCCGCCCCAGTTCTGATTACCCCACACAAACGAGCCCCAATCTCCATTGCCCGATTCATTAAACGCAACTTCTTCAAAGCTAGGCGCCAAGTCGCTCGCATAACTGACTGTAGCCGCGTAAAAAGTTGTATTATCAAATAGGAAGGTGCCTTCGCTGACGTGCTTGGCAATAGATGCATCACCAAAAGTTTGTGGGACAAATACAACGTCGCTCTTAACGCCTCTATAGGACGTGATTGGCCCTTCGATAACGGGCGCGGCATATTTTACGAGAATATTCGTTGTATTTTGTACTAAATCCGTAACTAGAAGATCAAAGGTAACAGTGCCACTAGACGTTGGATAATTTTTAAAGATAGCATTAGTATTAGCGTTAATTAGACCGACAAGTATGTTAAATGCCGTTTGAAAATCAATAAAATTTGGACCTATTGGATTAATGCTAGAGAAAAAGTCAGATTCAGCTAAGCCAGGATCGGTGTCTAATTTATTCGCTAGATTAACTAGTGAGCCCGACAAGTCTGCGCCTGCAGATATACCCAACGTAGAAAAGTAGTCCTTATAGCCCACTCCAGGATCTAAATCCAATTTCTTCAATAACTGATTGAATTGATAAAGTGTAAGATACTGGGTTTGAACTAGCACGTCCCCTACTTGAATATTAGCAACAGAAGATACTGTGATTTCAGTCGGAGTAACAACAGCATTAGCTGCAAGCTGAAGGGGATACTCTCTATCAGCATAATCTGTGCGATCCACACTCTTGCGCTCTTGCTCAATAAAATTTTCATCACCAGGACCTACGTATAATCGTTGTTCGTTGAATTTAACAATGCCGCATGTTTTAGTGATAGGCCAGCGCGTCCAAGAGTTAGTGAATATATTGAACCTAAAGCACTGTGTTGGTTGAGTATCATTGGAGTTAGTAACTGTCCACATCAGATAAGCACGATCAGATTCGTAGGCAACTCCAAATGTATTTGGGGCGTAATTAAATGCCGGAGTAATAATGCGTTCTAGGCTATCTTCGATAGGACGAGAGATAACATTGACTCCAGTATCTGTGACAGTGACAACTCCCTGAGTTGAGAACATGTAGATCTGGTTGTTCAATACCGCAGCGCTATCAGCTGCGAGGATGATAGCAGAATTATCAAATGGATCAATAATGAATTGGCCGTTGACGCCCGTCAAGCGGTATATTCCATCTTCCTTAAAGATCATTAAACCAGTGCGAATCGGGAGAATACGAACAATCGCTTTATCTTTAGGTCCAACTAGAAACTTATTCACAATTGGGACGGCTTCTGGTTGTTGAAATTTAGAATAATAGATGGCGTTTAGTTCTTCTAGATTTGTGGAAGAAACGCTAGTGCCAGACGTCGGGAGAGCGGGACTGAATTCGTTACCAGTTGCTGTGCTGTTAGCTGTGACGCTGAAGGGTCCGTCAAAGATATTCTTGGCTTGTAACAAGATTTGGCCAGGCAAATCTGTTGGTCCAGAAACGTAAAAGGCGTATACTGTTTCGGCGGGATTAGCATTAATATTTTTAACGATAGAACGAGCGGTCTCATCAATGGAGACAGCGGGACTGATAGATCCACCCAGTAACACATCTTGTATAGCAGTATTTTCTCCAGTGCCTACTTGTATTAATACAATTGCGAATGCTCCACCAACAGGAGTTGTACTATTGACTGCTGCCGCGCAGCTTCCATTATCTGTATTCGTTACTGTCACGGTATTAGTGCTTTGAACAGCACTAAAATCAGTTACGGCATTCATCGCGTTCGCAACAGCAATAGCCACATCTGCAGCAGTCACTGCTTGACTTATGTCTACTAGAATTGGCAGTCGACCTGCCGTGTCACCAGCGCTGGGTTGAGTAGTCATATCTGTGCCAGTTTGTGTAATTGAGATGACGAATGCTCCACCAGGAGGGACTAATCCAGCGACAGCAGCAGCAGTTGCTCCAATAGCTGAATTTGTCACAGTAAGAATTGGGCCGGTAGTAGATGTACCAAAATCAGTAGTAGGGAGAACGCCGGCAACAGCAGTTGCTATTTGCGCGGCAGTCGTGAGACCGACAATTGGCACTCGAATGCCTACTCTATTAAATGTATCAGCGCCAGACGGGGGCGCCGTTGTGCCCGTTTTATCAAACCAGACAAAATATTGATTTGTATTGTCCGCAGAGTTGATTAAAAAATAACTACCATCTGTCGTGGCAGCAAAAGTATCAAAAGTTATACTAGTAATTTCAACTGAGCCGCTTTTATTAAACCACACAAAGTACTTACGAGCATCTGATGCTGCATTTATAAGAAAATACCCACCATCAGTGGTCGCCGCTTGTGTGTCAAAAGTAAATTCTTGAATCTCTTTTGTTCCAACAAACGTATATGTATTAGATGTAACCCCTTGAGTGATTGTTATAGTGGAAGTCCCGCTAATAAGATTAAGTACGCTCAGTAAAGAGAGATTTAGTTGTTGTATGGTGCCCGTGTTGGCATAAAAGACAGTATTCTGAAATAAAGCTATATCTTTAGCAATCGGAGGCGGATAATTAGATTGTAGGATGCCTTCGCCAGAGACAGGATTAGTGTACAGCAGCGCTCCATTACGACGAAACGATTCAGGTGTGGCGTCTACGACCGTGACGGTACGAGAAGCAAGTTGAGCCGAGGTTGGATAATCTTGTATTACGAGATATTCTTCATCACCAGGATCAAGTTGAGACAGAGTTACGCCAACTGAAGTTTGAACAATACCGGTTCTATATATCCTGTAAAAAAACTGTGTATCTGCGGTAGTAATGCTAGATGGAATTTGGAATGTAAGATCAACGTTAGCACTATTCGTAGTGGAATAATTGGTAAGGACTAGACGGGAGCTAGGTGCTCCCTCTACAAAATTATTATTTGCATCGTAAAAACCCCACGTCATACGATACGCGACTTTAGTCTGACCCGGAGTACTTGTTTGATAGATAAACCAGCCGCCAGATGAATAATCGAGAACGCCATTTAGATCTAGAGCTTGTACTCCGCCCGATGGACGAATATAACGAGGGGCAGAAGTAAACTGTGACGCATCAGAGGCAGAGATAGTCTCAATACCTTTAGACGTAGTGAAGTAAAAGTTACCGTTGGCTTCAACTGATTTAATACGCAAGCCAGTTTCTGTTTCCAGATAGGAACCGTCGAACGCTGTGAGTGTGCCCGATCCGTTATCGAACATTAGAACATTGGAGTAGTGTAAAAGTAAGCGATTTTTGTACACCATCAACTGCTTAGCTCGATCTGTACCAAGACCAAACAACGTGCTGTACTGATGGAGACCACGACGGGGCTCTACGACGCCATTACGATCAATGACTACATTATCTGCGACAGTGAGTGAGCCTGGGGGTACTTCAGACAGAGAGTTAGGAAAGGTATATAAACCCGCAGCTTTGAGCAATAGCGACTGGATGATCCACTCCTAACTAGCCACGGCGGCGATATAAACGTTGAATCAGACCCGACCGTAAGATGCCATGACGGTTAACTAATTTTGGGGGACTTTCATCAACTCGGTTATCAATAATTGTGCCCGCACGAAATTCCATCTCTTTGGATTTCTGTTGGGCAAGAGCTAGGCCTTGTGCATCACCTTGAGATTCGAGAATGCGTTCAGCAGTTTTCTGAGCAAGATAAACGTGTAAATCTGACGGAACTTGCGGAATACAAGCCTGTTGTGCTAGAGCAACGTGATCACCAGGCGCAAGAAATTCAGGGATATCAGAGGGATTATTTACATACATCTGATTATATGTATCATTACCCCACGGGACTGATCCTATAGATGATCCGCCGCCGGCACCAGTTGTTAAAACAACACTTGTGCCGTCTAATACCGCAGTAAATTGAGGCATAGGAATGGCCGCTTGAATTGCCGTTGCAACCTGAAACGCAGTGACTAATCCAACAAGACTAACGTGAATGGGTGTACGACCGACGGTGTCATAGCTACTTGGTTGAGGAGTAAACCCCGTTTTATCAAACCATAAGAAATACTGATCAACGTTGTTGGTATCATTCAGTAAGATATATCCACCATCAAATGCATCGGCGGCAAGTCCTGGCGATAATGTAATCGTCGTAGACCCACTATTAAAAGTCATACTTTTCGATGCCTGGCTGACGGCTAATGGAGTTACGTCTATATTCAGGATCGTATGTGGAGACTTAAACTTATAGAAATCTACTAAGGTACTTGTACTGAATGCAGTTGGGATATTATCAAACGTGAGCGTGCCACTAATACGATCGATAGTATTAATGACGGCAACGTTCGCGCTCGGGACAAGCTGGCTCGGCTTGATATAGTACATGAAGCGGAGGGAACCAGTATTGATGCCGTTGAATGTCGGGAGCAACCCTATCCTATTGTTCCTAACATAGTAGGCATAAATTAGATTGGTCGTGTATGCGCCGTTATAGTTCGGCTCATCACTCCAGGTTGTTTGCGACATTGGAAGGTAATTTCCATTAATGTCTTTAAACATTAGATCATATAGCTTATTACCAACCGCTCGATATGGGATTTCATACTCTCTGGTGTTTGCCTTAAGTGGAGTGATCTGCTCATAAAGCAAATGATCCTCATGCAGCATCATAATGGCAGGAACAAGTCCAAGCATCAGTTCTTCATCTGCAAAGGCTAATATGTCAGAGTCAGTAAACGTATTTTGATTCGTAGGAATATTAATACGTCTCTTGACACTGTCAATTAATGTCTCAGAGGTATAATATAATGCCACAGATTACCGTTTCATTTTAGCTTGTTTTTTAGCCTTCAAATGTTCGATAAGTTGGTCGATCTCGTCATGTCCCAAATCGTCATACTCGTCATCTTCAGTAGAAGCGTCGCGGTGCGGATTAAGCATCTTTTGATCGGGCTCGCCTTCGTCGCCTTCTGGTTCGCTGCGTCCATGTTCAGTCTGTTCTTCGTCGTCTTCGGCGGCAGCATCCATGGCGCTTCCATTGCTCCCCATATGCGGGAGTTTCGAGTCTAGGTGCTCACCATAACTAGAATCTTTATCTGCATTCAGCGAAGCGGGTGGACCTGTGGGGCCGTCAGCTAGGTGTTGAGCTAGATCAAGACCTTTATGAAGTCCGGCTTTATCAGGCGCCATTACTTCTACTCCGTGCATTTCATGCGGGAGACGATTTTTTACTTTATCGCCCATCATGTCCATCGCCATATTACGAAGTTCATGAAGAACTGACATTTTTGCATTGGCATGAGCATCAGCATCATCGCTCTCATGCTCTTTGCCAAATTTTTCTAACATATGTTTCATTTTCCCTCCATTAGGAAATTAAAATTATACCCAAGTACCAGTTGATGTTTGAAAACGTAAGACGAGTCCAGCAGATCCATTTGTTCCGGCAGTGCCCGCTGTTCCAGTACCGTGACCCGCACCACCTGCTCCGCCAGTGCCACCCAATGCTCTGATAGTTCCAGCGGCAGTAGTAATACGATTGATGATATAAATAAATCCGCCTGAACCGCCTCCGCCACCCGCGCCGCCTCCGACATTACCAACGGTAGGAGACTCACCTGCGGCACCATTAGATCCGTTTGCTTCAATAGTACCTAAATTATTTAATGTATCAATGTACATAACAATTTCTCCGCCGCCAGCGCCAGAACCTCCACCACCGCCGCCGTTATTGACTGAATCGCCCCCACCAGAGGCGCCGCCTTCTCCAGCCATTCCGCCGTTGACATTTAGTGCTATGGCGGGAGTAGCTGGAAGTAACTTACGAAAATTTGTATAACTAACAGCATTTATACCTGGGGTTCCACCCGAACCCGCGCTCCCGTTACCTGCGGTACCTGAATTACCTGCCAGAATTGGATATTGAGCTGATCCTGTTACACCTCCGCCTGATGTTCCAGTAGTGGTGGTGCCGTTATTTCCAGAGTTGCCGCCGCCGCCAGTTAATAGGTCAGGATTTGTTACTATTGCACCAGAATTATACAAAGGCCCCGTAGCGCCGCTGCCGCCATCGCCCTGAATCGTATCGGAACCGCCCGCAGTGGCATTATTTAATGCGTTACTCCGAATAAAACCATTATTAGTTAACGTACCACGGACATTTATCGAATATCCGTTAATCTCTAATGTAATACCACTATTAATTGTTAAATTTGTTAAATATGGTTGGCGAACCAATAAATAAGTAGACCCAGATAATGTGGCCCAAGAAACAGTCGCTACACCATCAAGCGTTGCTGAACCATCTGAGGCGTCACCAAAATCAAACGTTACGCCGCTACTGCCCCCAGCTGAAGCCCACGTAGCATTGCCCGACCCATCCGTTTGAAGAAATTGACCAGATGTTCCATGCGTAAGCGCGGCCCAGTTTAACACCTGCTGGTCGGCAGCATTATATAATGCGCGATTCTGCCAGTCTATGGATATATTACCACTAGAATCTAAAGCTTGTCTATTTCCCCACTGTATAGAGTCATTATGAGATGCATCCTGCAATGTTGCACCGTTGACGTTAACTTGAAATCCAGATCCAGAAGGAGTCCTTATAGTAGCAACATCTACAAACGTGCTATGCACATCTAAAAATTGTTTGGAAGATGAACCAAGACTAAAAGTGACATCTGTTTCGGGCACTATATCAGTTGATAGAGTAATAGAACTTCCAGACCAATCAAAAACTTTAGCGGCGGCGTTATTAAGTAATTGTCTGAGGTTTGCATCTAGTGCACCAACGCCAGAAGTATCAAATAATTTTCTAAGAAAAACATTAAAAGCAACAAAACCATTATTATCTAATAGAAATAAGGAATAAAGTCCGCGCCAATACGTAGCAAGTGATCCTAAATAATGAGACGCGTCAGTGGGAATTAAATCTTGATTTATGTTCGTGGTTGTTAGATTATCAAGCGCAGTCGATGCGCCGCCTCCGCCTCCCGCAGTCGCCCAACTAGTGTTTGTACCATCAGTTGTTAGAAATTGTCCAGAATGCGTTGCTTGAGACGGCAATAATGCATTCGTTGCTGCGTTTGCTGTAGTTTGGCCCGTGCCCCCTTGATTGATGGGTACAACTCCGACTGGAGCCGGGACAAACCCGCTCCCATTATTCACTACAACCGCATTTTGATCAGTATCAAATGCAATAGAGCCTTGGACTTGTACCATAGATGCAAGATTAGCAGTAGTATTTTTCGGGAGAATAATTTGATGCTGATTATCAGCCTGACCGCCCTCGATGAGTTTATTTTCGAGAGTTTTGGCGGCTTTATCGGGAGACGGTTTGTAAAGATCGTTAGACATTTTTACCTCATCACTAATGAAATAATAGTAGACAATAGGATACTGGCAGTTACCGCCAATTTTAATAGAAATTCAGTTTTCTTGTGCGCTGCATGCTCTTTTTTAATTCTACGAATAAATTGTAATCTTCGTTGACGATCTACAGTACGTTGATCTTTTAGCGCAACTAATACACGTCGTTGCATTTCCAATTCAGTGTATACTTTTTTATGTAATTCCTGATGCTCAACAATCTTAGACGCCAACTCGTTATGTAGAGAATATAACGGCGCGAGATCTATTTTTGCGGGAATTTCTACGGTCCTATCAACATATTGAATAATAGGTCGTTCGATTTCCACTATTCTCTCCACATCACGGTCTACATATTGAATAACGGGCCTATCGATATACTCGATAGAAGGCATCGGAGAATTTAAATGATCTCGATGACTAATTCTCATTAGGCCCTCAAAACATACTTCGCAGTAATAGTACCGGTAGTATTTGATCCATGAGTATAAACTAATTGCATGTATTTATATGGTTCGTCTACGAGAGAAAAAAACTTATGTCCAGATGCAGTACTCACAGTGACGGCTGAACCAACATTATCCCACACAGATCCATCTAGACTTCCTTGAAACTGCAAAGAACCGTTTGTATTATCTATGCTTGACCAGTTTGCCATCACACCAACCACGCGATATTGAAGAACGTTGATGGCTTGCGAGGTTTGGTCAGCACCAGCATTCATGGAGTCAAGCCAAGTAGTTGTGTCTACAATGATGTTAGTAGATACAACCTGAAGCGATTTAGTGCTTTGATCATATATAGTGCGAATTACTTGATTAGCGTCTAGTTGAATCATGGTTTCCCTTATGTACCAATAAGTGCTAGAGATAAATTAGTGGGGTTTAGAAAACTTATAGTGCCGCCATCATTAGTAGAAAACTTAAACTCTAACACATCACCAGAACTAACACTGATAACATCGCTAAAATTTATAATATAAGGACTAGGATCGACGACAGGAAATGTATACGTTTTAAAACTAGTCGTAAGAACCGTATTTTTGTATAATGCGATAGTGATAGTATCAGCGGCACTCCAGCCGCTAATTGTCGAGTCTACAGTGATATTAAATTGATATTTACCTGTGGTCGGAACTGTGTATTGACCTGTGGTCAAATTCATAGCACTGGATGTATCAAAATCAGCAGTCGTCCACACGATGGTCGTGGGACTAGTCATGACCCCTGTCGTGGCTGAATCATGCCAACGACCGTTAACATTCGGGAGCCCACCGCCTGAGCCATTTGCTGCAGCAGTAATGCGACCTTGTGCGTCTACTGTGATATTGGCGTTTGTATAGGGACCAGGAGTAACGGCTGTATTCGCGAGCGCGATAGTGCCGGTAGATGTAATCGTGCCGCCAGTAAGACCTGTGCCCGTTGCGACACTAGTGACGGTGCCCCCACCTGCGGGAGTAGTCCAGGATGTATTTGTCCCATCTGTCGTGAGAACCTGACCCGCGTGTGTTGATTGGCTCGGGAGTAACGTGTTGAGCGCGTCATTAGTGGTAGTTTGTCCGGTGCCGCCGTTGGGCACAGACAAAGGAAAACTAGGAAATGTAAAGCTAGCATCTGGGAGAGTAATGACGCGGTTAGCAGTTTGTGCCGCAACGATGGTTGTAGATGTGCCGGTAGTTGCGCTAGCGGACGCGGTGAATATGAGTTGTTTACTCGGGTCCGCCTCATTTTTAATCAGTAACCCTTTTATGATGCCGAATAATCCATATGCCATTTATTGACCCAATGTTTTAACGCGGTAATGCATGACGCCGCTATAGCCCGTTGCACCCAGATCACTAGATTTGTATTGTACCTGTCCGCCGTCTGTTATGTTAAAGATAACACCTGAACTACCGTTGATGCCGTATTGGATTAGAGACCACTTAGAGCCAGAAGCCGCAAGATTATCGTAAGTGACGTTGATTATGCCGCTCTCGGAGAAACCCGATGGGTTGGAGGTAGATGTTCGGTAGACGCTATAGCTTATGTCAGCGGATCGGACTGCCCCTGTGTTAATTAATAGCCCAGCAACATTAGTGAAGGCCGATATGTTATTGGCGATGTTAAACGTCGTTTCGGCGAGATCGTTGGGACCAAAAAGCTCGGTAAGAACAAGTGTGACTTCGGATGCCCAATCGGTAGCAGGCTGACCCCATCCGGGACTATCTCCGGGGGAAGGATATTCAAAAGGTATATTATTGACGACTAGACTGATAGGCATTGATTAATGATACCTTTATATATAAGATGGGAGATATCTCATTCCTATTTGTTAACGAAAAAAAAGCTTGACATTTATGCGCGTCTGTAGTATATTAACTGTATGTTTGGGTTAATTATTGTTATAGGCCTGGGTGTATTAATTTGGGCAACAGCTAAGGAAGCAAAAAACATGCCAACTTCGTGTGAAAAACACCAGTGGGTGGTCAGGTTTGAGGGGAAATCAGGCGAGTTGATTTGTAAGGCGTGCGGTAAGATGCCGGGAGATAAATAGTGGCATTTACGTGGTGGTCAACAATCACAGACGCTTCCGAGACAGGCGGAGTCGGCTCCGCAGTCAACAATGCTTTGGCAGCCCAACGATATGCGGTACAAACAACACATGTCACTCCCGGATCTCTCGAATATACATACTACGTTCCTATGGGATCAGACATCACCCAACTGAAGAGGATAAATCCTCCACAGATCGATTGGGGATATCAAACATTAGAACAAAAGCCGTATGAATTTCAGGCAGCAGTTGATTTTTGTGCAGCCCTTAGTGACGTAATGCCGTACGGTATAAAAGAGATTGTCTTGAAGGAAGATTTATACATGCAAATATTAGGCTATTTAGGTAGAAATGAAGAAACGGAACCTGGTATAACAAAATCCTTGACATATTCGGTCAATGACGGCAATATTGTACTGAAGAATGAAAAATGGCAATTTGATTTGGACAAGTACATGGAATTTGTAAAGGAGTCTCCAGATGATGTTGAAAAGGACTGATGCCCGTTTTGATGGTATATTCGGTCAATTACTTGATGACAAAGGGACAGTCATTGCTTTTACGCTAGAACACAGCTACATTCAACCAGATGGTTCTTGGGCGCCCAAGATCCCGCTAGGACAGTATATTTGCGTGCGCGGGCCACATCGGCTTCACGGGATGGATCACGATTTTGAGACGTTTGAGATTACGGGCGTCGCAGGCCATACAAACCTTTTATTTCATTGGGGAAATTTCGATAAAGATTCAGAAGGTTGTGTTCTATTGGGCGAGCAGGTTGTGAAACAGGCGGACGGCACTGAGATGGTGACGAATAGTAAGGCGACGTTTGCAAAATTCATGATAGAATTAGACGGCGTTAAGGAATTTATGATAACGGTTGTATGAAATTCGAGAATTATGATTGCTGGAAGCACAAGAACTGCCTAGATGCGTTTTTTGTGGTGTCATCTATAGTTCAAGATGATAAGAATTGCGCAATTTTGAATGGAAATTGGGCAGTACAGGGCGTCGAATCTTGTTGGTTTGCATCAAATATATGTCGGATCTTTATTAAAGACGATCAATATGATGCGTGGCGACGATATGAACCTAAGGGAAGGTTTTTGTACCGATGAGAACACTATTTGTTTTTGCTGTATTTGCGCTTGATGCACTCCCGATTTTAGGCTTGACTTTGGGCGCATTATGTGTTATACCTATGTGTGTATATTAAGAAAGGTAATAAATGTTTAAATTCTTACAGAAACTTTTTACTATAAACAAAGAAGTCGAAGATAAGTATGATGAATATGGCGAGCGTATACCTGGTGAACTCGCAATGCTCCCGGATTCACAACTTATGATCCCCGCTAGGTCTGCTCAGATGATGCGAGCTAAAGCATTGGATGATTTGAGAAAACAATGTTTTAAGAAAGTCTTTTACCAGATCCACAAATCGATTAAAGTCGGTCATACAGCAGCAAAAGTTGAAGCGGTAATTATGCGGCCTGAGATTATGGAGTATTTTATAAATCTCGGATATGTTGTATCACGAGTCACTCCTCCAGATGATGGAATAGGACGTAGGAATCGTATTATTGGTGATGAATTTGATGAGCTAACGGGTGAACCGATTGGGGAAGTGGAACCGTACCATTTTTATGTTGTATCGTGGACGCCCGAGACGAATTAATAAAGAAAAGGCCCGGATTTTATCCCAGGCCTCTTCAAAAATAAGAATAATTCTAACTATTATTTAGTTGGAATTTGTTATACCAGCAACAAGAGTACTTCTACCCGGCGCCATTGAGAACACACATTGGTCAGTGTACGCTCGTAATTCGTAGCCGGCGTTGTTTTCCAATTCACGGAAGAAATCATCACCTTGACCAGGACGGCGGAAGGTAATATCCGTGGAACCAACGCGCATGAAATCTTCCATCGCCAGAACATAAGCATAACCACTCTTAACATAAATGCTAGGAACGATTTCTACTTTACCGTTTTGACCATGGAACGTGATCGACTGAGATCCGTTTTCAGCTTCCGACGTGCGATACGATTGATCGTACATGCGGAGAGCAGCTTGTTCGGTCAGCAGATCAGCCCAAGTGCGGGGATTAACAAACACGCAAACGTCACTATCGAGACCTTTTTCAACGCCACGAGCAATCGCTTCTTGGATCACTGCGAAAGACAGTGGGCCAGTGGGCGAGATCGTAACGGTGTTACCTTTGAACAGGTCATACACCGAAGCGTCAATGTTGAACAGCACGCCAGTGTTCGTCAGGATCTTGTGGATACCGGCGAATTCGTTACCATAAGCACCTTTGTGCCAGATAACATCAGTGGCCACCGTGCCAGCGGGGAGCAGGTCCACCGTGACGAGGTAGTTGTTCATGTCAACAGAAGTTACGTTAGCATAACCGCGCAGAGTGCCCGAAGATGAGCGAATTTCCAGCGGCATGTTGATCGCACCAGCCCAGATGCCAGGAGCCCATTCAGCAGTAACGACAGTAATGACGTTACCAGCCGTAGAAGCGACTACACCGTAGCCAGATTGACCATACAGCATCTCGATTTCGAGTTTCTTGGCCATAGACCTCATCATATTCTGAACGAGGAATTTGGTAGAATCTTCGAATGCGCGTTGACCACCACCGGCAGCGCGAGCCGCAGCAGCATAGCCAAGCACCGAGCGCAGCACCATCTGAGATCCGCGCACTTGCGCTTCTTTCAGTTGACCTGCGATGGGAGCTTGCAGAGCAAACGCGTCGTCTGTGCTTCCAGCGAATGTTACACCGTGTTCTAGCGAACTTGTTACTACTCTTTTAGAGCGGATTAGTCATTTCTGCTAATCTCTGCACCTTTATATATTCGTGCAGGTCGGACTATCGCTTCTTCCATAAGGAAGCCAATTCATTTAGTCTCTCACGGGGAAGATGGTACTTTTTCTTAAGCCGATCAGTAATTAAATCTAAGTCAAACTTAGACCAATCACCACAATGGGCTTTTTGAAAGTGACAAGCAGAACACACGGTTACTAGATTTTCTGAATCTAGAAACGCTTCATTACATATCCAATAGGGGAGTATGTGATGCGCATGTAAATGTCCGCCACGAATTTTACAGTAATGACAAGTATGTTTATCCCGATTAAATACAAAATTTCTCAATGGAGTAAATTCATGTATTTTAAAATCTCTCGGCCTTCGTATATATTTCCCGTCTTTATAGTTGGGATTACGCTCTGCCGTTCTTTCCTTAGCATTTTGCGACAATCTTTTTCTTACTTCGACTGTGTGCTTTTTGCCATAAAAAGGATTTTTTTCACCCGTCCGAGTTTTTGCGTGCTCACTTAGTATCTGTTTGTGTTCTTCGGTTCTTTCGTATTTGCCTGCATTTGGACTAATTCGTTCATTTGCTGCTTGACTTGGTGTTCTTAAGACACCTAATCGTTTTAGTTCTTTTTTTACGAAATGCCGAGTTACACCAAATTTTTCAGCTACTTTATAAGTGCTTTTTAACTCGCAGTAAGCGTCTATTAGTACCGCATCACTGATTATTTTCATCTTCTTCCGCCTTGTCTCCTTAAAGTGACTGTATCACAGAAAGGGGTCCAAGTCAATTAGAATCGGTTTTATTTGGGCCTAGAGTTAACCCAAAATGAGGGGCTGAGAATACAGGTTACCCAGTTGGGCTTCCCGACCAGAGAAACTGATACGATTCAGCAACTTCACGCCATCCGGAATAAGATTTTCGATCTTATCCGCATACACGATCTTGAAGTTCGCGTTAAGGGTATCAGCAAAATTATTACTTGAACTTGCCATAATTAATTACTCCTTATTTAATCATTTCACGATAATCGACAATCACAACAAGTGGTGCGTCGGTCGTGCTTAGGTTGAGGGCCGTAGCAGCTACTTCAATTGCGATGTTACCTTTCGGGGTAAGCCATCCAAACGGAGTATTGTTAGGTCCAGTTACTGCCAAAGAAACACCAGTCGGGCTAAGAACCTCGACTTTGTATACTCTGTCAGCATAATTCTCTAGAGTCGGAACCGGGCCAAGTGACGGGGTAACAGTAGTGCCAATGTTCAGATACAATCCAAACACAGAGTTACCAGCGTTATTGTCAACTGGAGTAGTCCAAGTAAGAGTTTCGATAGCATCTACGGCTGCTGTCTGGCCTTGTGCCCTAAGAAGGGCAACAGGTACTTCCGCGCTAAACGTTTTATTAGCCGGAGTAGCGTTATGACTAATAGACGCATCAAAAATCAATCTTTCTGTGCGAAGCATTTGGTCATAAAGCTGTGGTTGTTCTTTCAAACGAACCGTACTCATTTTGTCTCCTAAATTAAAAGTTAATTATCCGAGCTAGATAGAATACAACCAGGCTCTAATCTATTTAGCTTATTTCTCGGGTCTAATAGATTACCAAGAAACTCTAAAAAGTTAGCCCCATGGGCTCCTCGACACAGCTATTCGCTGTGGCTACAAAAACACAAATCCTAAGACTTATTCATTTTCCCATTTATGCACTAATTTGCCCTCGACTTTTGGTACAGAGGAATCAGTTTGCACGGGATCGTGAAAAAATAATGGGGGCACCATGCCTGCTTCTTCAACAATATCTAAGATCTGTTGAGCATAGTTAATTTCGGGCCTAATGCCGTGAAGTTTACTATGGATTTTGCTGATCATGGCGCTTCGTTTCATATTAAATCGTGTTGTTACCAATGAAATAATAATTATCGCGCTTCTCAAGATACTCAATCTGAACTAGAAAGGTCGATGTAGCTGCTGCGGCGAGACTAAGCCCCTGCGCTGCGACTTCAATAGCGATGTTACCTTGTGGTGTAACAAACGACGAACCAACTGCGGGACCCGTGACAACTAGGACAGGATTAGTTGGTCCAACAGAAGTGGGCACTGCAACAGTTGCGGCAGCGGAAAGAGTAACTGCGCCGTTAAGAGCAATCAAACTGCCGTTAACCGTACCACCCAAGGTATCAGTAATTGACGTTACTGCAATCACGTTACCTTGGAAAGTACCAGCGTGACCAGAGTTAATAGTTGCGCTAGATCCAACAAGCCAGTAAACATTCGCCGCCTGTGCTCCGCCCGACAACGTAATCGTGGGAGTACCGCCCGCGCCAGTAACCAGAGTGCTAGAACATTTAAATATATAGATACCATTGCCGTTCAAAGTAAGAGTACCTGCGCCTGATGCGGCGAGATTAAATGTACCAGATGATTCTGAGTATACTCCTGGAGTAAGTGTTTGACCATCTAGCGTAGATGAAATTGGCGTTGCAGTTTGCGCGGCCATTGAGTTATAAGCGGCGAGCGCAACAGCTTGTGCCGTAGCGGCAGCAGTGTTGCCTTCATTCAGCGCGCCAGAAACTGTTCCAGGGGGAAAACCAGTCACGGAACTCGCATTGTTCGGGAAGATACCTAAGTTGCCAGTAAGAACGCTAGAGCCGGTGTTCGTAACAGCGGAAGCACCTAAGATTGCGTACGTGGCAGCAATGCCGAGATTAGACGGGACAGGCACCGATGCCGGGAGAATTTGGCTGACCGACACGTCATATACTTTTTCGGCTTCGTTGTGATCTAGATTTAGCAACAGCCCAAACACTGAATTACCCGAGCTATTATCAACGGGGGTAGTCCAAGCAAAATCGTTTTCTACGGCATCAGCAGCGGCAGTTTGCTCCTGCGTCCGCAACAGGACCATGCCTGGAATGTCTTCAGTTTGTGTTTTATTAGCGGGCGTGGCATTACCAGTAATACTAAAATTGAAAACGAGGCGTTCAAATCTTAGATTGTGCTCCTGGTAGCTCGGAAGGTTCTTAAGGGTGTACATTAAACTCGTTCTCCTATTAGTTAATATATCAGGTTGGGGCGACAGACACGTCGCCCCAACCCTATTTGTTAACGTAAGTTATTATACTTTACCTGAGCCAAGTGTTTTAAAAAAGTCCTTAGCTGATACCTTCTTGGCTGACTTATTGGCCTCATCCTGCGCTTTTTGAAGCTCCCGCGTCCCGGTGGCCTTTACGTCGGAGGCACTAGCGGGCTTAGTGGCGGTCTTCTTAATCTTACTTCTGCGGTATTGATTAAGACGATTCTTACCCACTAATTGCTCAAAAACGTCGTCCGTAGACATAGAATAAAGCTCTTGTTGTTCGCGATGGATCTCATCTCGTACAATCGGTAGAACATCTTTAGCGGTAATATTCTTTAGACGGGGATTATTAGTTTTAATACCTTCTTGCACGGCCAAGATCATCATATCAGCCACGCGTTTAACGACATAAGGAGTCTTTGGGAAACCGTAACTATTGTCATCCAGCGCCGAACTAATGTCATTTTCGATCTCAATAGCGAACTGATCTTGAAGCCGTTGGGTCTCGCGAGCCTGCGCTTCGGCACGCTCACGTTCGCGTTCGGTCTTCATCGCTTCCAGTTCCCGCTGCATCTTTTCTCGCTCTAGCTGTTCAGGCGACTTCTGCATTTCTTCGATGCGATACTTAATGCGATCTTCGGCCATCTTATCAACATCGTAGCCCATTTGTTCAAGAGCTTTAGCCGGGTCTTGCTGGAGTAATTGGATGAAAGAGTCCATCTGTTTGCGCATGTTGGCAGCTTCTTGCCACTTTTGATCAGCGGAGTAGCCCATTTGCGCGCGTTTCAGCAGTTCAGATTCATCGACTTCGAGATCTTTACCGCCGACTTTCAGCTTATAGGCCTTTTTAGCTGCAGCTTCTGCTTTTTTCTTTGCTGCGGGAGTTTCGACCAGATCTGAACCATCATCTTCAATGACGTCATTAACGTTAGCTTGTGGCGCACCTTTCTTAGGTGCCTTGGGATCAGGTGGGAGTGTATTAAGAACTTCTTGTGTGGCAGCTTGTGCCGGAGTTGCTGTAGAGGCGGGAGCCGCTGGTGCGGCGGGTGCTGATACGTCAGCCATATGTATTCCTTTTGTTACGTCCTCGTGTGGAGGATAGTTAATATAAGCTCCCGAGAAATCGGGCTACTTAATCCTATTTGTTAAGCATGTCTCGCAATCTTTGGAAGGCGTCGGTACCCAGCGAAGTCTCGGGGGCATAAGGTATATAATTTGTGGGGTTTATGCCCATTCCGACAATGGGAGCATTTTGATCAACGAATTGTTGCTTCGATTCGCCTGTGAGTGGTGATATTCCTTCAACTAATTTTCTAGCTACAGCTTCTGAAGCATCGTCTATAGGACGTTCTATATTCGATTTATAATAATCTATGGCAGACCCAATTGGACGCAATGGAGAGATAGATTCAGCGGTAGAGCGTTCTCCACCGAGTGCGCCAGCCCCGAGCGCTGCCCCAGCTATCGCAGATTTATCAAATGCCCAGTCCGGGAGAATTCCCGCCTTTTGTTCGGCGTATGTCGTAGTTGTTGGATTGGATCGATTGATCTCGCCTTTTGGTCCATAATTGACCCAACTGTTTTGTCCCCTCGTTTCGGTTGTAAGGGCCTTCTGTGCTTCAGGTGAGTACATCTGCATGTGTGCTCGCCAGGCCGCCTCTTCTCCCTTGGGACCGAAAGAATAACCCTCTTTAGCGTGACCGAAATAATCATGCACGATACGAAAGATATCATTAGCTGGCATTTTCTGCCCATCTACATCAACCGTCTTTAAAAGAGGATGATCTTGTATTTGTCCTGAACCGAACCCTTGTTCCGTCGGATAATACCAGAGATGGTGATTTTCATTCAGATCATTGAAAACATCTTTCGATGACTTATATGGATTTTGCATATCGGAAGTAATAGGAGAGACTTTCAATCCCGCCTTCTTGAGTTCTTTAAATTGATCGGCTGTTTCATTTATGAGAGCATCGTAAGCGCGTCTGACTTCCGGATCATTTGGATTATGCGGCATTGTTTCAAACGCCTGAGCAATACGGCTAGCTCGTTCAGTATTAACGGGCGTTGGAGCAACATTATGCTCTAGCGCGCCTAAACCTTTAAGCTTAGCGTATTCGTCCGCGAGTTGTTGAATCTCGTGCAGACTTGGCATAGATTACGACTTCTTAAGTCCACCAAGAATGCCTGCAAGTCGCTTAAACCGTTCTTTTCTGGCTTCAGGTGTCACAGGCGATTCTGGTCCCACGACTTGTGGGAGCGCCGGGAGCTTAGGACTAGCCAGTTTTGCAGGACTAGCAAGTCGATCGGACGGGAGATGCGACGACAATTTCAGAGGGACGGAGGCGTTCAGGTTCTTGTCGTTGAATTCTTTTTTAGCCCAAGGATCTTTTGCCATCTGTGGAGGTTTAAATGGATTTCTCGCCATGTTACTCTTCATCCTCTTGATTTAAAGATTGTTTAACTTTTTGAAAACGTCCAGGTTTAATATCGTGATATTGTGACGGATCAAAGTCACGTTCTTCTTGATCGCGCCGAGCTTGATCAGACGCATCTGCGTCGGCTTGAGCCCGCAGCTTGGCCTCTGTCTGTTGCATCGATAGTGGCGCTTGTACCATAGCCTGCATTCTACTCTGTGCATCGGGAGCACTCATCGTAGGGGCGTTCGGTTGTAACTGATTTTGTTGGGTAGGAGCTTGTGGTGTCGGCTGTGGAGGAGGAGCTTGTTGCGGTGCTCCACTGAGTTGTTGTAGCGCTTGAAGCTTCTGTTGTATAGCTGAAAGACCTTGATCTGCCGCTTGACCTATCGCTTGCGCGCCCTGTTGAATCGGGAGACCCATCTTTTGACGTATCATATCTTCATAGGAAGCCATTATTTAGTGCCTTTCATTATGATAGGCCCAACGTGGCCAAGTATATCGCGGAGTTTTTGGAAGCGCTCCATGTTCATAGGACCTGCGACTTCGAGTGGCATATTTGGATTGGACTGTATGCGAGCAGCAAGTGCCTCTAGCCCAGGCGCCAGGCCTTCCGCCGCACCTATCGCTTCTAATTCGGGAGGAGCCGCTAGCGCTGCAGCGCCCCGTGACGCCACGGGTTGTGGCTGGGCAGCCAGACGTTTTTCGTCAGCGATAGTATTTTGCCATTGGCTCGGGAGTCCAAATGCACCGATAGCGGTATTGCGAAGTGTGGGCGCGGGCGTAGTGGTATCCCCTGGCTGGAGACTCGCCTGAACGCCGGCCTCCCTTTGCTGTTTATCTTTATCCAGATCGTCTTGAAGCTGATCAAACCAACTCATCGTTTTCCTTCAATCGCTTCCCGAATCTTAGCAAACCGTTTTCTCCGCTTGCTGGGAGAGGGACTTTGTATCTTTTTCGTGTTCGGCTGTAGTGAAGTAAATGTGTTAGCCGATGTGCTGTTAGGACTAGGTACATCCATTATTTTGACCACATAAAAAAGATAATATGTTCGACGACCATCAAGACGCTTAATATAAAGAAAGCCTTGCGCCACCAAAGTTGTTTCTGGCGCGGAGTTTTAGGCCGTTTACCGGACGCTATTTGCTCGTCAGTAAGTATATAAAGTTTCGCCACTACAATCCTATTTGTTAAATAGGAGCGCCGCCGTACAACGGGGCTCCAGGGGCTAGTAGTTGAGCTATAATCTGTGGGGGTATAGCTAATGTGGGATCAATTTTACTAATATCTAGTTGAAAATAATCACTACATACAGGTATATTCCCCGCACTCCATCCATCCGTATTTAGATAATGTCCTATTTGAACATTAGCGGATAATTGTGGTTGCCAGCTAATTTGTGTAACAGTTGAAAACTGGGTTGTTACACCATTTGGGTGTGTTATAGATATCGATATGCCGATCATAAAAACTCCTTAGTATGGTTCAAAGATTTCCCAAGCAATCACAGAAGTATCCGTGGCAGATGCCGAAGTAATAGTAAAAGATGTTCCCGCAGTCCTAGCTGTTACTGCTATAGCTTGCGGTAGAACAACTGTGCCTAATGATTGAGTAGTTAAAAATATACGGCTAGTTGCGGTCACAGAAGTATTAGCTACTGTTACGGTTCCTGCGGCTAAGGTAGAAACTCCCTGTTTAGCATTAACGCCTTCTTTTGTGCGGTATCCTTGACCTATAGTTGCTACACCAACGCTGCCACCAAGAACATCAACTAAATAAGTTGGAGAAGTATTATTTCCAAATCCCCAAAGACCTGCAGCGGTTACTGTACCGCGAGTGGCGACTGCAGTAGTTGCTGCTGTTTGGAAAGTAATTACTCCGCCAACTCCCGCAGCTGCAGATCCGCTAGCAGCTCCTGCCTTCAATAGGAGTTGCCCACCGGAGCCGCCTGTTGTAGCGCCTGCCCCGCCAGTTCCAGCCGCAACAGTTACAGAACCACCTGTAATACCAGTAGCGCCTGTTCCGGCACCGCCAGTACCAGCAGTAATGGTTATAGCACCGGCAGTGCCACCAGTGCCAGCCGCGCTAGCACCGCCATTACCCGCATTAATAGTAGTACCGCCTCCAGCCCCGCCATTTCCAGTACCGCCTGTTGCAGATCCACCAACCGCGCCACTAATAGTAGTTAAACCGCCAGCACCGCCATTAGTGACGGAAGACGTACCGCCTGCACCCGAGGATATAGTCGAAGATCCGCCGTTACCAGAGGATACAGTTCCTACGCCGCCCGCTCCAGAAGTTAAACTAGATGCACCGCCGTTACCTCCCGCCGCTCCTGCACCGCCGTTACCAGAGTTAATAGTAGTTGCGCCGCCATTACCGGAGGTTGTAGTGCCAGCACCACCGACGCCAGAAGAAATTGTTGTACCGCCGCCGGCTCCGCCCGTAACACTTGCTCCACCAACTCCAGAAGCAAGAGTTGTGGCTCCTCCGATACCACCTGTCGAACTTCCTGCACCGCCAGCACCGGAAGTCCAACTAACTGCTCCACCATTTGCTCCAGCAGTGCCTGTACCTATACCACCAACACCCGCTGTGCCGGAAATATTACCCCCAGCCGAACTACCTTTACTATTACCAGAGACTAAAGTAATACTACCGCCAGTTTGATTTACGGTATTATCCCCTCCCGCATTAGCTCCGTTAATTGTAACTGGACCACCGGTTCCACCAGAGCCAGTCGTTGAAGCCACTCCACCAGCAATAGCAACTGTGCCGCCATTTGAACTAGCAACTGCTGCCGAAGTACCACCAGTAATGTTTACGTTGCCGCCATTGGCTCCTGATACAGCGGCTGCCGCACCACCAAGCACTGAAGTTAAACCGCCATTGCCGCCAGTAGATGAACCAGCGCCGCCTGGACCGGCTTGCAATGTAGCACCACCGCCATTGCCGCCAGCAACGCCCGCTCCACCGGCTCCGCCTTTAAGCGTTAAACCGCCACCTGCTGCTGAAGTAGCCGATCCTGCTCCCCCGACACCCGCAGTAATATTTACAATTCCGCCGATGACACCAGCAGTTCCTGAACCCACGCCGCCAGCACCGGCTGTTGCGGTAATAGAACCAACTCCGCCTCCACCAATAGCTTGGCCGCCAGTAATAGTTACAGTGCCCGCATTACGATTTACAGTTGCATCACCCTGAGCATTACCGGCAGCTAGAACTAAGTTTCCTCCAGCCCCACCTGACCCAATTGTTGAACCGTCTGCTGCCCTTACTGTAACGCCGCCGCCATTTGAAGCTGCTCCCGCTGCTGCGGGACCACCACTTAATGTTAAAAGACCGCCATTGCCACTTGTAGTTCCACCAACTCCGCCAGTGCCTGGAGTAAGCGTCATCGCCCCGCCACTGCCACCAGTAGTTGCGTTTGCTCCGCCTGTACCGGAAGTAAGTGTTATAGCGCCGCCATTACCAGCAGTAGTTGTGAGTCCGCCACCACCAGTTCCAGCAGTTACACTTATTAATCCGCCAGCCACATTTCCATAAGATGTTCCAGAAGTTACTACAACCGTACCACCAGCACGATTTACAGTATTGTCACCATTTGCATTTCCACCAGATAAACTTAAGTTTCCGCCTGAACCGCCAGAACCAGTTGCAGTTCCGACTGCACCTGAAACTGTAGCTGTACCACCCGCACTACCCGCGACTGCTGCGGCTGTTCCACCAGTAACTGTGACTGCCCCACCAACTGTACCCGCTGTTCCTACACCACCTGCACCGCCGCTAAGAGTGGCAGTTCCACCATTTCCACCGCCAACGGTAATAGGAGAATATCCCGTGGCGCCAGAAAGTAAAAGAGCACCCGATAATGCGCCAGTTGGATTTGTAGTCGGATTAACTGTTAGTCCATTTGTTGATGTTGAAGTGAAGGTTGCAAAATGTGTTGAATTATAATTTAATTCTAATTGAGGACCAACAGTAGATGTGAGGATTAACTCACCCGTAGCATCGTTCCAAAAGAAGTTGGCATTATCTTCAGTTAATTTGATTCCATCAGAAAATATAACTGAGCCCGCTGTAAATGGGCCAGTATTATTAGTGCCCCCGTTAGCAATTGGAAGGAGGCCAGTGACTCCAGTAGTTAAAGGCAATCCAGTAGCATTCGTTAACACAATAGAAGAGGGAGTTCCCAGTGCGGGAGTAATTAATGTAGGACTATTAGAAAAAACGATATCCCCGGTCCCAGTTGTGCCAGCAATGGGGTTACCTTGAATATCGGCAATTGTTGGATTTGGATATGTACCAGTTAGGTCGCCACCAGCTGGACCAGTTGGAGAGTTGCTTATATATTTCATGTTAATTCCGTAACTGCCATGTTACCATTGGCGCTAACCCAAACCGCATCAATTCGGCCAAGGTAAATTGCATTAGAATCTATAATAAAGACAGATTGTGGCGCCATTGCTACGGTAAAATCGACATTAGTCGCAGTAGTTCCGAATTTCATGTAACATATTTGGGTAGAATTATTATTTAATACAGCGCCTTTTCGTCCAGCATTTGATGCTAGAAGCGTTTGATTAGATGTACTAGACGATACAGAAGTTACTGTGGCAGTTGTAGATATAAATTTACTATTGAGGCTAGACAACGTTGCTTCCGTTGCCGCACCTGAGGGAAGAACACTTTGTACAACATTAGTATCCAGGGCCACCGAGGGACCGACGTCTGTTGCAGTAAAAAGTTGAGTGCTTGTGCCTATGGCTATAGAATCACTTGTGTGGTCGATCGGGACTGGAGGCCCTGGTAAAATTGTTGCATCAACTCGTATGGCGTTCGTTGCGTCGTCAAATGCATAACGTAATACCTGATCGGCATCTTTTTGCGTGGGTATATTTGCCATATTGTAATCCTATCTGCGCATTATCTTGCGCTAGCAAAAGTTACGTCTACTTTCAACCAATCCAGCGTCATTTGACTTGCGGTGGTGGAAGTAGATGCTTTATATATAACTGGATTTAACCAGCACGTATGAGTAGAGTCAGGTAAATTGGTCGTGGATTGTCCAATGTGTGTCCAGGCATTTCCTGGCTGGGCTATATAAAAGTCTACAGCCGTAGATGTTACTACCATCTTAAAATTCCACCAACCAGTAGTGACGGCAGTTGAACTCGTAACGGTGGTACTTGTTCCTGCACGAGATGTATACCCTTGCCAATTAGTTGAGGTTGAACGTTGATATAAAATACCCATTGCGTTTTGGGTAAAACCTGCAGTAATAATATTATTTCTAAAACCCAATTCTATTACGTAATCTACACCTGCTGTGGCGAGAACGGGAATATTCACAGCGCCAGTAATAGTCAGAGTTTGTACTTGACCACAATATGTAGTTGCTCCATTAGCAGTAAAACCACCAAGGCCGCTGTTATTATTACTTACACCAGTAAAAAATCCAGCGAAACCCCATCTTCCTGCAATTGATCCGGTAATATTAGCGGGATTTATCATCCCCCCGCCATTGTTTCCGTAATTTAATAGTCCCAGTGGACCAGATGGAACGTTTGCTGAGCTACTATCTCCAGTCATGTCATCAAAAGTTGAGCTATAATTGAACGGATTATTCCAATGCGTGTTTGTCCCGTCACTAATTAGAGTTTGATACCCATCTATTCCTGTTTGTGATGGCAATAATGCATTTAATGACGAATTGGCCGATGCTTGTCCTGTACCGCCGTTGGCAATTGGAAGTTGTGCCGTAAAACTCAAGTTGGCACTTGTATCTGCAGTCACGACTGACCCTGCTGTTACTGGTACAGCATTCGGGAGAGTGATCGTATATGTAGTAGGCGCTGCGACGGACGTAACCGTCGTACTCCCGGATGTACTGCCAGGCAAAGTAACGCCCCCTGACACAACATTTTGTGCCGTCTGGTTGGGTCCATAAATCATAGGACTTCGTGGCATACTACTTCCAAAAATTAATACTTAAATAACCCGCATTGGCGGTGGCCGTAATGGCTTTTACACTAATGCGCGTACTTGCAGGAATAGAAACAGGAATTAATCCATTTCCCCCCTGCGGAATAATCATTAAATTTACTTCAGATCCCGATCCACCTGTAGCTAGATACAGAATTTGACCGCTTGTATCATATATCTCTATTGCATTCAATGCATTAGATGTAGATGCAACAAGTTGAACATAAGCTGAAGTCGTTACATTAGTTGATGCATAACTATTATTAATAGGCACGTTAGCCTGCGTATAACTATTTGTTACAGCGCTCACTGAATCTGTGCCGCTTGATAGGTTCCAGGTCCGAGTTCGTGGGTCTACCTGAACTCCTGCAACATCAATACCCACATCCAATGCTCGTTGTGCGCCAGATACTTGAGACGTAATGGCATTGCCCGCCCCATCTTGAAGTTTTCTCGGCTGAGACGCTTTAATATCAGTATCAATCGTTGTTAAAGACGAATCTAATGCCAATCCGCCAGTGGTTCCGACGTTTGCCGTGACTGAACCCGATACTACCCAAGGCGAAGTATTCTGCGTAACCGCTTGAGTAGCAGGAAAATTTGAAACTGAAACGCTTCCTGATATTGGTTGCGTAACTCCTGTACTTTTAATATTTACATCAAGTGCAGACGTGGTACTTGTAATAGGATTACCGGCGCCGTCCTGTAACTTACGTGGCTGACTAGTTGTAATATCAGTAGCAATTGTCGATAATGAAGAATCTAGGGCTAACCCGCCGGTCGTTCCTATATTAGAAGTTACGGTGCCACTAACTACCCACGGCGACGTCGATTGTGTTACGGCTTGTGTTGCGGGAAAATTAGATACGGAGACCGTGCCAGAAATTGGCTGAGTTACTGAGCTACTTTTGATATTAACATCTAATGCGGAGGCGGTGCTCGTAATTGGTGTACCAGTGCCGTCTTGAAGATTGCGCGGCTGACTACTAGTTATCTCACTGGCGATGGTTGTTAAATCAGAATGAATAGTAGATAGAGAAGAATCTAAGGCTAATCCGCCAGTTGTGCCTATGTTGGCCGTCACTGATCCGCTTACTACCCACGGGGACGTAGACTGCGTCACAGCTTGCGATACTGGAAAATTGTCTATATCTACGTGAAGATTAGAGCCGGTAGACTGAACTACTGTAAAATTACCGCTGCCAGCGTCCGCAGTTATTGTCCCAGAGACGGGCACAGGGGAAGCGCGAAGTTGTGTGTCAGTTACGGGACCAGTTACAGCTAATGGCGCAGTTAATTTAGAATCAATAGATGCTAATGAAGTATTACCTATTACTTGATTAGCAGACGTAGCTAAACCCGTCGTATCTACTTGTACAGTGCCCCCAATTATATTAACATCTAATCCGATTGCGGGACCAACCGTAGTAGAAGTAAATAGATCAGTGGCTGTACCTATAGCGATAGAATCATCTAGATGACTTATTTCGAGATCGTGACCGTCGGGAGAAATTACTGCGTCTGTACGAATGCGTCCAGATGCATCATCGAATGCGTATTGTAAAACCTGTCCGTGATCTTTATTTGACGGAGGGGGCGCACTCATTATTTTCCCCCAAGACTTCTATATATCTTTTGAAATCTTTGAACATAAGGGTGTTGCTCGTAGTTACGTGCTTTTACTTGCTCGGGCGTAAGATTATGTCCTTGGTTCCAAGCATAAGCGGCCATGCTGGGATCTTGAAAACGATTTAATACGTGATCTGCTAACTGATCGGCATATTTTTGTTGAATATCTGGAGCGTCGATCGATGCTGGTGCGCGTGTGTGAGCCCGATTCGCTAACTCCTGAACCGTGTTAGGCATCAAGCCGTAACTCCCAATTGCTTGTTGGCCAGCATGAATGCCGCCTTGAATGATAGGATGCTCGGTGTTCTTTCCGCCGCTAGATTCAATCTGTTTAATGGCATCAAGAAAATGTGCACGCTGATTTGATGCAGGGTTCATCATATCCAATTTTTCCCGAATCAAAGCATCAGGCGTTAAATCTGCTTGAGGGCGCGGACTGGTATGATCGTAACCAGTACGTTCATCCTCATCTGCGTCATAATTGCCCATCTCGTTTGCCTATCTACTTTCTCGCAAAGCGAGGAAGATTACTTCTTACCAAGTTTTTCTTTCAGTTTACCAAAACGTTTTTTAGTCATACTGTCAGTAAATTCATGTGCTTTTTCGGGAGAAAGGCCGGGCGCTTTTACAGCACCCGATTCGACTGCCTTCATAAAGCGGTACTGAGCCTTACTGCGACTTGGCATTACTTATTCCCTAAACCTTTAAAAAAGTCCTTGCTACTGGTCTTTCCTTTAGGTTTATCTTTCAATTTAGAAAATCTTTGATTTAATCCGGGCCGAGAGTTTTGCATAAAAATCCTTAATTAATTAACGGGAGTATAGTTAGGCAAGTTCGGTTAATACGGGTCCAAGATCGGCAGGCAAAGAACCATTAACCGCAGAGTACGAAATCGAAGCCTGATGTGTGCCCAACGTGCCAGACGAATTAGATACATACGTGAGCGTGCTCGGCGCAGAATCGGGTTGACCAGTTTCGCACGACATTCTCAAAGTTGTTGCACCAACTGGAGCAGATTCTTGTAAAGTAAGTATTTGTCCGTTTGGGGTTGTGTACTGTGAGCCGGCAGTAGTTGCCGTACTCAGCGCTGTAACAGTCATCGTGTAAACATGGCGCCTGAGTTTAAACGAATGCTCTCTGAGATATACTTCAATCGCATTAAATCCTAATGCACGCAACAGACGTCGAAACTTAGTCGAAGTCATTTTAAATTGTGTATTTGGTCCTACCATTATATTCTCCTTGTTATTGTGGCCCGGCTAATACCGGCAATTGTTTAAATGGGGCAGGCGGCTGAGCGGGTTTCGGTAAATTAATTCCTTGAGCCGCTGAAGCATTTGTACTCTGAGCCAAAGGCTGACTCATGGGATTATTGTTGGGTCCTGGAATGCCTTTTTGTTTTACTTGAGGACCATGTGGCGGAGGCGGTCCGTGTGGAGGGGGAGGGCCTTGCGGCGGTGGGCCGCCAGGTCCACCAGGAGGCGGAGGTCCCTGTGGAGGAGGCGGAGGCGACAACGGCTTCTCGCCCATCATCATAAGCGTCTGCGGATCTCCCGTTTTCAGTAAGTTAATGTGTTCTTGAATGTGTGCTAAAGTGCGGGCAACAAGCTGTGGATCGCGACGTAAATCAGGATCAGCCATGATACATTTATGTTCTTTAATGTGGAGTGAGTGTTGATCTGTTAGAAGCGCCTGGACTGACTGCCCATCCACTAGATCTTCATTCTCCGATTTGATACAGAGAAGTTCACTCACGGTATCTTCGGTCATCTGGTCTAGTTCGCCAGTCTTCATGACCATAAGATATTGCTCGGGAGTCTTAATCAGACCCATCTGGAGCATCTGTTCAGCCATCTCAACTCGCCCAGCCGTGGTATTGGCCAAGGGGTTAGCCATATCGACTATAACGCGAGTAATTTTAGAGAGATCATCGCCGTTAAATTCTTTCATTTCCATTTTGTTATGCTTACCGACGATCAGTGCGATGCGAGGGACAGAAGCAAAGCGCTGAAGCATTTTAATTAATCCAGTGCCGATGCCTTCGATTAATTGTACGTAGGATTGTTGTAGCCCTGATTGATACTGAAGCGACATGGACTGCAAAAGGGCGAGCGCGTTGCCCGATTTCAAGTTCTCAGGCGGATTGCCGCGAGTAACTGAGCTAACACCGGAGATTGTCTCCATCTCTTTGATCAACATCTGCATGAAATTGAACAACTCGGGCGGAGTAGCAGTGAGTTGTAGCGCCTCTGGTTTACCGATAGTGGCGTTGTATTCGATGAGATTGAGACCGCCTTGAAGACTGGATGGGTTAATGTCGGTCCCGCGAGGCATCATGATGCTTTGTACACCGAATGCTGCTTGGTTTGACAAGATCGTGCTAAAGCACATGTTGACGGCGTCCTGAATTGGGAGTAAGTCGAACATGGGAGTATAACCATAGGGTGTACCTATGATATTACTCGGTGCGATACGGTAAATCGGGAGTTCATCGTAGGGCATCGGGGAGTCGAGCAGCGTCAAATCATAATCTAGGAAGAGAAGATAGCGCCCATCGGGCATAGATTCAGTTTTATTATGATAAAATTCATACACAGGAATGTCGTCGGTCTCGTAAATCCCGAGACTATTAAAACGATAACGTTCGTATTCGGTTTTGGATGGCATTCCTTTGATGCGGTCAGCCTGTTCTGGGTATTTCGCAGCTAAATCAAACTTATTCTTGTAGGAACGACACAAGATCCAATCGTGATGTTGATCTTCTTTTGTAGAGTCAACAACTACGTCGAATGGAGATAGATTGACGAAGTTAACGTCGCCTTCATAAACGGGGAAGCCCGGATTAATGATCTCCCCGGTCTCGGGATCAGTTTCTGGATCGATGTGGTCATAGATTTGACCGCCCGTCGCGTTCCACTCCATCTTGATGAAGCCGCTGCCGAGAACAATAGCGTATTCTACCGCTGTCTTGAGATTACCCTCAAGATGTTTTTGGCGCATGTAGTAGTCGAGCAGACCGTTGGCGAGTTTTGTTTGAACGAGTGACTTGTAGTCTGTATTGACGGCACGCGCTTCCATTGCCGGGCGTGTCGCAGTAATCATGACGAGAATGTTTTGTGCTATATTACGAAGATGGTTTACGGGAAGATTGGCTAATTCCCCTTGTTCTCCGGAAAAACTGATTTTGTGACCGTTTTGAACCGTGGAATAATACGCTCCGTTATAGGCACTCCACATTTCGCGAAGCTTGTCTAAGTACCCCGAAGTATCCAGATTTTTGAACCAAGCACTGGCCTTGGCCAATAGTACAGATACCGTCTCGTTTGAACTTCTGGCGGCAAAGTATACATAACCCCCAGATGCGTTTTCGTTCATGTCTTGTATCATTATAATTCCCGTCTAGACCTATTTGTTAATTTGTCTTGACTTTGTTGTCAAGGCGTGATATAGTATATTAATGATGAAGAAGTGTATTAAATGTCATCAAATTCAGGAAATTACTAACTTTTATACAAAAAAAACGGGAAAAGACGGCTATTCTACTATTTGTAAACCATGCACCAAATTAGATATAAAAAACAGGGGAAAAACTCAGGAGACTAAAGATAAACATAAGCAATGGCGCATTAATAATTTTGTCATTATACGAACTTACAACCACTATGGGCAAAAGAAAATATCTCGAAACAAGATAAATTTTAATTCCGTTTCAAACTTGATCGGGTTTTAAAAATATTAATCCACGCCTCTTCCGATTTTGTATATTTTTTCTGCGAGTCCGGAGTAAAAAAATCAGTATTCTTAATGCCATAGCCTGCCGGATACGGATTTTTGTTTTCGCTGACATTCCTCATCATATATATTAAAGCATCCAGACAATCGTAGTGTGAGCCATCGGGACTTCGAGTAAAATTCTTACCTTTTTTATCCCAAGTGGCGTTTTGTAGGTGATATATTAAAGTCTCACAGCGCGGGTGTATTATAATTTGCCGATTTGCAATCTTAAGCCGAAGCGTGGCGATAGCGGCTTCCTTTTGGTCCTTCCGTGTCGGTATAAACATGAGATTATGATCGTAGGTAAGCTGATTTAGCATAATCTGGTTGTTATTGTCTGCTACGCGCATGTACGGCGCCTTAAACTCTCCGCTGATCGGACTTGTCCACAGCTTTTCTTCTTTTTTTCTAACATCTAGTGCAAATTTATCCATTAACAACGTTTCACCGTCCTGAATAAACTCATCTTCTATAACTAGTGCTGCATTTTTGAAATCCCAGTAACCAAATAACACAGCAGTCTGGTCACGGAAGCCGATATCCATCGACACATACGAATCAAAGAACGGCGGACGCGTAACTTCTTTAACAATATCCTTTTCCGCTTCTCTCGTGAACTCAGGGATTACAGACGACTCGCCGCGCACAATCTCGCACAAATACTCTCGTTTAAACTCAGGATCTTCGATCCCGCTCGGAAATTCATCTATAACTTCTTGAAGCGTTTTCTCGTCAATGAGCGGATTGTCGTAAATCGTGTACTTGATAAGCTCTTTTTTAAACTCAGCGGGCTTTACAAAGTTGACAATAAACTCGTGATCGGGACTTTTCGATGGCGTTGAAGCAAGAATACCCCTGCCACCGGTCGTAAGCGTTGTCGGGGCCAAAATAGATCGAATAACGTAACTCAGGTCCGTACAAAATCCCGCCTCATCGATAATCCACATGTCCGATTTGCCTCCGCGAAGGCTCTCGTGGTGACCGCCGTCAGTGCCCGCCATCTGAATCTGGCTCCCGTTAGGGAAAACGTACATATAATCATTTTGTTTGAATTCTGGACGCATCTCAGGCGGACAATCCTTAAAGATCTCATCCATAATCGGGTGAATAACAGTTTTTACCTGTTTTTTTACTGGACAAAGATACTTTACTATGCTACCAGGTTGCTGCATACACTTTTCGGATGCCAAAATGCAGAGAAGGTAACTATTATGGGTAACTAGTCCATTTGCTAATAAATATAAACTAGTTTCATTAGACACTTGAATGTCCCATGTTCTAGTTATACGTTTGTTTCCCTTTTTAACCCCAACATAATCAGGCCGAGCATTATGTTCATTTAAAGTCTGATACTCCTGTTTCCATTTCTTGCGGGGTGTTATTAAATGAGCGTCTAATTCCAATAAAAGTTTTTTACTGATTAAATTATTACGCAGTGATAGAGAAAAATAAGGTCCGTTAACATACTTAGTTCGTTTATCTTGTATAATTTTAACTTTATACTGAACAAGACTATGTATCAAGTATTGAACTGCCGCCATAATGGACATAGATTGACTGCCAAATTGAATAGTTAAAATGTTTCCATTAACTCCAACAGATCCATCGGTGTCTATCAAGCCCGCTAAAAGTTCTAGGCGCGACGTTCTATCCCACGTCTTAATAACAGCTAAATCAATGATTTTTTCATGAGCATAACGATCTTTACACCATTCATTATAATAATTGTAATGAATGTTGGGCGTAGATTTAGACACAAACCCCTTGCCCCATTTACCATAAGTAATATTCCAGGTATAATTTTGTGTAGAATTTCTATGAAACTCAGCGCCAACGATACCGGATACTTTAGCGGGAATTAATTCATTTTCAGAAGAAAGATAAACCGTCGTTCGACTCCCTTGCTTAGAACACCCATCGCCCAGCAATGCTCCTATCGCATATGCATGTAATTCTCTGACATTACCTCCTGGAATAGAAACAAATCTACGAGCAATTTTCTTATTATGTAAATTTTTAACCTCTTTAAGGGGATGTTCCTCGAATTTTCCAGTTCTACTATCTGTAAATCCCCACCGATGATCTTCTGTTGACTCAGCTAATACTCGATTGTGGTTTATTAATTCAACAACTTCCTTTTCTCCCTGAAATTCAACTGCCAAAACTGTTGTGGGACTAACTGACCCATCAGAATTAAATCCATATACAACATCTCCGACTTGTAAATCTTCAATATAAACTGGGCCAGTTGGAGTTAATACTTCAGTACCTTCAGCAAGACATTTTCCGAGGCGCCGGGCACAGGTAATGACCGTGGTCTTACTTTTACTATCCAAATACGATTGAAGCATCTTCCTCTGAACTGGATGCAACTTATGTCGAATCGAGCCGCGAGACCAAAGCTCCCGCATTGCCTTTTCTGGAGTGAGAAGATGACTAGTTTTCTGTTGGTTCATTAGATTTCGACTGGGCGATCTTGATTAGCTCGACTTCACTGACATCGCGAAAGGAGCCTTTAGAAAAGTTTTGCGTGGATTTTTCTTGAGTGAGGCGTTTATTCTTTACAAGCAGGTCAAACGTTCGCACTTCTTCCAAAGTGAGCGTGCGTTTATTTGAGATCTCCCGCAATTTCGCAAGCTGGATCTCGGCAATTGACTCTTCGGGGGCAACATCGGCTACTGGGCTAGCTTTAGGCTGTACAACGGGAACAGTTTGGGAAACGAGACTTGTCAAGTGATCAATCTCCTCTCGTTTTGTATTCAAATCCTTGAGAAGACGGTCAATTGTAGCGAACGCTGCGCGATTCTCGCGCTCCAAAGAAACGACTTTATTCTTTAATTGTTCTAGAGACAAATCAGCAACGTCCGACATATTAGAAATACCGCTTAGTTGGACCAGGGATTACGTTCTTCTCCAGGTTTCCGGCGTTCACCTTACTCTTTAAATTATCGAGTTCCTTACGGATTTCAGCATTAATGGCGACAGGGTCGGGCTTCCGAGATTTAATATATATCTTGTAGCCTTCAAAGGCCAAAATCGGGATTGTAATAAGAAAATCCGGGTAGGAAACAGCGGAGACAAGGGCCTTCACGAGCAAGGCTATGACCGCCAGATAAGCGTAATTGACGCGGGACATATAAGTATAGAAAAAGCGAAACTTTTCCATTGACGGCCCTCCAGGGGTACGTTATATATGATCTTATGAGTTTCTTTATTCTATGGCGTAACAGCCTTTATTTTGTTTTCGCGTTAAAACGCGGGTGCCTTTTGCCGGTAAGAAGTAAAGTCTACTCTATCCTATTTGTTAATGTCCTAAAAAAGTCCTTGCTTTTCCTTGCGACCTGTGTTATATTATCTAAGTTAGTTAATAAGGAGATAGTTAATGTATAATTTGAGGATTTATCCGTACCTGATGGGCTCCCAAGGCGCAAAAGACTTGAGCGAACTGCTTGAGTGCAAACGAGTTCGTGATGCAGGACGGTATACACCAAAAGTCGGCCAAACTATCCTAAACTGGGGCAACAGGCGGACTCCTAGCTGGCTCAGCACCGCTTCTACTCGCCGAGTACGCATCCTCAATACACCTGAGGCCGTCAATCGAGCCTCCAACAAACTAACAACACTCCGCGTTCTTGACGAAGCTGGGATATCAACCCCAGAGTATACAACCGACCTGACCGAAGCTCACGCCTGGCTCCACGACGGGGAACGTGTGATTGAGCGTCATGAACTACGCGGGAGCAGCGGCGCCGGCATACGAGTCGTGAGCCTAGACGACGAAGATACCGAAGGGACGCTACAACGAGCGCCCTTGTATACAAAATACATTCCTAAAAGTGCCGAATATCGGATACACATCTTCAACGGGCGCATGCTTGACTATGTGCAAAAGAAGCGCGTGGCATCTGAACGTCGTGACGATACATATAGTCCATACATCGCGTCTATGGAACGCGGCTGGGTGTTTACGCGCACAGATGTGCCAGAATCTCCTGCCGCGATCAGCTTGGCACAAAGAGCCATCACTGCGCTCGGACTTGATTTTGGCGCGGTTGATATTATTTATAGTGAAGGTCGTTATTATGTTCTTGAAGTGAACACTGCCCCTGGTCTTGCCGGAAATACTTTGATAAAGTACGGAAATGCGCTGCGGCGTCTAATGGGGGTAGGTGATTTACCAGAGAATGTGACACGACGAATAATGGATCAAGTGGCCCCTCCTACACCGCCACCCATAGTTGCTCGCCCGATTGCAGCCAGACCCTCTACTCCGGTAGAGAGCGCGTCAGTCAATCTGCGACGACAACTTAGGTTGGCAATGAACGGCCAAAGTGATGAAGTTATTCTACGACTTAACAGAACTACAGCTCAGAAGCTACGGTCTCTCCTTCTGTCGCTCTGAGGGTTAGAGTAGCCCCGCTGTGTTGGGCGGCGGGGCTTTTTTGAGGTAAACATGATACTTTATGCTATTGCTACATTAATAGGTTTGGAAACGATATGAGCAAAGCAGAAGATGCCTTCTTTGAGGCCAAACATCAGATTAGAGACGCTCTTGCATATCGTGTAACTAAGCAAGAACAGCTGGTAGCTACGCTTGAAGCGGAATTTAAGGCAACCCACGGGTTCAACGCTGTAGGGGTAGCTGCCGCTAAAGCCAAGCTTGAGGCCTATAACGAAATCTACAGCTTTGTTCGCAACGCCGTTTTGTTCAATACGGAAAAATACAAATGAAATCGAAGATCGCTCTGTTCCTGGTTGGAATTGCTCTGGGATTGATTCTGTCGGAATACACAACGGTCTACCGCATGAGTTGCGACACCGCTCGTTTCGGCTGGATGTGGACCAATCAAAAGAAATTCAGCGAGAACGGCTTTACCTGCCTACACAATGAAGGTCAGCAGGTTGTACGCGAAACTAGCCCTTATATGATCTACCAAACAATTATCTTGGAACTCCAATGAGCGACAGTTATTTCTTCGCATTCGATTCAGAGACAGGCGGCCTCGATTCCACCGTCGAGGATATGCTCACCTTCTACGGCGGCATTCTCGATCAAGATCTAAAGGTCATTGACGAAGTCAACTTTAAGCTGAAGCCTGACGGAGGACGCTCGCCCATTGCCAATGCCGGAGCCCTTAAGGTCAACGGCATCGATCTACAAGCTCATATGGCTGATCCTGCCACGATCACGTATTCGGAAGCCAAAGTTCAGCTGGTAGCAATGCTTAAGAAGTACCATCGCAAAATCGGGCGCTTCAATAATATCAAGCCATTTGGCTACAACGTTCCCTTCGACGAAGGCTTCACCTGGCAGCATCTTATTTCTAAAACGGATTGGCTGCAATGGATGCATTATAAGCGCGTGGACGTAATGGAGCGCGTGGACTTTCTCAAGGAATGCGGCTGGTATTATCGTCGGTATGTTGATTGAGTACCGACCGAGTGTATTCGACTCCCAGATTAAACAACACTTAAGAGACGGCAAACAAGTCATGATCGTCATCGACGATGAGGCGACCATCATGAAAATGACTAAGCGCGATAAAATCCGTATCGTAAAAGCTATTGTAGATTTTTCTTTGGAGGACGGGCATGGAATGGAATTTGATAATCTGGCTGGGAGCGGGGCTACTGAACCTCCTACTAATGATGACGGTGATTCTGAACTACCGAAAGGCTAACGGAAGTATTCAGTGGGGCGGGGCCTTGACATTGCTTGCGTTTTCATTTATGCTTGGATATGTGTTTACTTTTATGTGTGGCTTTTATTATTACATTAATAACTACTGTGAGTAAGAAGGTTTTATGATTGTTCATGCATCCATTGCTAAACTTTACAAACACCTATGGGATACGGAATTCTCCCGCGTGATGCGACACATCGAAGGGGCACAAGAAGAAGGTCTAACTCATTTTGAACTAGAAGTTGACCGGCTCGATCACGACATGCGTCTCGATCTAATTGACGCACTGGAGATAGCAGGTTATCTAGTTACGTTTGATACCGATCGGGAGATGTTTGAAGTAGGCGTCGCGTGAAGTATATTGTAATGATGCTCGTAATTATAGACACGATTCTTCTGAGTTTGAACTATGGCTTCGACCTTGGGTATCGTACGGGAACGAATGATGCTGTGATCTCTGGAATTAGGATGCATAAGATGGAGTGCCACTACACAAAATGATTTTCTCAAAGAAAGATTCACTACACGCTCTATTATATTTCGTCGCCAATGCTCCTGGTAAGTCTAACCTATCCTCCGAAGTTCCGCTAGTCGGGACAGGGAGCTACAAGACGTTCCTATCTTGGCTTGCTGAAATGAATGTTGACATTACTCGTGTACGACTGTATAATCAAATCGATAACCCGTTTGAAGGCATTTCTGGAGCATCCTTAAACGCAGCCATACGGAACGGACACATTAAAGTCATTGCGTTGGGAGTAAACGCGCAGAAGTACTTATTGAAGACTGCCATCTATGAGTTTTACGTTCTCCCGCATCCCTCATCGCGTAACAGGAAGTTGAATGATAAAGAGTTTGTAAAGAAGATTTTAGGACAATGTGAAGCTTTTATTTACAGAGGATCAGCCTATGGCAAAAAAGAAAAAAGAATACTTAAGGCCGTCCGTTCGTGTGAAGCTCCCGCGCAACAAGGTTTCAAAGAACGAGAAGACAATATACAAGAGAGTTAAAACCGTTATAGAGCAATTCGGAAGGGATCAAGAAGAAAATGAATAATAACAAACATTGGAGCATACAAGACAGCGAGAGTTTGGCTTTTCGGCCCCAAGAGAAATATGTAAATGTCCAGCTCTGTCCAAACTTTTTATCTATGCACGCTACGTATGTTAACTCTGCGGATTTAGAGACCGTAATTAGAAATACAAAAAGAGCGTTGTTGTTACACCTTATGGGCGAATTAATGGAAACTGATGATTGGTTTGAAAATGAGTAGTTTAATTAATAAAATAATGAAAGGTAAACAGAATGGCTAAGTCAATGAAGCTCGGCGGGGGCGGACGGTTCGTGAAGTTGAAGAACAAGTTGGCCCACGAGAAGGGTGTAAAAGATCTGGGTGCAGTTGCAGCCGCAGCGGGCAGGGCAAAGTATGGCCAAACCAAGATGACAAAGATGGCGATCAAGGGTAAAAAGGGAAAATAATACATGATCTTTTGGTTTATTATTTGTATTATCTTAATCAGTTTTGGACTCATGGCGCTCCAAGAGTAAAAAAATGTCCCAAAATATCTACATTAGCTAACCCCTTGAAAATACACAAATGCAAAATTTAGGGCTTGACAAACGAAAAAAGGTGTGGTAAAGTACCAATTATGAAATACTATGCAATAAATTTTGAAAACTATACAACGGTCTTCGTCACAACTCGCGAAGATTGGGAGGCGGTAAACGTCGCCCGAATGCTAAATCACTCGTCCGCTGTCATCGGAATAGACGGCACCGCTTACAACAGTCGTCAATTTATCTCAGTAACTCCAATAACTTCTCCTGATGCCCGCCATACAGAGCGAGCACGCTTCATAACGGATGTGGTACTATGAATCCAAATTTCGACACTGCTCCACCAACACACCTAGCCGACAAATACAACGTCTATTTCCTCAGGTTTAACGGCGGGAGTACGATCTTTGTACATGTTAGTAGGCCTGTGAGCTTTAAAATGTTTATTGAACAATATCTTCTAAACAACATAGAGTTAACTATCGTAAAGACTGATGAAAAGATCAAAACGAATAACATAGTCGGAGTAGAGAAAGTGCTTAATACTAACATCCCGGAGTTCGAACTGACTATGGCGGGTAACCTCATAGGAATAAATGTATGAGAGTATTAGGGATTATTCTACTTTTACTCGTCGTTTCTGTTGTTACAATGGTCGCGGGAGTACTGATCGGGGCCACGAACACGCAAATCTTCTTGACAGAACTGATGCTCGGTGTTATATTAGGCTTGATAATTGAATAGGATATATGGAAAAGCTTAAAGAACTATACTTTGATCCAATTAGACTTACTACGTGGGACACAAAATATCGGTTGGTATGGCCGACGTATAGTCGTTGGTTCTTTTTTAACCTGTGTAAACGACCTAAGATGACAGAGTACATGTATGAGTCTTAAACTTATTATAGCAATCTGGCTAGGCCTTCCAGCCTTAATCTATCTAGGTATCTATCTCAAAAATGTTTATAGTTATAAACACTTATGGTTCGTGTATAGGTGGGACGAAGACGTCTTTGTATATATCTTTTCGGGCCTCTTCTGGCCCGTCTCGATCCTCCCCATATGTGCCGTTATGGGCTACGAAGCAAATGAGAAACGAATTAAATATAAGAAACAACTGAGAGAAACTGTAGAAAGTCACTACAACCAGAAGTTCCATGGGTGGTATGAATGAGTTTGATAGGATGGGCCGGGTCCCTAATCCTCGGCCTTAGTAGCCTACCCCAGATGTTTAAAGTAATCCGCGAAGGCCACGCCCGTGGTCTTTCTCCAATGTTTCTCTTGGCTTGGGGCATTGGTGAAGTCCTCTGCTTGCTTTACGTAATGCCCCAAGCTAATCTTCCTCTTATCGCCAACTACTCAGTCAACCTCGTGATATTACTAGTAATAGGATATTACAAGATATGGCGCTCAACTCCCGAAGTTAATACATCTGGGGCTGGCAACGAAGGGCGGGGCTTGACTCCAAAAGAACGGCGTAGTATAGTACGGCAGCTAACTAAGGAGATAGGTCAATGACGTGGGAAGACGTGAGGGTTGGGGAGGTATATGGGTGGGGAGATGACTACAAGACAATTCAGTTCTTTGTTACAGAATTATTTGACACCCTGATACCAGACGACAACGATCCCGATATTCTATGGTGCGGAAAAGTTAAACGTTATTACTCATTTATGCCCAATGCGGTATGGGACCTGCGGCTATCTGTTAGAGACTGTGCTTTCCTAAGATCGTTGGACCACATATTTTATGAGTAAAGTAAAAAAGAAACCCCGCAAGGCTCGGGGGACTAAAATAAAACCCCCGAAGGGGACAACAAGCTTCGGCGGCCCGGACTACTTCCTACCATGACAAAAACCTAATATGAGTAGAGTAGACGGCCAAATCAATGATTAAAATTAAACCAGGAGTTACTAAATGACGAGGTATATATTATGCGTAGTTTCCCTGATGTTGCTGTTGGGCTGTAATGACAATGACGGCGGTCTTATAGACACACGGGCAGACTCTGTTTTTTTAAAAGCAGCCCAACGCTTCTGTGCCCAATGTGGCGGAGTAGCTCGGGGCTTTATCGGGAAAGGAATTGGTTATCCCGGCGAGGTAGACTATAAGGTTGTATGTGTAGATGGTACGGAGGTAGGCGGGAATATGTCTATGGGCGGAGAACTTATGTTAGAGTCCTGTAAATGACGTATAATACGCCAGGAGGCTCAAGGTGCGACGTACACAAGCGGGGGATGGTAGGATGAAGGCGGCTTTACTGATCTTCATGGCGGGGCTGTACGTGGCTGACATACTAAGCCTCACAGGCTTCCTACTGGCCGCATTCTTTTTGTTTCTCCCAGATGTATTAAACTTAAGGAGGTGATTTTTATGCGCGACCCTCAGGTGGGGGATTTACTCGAATACATCACTTACCAGCCTAGACCTTGGAAACGCTACATCATTACAGAAGTATATAATAACCAGGCAGAGGTCACGCCAGTCTATCTATTGCTAGATAAGATGTT
>Ga0265336_10000181_pt1 | contig 44150 bp, 30 predicted proteins | sample 42119metaG_FD_193583 | JGI IMG/M metagenome (GOLD analysis project Ga0265336, IMG submission 193583) | Rhizosphere microbial communities from Carex aquatilis grown in University of Washington, Seatle, WA, United States - 4-21-19 metaG | ecosystem: Host-associated > Plants > Roots > Rhizosphere...
TTACCAGACAGCTGCAACGACCAATAACATTATTTACGATTGGTTTGAGATCGAATATCCGCGGCAGCTCAAAGTGATCGGGGATACGCTCCTTTTTGATTTCAGGACTCTTACCGACAGACATTTTCGTACCATTCAAATTTCCGGCCTGCAATCGCCGAATTTTCTTCTCTATAGAATAAAACCGACGGCTGAGAGAATACTGCATTATAAGCTCTCCGCTTCGGCGCCGTACACCGTCATGTTCTGTGATACCGTGGGTTCGCATGAACAGTACATCATCATGGCGCAGACGAACGTATGCACCCCTGTCTTTACGGCGATAAAGAGTTTCGCCGGGCTAAGGTTTAACAATCGCCAGACCGATTACATCGCCGTCACCCACTCAAAATTTTACCCTGAAGCAGTTCAATACGTTCAGAGTGTGGCAGCATCGAAACATTTGACCGGGCGACTATTTAATGTCAGCGACATCTTCGATGAATTTGGGTTCGGCTATCCGACTGCTGAAGCGGTTCAGGCATTTGTCCAGTCGTCGTTCCAATGGACTAGACCGGTCCCGTCATATCTTGTCCTGCTTGGTGATGCAAGTTACGACTATAAGTTCTATTACAACAGCCTCACCGCGATCAACTATGTTCCTTCAGTAGGATATCCGGTCAGCGACGTGGCCTATGCTCTTCTTGACACGGTTACGAATCTACCTCAGATGTACGTGGGTCGGATTCCGGTTGACAATGTCGGGGATCTCACCCAATATCTTTCATTCTATAACTCTACTATCACAACTCCAAATGACGATTGGAACAAGCATTATTTATTCTTCTCCGGCGGTGACCCTACGGTTCCAGGGCAAATTGATCTCTTGAAATCGGTGAACGACGAAGTGGCGTATTCGGTGGCAGCACCGGCGCCCATCGGCGGCATCATTACAGATTTCTATAAGACAGCGAACCCCCAATCCAATTTTGGCCCCTATACCCCGCAGCAGGTTTCAGATGCCATATCGACAGGCGGAATTTTCATTTCATACATCGGCCACAGCGGTACTCAAACGTGGGATAACAGTATCGGCGACCCTCTTCAGTTAAAAAATTCCCGGGGCCGCTACCCGTTGATCACGGATATGGGCTGCTCCACCGGAAAGTTTGCTGAACCTCAGGTTCAATCGTTCAGTGAACTTTTCATTGTCGGGCCGGCGGCAAGCGCCATCGGGTATATCGGCAACTCTTCATTAGGCTTTGAAAGCATCGCCACCTCGCTTCCGCCGATCTTCTTTTCGGCAATGCTCAAAGATTCTATCGTTCGCGTAGGAGTCGCCCATTTGACGGCGAAGATCAGGGAGATATCTCAATCCGGGGGGGGCACGGTGAATCAGATCATGCTGTATAACAATACATTGATTGGCGATCCGACCGTTGATCTGAGAATTCCGTTTGTCCCCAACCTGGCGATCCAGGAAAACCTCATTTCCTCTCCTTCAGCAGTTTTGACCGACGCACAAGATAGCGTAGCGGTGAATATTGTCTATACGAATTATGGGTCGGTCCCCGGCGACAGCGTGGATGTTCAAATTCAGCATCTGTATCATTCCCAGGTGATTCAATCGTGGCTTTTGCGGAGACCTTTCCCTCTCGTCTATGATACATTGACGATATATATGTCCATAGGCAAAAAGGCCGATGAACATGATATTACAGTTACGATCGACCCTGCAAACAAGATAACAGAGTCAACGAAAAGCGATAATTCAGCAACGAAGGCTTTTTTTGTTTCTTCCACAGATTTTAAAATTGTTCAACCGCAACCCATGTCTGTTGCGTCGGTTTCTAATCTTATTCTGTTGAACCCAACCACTCAAATTTTCGATCCGACCAAACTTGTGACTTTGGAGATTGATACGCTTAGCGATTATTCCACGGCGGTAAAACCGCTGACGTCGAATCTCCCGATGGGTGTTGTCTCTACTTCATTTTCCCTAGGGTCTCTGCGGAGCTCGAAAAGATATTATTGGCGGGCGAAATTCCAGACGAATGCGGGCAACTGGTCGACCGGAACATTTTATCAGGGAGCCGATCCGGTGAAAGTTATAGGCCAGGTGGATTCGGTTGGATGGCAGGGAAACGCATTTTATCATTCTCTTTTTTCTCAGGGTGCCGGTTCGAAGATTGAAAACACCTCCATCACTATCCAGGCGATCTCCGGCGGCTATTTAGACGGAGACTTCGGCACGGTTGAGGTCAACGGAGTAAACAAATTGCCGAATACATTCACGACCGGTCATTCTATTGTTGTTTTCGACCCGAGCGCCGACACTATCATTAAACAAAGGAGTTTTGATCTGTACGCTAAACCTGCCCTAGCCGATTCTATCGTTCAATTTCTTGCATCTATTTCGAACGGTGCTATGGTGGTGGCGGTTATTGTCGACGAAGGTTTCAACAACATGACGACGGCCGTAAGGAATGCATACCATGCTATAGGGAGCGTCTACATCGATTCGGTGAAGTATAGAGACTCATGGGCCATTATCGGAAGGAAAGGTGCAGCGCCCGGTAGTGTTCAGGAAGCCTGGCATCCCACGACCACCGGAAAAGTGATTCTCGATACTACGATCGTCCAAATCGAGCAGTCAGGAAGCATAGCAACTCCGCCTATCGGTCCGGTCAGTCGATGGAACCAACTTTCTCTGAGCAGAGTTGTTCCAGCCGGTACGCGTTTGTCTGTGACGATGCTGGGCATTCGAAACAACGGCCTCTCCGATACACTCTTTTCTTCGTACGACTCGTCATCTGTGAACCTTCAGAATATCTCTGCGATCCGGTATCCCAGCGCACGGTTGATATTCAATCTTGCAGCGAACTCGTCGCTGGCATCTCCGTCGATCACGAACTGGAGCATCAACGCACAACTTCCTCCCGAACTGGTGCTCTCGCAAAACACAGCATCGCTGGATAGATCGACAGTGCAGGAAGGGGAGCTCATCAATGTCGGAGCGAGCGTCTATAATGTCGGCTCCTCGCCGGCGGACAGCGTATTGATCTCCATCCTGACCGATGACAGCGGTCCTAATCGAACGCTGAAAAGCGCCGTCGTGCCGGTGATCAGCGCGCAGGACTCTGCCCGCATCCAGGTGCAGTACGACAGCCGTGGAAGACGCGGGAAATTCAATTTCACATTCCAGGCCGACCCCAATAATGCAATCACTGAATATTACAAATCAAATAACTCCGCTGTCATCCCGTACACGGTTGTCGCCGATACGCTCAGTCCAACCGTTGACGTCACCTTCGACAATATACATGTGTTGAACGGCGATTATGTTCGCGCCGTACCCTTGGTAGTTTTTCAGATTCGCGATCCAAACGGAGCATCCATCTCGCAGGCGGATACTTCAAACGTCTATATCGAGCTGGACGGCAATCCGGTGTTTTATACGGGGAACGGTGCGATTCAGTTTGCAGCAGGATCTGCACCGCTTATCGCCCAGGTTCGTTGGACTCCGCAGCTGACAGAAGGTCCGCATAACGTACGATATTTTGCAAAAGACGCCGCAGGTAATTCTTCGGATACGACACTGCTGTCGGTCAATGTGACGAACACGCTGCAGCTCTCCAATGTCTACAATATTCCAAACCCGTTCGGCGGAGGAACGACATTTACGTTCATTCTCGCCGGGACCGACAACCCGCAAAGCGTGCATATAAAAATTTACACCGTCGCCGGGCGTCTGATCCAGGATCTTGATTTTTCCTCAAAGGTACACATCGGCATCAACGGGTACGAAAACTCGAGCGACAATCTCTATTGGAACGGCAGGGACAAGGACGGGGACGAAATCGCCAACGGCGTCTATTTCTACAGAGTAGTTATCAGCGGCAACGGGCAGCAGGTTGCGGCCACGCAGAAGCTGGTGAAGATGAGGTAGTATGAGATCAGTGGATAGTGAACAGTGAACAGTATGCAGTGAAAAGTGAACAGTAAACAGTGAACAGTATGCAGTTTGTAAGAATTGAAACGATGACATTGATTCTTAAAACCTAAAACCTAAGACCTAAGTCCTAAAACCTAGAACTTATTAACAAAGACCCGGACGCCGGACTAACAAATGTACGAGCACACGTCTAAACCCTTATTAAGCCGGTTGCATTTCTTCCGCCGGATGTTCTACCACTGGCTCTTTGCATCTGCAATCATCGCTGTATCATTAGGTATCGGTATTGCGGGTTACTGTATAACTGAAGGGCTCGCCTTAATAGATGCACTGCTGAATGCATCCATGATTTTAGGGGGCATGGGCCCGGTGAACGAACTCCATACGCCGGCCGGAAAACTTTTTGCTTCGTTCTATGCCCTTTATTCAGGAATGATATTTCTTGTTGTTGCGGGAGTCATGATCGCGCCGGTTGCACACCGGCTGCTTCATTGGATGCGACTTGAAAAGGACCAAAAGCTTCTGTGACCAACACTGTGTACCTCCGTGATTCTCTGTGCCACTCTGTGTAACAAGAATTTATTTCACAGAGTGACACCGAGAAGGCACAGAGAACCACGGAGTATTTCTCCATAGTTCTGGAACGATAAATTCATGCAGGCTCAAAAAGACGACAACGGCGCTGCGCCTCAACGGACGAAGAGTGCGCTGAGGGAAGTCGCGTTTCTGTTTCTGAGACTCGGTACAATTTCTTTCGGCGGACCAGCGGCTCATATAGCGATGATGGAAGACGAGGTCGTGAAGCGGCGGAAATGGATCACGCACGAATACTTCCTCGACTTGCTGGGAGCCACGAATATGATTCCCGGGCCGAATTCAACCGAGATGGGGATTCATATCGGTTACGTAAGAGCGGGGTGGAAGGGACTTATCCTTGCGGGGATCTGCTTTATCCTCCCTGCAGTTGCCATTTCGCTTCTCTTCGCGCATTTCTATTCGTTGTACGGTTCGTTCCCGCAGATCAATGGATTTATGTGGGGGATCCGTTCGGCGGTCATTGCGATAATCCTCTCAGCAATAATACGGCTCGGCAAACCGCACGTCAAAAAACCTTTTATGCTTGTCATCGGCGCGGCAGTGTGCGTGTTGAGTTTTTTAAAAGTTGATGCAATACTGCTCCTTGCCGGCGCGGGCGTTCTCGGGCTTCTATGGGGAAACCGGAATCGGTTCATGCAGCATCGTATTCCATTGTTGTTGGTGTTTGCTGTGCCTGCATTTCTTTTCCTTGCTCCATCAAACGTTCCAGTGCCAACGCCAGGTACCCCTACTCTTTCTGCGCTTGGATTGTTCTTTCTAAAGATCGGGTCCATTCTTTACGGAAGCGGTTACGTTCTGGCAGCGTTCCTTCAAGGCGGACTCGTCGATGCGAGGCATTGGCTGACGCAGGCGCAGCTTCTTGACGCGATCGCCGTCGGGCAATTTACGCCGGGTCCTGTCCTCTCGACTGCAACCTTCATTGGGTATTTGATTCTTGGATTTCCCGGCGCGGCAGTTTCAACGGTCGGCATTTTTCTCCCGTCGTTCATCTATGTTCTCATCATCAGCCCGTTCGTCCCGAGACTGCGGAAATCGACGGCGATCGCCGGCTTCCTGGACGGCGTCAACGCCGCCTCGCTCGGATTGATGCTGTCGGTCAGCGTGATGCTCGGCAGCTTGGCACTCGTGAGCCCCGGTTCGTGGACCATTTTTATCGTTGCGGCATCAGCGATCATGATTTGGAATCTTCATGCAGCCTGGATTGTTGTTGGAGCAGCAATTGTCGGATGGCTTTTTCTCATAGCAGGACTAATGTAAGGGAGAGGATGGTATGGATACAAGGAAACTTGTTGGCGCAGCGATATCGTTTTCGCTTCTTGTCGCAGTTGTTCTTTCTTCAAGAACCGCCTCCGCGGGAGACGGCGCACAGCCTCAGGATCTGAAAACCATTGTCGCTTCTCTTCAGGATTCACTCAAATATATGCAGCAGCAGCTCGATCAGCTCAGGCAGCAGGTGCCCGGACTGGGAGAATACATGACGACGATCCAACTGCACGCGGCTAAAATATGGTTCGCAGTCAACGCATCGAATTGGGACCTCGCTTCGTATGAATTGGATGAAATGAGCGAAACGATGGACGGGGCGAGAGCGCTCCATGTGTTCAAAAACGGCCTGGATATCTCCGGCGTCCTTCAAAGCCTCCAGCAGACTCAGATCCCCTTGATGCGCCAGGCGATTGTTGCGAAAACGAGCGCGGCATTTGCATCCGCGTACGGTGAAACGCTTGACGCCTGCAACAGCTGTCACCGGTCGGCCGGCTATGGATTCGTTTCGATCATGCCTCCTACGGCACCCCCCGTGGCCAATCAGCGCTGGGACCCGCAATGATGAGTGAACTCCGATGAAAGTCCGGTTATGAGATTGTGGTCGCTCCACCCCCGGTACCTCGATGCGAAGGGACTTGTTGCGCTTTGGCGCGAGGGTCTTTTGGCAAGAAAAGTTCTGCAAGGATCGACAAAAGGATACACACGACATCCGCAGTTAGTGCGGTTCAAGGCGCAACGGAACAGCGTCGAAGCGATTGACCGGTACTTACGTGCCGTCTTTCATGAGTCAACGAAACGGAACTATTCCTTCGACAAAAGCAAGCTGGGGAAAAAATCACCACGGATAAAAATAAATGTCACGCGAGGTCAACTCCTGTATGAACTCGAGCATCTCAGAAAGAAGCTGAAAAAGCGAAACCCCGTACGATTCAAATCTCTCGAATATCTATCATTTCCGAAACCTCACCCGCTCTTCAGAGTTGTTCCAGGAAAAATAGAGAAATGGGAAAAACTTTAGGCTGGATGTTCACGCATTATGTGTCTTTTGCTGATCGTTTATCGATAAATGTTGATTGTTCAACCATCATTGATCATTGTTGACTGATGATTGTTGATTGACCAATGTTGATTGATCAATGTTGATTGTTCATCGCAAATTGATTAAATATATTGATCAAAAATCATCTCTGAAACCCTTTTACCTTTACGATATGAATAGGTTTCTCCTCAATCTCGTTTTTGCGTGTATTCTGACGACGGCGGCATACTCCCAGCATGTTCCGTCCATCATGAATCTTTCGGCCCACCCCGACGACGAAGACGGTTCGACGCTTGCATACTACAGGTATAAATACGGCGTCAAAGTGTACTCCGTTTGCTTTACCCGCGGCGAAGGGGGGCAGAACGAAATCGGACCGGAGTTGTACGCTGACCTTGGCGTTCTGCGGACTGCAGAGACAGAACGTGCGGCGCACATTATCGGGTCTGATGTCTATTTTCTCAATTTCCCCGATTTCGGTTTTTCGAAGACCGCCAAAGAGACATTCGACTTCTGGGGCAAAGATAATACGATCGCACGGCTAGTGTACATTATCCGCAAATTAAAGCCGGAAGTCCTTTTCACGAACCATGACAGCGTTTCCGGCCACGGCAACCATCAGGCGGTAGGGATCGCGGCTCTTCAGGCGTTTTCGCTCGCGGCCGATCCAACCTACCATCCCGAGCAGTTGAATGAACCCGGCGTGAGTTTGTTCCAGCCGAAAAAATTGTTCATGAGGATATTTTTTCAGCGGGATTCACTGCTGAAGGCGGATGTCGTTAATGCCGTCTCCACGGATACGCTGTTGATCGGCAAGACGGCGGTGCAGCTGGCGATGGAGGCGCTCGCGCAACATCGGACGCAGGGGATGGACAAGGTCATCGCGAGCGGAAGGTTTGGACGGTTCTTCGATTCAACGCGGTACGTGCTTGTCAGGTCGAGCGGGCCGTTTGCGAATGTGCGGAATGATTTTCTCGGCGGTCTGCACACACCGGATGAAACAAAGCTTCCCCTGGTTCCGGCGAAACGGGTACTCGGGGTTACGCTGTCGGATTCGATCGTTGTTCGAAATCAAAAATTCACGCTGGAAATAAAGCAGATCACGCCGATTACGAATCTCGTTGCGACGTGTATCCTTCCAGAAGGCTGGACGAGCCGCAGGCTGGACGACAAGGGAAAAGAAATATACGAAATCACAGTCGCAAGGGACGCTCGCTTTACGTACCCCAGGGTTCGCCATCTCTACGAGACGTATCAAACCTTGCCGCTCATCACCGTGAGCGTCTCATTCGAGAAGGACGGAAAGCGCGAGAATGAAACGATCCCCGTGTTCGGCGATGTTGCTCCGCTGCAGACGATCTCCCTTGCTTCACAAATATTCCGGATCACCGATGAGCCCCTGAAAATTCCGTTCTCGGTAAGAAATTATTTCCCGAATAAGGCAGCAGGGAGGGTGCAGGTGATCGTTCCGAACGGCTGGGATGCGCTGAACGCCGAGTTCGTTATCGGCAGGGAAGACAGTGTCTACACGGACAGCGTAAGCGTTATCCCGCCTCTCAATCTGGCGCAAGGATCATATCCGGTACGGGTGTTCATCGACGGCGATACCGCAACGGCGACCGTAAAGAAGTTCGAAGTTAATGTTGCTCCTCGCCTGAATATCGGTGTCGTGCAAAGTTACGACGACGTATTCAGCAAGACACTTGGTGATCTTAAGGTGGCGCACCGGCTGCTTGGTGAAAACGAATTGACGTCGGGGGATCTGCATGCCTTCACGGCCATCATCGTCGACATCCGGGCGTATCTCTTTCGCCCGGACCTGGTGAAGAACAATGCCCGGCTTCTCGAGTATGTGAAGAACGGCGGCACGCTCATCGTCATGTACCAGCGCATCGAAGAATGGAAACCGGAATACGCTCCGTATCCGTTCGCGATCTCCCGCAGCCGTATCACCGTTGAGTCGGCGCCTGTCGCGGTGCTCAAGCCCGGGAACATACTTTTCAATTATCCGAACACAATCGATTCAACTGCTTGGGACGATTGGGTGCAGGAACGGTCGTTGTACATGCCCGCAAGCGTTCCGGCTCAATATGAAAAACTTGTATCCTCCTCGGACCCGGGCGAATCACCGCTTGATACCGGCCTTCTGCTGGCAAAGTACGGGGAAGGAAACTACCTCTACACTGCCTACGTCTGGTACCGGGAATTGAAAGAAGTAAACAAAGGGGCATTCCGGATGTTCGCCAACATGATCTCATTGGAAGGAAGCAAGTAAAACGAGAAACATGAGGAAGTCCGTTAGGGCAGAGTGGGTCATGATGCTGCCGTGTCTCGTCTTCATTGCTGCAGCAGCCGGTTGTTCGACATCTGCGAAAATCCCCCTGGTCGTGTATTCGCCGCACGGAAAAGACATGCTGGAAGAATTCGCTCAGAAGTTTGAAGCGGCGAATCCGGGCGTCGACGTCCAATGGCTCGACATGGGGTCTCAGGAAGCATACGACAGAATTCGGACCGAAATGTCTAATCCGCAGGCCGATATCTGGTGGGGAGCCCCGTCGACAATATTCATGCGTGCAGAAAAAGAAGGCCTTCTCTCCCCGTACCGTCCTTCCTGGGCAGACAGCATCGCGCCTGAGTTCAGAAGTCCCGCCGACATGTGGTACGGAACGTTCATCACGCCGGAGGTGATCGTTTTCAATTCGCATTTGGTGGCGAAGGACAAAGCCCCAAAGGACTGGGATGATCTCCTCGACCCTCAATGGAAAGACAAGATCATTCTTCGCTACCCGCTCGCTTCGGGAACACTGCGCGTTATTTTTTCTGCAATGATCGCGTCGTCGGTGGCGAAGTCCGGCTCGACGGACAATGGATTCGAGTGGCTCCGTCGCCTGGATGCCAATACGAAAGCATACACGTCCGACCCGACGCAGATGTACTTGAAGCTTGCACGTGAAGAGGCTGCGGTGTCGGTTTGGGATATGCCCGATATTGTGTTACAGGCAAAATTGAACAACTATCCGTTTGACTATAATGTTCCTACGAGCGGAACTGTCTTGCTGACGGACGGTATCGCGATCGTCTCCGGAGCAAAACATGCGGCATTGGCGCAGAAATTCTATGAGTATGTCACAAGCGAAGAAAGTCTTATCATCGAAGCCAACAAGTTTTACCGCATCCCGGCTCGTACCGGCATTCCAAAAGAGAAACTTCCTTCGTGGATCACGTCAACGACATTCACTCCGATGCATGTCGACTGGGAAATGATCTCCCTTCATGAATCGGAGTGGATGAGGAAGTGGGACGAGGAGATCAAAGGCCGCGGGGGAAGCAATTAACAGTGAACAGTGAACAGTAAATAGTAAACAGTGAACAGTGAACAGTAAACAGTAAATAGTAAACAGTGAACAGTGAACAGTAAACAGTAAACGGTGAACAGTGAACAGTAAATAGTAAACAACTAACATTGAACATCACCTTGCTCTTTATTCCTAATTCTTAATTCATAATTCTTAATTGCTCTCTTGTCTTCCCTTCATCTCCACAACCTCTCGAAAACTTTCGGCGAAGTCCGGGCTCTTGCGCCAATCGAACTCGAAATTCACGAAGGAGAATTCTTTTCACTCCTCGGTCCGAGCGGCTGCGGCAAAACCACTCTGCTTCGACTGATCGCGGGACTTGAGGCCCCCTCCACCGGAACAATCATCGTTGATAACGTCGACATTTCTTCCTATCCTCCTCAAAAGAGGAACATCGGGATCGTGTTTCAAAATTACGCGCTCTTTCCGCATATGTCGGTGTACGAAAACGTGGCGTACGGCCTCGAGGTAAAAAAGATGCCCAGGAATGAGATACGGGCAAAAGTCCAGCGCATTCTTGCGAAGGTCCATTTGTCGGAAAAGGAGAAGACGCCGGTGCCGCTCTTGAGCGGAGGCGAACAGCAGCGCGTTGCCGTTGCGCGGGCTGTGGTGGTAGAACCGGGTGTGCTTCTGTTCGACGAGCCGCTTTCGAACCTCGACTATGCTTTGCGGCTCGAAACTCGGGCCGAGATCAAGCGCCTCCAGCGCGAAGTCGGCATAACGACGATCTACGTTACGCATGACCAGGGAGAAGCCCTCGCGTTGTCAGACCGCATCGCAGTGATGGACCGAGGAGCGGTTCGTCAAATCGGCACGCCCGATGAACTATATTTTCATCCGAAGAATGCCTTTACTGCGGCGTTCATCGGACACGCAAATCTCTTTTCGCCGGCGGTATGCAGCGAGTACTTCGAAGTCTCTGCGGTTTCTGCGGTCGAAGAACTTGCCGTCCTGCCCGAAGAAATTGTGCTATCCGCAATTCCTGGAAAGGCGCAAGGAAGGATCATCGACAAGCAATTTTCCGGTTCGAGCGTGGAATACACCCTCGACTTTGCCGGCCAGACCATTAAAGCAATCCGCTCGTCTTCAGATAAGGGATTCACGGGCGAGGTCGGCGGTCTTGCAACGGTTTCGTTCGCCGGATCGATTCAGCGGAAGGTCGCTCATGGATAGCACATCGAAACGCTTCACCGCCGTTTCAGGTTCGATGCTCGTAGTCGTTGTCTTTCTTGCATGCGGCTACATCGTGTTTCCGCTTTACTCTCTGCTGAAAGAGAGCCTTTCGCAGGGGGCTCGCGCGTACACGGATCTGCTGCATTCGTCTTTGCTTCAAGCCACGGTGAACTCCGTTGCGATATCCATTCTCAGCGTGATTGGAAGCGGGGCAGTGGGGATATTCATTGCCTACGTCTTTCAGTATATCGATTTCCCGGCAAAATCGTTCTTCTCGAAAATTGTTTTGATCCCGCTCGCGCTTCCTCCGTTGGTTGGCGTCATTTCCTTTTTGTTCCTGATAGGCGAAAGCGGAATGCTCTCTCGAATCCTTGCTGCCATCTCGGGCGTATCGCCATCTTTTTTTACGGTGGGAGGGTGGACGGGAATCGTTCTCGTTCACATCTATTCGTTCTACGTGTTCTTTTACCTCTTCGTGTCGTCGGCTTTGAAACAGCTGGACGGCAACGCGCTCGATGCATCGGCAAGCCTTGGTGCAACACGCGCATATACGACGAGAAAAGTTCTCCTTCCGATGCTCACTCCGGCGATCGTCGCGGCTTCGCTCATGACATTCATGTCGAGCATGGCCTCGTTCTCTGCACCTCTGCTGTTCGGAGGAACGACGCGATTCCTGACGCTCGAAATATATACCGCGAAGCTGAACGGCGACAATGCTTCGGCAGCGGCGTTGGCAGTTCTGTTGTCGATCATTTCTGTCTGCGTTCTTGTTTTGCTGAGGATGTGGCAGGACTCTCACCGTCATGACATCGCATCGAAAGGATCTCCGAGGAGTTCAACGATCGCCCATACCCGTTTGACGAAAATTGTCGTACTTACCGTAACATTCGCATGTGCCGTTCTTTTCGCCCTTCCGGTGCTGACGGTCGTCGTCCTGTCGTTCATACAAGAAGGTTCATGGACATTTCAGATATTTCCTTCCACATTTACAGTTGAGAACTATCGGCGGTTATTCGTCGAACCCCATCTCTTTGATCCGTTCATCAACAGCGTGCTCATGTCCGCCGCGGCTGCTGTCATGGTGATCGTCATCGGCGTGACCGCAGCGTATCTCGTCAGCAGGAAGAATTTCAGGGGAAAACGGCTGCTCGAAGTTCTTATCTCTCTTCCTTTCGGGATACCAGGGACCGTGATCGCCGTCGGCTTGATCCTGAGCTTCAACCGGCCATCGTTGTTCTCATTTCAATCGGTGTTGATAGGAACGTTTTGGATAATGCCAATAGCGTACGCAGTGAGAAACCTGCCGCTTCTCTATCGATCCACCGCGGCAGGACTGGATGCCGTTCATCCTTCGATGCAGGAAGCCGCTGAAACGCTGGGGTCGCCGGGAAGCCGGACATTCCGAAAGATCATTCTCCCGCTCATCATTCCTTCCATTGTGTCGGGAACCCTCCTCGTGTTCATCAATTCGGCGGGAGAATTCGTATCGTCCATCCTCTTGTACACGTACAGTACAAAGCCCATTTCGGTGGAGATCCTTTCTCAGCTGCGCCTGTTTAATATTGGAGGTGCCGCCGTTTGCAGCACACTGTTGATGATCCTGGTCCTTGCGGTCGTAGGAATATCGAACAGATATTTTCGGTCTTCATTTACTCCGTGATCCGCGGATCCTTACTTCTGTTCTCATCCATTGGTAGTGTCCTAATTTGAATAATGAGTAGCACAAGACGTTCCCAGAATGACATTGATGGCGTTGGAATGTTTGAAAATGATGAAGACATCTACAACGATATGTCACCCTGAGCGTAGCGAAGGGTCTATGCGGTAAGAAAGATTCTTCCCCCGCCACAAAACGGCGGTCGACGACTCCCTACGGGTCTATGACCCGTAGGGTCGTTCAACGAATCTATGATTCGTAGAATCGTAGATAGACGACTCGTCGAGGGTCAGAATGACATTTCTCAGGCCTCTTATCTGTCCATTCAAATTAAGACACTACTCATCCGTTTTTCTTCTCGCGTTTTTTTCTTTGATTTTGTATATTATTTTCACACCAATCGCGGGTTCAGCCGGACAATCATGAAACGAACTATTTCTTTTTTTATTTTAGTGTCTTTTCTTCTCAGTCTTTCGGGATGCACGGACCTCTCCGAGAAGAATCGGCGTGTCGAGGATATCATCGTACGCGTCAAAACGAAATATGCTCCGGACAAAAAACTCGCGGTCTTCAATGTAACGATGACGCGAACAAACAAAGGGCTTGCGCTTCTCGGAGAAGTGGACAACCAGGACGCGAAAGATGCGGTCGTTGGAGCGATAGCTCCCCTTGTCAAGAAAGTCACAGACAGCATCATGGTACTTCCCGACCCGAAGCTTGCAGGACGGAGCTGGGGTATCGTGAGTGTGAGCGTGGCAAATATGCGGGGCGAGAGCGACGAGTCGTCGGAACTTGTTTCGCAAGCGACGATGGGAAGCGTCGTTCGGGTGCTTCGTGAGAGAGACGGCTGGGATTATCTCCAGACGCCGGATAAGTACCTCGGGTGGATGAAGGGCGAGTCATTTGTCCGCTGCTCAAAGGGCGAGGCTGACGCCTGGCTTGCGGCTCGAAAAGTGATCGTCCTCGCCACGTACGAAACGGTGCGGCAGTATCCCCAACTTCATTCGGGCCCGGTTTGCGATCTTGTCGCTGGTTCGATTCTAAAGAATATTGGCACTGCCGGGATATGGACTTCCGTTGAATTGCCCGACGGCCGGAAAGGTTTTGTACCCGCGGGAAGTATTGAAGATCTGGAGTTGTGGAAAAAGAAAACGGAACCAACGGCCGAAGGGGTGGAAAGAACCGCGCGGTCGCTTCTCGGAGTGCCGTACCTGTGGGGAGGAACGTCAACCAAGGCAATGGACTGTTCCGGCTTTACGAAAACCGTGTATTCGATGAATGGCGTACAACTCAACCGTGACGCCTACCAGCAAGCCTGGCAAGGGATTGAAGTTCTTCCGGGAGAAAAATATCAAAATCTGCACAAGGGTGATCTGATATTTTTCGGACGGAAAGCGGGGGAGAACAAACCAGCGGAGATTCTTCACGTGGGAATGTATTTGTCGAACAGGATGTTCATCCATTCGTCGGGCATGGTAAAAATAAGCAGTCTCGACCCGGCCTCGCCGGTCTTCGATCCCAACAAGATAAAGTCGTTCATTTGCGCGCGGAGGATAATTCCTGAGCCGCCGACGGCGTCCGCAGCTGCACTGCGTCGGTAATCAAATATTTCGGAGCAATAATTATGTCCATGATCAAGCATTCGAAATGCACCCAATGCGGCAAAGCGTTCATGTGGAGAATTCAGCGGCCGAGCGACGGCCATTGGGATCGCTGGTCGAACGACGACGGCGACACGCTGGCAAACTGGTTCATTTCGAACACCCTGTGCTGGGACCATGCGTTTGCCGTTATGCCGGAACGTTTCGCGAAAATCCTCAAAACGATAGAGTATGTCGAGGAAGAGGAAGTGCTGAAATGATAAGCGAAGCTCGATTCGCCCCCGGGGGGGGCCTCCAGCCAAAATATCTTTCCAGAAGTTTGTTACGGTGCAGTAGTGGGCTATTTTGATTTAAATGCTCGCAACGTGATCCTTCCCCACGGGTCTACGACCCGTAGGGTCGTGGACGATGCGTTCGCTCCGCTCACTTACTCAGGATGAACAGAACATGTTCACCCTGAGCAAGTCCCGATGCTTTTTATCGGGACGCGTCGAAGGGTCGATTAGGCGAAGCAACTCACCAGAACAGTTGCCGGTTGTTTGCCTTTTATTTCATTACATCATATCTTGTCGTAATCTTTTTTGGCAATTTTACCCTCGCTGAAAAAGTTTGCCGATTACATTAGAAAATGCAAAATCAATGCCCGTTTCGCACTGCGCCCGAATGCTCACTGGTTGAACATGCTCCGGTCGTTCTTGCGTTGTCGTACGGAATGGAAAACAGTTTCGTTCATAGCCTTCATATTGTCTGACGATGAGATATGTAATCGCTTTGACCATACTCCCGCTCTTTTCGTATGCCCAGTCGAGTATCGAACAACTGACGATCGACCAGGGACTGTCGCAGAATTTTGTCTATGATCTCATCCAGGACCGGCGAGGATTTATGTGGTTCGGTACGAAAGAAGGATTGAACAGGTACGACGGATATTCTTTTGTCATATACCGGAACGATCCGATGGACACGGCCTCTCTCTCCGGCAACAATGTCACGGCATTGTACGAAGACAGTCTCAGTGTTTTATGGGTTGGAACTGCCGAAGGGGTTCTCAACCGTTTCGACCGGGCCACTGAACGATTTACTCATTTCGCATTCGAGGACGTCCCAGCTGCAGGAATGAAGGCGGATCATATCACGTCTATCTCTCCCGGGTCGGGGGGAATTCTCTGGATCGGATTAATGGGAAGCGGTTTGATTCGTTTTGACACCCGGAGAGGAGGCTTCAAACGTATCGGCTCCGATTCGTCTTCGGCGAACACCCTCCCGAGCCCTTACACGTTCGATGCCGTAGAAGATTCAATCGGTAATGTCTGGGTGAGCACAGGGTCCGGTTTAGCGAAAGTGGATGGGAAAACTCTTTCGGTGACACGGTACCTACGCAACATCGGTACCGAGATGTCACGAGACTTCGACAAGCTTACGACGGTCACGAAAGACAACAGCGGACGCATCTGGATATGTCATCGGAAAGGCATCGATATTTTCGACGGATCGACGTTCAAAAATATATTCGCAGCCAACGACTCCAACCGCCTTTTCTGGCCCGCCCGCATCCGCCTTGACAATGATGGAAATCTCTGGTCTGCAACCAGCACTCAATTGGTGAAGATCGATGCAGCGTCGCTGCGCTGCCAGATCGTTACCGCACTGAAAAAAGAGCATTTTACGAGGGCACTCTGGGTGGACCAATCGGACGTTGTGTGGGCGGGCACGAGCGGCCTTGGGGTATCAGTGATACGGCCGCGCGCCGAACGATTCGGCAAACGTGAAGGAAATTTCCTTTCTGAGTTATTCCAGGATGAGGCCCAGCGTATCAATGACTATTTTCGCGAACGAGGGATACCATACGAAGTAGATTTTAAGCTTCGCGGTGGAACACTGCACTCCGTGATACAGGATAAATCTGCGGTGACATGGTTTCTGACTGAGAAAGGATTGTTCAGGATCAGCGGGAAGGGGAGAGGCATCGAGCTCATACCGACAAATCCGCGGACATATGAAAAAAGTCCGTCGTGGACGACAAGCAGGGTTTTTGAAGACCGCAAGAATAGTATTTGGGTCGGAACGGTTGGAGGGATGTCCGAACTTGATCAGAAACATAACACCTTTGAATACGTAAGACTTTACCCTGATTCAAATCTCTCGGCGCATGACCTCAATCCGTCTTCATATAAAGATATTTCCTGCATCTTTCAGGATATGCACGGAATATTCTGGGTCGGGACACCCACGCTGGGATTGATACGATACGATCCGGCTGTCAAATCGGTCCGTTATTTTCAACATCATCCCCTCGATTCTACATCGTTGAGCAGCAATCATGTGCTGTCCATCCGGGACGACCCATTCCTGCCGGATTCGATCCTCTGGGTGGGTACGGATGGCGGCGGTCTGGATCGTTTTAACACCGTGACGGAAAGACTTCAGAATTTCACGGTAAGGAATGGTTTATCCAACAATGTGATTTACGCGATCTTATCTGACAGCAAAAACTTTCTCTGGATGAGCACGAACCGCGGCATCATGAAGTTCGACTCCCGTACAGATGAAGTGAAATCATACGACGTCGAAGACGGGCTTCAAAGCGACGAGTTCAACCGGAACGAGTATTACAAGGCTCAAGACGGGACGATGTATTTTGGAGGGATCTATGGATACAACGTTTTTCGCCCCGAAACGATCGAAGACAATGATGTTCCCCCTCGCGTCGTCATCACCGATTTCAAGCTGTTCAATGCTCCGGTGTCATTCCAGGAAACGAATTCCCCTCTTGCTGAGCCGATCACGGAAACGAAACATATTGTTCTTCGGTACGACCAGAATATGATCTCGTTCCAGTTCTCTGCGCTGGAGTATTCGGCGCAGAAAAAGAACAAATATATGTACATGCTCGAGGGATTGGACAAAAGCTGGATCAACATCGGATCTTCACGTCAGGCCACGTTTACGAATATCAGTCCCGGAAATTATGTTTTTCGCGTTAAGGCAGCAAACGGAGACGGAATTTGGAATGAGCAGGGAGCATCTCTCGCCATCACAGTATTGCCCCCCTTCTGGATGACATGGTGGTTTCGTACCATCCTTGTCATCGCTTTCTTCTCTGCGGGACCGATCGTTTATTATAGAAGAGTGAAGAGCTTGAAAAGGGAAACACATCGGCAGGAGCATATCTCTCATATGCTAATACAGGGACAGGAACAAGAACGTTCGCGCATCGCTCAGGAGCTGCACGATTCGCTCGGTCAGGAGTTGCTGATCGTCAAGAACCGGGCACTGATCGGACTGAAGAGCGAAAAGATCGATGACGCAAGCCGCGAGCAGCTGGACCATATCTCCTCCACCGCTACAAAAATGATCAAGCACGTCCGGGAGATATCACATAATCTCCGCCCGCCGGAACTTGACCGTCTCGGAATATCTGAAACGCTCCGCAGCATATTGCACGACGTCAGAGAATTGGATGCCTTCAATGTCCATGGCGAGATCGAGATGATCGACGGGCTGATCTCAAAAGAAGATGAGATAAATGTGGTCCGCATCCTTCAGGAAGGAATAAATAATATACTGAAACACTCCGGTGCAACGGCGATGGATGTTGAGATCAAGAAGCACGGACATGCGGTGCATTTTCGAATTCATGACAACGGCAGGGGTTTTGACGCCTCCGCCCCCGACACCTTCACGGGGCTGGGATTGGCCGGGATCGCCGAGCGCGTGCAAATTTTGAAAGGCTCTCTGAAGATTGATTCGGCGGAGACCAAGGGGACCACCCTCACAATTTCTGTTCCCATCCACAATCCAATGGAGAGACATCATGTCCGATAAAGCAACTGTTCTTCTTTCAGACGATCATCCCATTGTTCGCAAAGGACTCCGAAGAGTCATTGAAGAGGATGGATCTTTTACCGTGATCGGCGAGGCGGGCAATGGTGAACAAGCGCTGCAGTTCATCGAAGAACATAGACCGTTTGCCGCCGTACTGGACATCGATATGCCGAAAATGACAGGTCTGGAAGTTGCAGAAGCGGTGCACAAAAGGAAGATTTCGACCAACATCATCATTATGACGATGTATGATAAAGAGACGATTTTTAATAGAGCGATGGATTTCGGAGCGTTCGGATATGTCTTGAAAGACAGCGTGTCGACGGAAATCGTGGAGGCGCTAACCTCCGTCGCCAGAGGAAAGTACTATATCAGCCCTGCGCTATCGAGCCTGTTGGTGAATCGAAGCGGGAAAGCATCGCAAGGGACGGAAGACAAACTCGGACTTTCGCTTCTGACTCAGACGGAACGGAAGATCCTTCGGTTGATCGCCAACAGCAAATCGACAAAAGAGATCGCGGAAGAGTTTTTCATCAGCCCTCGTACGGTCGACACACACCGGTCCAACATCTGCTCAAAATTGGAGATCAGCGGCACCAATGCATTGCTGCGGTTCGCGCTGGAACATAAGGCGATTCTGTAGACCCCTCCCGAAGGGATCGCTTCGCGACCTTCGGGAGAATCTATGACATTGCAGCATCGTTGATTTCCAGAGCATCAGTGTCATAGACCCTTCGCTCCGCTCAGGGTGACATATGGTTGTTGGCAACTTCAACATTCTCCACCACACCGCCTCATCAATGCCATCCTGAACGAGTCCCGCGAAAGCGGGACGAAGTGAAGAATCTATGTCGTCATTGCTCTATAATCTACGAGCTTTCAGTGTCATGGATCCTTCACCCCGTCTGACAATCGACGAGATTCAGGATGACATGACGAGGCTTTCCATCCAGGACTCTTACCCAAACGAAATCTGCCCCTTTCAGAAGTTACTAGACCATGTTTACGTACTAGTACGTAGATAAATACGCATCGATACGTATTCCTTTCTTCTCCTTTCCTTATTAAATAATCCTCAGAATTTTTCCCCCATTTGTGATTGCCGTACCAACGAAATGAAGATACTTATTGCTGATGACAGCGCAGCGATGCGCGAAATGGTCAGGATCAACGCCTGCGATACTCAAGACGACGTGATCGAGTGCGCGAACGGCAACGAAGCCGTCGAATCGTTCAAGAAATTTCACCCGGACTTCGTCCTGATGGATATTCAGATGTCGTCGATGGACGGGCTGACGGCAACCGAGAAGATCCATGGCTATGACCGGAACGCGAAGGTTATCATCGTGACTAATCATGGCTCCGATTCGTTCCGCAATGCAGCGCGCCGGGCGGGTGCGTGCAATTTTGTGTTGAAGGAAAATCTGTTCGAGTTAAAGAAGCTGATTCATATTTCCTGAAGATAAAATACCATCTTTGTCCGCAGGCAGATGAACAATAAAATTTTCTTTTCTCAAAAGCCTAACAACCTCACCATCACTCACTTATTAAAGGATGACGTATGAAGGACTTTGCCACCTCTTTCGCGAAGAATATGTTCTTCGTGCTGATTGCAGTGTTCGTCACTGTTGTTGAAACCCAGGCACAAAATATCACCATCGGGAATGCAGCCAGCAGCGGCGGGTCGTGGTCCGGCGGGAACCCCGACGTGTGGACGCAGTCGTCATATGCCTCAGCAAAACTCAATGCGAGTGAGATCGTCAGCCGGTTAAATGCCGGTACGTCCGTGACCATTGCCAGCGGATTCTCATCAGCGTATATCGTTGACTCCGCTGGGATCGCAATTTACAAGACTTCGGGAAGCGATGCGACGTTGACGTTTCACTCTAACGCCTCCATACAGTTTGCCGCCAACGACACGATCGTTTCCACAAGCGGAAAGCTCAACATCATTTTCGATACCGATGCAGACAATTCACAAAACGACGGATACTTTTACGTTGGGAACACGGCAAGTTTGTATGCCGTAAGCAACAACGGCGATATTGTTATCGGCGCCGGGTCCGACCCCTACAACACAGCTGTGGGCGGGTTTCAATACTTTCAACCTATGACGATTTACTCCACAAAACTGTACGCAGGTTCCGGGCTCATCAGCTTGCGAAGTCAAGCTGGAGGCACCAGCGGATACGACGGAGTCGAACTGTATGGACCCTGCGTTCTCCAAACGACGAGCGGCAACATTACCATCGTGGGCACTGGAGCGAATAGTTCCAGTAACTTTGGGTCCACGGGGCGCGGAGTTGTAATGTCAACATCGGGCGGCTCTCCTACTATTCAAACCGCAACCGGCGCAATTTCGATAACTGGTTATGCAGGAAGCGATGCCAATAATGGATACGGATATCCCGGTTTTTCCATGTACGGCGGTTCTCAAATTATCTCCACAGGAAGCGGAACGATCACGATAAACGGTACCGGAGGTTCAGTGGGCTACAACGATCCATATGGAGTAACCGTCGGCGATGGGAACAACGGCACTTCTTCGATACAAACAGTAGACGGAAATATTTCCATCACCGCTACTGCCGGATCTGCTCCCGGTGCGAGCCAGGTCTATGGCATGGCCATGAATACGTCAAATATTACGGCAACAGGAATTGCTTCTGTGACGATCAACGCGGCTGGAGGGAGCGGCACACAATCCAACTACGGCATGTACATCTCCAATGGAACAGTGCAAACCAACTCGGGGAAGATCACAGTAACGAGTACAGGCGGCGCGGGAACATCCGGTGGAAACGATGGTATCCGTATATACAGTTATCCCAGTTCTGCTATCGCGGGATTTTTCTCAACCTCCGGGACTATTTGTGCGACCGGAACGGCAGTCAACGGAGGCACCGGTATTTTCATGCAAGGGACGCTCACAGCGATCCGATCGGGAGGAGACATCATTCTTAATGCGAACCGGACTGGCTCAGGAAACGGAACCGGAATGCAGTTTTCTTTTGGCTCCAGGATCGTCGCGACCGGCTCCGGAAATATCAAAATCAACGCGACCGCAGGATCTTCGGGAAATAGTAATTACGGGGTCTGGCTAGGAAACGGTTACGACAGCCGCATAGTAACAGCCGACGGAAATATCACGATCAATGCGACAGGAGGAGGAGATGGAACGGGCAACAGCAACTCTGGAATATTAATGCAAAACCCTTCGGCTATCTACTCTTCGGGGACAGGCAGAATTGATATTAAAGCACAAGGCGGAAATCCGGGCTATGGATTTGATTGGGGAGGGGGCAACCAGTACATCGAGTCAGACAGCGGAAAAGTCTTTGTGACTGCGCTCGCAGGGGGCAGCGCAAACTATAGCGGTATTTATACGTACAGCTCCCCATCGTACATTACCGCGATGGATTCGGTCTCGATCACGGCAGTAGGAGCGGGCACTGCTCCGGGAATAAACTCGAACTACACAAATATCAATATGGGAGGAGCATCGGGATTTACGCATTCAGGGCCGACTATTATCACGGCCGGGACGGCGTCGGGGAACGATGCTATCGCGATCGACGGCTGCAACCTACAGGGAACCGGGTCTTTAACATTGCAGCCGTACGACAGTACGATGAGCATTGGGATTGCAGGAGGGAGCGGAACCTTTAACCTTAATTTAAATAGGCTTGGGTCGATTCAAAGCGGGTTCACGAGCATTACTTTTGGCCGCAGCAACGGAACAGGAACCATGACTGTCGGAGGTTACACGTTCAATGCCAACACCAAGCTGCGCGGTTCAACAAGCAACATTAATCTTAGCGGCGCAGTCAGCACCGGTGCGAACAATTTAGCGATTTGCACCGGAGGATCGGTTTCACAAACGAACGGGATTACCTGCGACACCTTAACGCTTAACGGAAACGGTGTCTTCACCTTCGACGTTCAAAACAATACGGGCGTCTCACATCTCACCGGAAATGCGGGCACCGTGAAATTCAGAAACGACAGCGGCATTCCGGTCGCGAACATGACCGCTACGGACATGACGCTCAATACTACAGGATCGTTCAGCGTCCCCGCGGGGAACACATTCAGCAAGCTGACGCTGGAAGGAAGCGCGGCGTATTCCATTCCTTTTAGCTCTCTGAGCAATCTTACACTTTCAGGAACGGCTTCGTTAACGCTTTCCGGCGATCTCAATGTAACAGATACGCTCGCGTTGAAAGGGGGAGTCCTCGGAAGCGGTGGAAACACGCTCACCGTTGGAATCAGCGCGTCTCATGCCGGATATGTGTCGCGCACATCCGGCTATTACGACGGTTTGTTGAAACGGTGGATCGCAGCCGATACGGCATCCACAATCCTTTTTCCACTCGGAAGAAGTTCTAACTATTACGGCGCGAACGTCGGATTTACCGGCGCTCCTGCTTCCGGTGGTACGCTCACTGGAAGTTTCTCGACGAGCGCTCCGGGGAACAACGGCTTTCCGCTGACCGAAGGGCTTTCAACAATGGACAGCACCTCGAGTTCTGGATACTGGGCGATCAATGCGGCTGATGGATTGAGCGGCGGAACGTATTCCCTCGATCTTACCGGGACGAATTTTAATGGAATTGCCAACTATAAAAAAGTCCACGTCGTGAAGAGAACGAACTCAAGTTCTCCGTGGGCTTTGGCGGGAAACACGCTCCCCGGGACCGGGTCAAATTCTGCTCCCGTTGGTCATCGGACAGGATTTACAGGATTCTCGGAGTTCGCGCTTTCACAGGCGACCGCTCCCGACCCGGCATTCAGCGCTTCAATATCCAACATTTTGTTCGGCGGTATCGTCGTGAACACGACGAAAAAGGACAGCGCGACGATCACGAATAACTCCGGGGCGCCGTTGAATATATTTTCGGTGACTTCGACCAGTGCTTCGTTCGTCCTCTGCCAGGGGGATACGACGATCGCCGCAGGGAATAGCGCAACCTATTACATCAGGTTCAAGCCAACAACAACCGGCGCGAAGAGCGGCAACATCATTTTTGTCAGCGATGAACCGAGTTCACCGGATACGATAAAAGTGAGCGGCAACGGTCTCTTCACCGAACCGACGATTCAGGCAAGCGCTCCCTGCATTTCCGATACCACGCAGAATTCATTTAAATTAAAATGGACGAACGGCAACGGCACAAATCGAATTGTGCTCATCAAACTATCGTCGGCTGTTAATACAAACCCTGCGGACGGCAGTTCCTACACCGCCAACGCAAATTACGGCAGCGGTTCCCAGGTCAGCAGCAGCAATTACGTTGTCGCGATCACATCGGGAAGTGCCGGAGCGAAAGATTCGGTGATCATAACCGGCGCCAGCATCGGCCAAACGTATTATGTAAAAATCTTTGAATTCAACGGAAGCGGCGGCGGAGAGAATTATCTCACAACGGCTGCCCCGGCGGATTCCGTTACAATACCATCTCCATTTGCCCCGACCCCCGGAAACGCACTCAGCTTTGACGGGAGTGCATCGTACGTTGACCTCGGCAATCCCGGTTCGCTGCAAATGACTAATGGAACGGTTGAAGCGTGGATCAAAACTCCCGGCGGCAACAGCGGATACCGCGGAGTTGTCTTGAAGGTATATCAATATGGATTGCTCATGAAAGATGATCAGTTGGTTACCTACGACTGGCAATTGGCAGATTTTGGGTACGATGGAACCTGGTATACAGGAGTCTATGTGAATGATAATCAATGGCATCATGTGGCACTCGTATTTAGCGGAGCACAATACAATATCGGTTCCATGACAGTTTATCTTGATGGCGTGAATATCCATGCCGCTCAGCAATACGGTTATGGCAACTATAATGCGTATTACGGCAACTCAGGATATTCCGCACAGATAGGCGGAGGTGCCGGGCTGACCGGAGCCTTTAACGGAAAGATCGAAGAAGTGCGAATATGGAACACCCCGCGTACGAACGTTCAAATCCGCGACGACATGCACCACACGTCGCCCTCATCACTCACCGGGCTTGTTTCGGTGTGGGAACTGAACGAGGGTTCAGGTTCCACGACCGCAGACGCGTTTGGAAGCAACAACGGTACGCTTGTCAGTTCGCCGTCGTGGGTACTATCGACCGCGCCAATCGGTCTGGCGACAACGACGGAATTGCAAAGCTTTACCTCCGGGGCAGCATCGCTCGGAACGGTGTCGTTAACGACGACAGATGCTTTCGACAATGCGACCGACCTCGTTTCAACTTCGATCACCGTTTCGCCAGATTCGCTGCCGTCCAGTCCGTTAACAATGCTCAGCGACAGATACTGGATCGTGACGCCGTTTGGAACTCCCGGAACATTTGCGGCAAATCTGACATTCACGGTGCCGGCGACGTTTACCGCCAATGATTCGATACCGGCGTCTCATTTCCAGTTATTTCATCGCAACAGCAACGATGACGGGAGCTGGACTCAGGCAGCCACGGGATCGAGCATGACCGCAACGAGCATAACGTTCAACGGCGTCGCGTCGCTTGGTCAGTTTATGCTTGGTACGAATGCAGCGCTGCCTGTTGAACTCGCCGCATTCAGTGCAACGTCGGACAGGTCGAATGCAACGTTATCGTGGAAGACGGCAACTGAGGTCAACAGCGCGACATTCGAGATCGAGAGAGCGCCGGCAGTTGCAGCTCCGGCGTCGGCTTCCGGCCAAACCGTGCCGACACCAGCAGCAGTTCAGCAATGGGCGGCGGTTGGTTCCGTTCCGGGAGCTGGGACAAGCAACTCGCCCAAATCATATACGTTCACAGACCGAAACGTCGCGTCGGGTTCATATTCCTATCGCCTGAGGCAGATCGACCGAAACGGTGCGTTCCGATACTCCACAAATGTCCAGGTAGAAGTGGGAGCCGTGCCGAGAGTTTTCTCGCTAAGCCAGAACTATCCGAACCCGTTCAATCCTTCTACGACGATCGAGTTCACGCTTCCCGAAGACGGAAGAGTCACACTGAAGATCTATGACATCGTCGGGCGCGAAGTAGCGACCCTGGTGGATGGGGATTTGAAAGCGGGATTCCTACAGCAGGCCATCTTCGATGCCTCGAGACTGGCGAGCGGCGTCTACTTCTCGCGGCTCCAGTTCAAGGGGCAGGCGATGGTGAAGAAACTGCTGTTTGTCAAATAGTGACATCCCGGAGTTCACGGATCTAGCACGGAGGCGGGAATCCGTAGGCAATCAAAAGTCGGGCACCGAAAAGTGTCCGACTTTTTTTCGAGTTCGAATGTCCAATGTTGCCGCGGATCACAGCTGTTGGGTTCGGGATCTGTTAGATATATGTCATCGCGGGACAATAGTTTAGCGAATTGTCCTTAAGGTTTGCATTTTGTTTTGGTACATAGTATCTTTCCAACAGCTTATCGGCCGAGACCTACCTTGCCGAACAAGCGAATCGTTTGCCATTTATCACTCAGTAACTTTAGAATGCCTGTTCATCCTCTTCTATTTGACGATGTCAGGCGAAGCAGTATTTCATAGTAACGCATCAGAACATCGAGAATGATTGTTTGCGAAGGCGATTCTATGTTCAATTGCCACACGGTATGCGGTTCTCCTCTTCAGGGAGTTCACTAACCGGAAGGCAAAATCTAAGTGATGGAATTCGGGAGCGTTAGGGGCAGCAATCGCGCCGGAGCGAGTTGTTCGAAGTATTGTTACTCTCCTTTTAATTCAATTTCCAAAGAGTTAGCATTTTACTGATTCATGTCGGGTCTCGTCAAGCCACAAAAAGACAGTCAACATTCTCATTTCTATAATAAAGGAGGAGCGATGGATCATCTCGACGATACTTCCGTTGCGGCCGAAATTGTTCCGCGGCGAAATATTCTTTCGCGATTTGCGAAGGGGGCGCTGCTGGCGGCAGCAGCTCTTAGCTTTCATAAAGTGTTTGCGCTGGGGAAAGGAATCGGTCAAGGGAAAAAAGTTAAACCTTTCGGGACGAAGGAGGTAACAAGCGAACAGCCGTTGCTCGGGCAGATCATTCCGTGGCCTATAAATTATGCTCCGACCGGTTGGGCTTTGTGTTGGGGCCAAACTTTGGCAATCCAGCAATACGCTGCTCTCTTTGCTCTCCTAGGCACGACGTACGGCGGCGATGGAATTAGAACTTTTAATCTCCCCGACCTCCGCGGACGCATGCCTGTTCACGTAGGGACAGATAACTTTCTTGGCCAGACATCAGGCGAAGAAACTCACACGCTCATTCTGAACGAGATCCCCTCCCATACACATTCGGTGAAAGCGACGAACAGCGCCGGAACGTCGAATGCTCCGCTCAATAATGTTCCGGCGGTCAGCTCCGAAGGAGTCCGACAATACGCTTCATCGACTAACCAAACGATGGAGGCGGATGCAGTTTCAATTGCCGGCGGAAGCCAGGCGCACGATAACATGCCGCCCTATCTCGTCCTCAATTATATCATTGCATTGGGAGGTGTCTTCCCGAGCCGCGGTTGATGGTCCTAAAAAACTTTTGTTGCCGCGCGAGGCAAACAATTTTGAAGAAAGGCAGACTCATGAAAAATGATACAACGAATGTGATGATACAAGAACCTCCACGCCGCACATTCTTTAAGAAAATCGTTGCCGGCATTGCCGGCGGTACGTTGCTTTCCGGTATGACGGATGTTTCTGCGGGGACAAAAACTGTCAAGCCAAAATCCATCAATGCAACGCTGGATGCGGAACCGATGCTGGCTGAATTGATGATCACCCCGTATGGATTTGCTCCGACCGGTTGGGCTTTATGCAATGGGCAGCTTCTTTCGATCGTTCAAAATAGCGCACTCTTTTCGCTGATCGGCACGTACTACGGCGGCAATGGGACTTCAAATTTTGCATTGCCCAATTTGCAAGCGCGAGTCCCGCTTGGCGCCGGACAGGGTAACGGCCTTTCACTCCGCACTATAGGAGAATCCGGCGGAAGCGCCGGCGTCACCCTCCTTCAAACCGAGCTGCCTTCTCATCACCATTCGCTCCAGGCGAATGGCGGTGACGGAACGAGCAATAATCCGACAGGTCTTGTGTACGCATCCAATGCTGAAAACGATCTCGTGTTCGGCGCAGCGGGCGAGTCGACGCTCGGGGCAAATACTCTGTCGGCATCAGGAGGAGGCCAGGCGCATAATAACATGCCTCCGTATCAAGTCTTCAACGTTTGTATTGCACTCGAAGGAGTTTATCTGAATGGAAGCGACCAATATATCGGCGAGATTAAGCTTTTCCCCGGCAATGTCTATAGTAATTTGCAGGATAACGGCTGGGCGGCATGCGACGGCTCACTGCTGCCTATAGCCGAGAACGAAGTTCTCTTCGATCTCATCGGCACAACGTTCGGGGGAGACGGAGAAAGCACGTTTGCTCTCCCCGATCTTCAGGGACGCATCCCTATCGGTGCCGGACAGGGCCCGGGATTGTCGAATAGAATTATTGGAGAGAGAGGGGGAGAAGAAACGGTTACATTAACGACGAATCAGATTCCGGCACACAACCATGCATTCCAGGTGAGCTCTCAGGTCGGGACGACGAAGACCCCCGCCGGGAACTACATCGCGGCTAACCTTGAAGGAGTGCCGCAGTTTGCCTCGGGAGAAACGGAAGGAATGAATGTCACGGGAATGAACAACACCGGCAGTTCACAGCCGCACGAAAATATGCCGCCGTTCCTTGCGATCAATTACATAATTTCGTTGGGCGGAATTTTTCCTTCACAAGATTAAGGGCGAGGATCGAACCATGAAAAATCGAAAATTTCATTGCATGTTTTTGCTCGTTCTTTTGTCAGCTGTGTCGCTCCATTCACAGTCTCTTTTCTGGCTTGAAGGAGGGACGTCCTCTTTGCGGAGCGCGGACCTTGCTACCTTTACGGAGCAGAATTTTGCAAATGGATTAGACGGAGCCTACGGCATAGCAACAACCTCCTCGGCAGTATACTGGACGGAGCCTATTTCAAAAGCGATTAAAGTGGATTACAACAATTCATACACCATCACGACATTGATCGACATGAATTCTCATGGCGGCGGGATACCCCGCGGGATCGTTGCGGATGGAAATTTTCTTTACTGGACAGAATCGGGAACGAACAAAATCCGCGGGGCGAATATTAACGGGACGAATATTCATGATGTACTGAGTACGACGGTCTATTCTCCCGGTTTCCTTGCTATGGATTTTAGCACCCACACATTATACTGGCTGAATGAATCGTCTCCGTGGAAAGCAATCATGTCGTGCGATACCAGCGGCAACAATGTCAAAACAGTCGTTGCGAATATTACTCAGGCATGGTCGTTTGCGATCGATCAGACGTCCCACCTGATCTACTGGATCAATACTGGTGTTGATTCCTTACAGAAGGCAAATTACGCCGGCACTCTCCCGGCTCCGATCGTGGATGTGGCCGGAAACCTCTCGCGCTATACCCGGGGGATGGCGTTCGACAATGCAGGAACAAACTTGTATTGGTCCGATCTAGGGTCCGACCATATCATGCGTTACCATATCGTCGGCGGAGCGGTCGACCAACTGGCCTCCGCGCCGTACACGCAGGGAATGACGATCGGTTCTCCCCTCAGTCTTCCGATCGAACTCGCAACGTTCACCGCAGCGACAACGTACTTAACTGCGCAATTGCAGTGGACCACCGCAACGGAGATCAATAATGCGGAGTTCGGCGTCGAACGGTCTCTCCCTGTGCGAGGCGGGGCTTGGATGGAGGTAGGCTCGATCCCCGGCGCGGGAAATTCCAATTCGCCGAGGACGTATGCATTTACGGACAAGGTTACAACGGCGGGCACCTACTCGTACCGACTGAAACAAATAGACCACAACGGCGTCTTCAAGTATTCACAGGAAATTCAGGTCGAAGTCGGGCTTGCGCCGAGGACTTTTTCGCTTTTGCAGAACTATCCGAACCCGTTCAACCCGACGACGACGATCGAGTTCACGGTGCCGAGCGACGGCCGTGCTACGCTGAAAGTCTACAATACCATCGGCCAGGAAGTTGCCACGCTCTTTAATGACGTTGCCTCTGCGGGAGAATACCATCAGGCAGTGTTCGATGCCTCGCGGTTCGCAAGCGGAATATATTTTGCCCGCATTGAATTTGCCGGACAGCAGATGACGAAGAAGATGATGGTGATAAAATAAAAGTCATTCGATGGCGTCGAGTGCCTGCATTCGGTGCACCAGCTCACAACAAGATTGCCGTCTTGTTGTGAGGGCGTTTTCTCAATGTTAGAGACTCTCTTCTAGAAGTATCTCAAAAACTCTTGATCGTATCGTTCCGAAGGAATACAGACAAATCATTGTCATTCTGAACCCTCGACGAGTCGTCTATCTACGATTCTACGAATCGTAGATTCGTTGAACGACCCTACGGGTCATATACCCGTAGGGAGTCGTCGACCGTCGCTTTCAATACGGGGTGAATGCCGAAGGCATCTCCCAAGGGGATCGCTTCGCGACCTTCGGGAGAATCCATGACAATGACGCACCTTGAATCCAGAGGGCTTCATGTCATGGATGCTTCGCTGCGCTCAGCATGACATTTACGGCTGTTTTCTGGATGGCAACCATTTTTTAGATGGCTTCTAATAACATTCTTTCTTTTTACCTCCCCAGAATATTCAACGTAAGATGTACAAATATCAATTTAAGGAGAACCCAATGAAGGTTGTTAACGCTTTGTGTTATGTAGTATTGTTGCTTTTCGCATTTGCGTCTGCCGTGGATGCTCAGAGCACATCTCAAGGGAATTTTCGGTGGCGGAACGATGACGGGAGCGAAACAAGTGCTACATGGCGCAGGAATTATGATGTTAACGACTCATTGAATACCCAAGGCAACGTTCGACTTCGAATTGAATTATATACCACTGCAACTTATGGTGGAGATCTTAATGACAATAATCTCTCGTTGTATTACAGCACCGACAATTCAACGTACACGGAGATCACGACAGATGGCAGCACGAACGCATGGAAGCTTGCACCATCGTCCCATTTCACCAATAACCAGGCTACAACGCACCAATTGCCCGAAAACTCCCCCCATTTCGGCTACGGTTTCATGATACAATCCTCCTCAACCTTTGGATTATCGATTGATCCCAACTATTCATCTGAAATGGAGTTTTGTATCAGCCCGACATCTAATGCACTTTCTGGTAGGTATTATTTCAAAATTCAAGGTGGCCAAAACCCGGCATATCCTTTAATACCGTCAACAGTCTACATCAGTCCCGTCGTAACAACTGCGGCGACTGCCATTGGATTTACAACGGCTAATATAAATGGAACAGTGAACGCGCAGAACTTGAGTACGTCCGTGCGGTTTGTCTACGGCACAAGTTCAGGCAATTATCCCGACAGCGTCGATGCAGCTCCATTAACCGCGACCGGGAATACGGTCACCTCCGAATCAGGCGCACTGACCGGACTTCACCAGGGCACCACCTACTACTATCGGATTTCGGCGAACAGCAGCAATGGATATTCTCTTGGCGCTGAAAAAAGTTTTACAACCGGACTCCCGGAGGGATATGCGCTAAGTTTTACCGCGAGTGATAATGATTACGTGAGCGTTGGTTCACCGTCGAATATCCCGATCGAAAATTCCTCTTATACTCTTGAAGCATGGATCAAACCGAATTCGATGGGCGCGTTCGGCATTATCGGCTGGGGAAATTATGGAAACCAAGACGAGGTAAACGTATTACGGCTCGACCCATCGGGTATCGACAATTATTGGTGGGGCGATGATCAGATCGCTTCTGTGGGAGACTTATCGGGTGTATGGCATCATGTTGCGGCGTCATTCGACGGAACGACGCGCACGATTTATCTTGACGGCAATATCGTCGGCACTGACAACCCTTCAGGAACTCACGCCGTTCCTGACGCATCAAACTATACTGTAGGGGTAACGAATGGCGTCGAATTCTTTGACGGAGAGATCGATGAAGTGCGGGTCTGGGATAAGAGTGTGGGTCAGGATACGATCCAGGCATGGATGATCAAATCGATAACTCCGTCACATCCAGATTATTCTCATCTTGTCGCATACTATAAATTCGACGAAGGGACCGGAACCATCGCGCACGATTCGAGCAGTGCTCACGATAATGACGCTGTGTTTGGCAATTCGCCGACGTGGGTGGTCGCATCGCTGCCGGTGGAACTGACATCGTTTACTGCGGCAACAAACGGACTGAACTCAGTGCTGAACTGGAAAACGGCAACGGAAATAAACAATTCGGGATTTGAAATTGACCGGAAGTCAATGAACAATGAACAATCAACAATGAGCAACTGGACAAGGGTGGGGTTTGTGGCGGGTAATGGCACAAGTAGCGTTCCGCATAATTATTCCTATAATGAAAAAGTCGCCAGCGCTGGAACGTATTCGTACCGGCTGAAACAGATCGACCACAACGGTGCCTTCAAATATTCACAGGAAGTTATGGTAAAGGTCGGAATTGCGCCTAATGTCTTTGACTTGTCGCAGAATTATCCTAATCCGTTTAACCCTACCACGTCGATTCAATTTTCAGTGCCGAGTGACGGGCGGGTAACGTTGAAGGTCTATAATACGATCGGCCAGGAGGTTGCGACTCTCTTCAATGATGTCGCGAAGGCTGGCGAGTATCACCAGGCTGTGTTCGACGGGTCGAGGCTGGCAAGCGGGATCTACTTTGCACGGCTCGATTTTGGCGGGAAGCAGATGATGAAAAAAATGGCCATGATAAAGTAGTTTGGCTGATCTGTTGATTTTTTCAACAATGCGGCAGCAATTGTGAATGGATCGAGTGTTTTTCTGTGGGACGTTGTGTCGCAGGATACATCCGATAATTGACATGGCTGTCGCATTGTTGTATTATGTAGAAGATTTTTGCCGATAACCCAAACTCATTCAAAAAAGAATATTTTTCCGGAACTGACTGGATCATTTGCGCTGAGCCTTCGCGATGATACTGGCTATGTCTCGTTCCCAAACTCCGATTAGGAACGCTTGCAGCAGACGTTTATGAAAAAAAACGAAACGTTGCAAAGGAACAAGAGTAATCCAGCGTTTCGTTCGTGTGGATGGTTCTCATAATGACATTGTAAGGGGAATATGAAAAAATACACTTTGCTACTCTGTTATATCTCGTTCCCAATCTCCGATTGGGAACGCTCGCAAGAGATCTATTTCTACAAAAATCGCAACGAGGTGAGCGAACAAGAAGAATCCGACGGTCGAATCGCGTAGATGTTTTTCATCAAACCACTGTTGAGGAAAAATGAACAAATATATCTTGTTACTCGGCGCTATCTATGTCTCGGTTTCCTATTCACAATTTAGCCAGCAGGGAAATAAATTATTCGGTACGGGGAGTGCAAGCACTCCTGAACAAGGCACTTCTGTCGCGCTTTCTGCAGATGGTAACACTGCCATCGTCGGCGGAATAGCTGACAGTGCTGGTGTCGGAGCTGCTTGGATATTTACACGCTCTGGAGGACACTGGTCGCAGCAAGGACACAAACTTGTCGGCACTGGAGCTGTAGGTACTTCGCAACAAGGCTATTCGGTCGCAATATCGGCAGACGGCAACACGGCAATTGTCGGAGCGTACGATGACAATACACATGTCGGTGCTGCGTGGATATTTGTCCGTTCGGGAGAAACCTGGTCACAGCAAGGGTCCAAGCTCGTTGGAAACGATTATGCGTCGTTTTCGTATCAAGGTTTTTCCGTTGGCATTTCCGGAGACGGCAACACGGTAATTGTGGGCGGCCCATACGATAACAGTAATAGAATCGGAGCCGCGTGGATCTACAGAAGGACAGGCGGCACTTGGTCGCAGGTTGGGGGCAAGTTGGCAAACAATCAAGGCGGTTCATACGGTCAGCAGGGATACTCGGTAGCAATATCCGGCGATGGAAATACTGTTGCCGTCGGCGCCAACGACGATGCTCCGTACTATGGTTCTGTGTTCGTCTATGTCTGGAACGGCACCTCATGGGTGAGCCAGGGGAATAAGCTGGTGGGAGGATATTATTCGGCCTTCGGCAGTTCCGTAGCACTATCGTCGGACGGCAATACGCTTGTTGTCGGTGGGTCCGGCGACTATAACTCCGCCAGCGTCGGCGCGATTTGGATATTTAATAGAATGCCTGACGATTCATGGGTATTAATGGAGAACGAAATTCGCCCTAGTGATTACACTACCGGCACTCCTTCCATTGGTTGTTCGGTATCTGTTTCTTCCGATGGGGGTACCGTCATCGTAGGCGGGCTTGGTGACCATGGATATGACGGTGCCGCGTGGATATTTAAACGTTCCATTAGTACTGACACAGTGTGGACTCAGTCCGGGACTAAACTTATTGGAACTGACACAGTGGGCGCTTCGCGGCTAGGATGTTCCGTTGCAATTTCTGGAGACGGCAATACCGCGATTGCTGGCGGATTAGGTGACAGCAGCTTTGCGGGTGCAACATGGGTTTATGCCACACCGTCCGCCCCGCTTCCCGTCGAAGTCACATCATTTACGGCAATGCCAAACCGACTTAGGGTTGACGTAAGTTGGTCGACGGCTACAGAGCTAAGTAATTCACAATTTGATATTGAAAGAAGATCACTTTCCACTGTTCTCCCCGCAAGCGCACAAACTCAAGCGTGGATCAGAGTCGGGTCCGTAGCCGGCTCCGGAACATCCAATTCCCCGAAAAGCTATTCGTTTTCCGACAATGTCGCCAGCGCCGGCACGTACTCGTATCACCTGAAGCAGATAGACCGCAACGGTGAATTCAAATATTCTCAGGAAATTCAGGTGCAGCTCGGCCCGGCACCAGCGGCATTTGATTTGTCTCAGAATTATCCCAATCCGTTCAATCCTGCGACGTCGATCGAGTTCACGCTGCCGAGTGACGGACGTGCAATCCTGAAAGTCTTTAACTCGATCGGCCAGGAGGTGGCGATCCTTTTCGATAACTTTGCAAAAGGCGGAGAATACTATCAGACAGTATTCGACGGATCGAAACTTGCCAGCGGCACGTACTTTGCACGATTGCAGTTTGGTAGTACCGTGCAGATGAAAAAGCTCCTTCTTTTGAAGTAAGTCCAATTACTTTGTATTGAGGAAATCAACTATTGCAGGCAAGTGACTTGTTAAGTACATTGGTGGTGTAACACCCTTCCCTCGGAATTGCCGTACAATATTGCGCGTTAGAATAACAGTCAGCGACGAAAACAGCTGATTATATATAACATCAAGGAGAAAATCCATGAAGGCTACGGTACGAATATTGTTCCTCGGCTTTTTGTTCTGCATCCCATATCTTGTAACAGCCCAGATCACCAATTTGAAAGTTAATAATGTAACCGCACCTACACCGTTCACCATGACGTCGGGTGATACGATTAAGTGGGAATACAATTGTCCCGTTGGTGCTACCATTGCCTTTGAGCTTTGGTATGATGTCAATCATAACGGAACGATCGACCCTGGGACCGATGTGGAGTATGGCGCATTTGCACAAACCGACGGGGTATCAAATCACAACGGTCCGGGGGATCTGGACGGACTTGCTAACGGGCACGTAATATTTTATCAACCCGTTGGAATTGCACCGGGAGACTACGTTCTCAGGTTTACGAACGGCGGAAGCAGCGTTACCGATGTGGGCACAGTGTCGCCGCTGGCCTTACCTGCACACACAATTTCCGGACACGTGACTCCTCCTCCGGGCAAAAGCGCTCAATACATCGACGTTCAAATCGACCGCGACGGTAATTTTGGGCAGCCCAATTCATGGGATGCGTATACCAATGCATCGGGTGATTTTCAAATCGCAATGAACGCCGATACCGCAGGCAATCCATGGTACGTTCAAATTCAAACCAACCCGTATCCTCCATCGATCATTACTCCCCAAGACTCGACGATTACGATTGTCGGTAATCCAAGCGGCATTAATCTTATCATGCTTCCTGCGGCTGCGCAAGTGGCGGGCTATCTAAAGGATGATTCGGGATTACCGATTCAAAGCAGTGTGTATGCAACTGTTCAGTCGTCCGGCAGCAACGCCCCATATCGTTATTCTCAAACTGATAACCTAGGATTTTTCGATTTGGGTCTTTTGCAGGGAGACATTGATCAAACTCAGAATCAACACTGGTCTCTTGCTATGTCTACGAATGGAGATTCTGTGTCCGATCATATATATCCCGAGATCTCGCTTCCGCTGCTTCATACCGGCGATAGTTTGTTCTATAACCTGGTTTCCTACGCAGTCAACTCCACGATTCAGGGCATAGTTCAGTTTAATGGGCAGAATGTAAATTATCCGTTTGAGTTAATTGCAACAAACCCGGATACGGCATATTCGATGGCGTTGACTGACAACGCAGGGAATTTCACGATGAAGGTCAGTAATAAGATCTTTAATTACTATTTGAATCCCCAATATTTGCCTCCCAATGAGCAGTCCCCGACGGTTGTTGTCCATCCGGGAGAGACGGGCGTCGTGTTCAATATTACCACAACATCCGTGCGCGATGCATCGGCAAAAATTCCGACGGTCTTGGCTCTTTCGCAGAATTATCCGAACCCGTTCAACCCGGCGACGGAGATTCAGTTCACCGTTCCGTCGAATGGAAGGGCAGTGCTGAAGGTATTCAACGTGCTCGGGCAGGAGGTCGCTACCTTGTTTGACGGCGAAGCAGCGGTCGGCATGATCCATCAAGCTCAGTTCATCGCGGCAAATTTGTCGAGCGGAGTCTACTTCTCGCGGCTGGAGTTCGGCGGCAGGGTGCAGATGAGGAAAATGCTGCTCTTGAAATAAATCACGCACTCGCAGCAATAAAGAGACACATTGCTCCCAAAACCGCGAAAGCTTTGGGAGCAATTTTTTACTTGCACGCGTAACAAACAATCCTGGCACCGTGGGATGAACCTATGCCGTACGAGGACTTAACCGATGTCGCTCCCAGCAAAGATATTCGTCGCGCTCGTAGCGCTTGAACACTATTACATCCTATGGCTGGAGATGTTCGCCTGGACGACACGCGGGAGGAAGGTGTTTTCATCCCTTTCCGGGGATATGTTCGAAAAGACAAAAGTGATGGCGGCTAACCAGGGACTCTATAATGGATTTCTCGCAATAGGATTAACCTGGTCGCTGCTTGTCTCTGATCCCGTGTGGTCGAAAAACATTGCCCTTTTCTTCACCGGCTGTGTTATCGTCGCAGGCTTCTACGGCGCATGGACGGCGCACCGGTCGATCTTCTACAAGCAAGCTCTTCCCGCAATTCTAGCCTTCGCATTATTGTTATTGTAAAAGTGATTGACTCTGCATACCTTCGGAATTGTGACGGCGGTAGATCTCGCCGCCAAAGATAAATATCAACCGTTACGGAGTCCTGTGTTATGAAAAGTATCTCAAAACCGGCAGGGGGGGAATATGCCCCGTATGCGATCATGTACATCAGTTTGCTCCCCGATGACGGCTCCGTGCTGGGTCATTTGAAAGATAATTACGACGCGTTGAGAAAATTCATACTCGCCTTGCCGGATCACAAGCTCGCGTACCGTTACGCTGCGGACAAGTGGACGATAAAAGAAATACTCGTCCACATTATGGACACGGAACGGATCTTCGGTTACCGGGCGCTGCGGTTTGCGCGGAACGACAAAACGGCATTGCCCGGTTATGAACAGAACGACTATGTCCCATACTCCAAAGCCAATGAACGAACTCTCACGGATATTTTTCAGGAATACGCGGCACTCAGAAGCGCGACCATAACCATGTTTGAAAGCTTTTGCGATGAGGACTATGTTCGAAACGGCATCGCTAATGGAAACCCTGCAAGCGTTCGGGCGCTCGCGTACCAGATCGCGGGACACGAATTGCATCATTGGAATCTGATCAAAGAACGATATGTGCCGGATCATTGGCCGAAATAACATTTTATCCGCAAGAACATGAGTTCAAGTCTAAAGCATGTCAGCGTTGAAAACGCCGAGCATTATCCTTGGGGAGACAATTGCGACGGATGGCATCTTCTTAAAAGAGACGATATGAGCGTTATCCAGGAGCGAATGCCGGCCGGGACATCCGAGAAAATGCATTGCCATAAGATTTCGCGGCAGCTCTTTTTTGTTCTTAAGGGAACGGCAACGATGCACGTGAACGGAGATAGGGTCGTTGTGGGAAATAATCACGCGATAGAAATTCCCCCGGGGGTTTTTCATCAGCTTCGAAACGATTCGAAAGAGGAATTATCGTTCCTAGTCTTTTCGGTCCCAATGAGCCATGGTGACAGGTACGAGTGCTGAGTGAAATGTGCGGATCCGGAGCAGGAAGGATGCGGCTTTGCTGAAGTGATTACTTCGTTCGTTCCATCACAAAATCGACAAACATCATCAGCGCGTCTTTGGCGGGTGACTCGGGGAGCGGTTTCAGGCATTGGCGGGCTTGTTCGCTGTAATATTCTGCTTTTGAGACTGCGTAGTCGATCCCGCCGTACTGTTGAGCAAACGCCACGACATACTCAACGTCTTTGCTCTTCGCGCCATTCCTGATCATCTTGAGAATACGGCGCGATTCTTTTTTTGGGGCTTGCTGGAACGAATGGATCAGCGGGAGTGTGATCTTCTTCTCTTTCATGTCGCCCCCGACCGGCTTGCCGATGATGTTCTTCCTGCTTGTGTAATCGAACAGATCGTCCCGGATCTGGAATGCCATTCCGACATTCTCGCCGAATTCTCTCATCAATTGCCTCATGTCCGTGTAACGCGTGGCACTTGCCGCACCGATGACGGAACAGGTTGAGAGGAGGGAAGCGGTTTTGTCGGAGATGATCTTCAGGTACGTTTCTTCGTCAATGTCGAGTTCCCGGCTCTTTTGGATCTGCAGGATCTCTCCCTCGCTCATCCTTCGCACGGCGTCGGAAACGGAGTTCAGAAAATAATGATCTTCATATTTCAGCGACAGCATGAGGCCGGTCGAGAGGAGGTAATCTCCCATCAACACGGCAATTTTGTTCTTCCACACGGCGTTGATCGATGCGAGCCCGCGCCGGGTATCGGCATCGTCGACGACGTCGTCATGAACGAGGGTTGCGGTATGAAGGATCTCGACAAGCGTTGCCCCGCGGTAGGTGCTTTCGGTGATTTGACCGCACGCCTTTGCCGCAAGGAAGACAAGGATCGGACGGATCCTTTTTCCTTTTTGTTTGACAATATACCGTGCGATCGTGTCGACGAGAAGGACGTTCGAACGCATCGAATGTTTGAAGTGACGCCCAAATTCCTGCAGCTCCTCGTTCACCGGAGCCTTGATATCGTCCAGGCTTATGGATTGATGTCGTTTCATGAAGCGGTGTCCGGGTCTTTCTTCTGCGCGAACTTCGAAACAATAATGCTGATTTCATACAACACGAACATCGGCGCAGCAAGCAGGCTTTGCGTCACGATATCAGGGGTCGGCGTTACGACGGCGGCGATGATCAGGATGACCACGATCGCATGACGGCGGTAGTGCCGCATGAACGCCGGGGTCAGAATGCCAAGCTTCGTAAGAAAGTACGCGATCATCGGAAGTTCAAACACCAACCCCGCTCCGACGACAAGGCTCATGATAAAACTGATGTACCGGTCGGCGGCGATGTTCAAGCTGATATTCTCAGTACCGAACCCGGCGAAGAATGTCAACGCCGTCGGAACAAGGACGAAGTAACCAAACGCAATGCCGGCAAGAAAGCAGAATGACGTAAAGAAAACGATCCACCAGATATATTGCCGTTCTTTCGGCATCAAGCCGGGGGCGACGAACTTCCAGATCTGATACAGAAGCACCGGCATGCTGACGATGAGCCCCGCGAAGAGAATGACCTCCATATAGAGGACCATGATCCCGTAGGGAGTGAGCACTTGTACTTTCAAATGTGCCACACGAAGCGGCCCGAGCAGGACGTCCTGCACAAGAAAATCAGAAAAAAAGGCGCAGGCGATCGATGCAAGAGTCAGCGCGATCAATCCTTTTATAATTCTCCAGCGCAGTTCCTCGAGGTGGTCAAAGAATGACATCTCTTTCGCATCGCCGCTGCCGGATATTTGTTCTGCCATAATACGTCGTCGTTTAAGTCGTTGATCGGGCGGATGTCGATGAGAGCGGGACTCCGCTCGCAAATTCTTCAGGGAATAATCTACGCCATTTCTTTATAGAGCGGATAGCCGGTGCAAAGGTCGGCCACCTTTTTCTTCATCGATTCGTACACCGCAGGTTTGCCTATGTTGATGACAACTTCGTCGATAAAATCGGCAACTATTCGCATGTCGGCTTCTTGCATCCCGCGGGTTGTGAGTGCGGGAGTACCAACCCGGATCCCGCTGGTGATAAGGGGGGATTTGTCGTCGAAGGGGACGGCATTCTTATTGACCGTGATCCCTGCGGCGTCGAGAGCCTCCTGCGCGTCCTTGCCGGTGACGTTCTTGTTCCGGAGATCGATGAGCATCAAATGGTTGTCGGTTCCGCCGGAAATGATGTTGTACCCTTTTTTCACCATCGCATCAGCGAGGGCCTGGGCGTTCTTTATCACTTGCTTTGAGTAGTCTTTGAAACCCGGTTCGAGTGCCTCCTTGAACGCCACCGCTTTCGCCGCGATGATGTGCATTAACGGCCCGCCCTGAATTCCCGGAATGACCATCGAGTCCAGCAGTTCTGAGATCATCTTCTTTCTTCCCGACTTTGGCGCGACGACGCCGAACGGGTTTTCAAAATCCTTCCCGACCAGAATAATGCCGCCGCGAGGACCGCGAAGCGTCTTATGCGTTGTTGATGTCACGACATGGCAGTGGGGGATGGGATCATTCAGAAGCTTTGATGCGATGAGGCCGGCGGGATGGGCGATGTCGGCGAAGAGGAACGCTCCAACGCTGTCGGCAATTTCCCTGAACCTCTTGTAGTCGATATTCCGTGAATACGCGCTCGCGCCGACGGTAATAAGTTTTGGCCGGACGCGTTTCGCGGTCTCTTCGACGTCGTTGTAATCTATATGCCCCGTTTCCTTCGAAACGCCGTACGCAGAGAACTTATAGAACTGTCCTGAGAAATTCACCGGCGAGCCGTGAGTCAAATGGCCGCCGTGAGAAAGATTCATACCGAGGACTGTGTCGCCCGGTTTGATAAAGGTGAAGTAAACGGCCATATTCGCCTGCGACCCGGAATGAGGCTGAACGTTTGCATACTCGGCGCCGAATAATTCTTTTACCCTCGCGCGAGCCAGGTTCTCGACAACGTCCACGTACTCGCATCCGCCGTAATACCGCTTGCCGGGATACCCTTCCGCATATTTGTTCGTCATGATGCATCCGGCGGCTTCGAGGACCGCCTGGCTGACGAAATTCTCCGATGCGATCAGTTCGAGTTTCGTGTTTTGGCGGTGCAACTCATTCTTTATCGCCGTATAGACGTCATCGTCGGCTTGGCGGAGTTGATTCATGGTCATCTCTATGAAGTAGTTGTCGGAAGAGTTCCGTCCTGGCTATGGACGAAGTATCTGTACAGCCGGGGCAATCGTCAGCACGAGGTGAGAGAGTGGATCTTTGCAACCCTGCGCTCGTGCCGGCCTCCTTCAAATTCTGTCCGTAAAAAAATCCTTACGATCGCCTGAGCTTCGTCCCACGTGGTCAATCGCTCGCCAAGGCAGAGGACGTTGGCGTCGTTGTGTTTTCGCGAGAGCTCTGCCGCCTCGATCGTCTCGCAAGCTGCGGCCCGTACTCCTTTATGTTTGTTCGCGACAATGGACATGCCGATACCCGTCCCGCAGATCAGGATCCCCCTGTCGCATTCTCCATTTGAAACTGCGACGGACGCCGCATGCCCGTAGTCAGGGTAGTCGGTCGATTCGTTCGAATGTGTGCCGAAGTCGGTGAACGGGAGCTGCATCTCGTTAAGGACGGCTTTTATTTTCTCCTTGTACGAAAATCCCGCGTGGTCGCTCGCAAGCGCAATCATGTTATTGTACCTCCGGCTGAATAAACCAGCTATCGCTCCCCGTCAATGAGATCGTCAAACGGGTGATGGAATCTCGTTCGAGTCCGTTCGATGTTGATCCGCGAATGCCGTACTCGAGTCCGATGTTGATCCTCGCTTCGCTTCCCGGCGCGGAGAAGATCGGGACGCCGATGCCGCCGGTGACGAAATATTCACTAACGGTTTGACCGTTGATCTTAAGATACGATTCGTTCACGTAGCCGCCTGCACGGTAGATGACCTGCCGGTAGTACGGTTCGGCAAGGGTCCTTGTCGGAAGAAATTCCGCTCCCACTCCAACGCGCATGCTGTTCTGGACCTCCTGCGGATGAACGCCCATGTACGTGTATTGACTCCATTGCTGGAACTGAGCGTCGCCGGTGAAGATGATCTTGTCGCGCACGTCGTATTCCAACCCCAGCGCGATCCCGAGCGGAATTTTCGTCGTGCCGCTGCTGACGTTGGTCGTTTCCTGAGCAGTTGAGAAATCTTGAAATATTTGTTCGTTTGAAGAGAGCGCCGCTCCCGAAAACAGCGTGGCGCCGATATTCACATGCTTATCGTCCGAGACGCCGAGTGCCTTGTCGATCCCGGCAAACAAGCCGCCCAACGTAAAAGCAAAGCCGTGTGTTGAGATGTTCTTGTCGGCGTTCGTCGAGAAGTAGCCGACGCTGTCCAGCTGCTGAACGTCGTCGAAGTTTCCGAACAGGTAATGGGTCGTTATTCCGAAATACAGGTCTTGCACCGGCGAAAAGGAAAATGCAAACTGGGCCGACGATAATCCCCCTTTGCCTGTATACGTCTGCGTGAAGCCCGTCGCAAGGTCGTTGCCTGTTACATCGTACGCCCTTCGGCTGAACGGCGTTATGCTGAACGCGAATCCGATTCCGTAGTCGTTGTACACTGGAAACGCGAGGGCGGCCGACTGAAAATTTCCCGAACTGAGAAAGGTCGAGGCCGATCCGTCGTTGAGTGAATACCCCTGGTACTGAAAATCCCCTGAATACTGTGTTCGTGACAATTGTCCGAGCCCCGCAGGATTGAGCAAATTAATATACCCGCCGTTGAGCGACGCGATGCCCGTTCCTCCCATCGCCGCAGAGCGATTGCCCGCATACGTTGTGATATCGCCGACACCGAAGCTGGAATAGATCGACCCTTCCCCCGCAAAGAGACGACAAGGCAATGCTGTTATCAACGCTGTCAGAATGAAGAGCTGTACCGTTTTCATATCGGTGAATTATTTCCTGGTGTATGTGATAAGAAGCCTTGGAGCGTACGCCGTGTCTTTTGAAGAATAGAAGACGTGCGAGTCGATCGCGGAATTAGCGCTTAGAGCGCGCAGCTGGGCGCCGAAATTGCCGTGTGGCGCGTTGATCCACTGCTGGATCATCGTCGTGAGATTAAATGTATAGACGATGTTCGACGTCTGAGTCGTATCCTTCCGGTAGCCGTACCCGAAGTAGGTCGCCGCGACAGTATCAAAGTTCGTTGCGCTCCCCGCAAAATAGGCCACGACGCTGTCCGGCATTCCATAACCGATCGACCTCTGGCCATTCTTCAGCGTCATAAGCATCGTTGCATTGTTGATCACTACCTTGTTCGAAGGAATTGAATCGAAGGCCGGCAGATTGAATTGGAATTTAACGAGGCTGTAGATCGAGATGCCCCCCTGCGTTTGAATTCCGGCGGAAAGCTGGATGGGGTTGCTTGTCGCAAAAAAAGTCCCTTCTCCGATGTTGAGACTCACCGAGTCCTTGATGCCGTTCTTTTCGTAGATGATTTCCAGATTCGGCGGAGTTGAGCTGCCGAATTGAGAGAACCCCCAGATACCGAAGTTTGTCATGCCGGGTTTTGTCACAAGCGCAATGCTGAAGAACCTCGGCAATAACGTATCCGCATAAATATTGATCCACTTCCGTACGAGAGAAGTATCGAATTGAGCGGTCAGCGTTTTTCCGGCACTGAGCGTGTCCAGGTTCGTGATCACAAAGTTCGCCGAATTGGTGGGCGCCATCGACAGTCCCCTCAACGAATCCACGGTGACAGTCGCCGCCGACCATGGCGACAATACCTCTTTGATCACAAATTGACCGGGCGCCGGCGGAACTGAAACGTTCCAGCCGTAGTCAGCGCTCAACGTTAATTCCGCTGTGTCGATCTGCACCGATGCCATGCTGTCGGGGAACGACGCGTAGAAGAGGAGAAGCGCCTTCGCATCGACCGACGAGGAATTACCGACGAGAAACGACCCGCTCGACCCATTGATCTGCGGGAACTTGAAGGTCGTGTCGCCGACGGATGTAAACGAAGTGTCGTGCGTGGTGTACTTGCTGCTGACGGGGATTATCTTTTTCCCGACCGATGTCGGACTTTGACTGCATCCGGCAAAGGCTGCGAGAAGACAAAGAACTGCGATGATACGTTTGGGGTACACATTCATGCGGTGTGAGACTGAGTAAATGAGCGTTCCTGGGATTCGATCGATTGTTTGATATACACGACGCCGTCCATCACGTCGCCGGCGAAGAGATCCGGCTGGTTCCGGCAATTGAGAATATCTTTGGCGCCGTAGCCCGTCGCAACCATCACCGTGTGTGCGCCGGCCGCTTTGCCCGCAGCGACGTCGATG